>Ga0172369_10007089_pt1 | contig 13112 bp, 9 predicted proteins | sample LakKiv25m_FD_114539 | JGI IMG/M metagenome (GOLD analysis project Ga0172369, IMG submission 114539) | Freshwater microbial communities from Kabuno Bay, South-Kivu, Congo - kab_022012_11.25m | ecosystem: Environmental > Aquatic > Freshwater > Lake | place: Democratic Republic of the Congo... | reverse complement strand
TGGAGAAACCCCTGGTCGCCCCACTGGCCGCAGGTATGGCAGCGCAGATTGCAGAGGTCGGTGATCCGCAAGCTCAACTGGCGGATATTGTTGGCTTCTCCGGTTTGGGCCCGGGGATAGAGCAGATTGAAGAGCCACTTTTCGCCCTGGAGAGTCGCCAGCTTACCGCCGATCCAGGGATGTTTCGCCAGGCGCCGGAAGTTTTTGACTATCATGCCCAGCGCGATCCTGCTCCTTGTATCCATGAAAACCTTCTGCCTCGGTATCGGTTATTTTTGTTATAATGAGCGGGGCCAGGCCCGACGAGTTCCGGTTTGCCCGTCATTATACCCCAGGGCGGCGGAATCCCCAAGCCCTAGACGCGCGAGGCGCAAGAATGGTCTTGACAAGCGCCCCTTCCCGGGCCAAAGTCCGTAATAGCACCGGGGAAAAAACCCGTCCTCCCATGGATCGAGCCGCATGCAAGCGCTGGTTTACTATCGCTCCGTAGTCCGCTACCTGCTGGCCAAGGGCTTGAGCCGCCTCCGGCCCCGGACCTTCTTCGCCCGGGTGGCGCCCCTGAGGCTGCAGGAGATCGACTTCAGCCCCCCCGGGCCGGACTGGGTGGTGCTGCGCCCGCGCCTGTGCGGCATCTGCGGCTCGGACCTGCGGCTCTTGAAAGGGGCCGAATCCTTTTTGCTGGAGCCGTATGCCTCCCTGCCGGCGGTGCTGGGACACGAAGTGGTGGGCGAGGTGCTGGAGGCCCCACCGGGGTCCGCATGGCGGGCCGGCGACCGGGTGGTGGTGGAGCCGATCCTTGCCTGCGCCGTCCGGGGGCTGCCGCCGTGCCGCTATTGCGCCGCCGGGGCCTATAACCTGTGCGAGAACTTCCTCAGCGGTGATCTGGCCCCCGGGGTGATTCAAGGCCTCACCCGGGGCGTGGGGGGCGGCATGGCCGGGATGATGGCCGCCCACCCCAGCCGGCTGGTGCGGCTGCCGGAGAGCCTCCCCGATGAGGTGGCCGTGCTCACCGATACCCTGGCCTCGGCCCTGCAGCCGGTCCTGGACAACTGGCCCTCCGACCAGGACACCGTGGTCGTCTATGGCGCCGGCATCATCGGCCAGCACCTGGTCCGGGGGCTCCGGGCCCTGGGCTCCAAGGCCCGGGTGGTGGTGGTGGCCCGGTACCGCTTCCAGGAAGAACTGGCCCTGGAGGGGGGCGCCGATGTCGTCATGTCGAGCCCCAGCCGGACCCTGCTGGGAGAGGCGGTGGGGGCCAAATTAGTCCCCACCACCCTGGGGGGCGGCAACCTGGAGGGCGGCGCCGACCTGTTTTTTGATTGCGTGGGCAGCACAGGCTCCCTGCAAGAGGGACTCCTGACCCTGGCGGGCCGGGGGACCTACGTCATGGTGGGCACCGCCGGGACCCTGGGGCCGGTGGACTTCTCCAGCCTGTGGTTCCGGGAACTCAAGCTCACCGGCTCCGCCATGTGCGGCCACGGCGTCTGGCAGGGCCAGACGGTCCGCACATACGACAAAGCGGTGGAATTGCTGGCCCGGGGAGATTACCCCTGCCGGGGACTGGTCTCCCACCGCTTCCCCCTGGCCGATTACCGCCGGGCCTTCGCCACTGCCATGGACAAGCGCCGCTATCAGAGTCTTAAAGTGGCTATAGACCTGAGGTAAATTTACTCCTACTCCAGAAATCCTCTTTCATCCAGGAGGCATCGGCAAATACCTCACCGGACCATGCCTGGCCTCGTCTCCGGCCTCGCGGTTTTCCTTCGCAACTTTAACGTGCAGCAGACGAAATATTGACAATAATTCCTGATGATTATAGATATGCCATAGTTTCCATAGAAATTATAGCGTTTGCCAAAAGTATTTTCCGATGACGGCATCACTCAAATCCCCCCTACCCCCCTTTAGAAAAGGGGGGAACTTACCGGAATTTCTGTTAAAGTCCCCCTTTGACAAATGGGGATTTAGGGGGATTGGGAAACCGGCAAATGGAAGAAATTTTTGGCAAACGCTATAAGTTCTTTTAAAAAGTTTATAGATAATCAAAAAAAATATTGCTATAGTGCCTTTCATCCCAAAGGGGCCTTTACGAACGAAAGGGTCTGCTGCGGTTCGGCAGCACTAAGGGTCTCATTCGTCAGTTGGGAACGAACTCAATCTATCGTGCCACATAATCTTAAACTAAGGGAGAAGGGCATGGGCGTTAACCGCAGGGCATTAATGGCGGCAGTGGGGGTCTGTTTGGCGCTGGCGGCGATTCTGATGTCGGGGGCGGTGCCCGTCGCCGACGCCAGTCCGGCGGGGATCAGCAATACGGGCCGCCCGGCGGGTACTTCCCAACCCGCCGGCTCCGCGGCGACGAATGGCAGCGTGTCAAACGACGCCGCCCCCATAAACCTGGTGAATTATTTCCTTCCCAACCCCTTACCGCGTTGGTGCAGGTATGCCTATATCACCCCGGCGGGATTCCCCGGCTTCACCTTGCGGTTCACGCTCATCACCAGCGACCCTTATGCGGGGAAATACCGCATGGGGGATTGGCATACCCCGGAAGATGAGTTGGCGGTGTGGCGCATCGTCAGTTGGGACGCCCAGGCCATATATGTTTACGGCGACAGCCAGATCGGGTACTTGCCCTCCCCGGTGTGGTTTTCCACGATCTTTCCCCTGAATACGCCGGTTCCCAATCCCTTGCCGGAGCCGGGTATTTACTGGTACTTTAAGGCCATCCCCAGCCTCACCGTGGCCGCCGGCACCTTTAACGACGTCTTGATCGACATCGTCCTGGATTCGGCCTACCCCCCCAACTCCATAAACACCGCCCTGGGCCTGACCGTGCCCTATGCCGTCACCTGCGTCACCTATTACGGCCGGGGCATCGGCGAACTCTTAATGGCGGACATAGACGCGGCCACCGGCAACATCATATTCAGCTACCAGTTGCAAAGCACCGGCGTCGGCAGCGGAGGCAACCTGCCGGCCGTGGGGCTCTTGTTATGGGATTAACCCGGCTCCATCTTCCTTCCAGGGCCAGGAATGGGGCCGGAAAATTTGCGGGATATTTCGCCACTTGGCGGCGCGCCTGACCCCGGATGGTTCAAAGCACCCCCGGAGCGTACTTGACCCCGATAAGGGGGCCTCTTTTGTAGTTATAGCGTTTGCCATAAATTCCTTCTCCTCAGAGGTCCTTATAGCGTTTGCCAAAAGTTTTTTCCTCTTATCCCCTCCCCCCCCATGGGGGGGAGAGGGCAGGGTGAGGGGGGCGGTAAAAACTTTTGGCAACGAGTATAAATCCCCCTAAATCCCCCTTGGTCAAAGGGGGACTTTAACTGCAATTCCTTGTGCTTCCCCCCTTTTTTAAAGGGGGGCCGAGGAGGATTTTAAGGCTTCGCTTAACGGAAAAAACTTTTGAGCCTCCTGCAAAATTCGCAAGTGACCATCTCGGTCATTCTGAGCGCAGAGAAGAATCTCGTAATTTCAGCAAGTTAATGAGATTCTGCGGTCGCTCCGCTCTCTCAGAACGACAGAAAAGGAGACTTCTGCCAGAGGCTCTTTTTGCAACCGCTATATAATTGCAGTTTGGCGCCAAACCTCAATTTCCCATCGGAATTGCCGAGGCGTCACCTAATTGAGGCTGATTTTAACCATCGGTGATATGATGAAATTGGCGGGACTAACGGGAAACCTGATCTCATGAAACTGGTGATCTCCATCGACGTGGAAGAAGAAGGGCTGTTCTCCGGCCGCTATGCCCGCACGCCTCCCGGGGTGACCAACGTTGCGGCCTTGGGGCGCCTGGCCTTCATCCCCCGGGATTTCGGCTTGCCCCTGACCCTCCTGGTCACCTACCAGGTGGCCCGGGACCCTGCCGCCTGCCGGGTCCTGGCCGAATGGCGGGACCGCTGCGGGGCGGAAATCGGCGCCCATCTGCACCACTGGAACACCCCGCCTTTTGCCGAACTTATCGACCCCGAACCGGTGGCCTCGGAAAGGCTGGACCGGGCCCTGCTCCGGGATAAGTTCGCCAGCCTGCTCTCCCAGATCCGGGCCGGATTAGCGGTGACGCCCCGGTCCTTCCGTATGGGGCGGTTTGATGCCGGGTCCCGGGTCTTCAGCCTCTTGCCGGAATTCGGCCTCGAAGTGGACAGCAGTGTGGCGCCGCTCACCCGCAAGAATCCCGATCCCCGCTTTTTCCTGGCCCCGGCGGACCCCTTTCCCCTGGCTGACTTCAGCCCGGAGGGCCAGCCCCTCCTGGAGGTCCCCATCACCCTGGTGCCCGTGGTGGCCGGGACCCCGGAGCTGGTTGCGCGCCTGGCGGCAATGGCGCCGCCGACCTGGGGCGCCCGCCTGCAGAGCTTATTCCGCTACGGGGGCGTCACCGGGGTCCAGCCGGCCATGTATCCCCTGGCTTCCCTAAAACTGGCGGCCTCCCTCCACCGCCGCCGCGGGGGGCGGGTGCTCACCATGTATTTCCACTCTTCCGAGCTCGATCCCGGGACCAACCCGCTCTTTCCCACCGAGGCCGCGGTCAATCGCTTCGTCGGCAAGATCCGCACCTTCCTCACCTGGCTGGTGCAGACCGGTCCGGTGGAGGGGGTGACCCTGGCGGCATTAGGGGAGGATTGGCGGGGCGCCGGCGGTCGGGCGCCGGGAGCGGCCGGGGCCGGACCCGGCCCGGTTTACTAATTCCGAGGCATCAGTCTGCGGCCCTGGGGGGAGAAGATGCGGCACTGGCGCAAGCCCCGCTTGGCCAGAAAAAATCCCACCGAAGTCGCCAGCACCCCCAGGCCGTATTTGACGCTCCGGGGAAAATTGATGGAAGAAGCTTCCGGGAAATAGCGGGTGGGACAGGAAACCTCGCCGATGGCAAAGCCGAAGTAGATGGCCTGGGCCAGCATCTGGTTGTCGAAGACAAAATCGTCGGAATTCTCCCCCAGGGGGAGGGTCTCCAGGACTTTCCGGGAAAAGGCCCTGAAGCCCGTATGATATTCGGAGAGTTTGGCGCCCAGAAGCAGGTTCTGGAACAGGGTGAGCACCCGGTTGAATAAATATTTATAGGGCGGCATGCCGCCTTGGCAGGCCTTGCCCCCCAAAATGCGGGAGCCGATGGCGACCTCATATTCGCCGCTGGCCACCAGACCGGCCAGGGCCGGTATAATCTTGGGGGAATATTGATAGTCGGGGTGGAGCATCACCACGATATCGGCCCCCAGCTTAATGGCCTCGGTGTAGCAGGTTTTTTGGTTGCCGCCATAGCCCAGGTTGCGGTCATGTAAAAGGCACCGGATGCCGAGCCGCCGGGCCACCTCCACCGTCTCATCGTGGGAGGCGTCGTCCACCAGCAGGATCTCATCCACCACATCAAAGGGGATGTCCTGATAGGTGCGTTCCAAGGTTTGCGCGGCGTTATAGGCAGGCATGACTACCAACACTTTTTTCCCGGCCAGCATACTTCCTTTTCTCCCGATAACCTGCTATAGATAATTGCTAAATACTGCTTTACCTGGATCGACTCGACGAATCTTCTGCATATCGGAACTAACTGGCTATTTGAGGCCCAACGGGCAGGGAAGCCCTTTCCGGTACCTTCGGCCTGTTCCCTGAAGTTCATACTAAGATTTTTGCCAAAATGCAAACCGGTTGACGTTAAAAATGTGACGGCCCTCGGCGAACTGGCAGCAATAATCTGATCGGGAAAAATTATCTGGGTCCTTTTTCGCCGCGGCCGGCGGGCCCGGGGAAATTTAAGTTCTGATCCTAAAACACCGAATGGATAATTGACATTCAGAAAACGTCAGACATACAGCCGAATAAGGCGATGAATCCCGAGGCCGCAAAGCCGGTGCCGGCTGCCTGGAACCCTATCTGGGTGTTCCTGATGCTGCTTACTGTGCCGGTAATAATCTTCTGGAGACCGGGTTTTTTCTATATTATCGACGATTGGACGGCCCTCATCCAAATGGCGGAGCGTCCTTTCGAACAATATCTCCTCACTCCGGATGGTGAACAATGGTTCCCCTTCTTCCACCTGCTTTACTATGGCTTGGTGAAAATTGCCGGGGAAAAGTACTCGATCCTGGTGTTGATCAACTGTCTGGGGACCGGTGTGAATGCGTTTCTGCTCTATAGTTTTTGCCGGCGGCATTGGGAGCCCGGCCTGGCTTTGACCCTGAGCCTGCTCTACGCCATCTCGGCAGCCCATCACGCCATTGCCTGGAATGCCTTTTATTTCGGCTATTTATTAAGCCTGGGGTTCTTTCTGGGGGCGCTGCTCATCACCGACCGCTATCTGCACGCCCCTTCGGGCGGCAAGCTCTGGGGCCTTGGGGTGTGCGCCGCCTTGTCCATCCTGTCGCACAATTATCCGCTGCTCGGACTCCTGGCTTTACCCCTCTATGTCCTCCTCATCGGGGAGAAGGTCTCCTGGAGGGCCTTTGGGGCCGTGGCCGGGGTAGTCGGCCTGGTGTGTCTCCTGTTTGCCATCGGCTACTTCCGCTTTGCCGGTCTGGGCGCCGCCGCCAGCCGCAATTTCCAGATATTTTCCGGTCTGCCGGGCCCGGCCTACCTCTTGCACCTCCTGTGCGGCGCCGTGGTCTCGCCCTTCCTGTACCTGTTTTGGGGACATTACCACTTTCCCATCCCGGCGTATATCGCCGGGATAGCCCTGTTGACCGCATGTTTGGCGGCCATCTGCTTCTGGGGCGAAAGGGCGGATAAACGCTTGGCCCTGTGGGCCCTGTCGGTCAACTTCCTGCCTTTTTTCCTGGTCTCCCTGACCCGCTATCAGCGGTCGGTGAGTCAGGCCTTTGTGGCCCGTTATGACATCTTCACCCTGGTCGGCGCCCTGCTGCTGGTGGGAACGGCCTGGCGCCTGCTGGCCGCCAGGCTGCCGTCGCGGCGCTGGACCCAAACCCTGGCCGGCGTGGTCCTGGCAGTGATGGTGGGGGGGCAGCTCCGCAGCCTGCCGATCTGGAGCGCCCAATACCTGGAGATGAGCCGGTTGGCCAGGAAATGCTATCGCGAACTCAATCGCGGGACTACGGTTTCCCAGCCCCTGACGGCGGAGGAATACGGCAAGTTTTGTCCTGATGCGCATCCCAGCATCACGCCCGGCCAGGCCCGGGCCGTACGCCGCCTGTTGGGCGGGGTCCCGGAGAATTCATGAAGCCTCACTGGCGTGGAATTTACCCGGCTCCGAGCAAAGGCCCGGATGGCAACTGGAGGCACCGGTCCAGGGTAACCGGGACCAGGCCATTTCTCTTAACTCTGACCTTGGAGCCGAGGTCTAATGGGGAAAGTCCCGGTCGCGGACTCCGAGTTCAAGGCGTTTTCTGGATCTGAGTCCCCGGGGGAGCGGCCCGGGGCCGGTTCACCGGCGGCGGCGGGCACAATTTTCGCCTCCCGCCGAGCCTGGGCCGGTACGCCAGCCCGGAAATTTTTTCGAAGGAACGGAGGGGATGACCAATAAATAGTGTTTTAATTCATAATAATTGCCGATATATCCCCAGAGAGGAGATTTTTTTATCAAAAATTGGGTTCAAGTGTGGTAAGATGCATTGATGTCAATGAGTGGCATGGGGGAATTGATCTTTTATTGATACAAATCTCATTGACATTTTCTCCAGATAGAAATAAAAAGGTGTAAACCTACCGGAGGGGGAGGGGGTAGAATCCTTTTATGAAACTTAGAAACCGCTGCCAACCTTTTGCTCTTATGGTCCAAGACGCCAGGGAACAAGGGTTTTACCCTTACTTCCGACCCATAGACCGATCTTGGGGCACGGAAGTGGAGGTGTCGGGCCGGCGTCTGATTATGATCGGGTCCAACGACTACCTGGGATTTACTCACGATCCCAGAGTAATTGAGGCAACGGGCAAGGCTGCACGTCGGTGGGGTAGTGGCCCCGGGGGATCCCGATTCTTGTGCGGCAACTTGACCTTGCATGAAACCCTGGAGGGTCGACTGGCCGCCTTTGTCGGCAAGAAAAAGGCGGTGGTCCATGCCACCGGGTTCACCACGAATCTGGGGGCGATAGCCTGTCTGCTGACCCCCCAGGACATTATCGTGTGTGATCGGGAAAACCATGCCAGTATCTTTGAAGGCTGTCAGGCCTCCCGGGCCCGGCTGATTCCCTTTGGTCACAATGATGCCGCGGCAGCCGCCCGCAAGTTGGCGGCCGCGCGCCAAAAAAACTCCAACGGTTGCCTCTTTCTGGTCACCGAAGGCGTGTTCAGCATGTCCGGGGATTTGGCGCCCCTGGACGAACTGGTAGCGCTGAAGAAAAGTCATCCGGACCTGCTCGTTTACCTGGATGACGCCCATGGGTTAGGAGTGATGGGCCGAGGGGGAAGGGGGACGGCCGATCATTTCGGACTCACGTCTGAAGTTGACTTTATTATGGGCACCTTCAGCAAGGCCCTGGCTTCCATCGGCGGGTTTATCGCCGCCGACGACGAAGCGGTGCTGGAGTATCTGCGACACCATTCCAAGCCGCTCATTTTCTCCGCCGCCCTTCCCGCCAGCAATACCGCCACCGTTCTGGCCTGCCTGGATATCCTGGAATCGGACCCTGATCGGGTTCCCCGGCTCTGGGAGATCAGCCGCCGGGTCCATGCCGGATACCGTGAGATCGGGCTCATTACCAAAAACTCCAAATCCCCCATCATCCCCATATACATCGGGGGGGAAGAGAAAGCGGCGCTGTTCGCGCGTGACCTGTTCGAACACGGTGTTTTTGCTTTGCCCGCCATCTATCCGGCCGTGCCCCGGGGGCAAGCGGTAATCCGCACCGCTTACATGAGCACCCACCAGGACAGTCAGATTAACATCGTCCTGGAAGTCCTGGAAAAATTGGCCAAGAAACACCGTATCCGGGCTTGCGACTTCACCCAGCCGGACTCTTTTCTTGAGGAGAGCGGATTTACTACGACCTACACCGGTGCCAATGGCACTGCCGCCAGCATGTTAGGCGATTGATTGGTCCACAAGGGGGAAGACGCGCCTCATGCAGCTTAACGACCTCATGCGGGTGAGCGTGCGGCAGGTTATACGCCATCGCCGCCGCTATATCGGGGTGGTTTTGGCTATTGCTTTGGGCGTGGCCGGGTTCCTGAATATTGTCACCATGAGCCGGGAGGTCAAGAATAACTTTAACGAGAATCTTGACCTGATCGGCGGGGTTACCATCCTCAAGGTCTATTTCGACAATCAACGTTCTTATCGACCGCAATGGTTCCGGGATCAAACCCTCACCGCCCTCAAACATCTCGATGGAGTCAAGGAATTAAGCCTCACCGCCGTGAAGCATGGCCAAAACAGCTATTTTAATGGACAGCGCTTCGGCTTCATGGTCTTGGCAGTGGATGAAGGTTTCTGGCAGGTGCGCAATTTCTGGCCCCTCACCGGGAAACTGTTCGGCCTGGACGCCGTCAACGAACACAAACGCGAGTGTGTCATGGGGGCCGAACTGGCGAAACGGATGTTCGGCGATACCCATGTCAGAGGCCGAGACCTGGAGATCAACCAGGAGATTTACCGGATTGCCGGAGTGTTGGGGGGAGTTACCGATAGCGGCTTGGCAAACTCCGTGTTTCTTCCTCTCACCACCGCCGGGGACCGGTTTCCGGGCAGAATGCTGGCCGACCGTCTCTATGTGCGTTGCACCACCTGGGATGATGTGGGCGCCGTGGCCGCGGCGGTCCCCGGGATCGTCACCTCTTACCAATCCCCCGAGGAGCTTCACGTCGAAGTCGCTTGGGAAGCCCTAAAACGGGTACAACTCCTGGCCTGGTGGATCGAGTTTTTGATTTATCTGGCCACGAGCGCCACCTTTCTTTTGGGAGGCGTCGGCATCTGGAATGTCATGATGGCCGCAGTTACCTCCCGAACCCGGGAAATCGGCTTGAAGAAGGCCATGGGCGCTGAAGATCGCGATATTCTGGCGCAATTTCTCGCCGAGGCCCTCTGTCTGAGTGTGGGGGCATCCCTCTTGGGGGCCGCGATAGGCCGCATTATGATGGAGATTTTGGGTTACGTTATCGGGAGTCGCCCACCGGAAGATCTCTTTCTTTTCGGAGTCACGCTGGCCTTTTTGTTCGCGGTGTTGATTGGTGTGGGGGCTGGCCTCTATCCGTCAATCCGGGCCAGCCGCATGGAAGTCGTAACCGCCATCCGTTATGAATAATTCTGTGGTCTCCAGTCCGGGCAACGGCGCCTTGATCCGGGTGACCGACCTGTGCAAGACCTATGATAATGGCGTCGATCTGATTCAGGTGCTCCGCAATATCAATCTGAAGGTCTACCCCGGCGAAATCATGGCGATCATGGGGCCTTCCGGATCCGGGAAGTCCACCCTGCTTTTCATCCTGGGAATTTTCCTCAATCCTACCAGCGGCTCATATTTTTTGGGCGGTCAGGATGTGCTCAGCCTGGATCGCAACGCCCAGGCGGAATTTCGCCGCAATCGGGTCGGATTTGTCTTTCAGAGCTGTGATCTGCTGGAAAACTCCACCGTTTATGAAAACCTGGAATTTCCCCTAATCTATGCCGGGGTTGACCGGCATGACCGGCCCGAGCGCATCGGCATCGCCCTGGACCGCGTCAACCTGGGCCACCGCATTCACCACTCTTCCAATCGCCTTTCCGGGGGTGAGCGTCAAAGGGTGGCAGTGGCCCGGGCCCTGGTCAATCAACCCCAGGTCATTCTGGCGGACGAGCCTACCGGGCAGCTCGACCGCAGCCATGGCCACTCGGTCATGGACCATTTTGCCGAAATCGTCAGTGACGGTAAGACTGCAATCATCGTAGTAACCCATGATCCTGAAATTGCCGCCGCCTGCACCCGGGTCAGTGCGATACGTGACGGCGTGCTTTATGAACAATGATCCGCCTTACCAGTAAACCCTAAGCGCTCCTATCCATGGTAACCAAATTGACTGGTTTATCTGTGAACACTGTGGCTGACCCTGCCGGAACGAGACTAAGTCCCCGGCGGATATGGTCTCGTTACCCCTCCTGGATTGCCGCCGCCCGGGCCTGCCTGATCATAGCCATGCTGGTGATGTCGGGCTCAGGAATGTGCTGGTGCCGGGCCGCCCAAGGCGCCGACCAGCAGCTGGCGGTCCAGACCCCAGCCCCCGGCACTTCGCTCACCTATGATGAAGCCGTCAAAATCGCCCTCACCCAGTCCCCGGCTTTCACTAAAAGCTCCATGGAAATCGACATCGGGCGGCTGGACGAGACCGACAGCCGTTATGCGCTGGTCCCCCCTTTGACCTTTCGCACCTATTATTATGTTAACCGGCCCACAGGGGTAAATTATAACAAGCCTTACAGCTTAAATTTTTCTACGGACCCCTATAACCCCTTGGGGGCGTACTTTTCCCTTCAGGCCCGGAAGCTGGCTACCCAGGCGGCGATTCTCGGTCACCTCGGCGCCATTTCCAACGGGTTGGAAGTTCTGGGAAACTGCTATCTGCAACTGGACGCCTTGCACAAACACGCCTTAATCCAGAAAGACCTGATTAAGGTGGCCCGAGAAAACCTCACCTTTGCTGAAAACCGGCTGGCTATCGGTACGGGCACCTCCCTGGAAGTCAAGATAGCCCAGCAGCAGTTGCAATTGTTCCAGGGCGAGCAGAAGGGTATCGACGTGGGCGTCAATCACGCCTTAACCAACCTGAGGTATCTCCTGGGATGGCCAGCCAATCAGGAAATCACCCCGGCTTATTATGACAGCCGGCGTCAGGTCTTGGGCAGCTTCGATCCGGCCACCGTTACCCTGGATCAAGCCAAAACCCGTTCTTACGAACTCAAGGGTTTCGAGCTCTATAAACAGCTCCAGCAATATAATATCCGTCTGGCTATCGCCAAGTCCTTGCCCACTATCATCTATACCGCCCAAACCCCCGATCCCTTGAGTCAAAGCTCGAGTTATGGCCTTTATGTGGGCTTGGGTCTCGAGATCCCGGTCTGGGATGGGTTTACCCGGATCCGTAACGTGAGCCGGCAAAAAGCCATCTTAAAACAGATCGGAGCCAAAAAAGGGGAAAAGGAAAATTTATTAGAGAATAAATGGTTTGCAGTCCTGGAGAAACTTAATGAATATGGTGTAGCCCTGAAAAATGCCCAATCCCTGGAAGAACTGGCCCGGCTCAAGTCCCATCAGCAAGAAGTCCGCTACCATTCCGGGGCAGTGCCCCTCTCGGTGTTCCTGGAAAGCCGCCTTGAGGTTCTCAAAGCCCAAAAGGCCACGTTAAATACCAACTTGTCCTATGACCAACAAGTTCTCAAGCTTCGGGAGTTATCAGGAGATTTAGGGAATACCTATGTTGATGCGAACTCTTGGCAAAAGTAAGTGGGCCGCCTTCGGGGGCTGGATGCTGGCCATCTGTCTCGGATTAATCCTCCCGGGGGTGGGATTTGCCGGGGAGGCGCCTGTCACGAAGGCCACCGCGCCTCCTGCCAACGGCGAGCCGGAAATCATCTTTAACGCTAAGGTATTCTGTTCCCTGAAGCGGCGAGTCGATTTGCCCTTCAAGGGCGTCATCACCTCCATGCGGGTGCACTCCGGTGAGCAGGTGCGACAAGGAGCTGTCCTGGCAACCTACCGTTTGGCGCCGGAGGCGCTCCTGGCGATCCAACAGCGTCTGTCGCCGCCGCAACTGGCCGAAATGGAGATGAAACTGGCGGCAGTGCAGCGGAATATGGTGCCCCTGAAGAACAAACAGCGGGAACTCAACCAGTTGGTCCAGAAAAAATTGGCCCCCGCCCAGGGCCTGGCCCAGGTCAACGAAGAATTGCAGTTCCTGGCCAAGGAAAAGGCAACCCTGCAGGAGAGGCTGAAAAAGGACCGCCAAATGGCCCAGCAAGACCAGAAGGTCTTGAGTAGTTTGCTGGGCACTTCCTTGAAACCCGGCCAGATTCCTCAGGAAGTGAGCCTGACGGCCCCCTGCAGCGGCTACATTGTCTCGGTCAATCCCGAGATGCGGGAAGGAGCCGAACTGAACCCCATGCCGGCCGTCTTTCAAGTGGGGGTGATGAACCCCATGCTCCTCCGGGCCCAGGCCTTTGAAATCGAGGCCCTCCAGGTTAAAATCGGCCAAAAGGCCGA
>Ga0172369_10007088_pt1 | contig 13112 bp, 12 predicted proteins | sample LakKiv25m_FD_114539 | JGI IMG/M metagenome (GOLD analysis project Ga0172369, IMG submission 114539) | Freshwater microbial communities from Kabuno Bay, South-Kivu, Congo - kab_022012_11.25m | ecosystem: Environmental > Aquatic > Freshwater > Lake | place: Democratic Republic of the Congo... | reverse complement strand
GGCAGAGGAACGTCATCAGGTACTCGGGCGCGTTGTACGAGCTCTGCGAGGTGGCCATGTCGAGCACCGCCGGGCCGATGCCGAAGAGGAAGGGCGAGCCCGGCTTGCGAAGCTGGTGGATGACGAGGCCGAAGAGCGACTCGGCCACGCCCTGGCAAGTATGCCCGGCGACGGTGATCGGCGCCGTGCCGCCTGCGAGCGGCGCCGGCGAATAGATCGCCGGGATGCCCCAGTCGGCGCAGAAGAGGAGCTTGTCCAGGCTCTCGACGGGATGGCTGAGCGGGCTCACCGGTTCGAGGTACATGGTGAAGTACGGCTTGGCGCGGAGTTCCTCCGGACCGCCGCGCAGCGCGCTCGCGATCTCCCACATGACGTGCAGGTCGCCGGCGTCCTCGGAGGTCATGACCATCGGCTTCGTGGTGCTCGTCACCATGGTCTTGAAGCTCTCGAGGTAGGACCGGTGCGGCTCGATGTCGTTGGGGTGGGCGCACGACATGACGAAGTCGATGTTGGGCAGCGCGTCGCAGAGGCGGGCCGCACGACCGATGTCGGCGAGAGCGCTCGGCCGGTGCTCGCCGGTCTCCAGATCGTAGGTGCTCATGAGGTCGGAGCCGGTGCCGAAGTAGCTGTTGAAGCCGCCGAGACTCATCGCCGGCTCGCCGGCGCGGTCGTAGACCTCGATCACCGGGGGCGCCGTGGCGCGCGCCTTCTCCACGAGCTCGCGCGGAACACGGACCAGGTCGGTGCCGGTGACGGAGCAGCCGGCGGCGCGCAGCATCTGGAGCGCCTCCGGGTGGTGGACGCGCATGCCGACCGTCCCGACGATCTCGAGGGCGGCTTCGTAGATGGCGGTCTTATCGGCGTCGGAGAGATAGGTCAGGCGGCCGGCGCGCGGCCGCTCGTTCGTGTCAGAGATGGGCACTATCGACTCCTCCAGGGCGTGGTCGCAAGCGTGTGCGCTCAACCCTGACGCCGGCGCAGCCCGACATCAAGAGCCGGCCGCCGGTGTCCAGAGTCCTGTACTCGTTTTCGTTGTCGTGCGCCGCCGTGGCCGCTATGCTGGATTGTGGAGGAGGAGGTGGACACCGTGCCGAACGGCCCGGCCAGAGCGGATGAAGGGACGACGTGGGGCGCCGCCCGGGTGCTCGACGTGCTTGAGTTCCTCGGCCGGCGTACGACTCCGGCGCCGGCCAGCATCATCGCCGCGTCATGCCGGATCCCGCGCTCCAGCACGTACGGTCTGCTCAACCTGCTGAAGGAGCGACGATTCGTCACCTATCGTGCCGACGACCGCGCCTGGGCGCTGGGCTCGGCAGCCTACGAACTGAGCGCCGACGCTCCGTTGTTCGCCCACGGACTGGCCGTGCTCCGCGCTTTCGCCACAGCGTCCCGGGGCCTCACCGTCCAGCAGATCTCTACCGGGTCCGGCATGTCACGCGTCACCGTATCTCGCATCCTGCCTCATCTGGTCGAGAGCGACCTGCTGCACGCCGACCCGGATGGGACGTATTCGCTGGGGCTCGAGCTCGTCGGCCTCGCTTCGCGCGTGGGGTGGGTCGACCGGCTGCGCATCTCCGCCCGGGCACACCTGCAGAGACTGCGGGATGCGACCAAGGAGACCGCGAACCTCATCGTACTCGACGGCGACCACGCCATCTACGTCGACCAGGTCGAGAGCCCTTACGCACTCCGCCACAGCGGCTGGGTGGGACGCCGGGTGCCCTTGGCGGGCACGGCGACCGGAGCGGCTTTTGAAGACCGCGTCGCGTCGCACATCGCCAAGGACGCCGTCGAGACGGGCGTCACCTCCATCGTCTGCGCCATCGACCTGCCCGCGGACGAGGCCGCGGTCGGTATCACGGCGCCCAGCTGGCGCATCGAGGAGTTCGGCGTGCCCCGCGCGCAGACCATGGTCGAGGCCATCGCCCGCGAGATAGCGCAGCGCTTCCGGGACTGAGACACGGCACCACACCGACCCTGCCGGCGTGCCGGTCCATTTACGTCTGTAATCCGGGACTGCGGCACCCGGTACTGGGCAACCGCCGGAGCCTCACCTACGCTTCTCGGTCAAGACAACATCGGCGCCGGACTCGACCGCTCGGCCGAGGCGCCTGAGGTCCCCGGAAGGAGACACCTGTGACCATCACCCTGGACGGCGCGTCCCTGACCGTCGAGAAGCTCGTGCGCATCGCCCGCGACGGCGAGGCGGTCGAACTCGACCCGGCGGCGCTCGAGCGCATCAAGGTGTGCCGGGCCATGATCGAAGACAAGATCAAGGCGCGCGAGATCATGTACGGCACCAACACCGGCATCGGCGAGTTCAGCGAGATCGTCCTCGACGACGACCAGGTGCAGCAGTTCCAGCGCTACCTGGTCTACAACCACGCCGCCGGCATCGGCGAGCCTGCGCCGGTCGAGGTCGTGCGCGCCGCTATGGCCGCGCGCGTCAACGTCCACGCTCACGGCAACTCCGGCAACCGCCCGGAGATCACGCAGACCCTCGTAGCCCTGCTCAACAAGGGCGTCACCCCGGTGATGAGCTCCAAGGGCTCGGTCGGCGCCTGCGGCGACCTCGCCCCGATGGCCCAGATGGCGCTGGTCCTGATGGGCGAGGGCGAATCCTTCTACCAGGGCGAGCGCATGCCCAGCAAAGATGCGCTCGAGCGCGCCGGCATCCCCGTCCCGGGGCTGGAGGCGCGCGACGGCCTGGCCACCATCAACGGCTCCAACGTGCTCACGGGCATGAGCGCCCTGCTGTGCTACGACGCCGACCGCTGGCTCAAGCAGGCGGAGATCGCCGCGGCGATGAGCCTCGAGGCGTTGCTCGCCAACCTCAAGCCGTACAACAGCAAGCTGCACGAACTGCGCGGCTTCCCCGGCGCCGTGCGCAGCGCGGCGGCCATCCGCGCCTGCATCCAGGAGAGCGACCTCGCCACCGGCAAGATCAAGACCAAGGTACAGGACGCCTACTCGATGCGGTCCACGCCGCAGGTCATCGGCGCCGCGCACGACGCGCTGAAGTGGGCGAAGAGCCAGGTGGAGATCGAGCTCAACGGCGTCGGCGACAACCCGATCTGGGTGCCCGAGGAGAAGCTGACGCTGACCGGCGCGAACTTCCAGGGCACGCCGGTCAGCCTGCCGATGGAGATGGTCGGCCAGGCGATCACCATGGTCAGCGTGCTCAGCGAGCGCAGACTCAACCGCATGGAGAACACCGCCACGAGCCAGGGCCTGCCCGACTTCCTCACGCCCAACCCCGGTTTCTACAGCGGCCTGATGCTCAGCCAGTACACCGCCGACATGCTCATCACCGAGCAGCGCATCCTCTCGGCGCCGGCGAGCACGATGAGCATCCCGGCGGCGGCGGACCAGGAAGACTTCGTGTCCATGGGTATGAACACCGCCCTCAAGAACCGCCAGATCCTCGAGAACGCCTACGGGGTGCTCGGCATCGAGTTCATGGCGGCGGCCCAGGCGCTCGACTTCCGCGAGTTCACTCCCGGCAAGGGCGTGCGCGCCGCCAAGGGCGTGATCCGCACGCACGTCGACCACCTCGACGTCGACCGGCCGCTCTTCCCGGACCACAACGCGATGGCGGCGCTGGTCGCCTCCGGCGAGATCCTCGACGCGGTCGAGGCGGCCGTCGGTCCGCTCGCGTAGGCCCGCGGACACCCAATGGCCGGCGCCCATCCTGCCCTCCGACGATGGCGCAGGAGCCGGTCACCCTCGGGGGGTCACGCCGGCAAGCGGGTTTGACGGCCGGCGACCCTCCGTACTGCCGGGAAATGGGTTCCACCACGCTGAGAGGCTTCTTCTGCCGGGTGTCTCGGGACGAGGGCTGATCCCCAGCCGGTCCGTCCCGAGCTGCGACCGGCGCCGACGCGATAGACTGGGCGGCGGCAAACGGAGGGCCCATGGACGATCCTGTAGTACGCGCACAGCTCGACGCCGCCGACATCACCGTCGGCCCGCTCCAAAGGAACCTGCCGGCGCCCGAGCTCATCGCCCGGTCGCTCGCCCGGGGAGAGGGCATCTTCGCCGCCAACGGCGCTCTCGTCGTGACGACCGGCGAGCCCACCGGCCGCTCTCCGGCGGACCGCTTCATCGTCGACGAGCCGGAGGCCGCCGACGTCGCCTGGGGCGGGCTGAACCAGCCGTGTACGCCGGAGTACTTCGATCGCCAGGTCCGGCGCGTGAGCGACTACCTGCGTCGCCGCGAGGTCTACGTGTTCGACGGCTTCATGGGTGCGGAGCCCACGTACCGCACGCCGATCCGTGTCGTCGCGCGAGCCTCCTGGCACGCGCTGTTCTCGCACACGCTGTTCGTCCGCCCGGAACCCGTCGACCTCGAGCGCTTCTCACCGGCGTTCACCGTCATCGCGTGCGGGGAACTCCCCGTGGACGCTCGACCGGAAGCGCCGGAGGAGCTCGACGATGGTGCCGGTGGCGGCGACCGCCCGTCACCGGTGTTCGTGGGCGTCTCCCTGAGCCGGCAGCTCATCATCATCCTCGGCAGCATGTACGGAGGGGAGATCAAGAAGGCGCTCTTCAGCGCGATGAACTACCTCCTACCGGAGCGCAACGTGCTGCCGATGCACTGCTCGGCCACCGCAGGTCCCAAGGGCGACGCGGCGCTCTACTTCGGCCTCTCGGGCACCGGCAAGACGACGCTGTCGGCCGACCCCACCCGCCGCCTCATCGGCGATGACGAGCACGGCTGGAGCGACCACGGCGTCTACAACTTCGAGGGTGGCTGCTACGCGAAGGTGATCCGCCTGTCGCCCGTCGACGAGCCGCAGATCTTCGACGCGATCCGCTTCGGCTCCATCCTCGAGAACGTCATCATCGACCCGGTGACGCGCGCCATCGATTGGAACGATGACTCCATCACCGAGAACACGCGCGCCACGTACCCCGTACACCACATCCCCGGCGCCGTCGAGACGGGCATCGGGGGCATGCCGCGCAACGTCTTCTTTCTCGCCTGCGACGCCTACGGCGTGATCCCGCCGATCTCCCGGCTGACGCCGGAGATGGCCAGCTACCACTTCCTCTCCGGCTTCACCTCGAAGGTCGCCGGCACGGAAGCCGGTGTCACCGAGCCGGAGCCGACCTTCTCGGCCTGCTTCGGCGCGCCGTTCATGCCGCGCGACCCGGTCGTGTACGCCGACATGCTTGCCGAGCGGCTGCGGACCAGCCCGACGCAGTGCTGGCTGGTCAACACCGGCTGGTCGGGCGGCCCCCCCGGCATCGGCAAGCGCATGCCGATCGATCTCACGCGCAGCCTGCTCAGAGCCGCTCTCGAGGGTGCCCTGGACGACGTGCCGATGACGCCGCACGCCGTGTTCGGCGTGCACGTGCCCACGTCGTGCCCGGGGGTGCCCGAGCGGCTGCTCGACCCGCGATCCACGTGGGCCGACCCCTCCGCTTACGACGTGCAGGCAGACGAGCTGGCGCGGCTGTTCGCCGCCAACTTCGTGCAGTTCGCCGGCCGCGTGCCGGCTGAGGTCGCCGCGGCCGGCCCGCACGTCGCCAGCTGAGCCGCGGAGCGCAGGCGTTAGACACGCCGCGGCAGGGCCTCGCCGATCACCCACGGTGGCGCCCAGGCCGCACGACATGTCGTGCGCACTCGGTGGTATCGTTGTGCCATTCAAGGAGGTGATCGTGGTGGCGACGCAGGGAGTCCGGTCAGACCCCGACGTGATGATGGGCAAGCCGATCGTCGAGGGCACGCGAATCACAGTCGAACACATCCTCGAAGAGCTCGGCGCCGGCCGGACGATCGAGCAACTCCTCGAGGCGCACCCGCGCCTGACGCGCGAAGGGGTCCTCGCTGCCGTTCGCTTCGGCGCCGAGGTCCTGCGCGCCGACGTTGCCTACCCGACGACCAAGTCGGTGGCGTGAGACTGCTGGCCGACGAGGGCGTCGACGCCGCGATCGTCGATCGCCTGCGCTCGGAAGGCCACGACGTCACCTACGTCGCGGAGCTCTCGCCGGGAATCACCGACGACGCCGTCCTGGCGCTCGCGAACGCGGATCGACGCGTTCTCATGACCGCCGACAAGGACTTCGGCGAACTCGTCTTTCGCCTCCGCCGCGCAGCGCACGGCATCCTCCTTCTGCGGCTGACGGGACTGCCATCGGCGACCAAGGCGGATGCGGTCAAGCGGGCGGTCGGCCAGCACGGCCGGGAGATGGCGGGAGCATTCACCGTTCTCTCTCCCGGACTCGTTCGCATCCGGCCGCCGCTGTAGTCGGACAGAGGGTGGCGGGAGCGACGGGACTCGAACCCGCGGCCTCCGGCGTGACAGGCCGGCGCTCTAACCAGCTGAGCTACGCCCCCGCGAAAGGACGATGGCGGCCGGCGAAGCACGGGCCCGGCCGCGGTGCAGCGAAGCGGGAGTCTAGCACACGCGGCTGGGCGCGGCAAAGCGGCTACTCACGGCCGACGCGCCCTCCGCTGAGCTTGTAGTCGAGCACGGCCCGGCCGAACCACGGCCTGCCGGGCAGGCCGTGCACGCCGGGCCGGTCGCCCACCGCGAGAGCGTCCTCGTAGGCGGCGAGGATCTCGTCGGTCACGCGACTCCAGGCGAGCCCCTGAGCGGCGATCAGGCCTGCGGCGGCGAGCCGCCGCCGCTCCTCCGGGTCCTGCAGAAGGTCGCACAAGGCGTCGGCCAGAAGGGCCGGCTCGCCCGGAGTCACGAGCCGGCCGGCCTCGCCGTCCAGGAGCACGGAGCGATAGCCGGGCAGGTCCGAGGCGACCACCGGAACGCCGGCGGCCATCGCCTCGGCCAGCACGATACCGAAGCTCTCCGCAGCCAGCGACGGCGCGCACACGACCTCGGCATCCGCCAGCAGCGCGACCTTTTCGTCGTCGGTCACCCAGCCCAGCGCCTCGACGCCGTCGATGTCGAGCGGCGGTCCGAGGCCGACCCGCGACTCCTCCAGCACCTGCCCGCGCGTCGCCCCGGCGATCACCAGCGTCGCTTCCGGCAGCCGTCGCCGCAGTTCGATGAAGGCGTGCAGCAGCACGCCGAGCCCCTTGCGCTTCTCGGCGCGCCCGATGAAGAGCACACGGCCCTTGACCCTGGCCGCGCCCACCGCGGGCGCATACTTCTCCACCGCGACCCCGTTGGGGATGATGCGGTAGTCACCGGGGAACAGCCGCGCCGGGTACTCTCGTGCCGCCTCCGAGACGGCGATGCGCACGTCGATGCGCTTCATCCCCGCACGGCCGAGCCGTGGAGCGTGCTCGTAGCCGAAGGAGTGCTCCAGCGCAGCGTGGAACGTCGCCACGACCGGGGACGCCGCGAGGAAGACGGCGGCCAGGCCGACCCAGGGCGTGCCGGGTTCGTGGACGTGCAGCACGTCGAAGCGGCCGTAGCGCAAGGCCCGGTCCATGCGCAGGATCGCGCGGGGATTGACGCTGATGTACGCGCGCGAGCCGTTGGACGGCAGCGGGATCGCCGTGCCCATGGGGATGAACCGCTCGGCCGCCTGCTGCCTGCGGCTGTCCACCGAGCGACGGGTCGGCGAGAGCACGCCGACGGGGGCGATGATCCACGGCTCGTGACCGCGCGCCTCGAGTTCGGCGGCAAGATGCTCGACGTGATGATTGACGCCGCCCGGCACGGTCCAGGAGTAGGGCGTCACGAGCCCGACGCGCATGGAGCCGCCGCCTTTCAGTCGTCCCGGTCCAGCCAGAAGCGCCGCCACAGGATCTCCGGTGACGACGGCAGACCGGCGCCCGGCGAACCCTTGATGCGCGCCGCCAGCAGGATGGTGATGAGCACCAGCGGCCCCAGCGCGCGCGCCGGCCGCCGGTGATGCAGCGCCAGGCTGATCAGCGGCAGCGAGACGGCCGTCACGGCCACCGCCTGCGGATTGCGATGGAGCTTGAAGCCGGCGAGCAGTCCGGCGCTGCCGATCGCCATGGTCCCCGGGTCCATCGCATACATGGCGCCCAAGGCGGAGGCGGCGCCCCTGCCCTTGACCACGGCGATGTGGCCGAGCATGGCGCTGATGCCGACGGCTGCCACGGCGCCGTCACCGGCGCCCGCCAGCCGCGCCGCGGTCGCAGGCACGTACGCCTTGCCCGCATCCAGAGCGAGGACGCCCGCCCCGGACTTCCAGCCCACGCTGCGCGCGACGTTGGACGAGCCGGGCTTTCCGTCGCCGATCTCCTCGAGGGCCTGGCCGGTCAGCGCCCGTGTGACCAGCCTCCCGCTGGGCACGCAGCCGGCGGCGAAGGCGCCGCCCATCCACAGCAGCGTTCGGCCGGCGCCCCAGCGTCGTCGCTCACGCGGCACGCCACACCCCCCTCGTTCCGAGCGAGATCGCCCCGACCGCTACCGGGACGACCCAGGTGAAGAACCGCCAGAGCACCAGGCTGGACACATGGATGCTCTCGGGCGTGGAAGGCCCGATGAGCGCCAGGTAGCTGAACTCGGCCACACCCGCTCCGCCCGGAAGCGGCGAGAGGGGCATGAGTACCTGCATCACCGCCTGGCCGGTGATGATCGGCACGATGGAGCCGCGCCAGCCGAGCGCATGGAGCACGAAGACGAGGATCGCGAACATCGCGATCCAGTAGACCGCCTGCAGACCGACGAGCTCGACGATGGTGCGGCGGCTGGCGCCTCCGAACGCCCTCGCCGCCTCCACGAGCTCGTCAAGCTTACCGTGCAGCTTCCTGGGTACGAAGGCGCGGCCCATCGGGCGCTGCAACCACAGCCAGACGAACACCCAGAGCAGGAACAACGCCCCCGTGATGCCGAGCAGCAGCCAGCGCTGCAGCGAGGTGATCTCGGAGTCGGTCCAGGGAAGCAGGGAGACCAGCGCGACGATGGCGAGTATCACGGTGTGCACCAGGCCCTTGAACAGCACCACCGACATGGCCTGCGAGCCGCTCAGGCACCCGCGACGCAGCATGACGATCTGGTAGGGGATCTCAAAGCCGCCGAAGGAGGTGGCGCCGCCGATGAGGTGCGACTCGAGCGCCGTGGAGACGACGGGGCGGCGCTCGATGTCGGGCACGAACACGCGCGCCAGGATCACCAGCGACCACGCGTCGGTGGCGATGACGAGCGCCGCGCAGAGAAGGGCCAGCAGCAGGTACGCGGGCTGCGTGGAGGCGCGCTGGGCGTCGTGCACGTCGGTGGCGATGTGCGGGTTGAATATGAGGATGACGGCGACGCCGATTCCCAGTCCGACAGCCATGCCGAGCAGCATCCGCCAGAGGCTGGGGATGAGCAGCCGCCCCGGGGCGCCGACCCCTGTGGGCGCGATTCCAGGAATCGGCGGGATGGTGTCGACCGGGCAGGTCTCCGCCACTTCGATCGCGTCCATCTCGTGCGGCGGCGAGGCCTTCTCCGCGACGGCTTCGGGACGCTCGTTCATCGACCGGCCGCTCGCCGCAGAAGCGCGCGATAGCGCTCGCCCACCACTTCGGGCGTGTGCATCGCCAGCGCTCGCGCGCGGCCGCGGGCGCCCATCTCGCGGCGACGCTCGGGCGACAGGCGCAGCAGCCGCGCGAGCGCGGCGGCGACCTGCTGTGCGGAGGCGCCGTCCACCACCATGCCCGTCACGCCCTCTTCCACGGCCTCGGGGGCGCCGCCGGAGCGGCCGGCGATCACCGGCAGTCCGGTGAGCGCCGCCTCGGCGAAGACGATCCCGAAGCCCTCCACCTCGAAGCCGCCCCAGCGCGTGCGGCACGGCGAGGCGAAGACGTCCGCGGCGCGCAGCCAGTCGGTGACGGCGGAGTCGATGAGGGCGCCCGTGAGATGCACGCGCTCGCCGACACCGCGCCGCATGGCGCGATCGTAGAGGCGCGTCGCGAGGCGACCCTCACCGACGAGCGCCAGGTGCAGCCGCGGGAACTCCTGGCGCAGCATCGCCAGGGCGTCGATGAGCTTGTCCTGGCCCTTGCGCGGCACCAGGCGCCCGAGGCAGACGACGAGCTCGCCGTCGATGCCGAGGCGCCGGCGCAGCTGCTGTGCCTCCTCGGCGGTGGCCGGCACGAAGCCGTCGACGTTGAGCGGTGGCCGCAGGACCTCGGCCGGCACGGTGCACCGCACCTGCCGGGAGGCGGCGCGGGCCGTGTACTCGCTGACGGTCAGCAGCATGGAGGCGTTGCCGAGCACGTGCCGCAGAAGGTTGTTGACGCCGGGAACGGCGCCGGGCAGCGTGACCTCGGCGCCCCCCAGAAAGACGATGTACGGGAGCCCGCAGCGCTTCTTGAGCTGCGGGCCGACAAGCCCGGCGGGCAGCGGGTGGCCGAGCTGGATGAGCTCGGCGCCCTCCTGCTGCGCGAGTCGGGCCACCGTGTCAAACATGGCCGCGGTGGGCCAGAGAACCGACGTGGACGCCCGGACCACGGTGTACGGGTGCGTGGCGTCGAACGCCGCCGCATCGACGTGCGCCGGGGCCAGGATGGTGACCTCGGACGGGTCGAGAGTGCGGATGGCGCCCCAGTAGTACGACTGCGCCCCTCCGATGCGTGGGGGGAAGTCGTTGGTGACGAAGAGCGTGCGCGGAGCCCGCTCGGCTGAGGTGCTGGCTGCCAGTATGCCTCCCGATGTCATCGGCACTGACACCGCCGTGGACGAGTGCGGCCAACTTTACCACGCACGCGCTCGCGACTCGCGCGTGCCCCCGGAGTGGAGGAGAGTCAGCCGGACCCTTCGCTACCGGGCAGCCTGCGTATGGGCAAGATGCGGACCCGCGCGGCCATCTCGTCGATCGTGATGATCGCACCGCTCTTCAAGGCATCGCTCTGCTCGAGCAGCACTCCCACGACGTGTGCGCCAAGCGACTCTGGAAAGACGTCCTGCGTGCGAACCTGGATGACGCTGGGTCCCGTCGCGCTGCTCGTCGCCAGAAGGGCGGAGAAATCCAGATCGCTGGTGAGCACGACGTAGCCTCTCTCGCGCGCCCACGTCATGATTGCCGCGTCGGTCGCCCTGAGATCGCCCACGTGGGACCAATGCACCGCCTCGATGCCTCGCGCACCCAAGAAGTCCACCCACTTCGGCGGAAGGTTGACGTCCACGACGAGCTTCATGAGGCTTTGAGTGGGAGCTCGATCTCCTCAGAGCGCCAGGCCGCGTAAGCGAGGGCGGCCTGGATGTCGTCCTTTTCGAGATACGGGTAGTCGCGAAGGATGTCCTCGGCGCTGTGGCCGGCGCCGAGAAGGCCCACGATCACGCCTACGGTGAGGCGCATGCCACGTATGCACGGCCTCCCCCCCATCACTGCGGGGTCGTGAGTGATGCGGGCAAGGATGTCTGAAGGAGTCATGCCCGCGAGTCTACCTCATGCGGTCACGCGGAGTCTGAGGCCCAGAGAGCGCACGACCTTCTGCAGCGCGATGAATCCGCCGTTGCGCCGCCTGGTGTGCTCGTCGGGTCGTCCATACTCGTCCCCTACCAGCGCATCCTGCCACTCCCCCTACAGCGACCCCAGCGCCAGCCCTGTGACTCCGCCGCCAAGCGGTACCACTCGGTCTCCGGCATACACGACGTAGCCCGGTCGCAGCGATGGCCGCAGGCCCTCCGCCTTGGTGGCGGCGAGCGTGCGCACGAACTCCGCGATGCCGCGCGCCATCTCGGGCCGCGGTGTGGCGGTCGCTTTGACTTCGATCGGGTACAGGCACAGCTGGTCCTCGACGACGATGTCGACCTCTGAGCCGCGCGCGGTGCGCCAGAAGGCGAGGCGCGGCTCGTCGCCGCTGTGCAGGTAGGCCTTCGTGAGCTCGGCCACCACGGCCGTCTCCACGATGGCGCCGGCCATGGGTCCCTGCATGGCGTGCAGCGGGTCGCGCAGACCCACCAGATAGCACAATGTGCCGGTGTCGGTGAAGTACACCTTGGGGCGCTTGACGAGGCGCTTCCCCAGGTTGGCGTGGTAGGGCTGCAGGACGATGATCTGATACGACGTCAGCAGCACGGAGATCCAGGCCTTGACGGTGTTGAGCGTGAGGCCCAGTTCGGTGGCGATGCCGGTCATGTTGAGGATCTGCCCACTGCGCGCGGCCAGCAGCCGCAGGAACGACTGGAAGGTCATGAGGTCGCCGACCCGGCGCACGGTGCGCACATCGCGCTCCAGATACGTCTCGATGTAGCTCTGCTGCCAGCGCAGCCAGTCGGGGGCGGGCGAAGCGCTGAGGCCCGGGTACAGACCGCGGAAGAGCAGCCGCCAAAGACCGTCGGGCCGGGAGAGGAGCTCGGGGCAGGCCGCCGCGGACGGTGGGTCGGTCGGCCCGCCCGGTGCAGCCTGCCAAGGCAGCGGCCGCCGCGGCTCGCCGCACCACTCACGCAGAGACAACGGCAACAGCTTGAGGATCGCCGCGCGACCGGCCATCGACTCGCTCACTTGCTGCAGGAGCAGCAGGTTCTGCGAGCCGCTGAGGATGAACTGCCCGTTGAGCTCGCGTCGCTCCTCGATCAGCTCCTGGATGTAGGGCAACAGGTGTGGCGCCTGCTGCACCTCGTCGAGGATCACCGGCGGCCTGTGCAGGCGCAGAAAGGCGCGCGGGTCCTCCGCCGCCAGCGCGCGCGTGTCGAGCGCCTCCATCGACACGTACTCGTAGCGCTCGCCGAACAGACGCCGCAGCACGGTCGTCTTGCCCGACTGCCGAGGGCCGGTGAGTACCACCGCCGGGAACTGCGAGGCGGCGGTCTCGAGGACGGGCTCTATGCTGCGCTGGATGTACTCGGAGGACATCGGCGACCTCGTTCTCGCTGGGCGTACATAACTGCATTCAGAATGCGGTTATGTACACGACTCGTCAAGCGATCCGTTTCCTTCGCTCAATCGAGGCGTCCCCGGTCATCACGGGGTCACATGGAGCCTGAGGCCCAGAGAGCGCACGACCTTCTGCACCGTCCCGAACTCCGGATTGCCACCAGAAGACAGCGCCTTGTAGAGGCTTTCGCGCCCCAGTCCGGTCTCACGGGCGATCGCGGTCATCCCTTTGGCACGGGCCACATCACCGAGTGCGGCGGCGAGAAGAGCCGGGTCGTCCTCCTCGAGGGCGGCGTCGAGATAGGCCGCGATGTCCTCATTCGACTCCAGATACCGAGTCATGTCCCAAGGGCGGGTGGTCGTCTTCG
>Ga0172369_10007087_pt1 | contig 13114 bp, 12 predicted proteins | sample LakKiv25m_FD_114539 | JGI IMG/M metagenome (GOLD analysis project Ga0172369, IMG submission 114539) | Freshwater microbial communities from Kabuno Bay, South-Kivu, Congo - kab_022012_11.25m | ecosystem: Environmental > Aquatic > Freshwater > Lake | place: Democratic Republic of the Congo... | reverse complement strand
GACGCACTTCAGTGGGCAGATCGTTCATCAGGAGAAGATGAAATTATTCTTGTAACAGCAAACGGACAGTCAATTCGATTCAAAGAAAAAGATGTTCGCGCAATGGGACGAACCGCATCGGGAATTAAGGCGATAAATCTAAAAGGCAAGGACGTGGTTGCAGGATTTTCAGTAATTGCCAAAGAAACAAAACCTGATACGCAATTCCTTGTTATTATGGGATGCGGATATGCAAAGCAAACTCCAATTAAAGAATATAAGGTTCAGAAACGAGGGGGAAGCGGAATCCGTACCGCAAAAACAACCGATAAAACAGGAAAAATTGTTGCGGCACATATTATCGATTCTGAAGCAGAAGAAGTAATTGTCTTTTCCTCAAGGGGACAAGTGATTAGAACAAAACTCTCTGATATACGCATTGCGGGACGTGCGACACAAGGAGTAAAAATGATGAATCTTGATGCGGGGGATTCAATTATGGGAATTGTAGCATTATAAAAACACGCCCCAAATACCTCCACTAATGTGTTAGTGGAGGCATTACGTTATAATAAACATAATGGATAAATCACGAACACTTATTATCGGTGCTGTTGCGATCGGAATCTCGCTTTTTATACTGATTCTTCTTGGTGTGCTCCCCGGTCTTAATAGCAACAATCAAACGAAGGCTCCCAGCACGCTTTCAATTTGGGGCATTGGAGATGACAAAGATTTCTTTTCCCAATCCAAAGGACTATTAGAAACTGAATATCCAAATTTATCTATTCAATATCGCAAATTTCCCGATGAAGAAACATATTCATATGCACTGAATGAAGCATTTTCTCTTGGGAAGGCCCCGGACATTATTATGATTTCAAACGCCGATGTTCCAAAAATGAAAAATAAAATAACCCAAATTCCCGAATCATATGTAACACCACTTCAATTGCAGCAAGCGTTTCCCGAAACGGTATGGAAATATGACTTTGCAGATAAAAATGGTGTATATGCCCTCCCGTTTACCATAGACACATTGGTGCTTTTTTATAATCGAGATATTTTAGGAAACGCCGGATTTGTATATCCGCCAGAAACGTGGGAATCATTAGAAGAAATGGTTCCAAAACTTACAAAAAAAAACGCAACGGGGACAATCGAACAATCAGCGATTGCTCTTGGAGGAACAAGACAAACAGTTGCACACGCTTCGGATATTCTTGCCGCTCTTATGCTCAGGGCGGGAACAAAAATGGTAAGTGATGATTTTTCTCGTGCCACATTCAACGGACCAGAGGGTGAAGAAGCACTTAAATTTTATACAAAATTCTCCGATACAAAATCAAAAATGTATACATGGAGTGAATCAATGCCATATTCAATCGACGCATTCGCATCTGAGCAGGTCGCAATGATCATTGGATATCAACGAGATATACAAATAATAAAAGATAAGAATCAAAATCTAAATTTTGGAATTGCACCTATCCCACAACCGAAATCAGCAACAAAAACGCTTACCTATCCCTCATACTATGGATATGCAATAACAAACCAATCAAGAAAAAAACCAATTGCGGCCGCATATCTTATACGAGCAACCCTTGATAAAACGGTCGCTAAAAACTATGCAGAAAGAGTCGGAGGTGTGCCGATTCTTCTTTCTCTTATTAATGAGAATATCGGCTCTGCGGAAAAAAGTGTATTCGCTCGCCAAGCATTGGTAGCACGAGGATACCCACAAATAGATCCAGCTGAAATTCAGATAATCTTTTCTGAGATGATCCAATTGGTGATTTCGGGAACAAAAGATGTGTCAGACGCGCTCAGCGAAGCCCAAACAAATGTGAATAAACTTTTTTCACGGATAGGGGTATAATGCACAATATATAATATATGAAAACTTCTTTCGTTTTTCTTCTATTATTAGTAATATCATTAGTCCTTACTCCCCACATTTCAGTTGCGGCCAATCCGCCCTCAATATTTAATGGAATTAACATTTGGGTAGGAGCAACTTGCGGAGGCGATGTCATTACCGCAAGTGAGGGCCCAAAGGGTCCGTGTGGGTTTTGCGACGCAATAAAGATTGCCTCAAACATAATGCGCTATATGTTTGAATTGGTGTTCTATATATTATTTCCTATATTTTTTGCTTGGGGAGGAATTCAATTTATGCTCTCAGCGGGAAATCCTAGTAAAGTAAAGGAATCAAGACAAATACTCATAAGCACTGTCATCGGATTTGTTATCGCGGCGGCCGCATGGCTTATTATGGGTCTCTTTTTCCACCTTCTTTCAAGTGTCACAAATAACTCAGACCTAACCACCAACAACATAACAGCAGCATCCAACCCATGGAGCAAGAATAATCCGTGGAATAAAATAGAATGTGGAACAAATTAGTATATTGATTTATATTTATCATGCACATTATGAAAAAAATTATCCTTCCCGCACTATTATTCGTAATACCGTCGGTTTCGTTTGCGGCAACAATCGACTTTCTGAATCCCTTAGGCAACGCAAGCTTTGGACTCATTTTTTCAAAACTTTTGGTTGTCGCGATGTGGATTGGCGGAATTATACTCACCATCCTCATAGTGTGGGCATCATACACGCTCATGCTTTCAAAGGGTGACCCAGGAGAAATAAAAAAGGCAAGAGCAACAATATTGTACGGCATTATAGGCTATGTTATACTTCTCTTTGCAGAGGTGATTCGTAGAGTAATTATGAGTCTTCTCACATAAAAAGGTCGGATACTAATATATATTCGATACAAAAATATGAATAAAATTTCAAAAGTAGCAATTATCGGGTTCTCACTGCTTACCCCAGCGCTCGCGTTGGCACAGATAAACAATGTGAGCTCAGTCCAAGAGTTGTTCGGAAAAATCAATTCATTTGTAAAACTTGCTGTTGCGGTCCTTTTTGTCCTTGCGACCATCTTTATTATTATGGCCGCGTTTAAGTATTTAACCGGAAAAGGAGATCCAGCAGAAATAAAAAAGGCACAAGCAATGATCGTGTGGGCAATTGTCGCAATGATCGTAGCACTCTTTGCATGGGCAATTCCAAAAATTGTCTTAAGTTTCCTTGGGGTAACTAATGTTGGGACACTAGACGTACCAGCAAACGAGCTTAACAGTATACAATAGTCAATAAAAACACTCCAAGCACTGGGGTGTTTTTTTATTATAAATTTAATCTTGTTAGAGAGATGAGGGAAGTATAATTGGCATACGCTATCTGGTTTAGTATAATTTGAAAGCGAATCGGCAAAATAAAGTAAAAATAAAATAGCAAAGATCTTTTGCGGACGTAGCCAAACTGGTAAAGGCGCACGGCTTAGGACCGTGTAGGGAAACCTGTTGGAGGTTCGACTCCTCTCGTCCGCACCAGACAGGAAAAGTTTATATGTATCTGAACTTGTGCAAAATTAGAGCACCAGAACAGAACTTAACGGTTTTTTAGAAACGCATCAATAAAATCTTTTAGAAGTCCTCCCAATAATACCTACTTCTTTCTTTTTCTCCCATGAAATGCCTCGTGAACCTCATGGAGCTCTTTGTTGGTGAGATGAGTATATACTTGGGTGGTCGAAATATTTGCGTGTCCCAACATTTCTTGCACCGAGCGAAGGTCCGCGCCGTTTACTAATAAATCAGTTGCAAATGAATTGTGTGAAATAATCCCATTAGTAACAAGTGTCTCGGATGGCGCAACAGTAAAATCATAGACATTATTTTTATATGCGTCTTTTTTTATTTTTTTTACACAAAGCCACTTTAAATTTTTATCATTTAGCAATTGCTTAAGAATGACGACGTGCCGACTGCTATAGTTTATATCGCCTAAGAGACGCACCATCCGAGCAATAGTATCCCGTGTAGGGGCCAAGATAGCATTTTTTCCAACATACCGATAGATATTAATACCGTTATCAATTTTTAACCATTTACCGAAACTGGTCCACTTTTTTTCAGAAAGCGAAAAATATATTTCTTTAAGGAGTGCCCGAACCGGAAGCTTGTCTGCCACACCATTATTTCGTAGAGCCAATTGCACATTTTTAAGTGTTTTGATGTATTTTACAAAATTCAATTGGTCATAAAAACGCAATATTTGCAATGTATATATCGTATTTTCTATTTCCTTTTTGTTTGGAAGTTTAACAATCCTATTTCTTGTAAAAAGGCGCGCATCTATACCAAGCATCAAAAAAAGCATCTGTATTTGGATAAGTAATTGTTTACTCGAAGAAAATAATTTAATCCCTCCAATCCCTTCATTCCCCTCAGCGTCATAAAATCCAGCAAGAAATGCCGCGACTTCTTTTTTGCTTGCCCCGAAGATGAGTTGCGGCAAACGCTTTTCATTTTTTTTTGTGGTAAATCCCTTTGATGATAAAAAATTCACAAGACTTAATGAATACAAATTGAGATAATAGCTTGGCGCGCTTCCGTTTTTTGTAATAGTCGGTTTATATCCAAGCGAAAGAAGAATATTGCGATAAAATTCCAACCTTTGAATATTTTTATCGGTTACAACAACGCCGCGCCGTCTCAAACTTATCACGCCGTCGCCCACTACATATCCCAAAAACCGCCACATTTTTTCGTTTAAAATCGGATAGTGTGATTTTTTCCTGCCGTCAACACGTATTTGTCTCGCGCCAGCGATATAGTCCCCAACTTTTAGATCTTTTGCGCACACCTCCATAATTCCTTCACCACCAATTGTAAATAAACGGTGTTTTTCTGTACATAAAAGTTCGTAACCACCAGCAGAAATAGTAAGGAGAGAATCTGCGTGATGTTTTTCCTTGCCTATGATTTTTTCTTTGTTAAATTTAAATTTTTTAAAATCGAACGCAGTAATTGCCGTTCTTGTCATATATAATTTTTCAGCCGTCATAACAGTGTGAGGAAGGAAAATCATCGTTTCTGAGTGTAAACAATGACGTAACTGATGGGGATGAACCCGTTTTGATATGCCCGCCTTTCGCGCATAAAAATCAACAAGACGCTGTACCGCGCGAGGAATAATTCGTCCTGTAATATTTCCTGATTTTGAAAGTGAAATAAACAGCGCCTCTTCGGTATCTCCGCGCTTTTCGAGATATTCTTTTAAATTCTTTTTTGCGGAGTCAGAAATAAACACCACACGCAATTTTTCTCCTTTCCCACGCACCGAAAATTCTCCGCGACTGATATCAATATATCGATTGAGTGAACATAATTCAGATACACGAAGCCCAGTAGAAAACAACATTTCCAAAATTGCCCGATCTCGAAGTGTGCGCAGTGATGTTCCTTCGGGGGCTTTTAGCAGTCGCTCAAGTTCGGCATAATCCAAAACTTCAATGTCTCTCCGTGCAATTTTTGGCAACTCAATTGTTTCGGGAGATAGTGATTTAATACCACGCTTAATGCAATATTTTAAGAGATTTCGGATTGCAATAACATAATAACTTTGGGTTACCTTTTTCGTGTTTTCCCGAGAAAGTTGAACACGAAACCCACGAACAGAAGAGTCGGTAATGTCTGAAATAGTTTTTATCTCTTGATCTCGTAAAAACCGAGAAAGATAACGTTCATAATTTTCTCTCGTTTTTGGCGAACGATTTTTTTCAATCTCAAGATAATCAAGATATTCTTTTACAATTCTCTCTGCTTCGGTCATTACTCTTATAGTGTACCTCAAATATTGTGCGACACAACAAATCATAACAACAAAGAAACCATGCTATGATCCCAATAAATCAATACAGTGAATACATCTTTCCCCTTTGGGTGCTTTATGGATTTAGTCGCCAAAAGTGAAGGATTTGTGAGCAAAAAATTGACATATTTCCTCATTCGTAGTAACATAGCGCTATATGCTTACGAAGAGGAAAAAGCAGACAGTAATAAAAGATTTTCAGGTACACGATACCGACACCGGTTCGGCAGAAGTACAAATTGGACTTCTTACCAAACAAATTAAAGCACTTGCTGATCATCTAAAGAAAAATTCAAAAGATCATCACTCACGTCGCGGACTTCTTATGATGGTAGGAAAGCGACGCCGATTTTTGCAATATCTTAAGCGAACTGATGAGAAGAAATATGATAAACTCGCCAAGAAACTTGAACTCGAAGCGTAATACTAGTGTGACTACAGAAAATCCCGTATTCCTACATCAGAGAATCGGGATTTTTATTGACGCACAAAATATTTATCACTCAGCAAAACATCTCTTTCACTCGCGAGTAAATTTTTCTGAACTCGTGAAATTTCTTACGGGAAATCGAACGCTTGCACGCGCGGTTGCTTATGTTGCAAAAAGTGACCCAAATACTGGCGAAGAATCATTTTTTGATGCATTACGAAAGTCCGGGTTTGAGCTCCGTATGAAAGATCTTCAGATCTTTTCTGATGGATCAAAAAAAGCTGATTGGGACGTTGGAATGGCAGTTGATGCAATCCGAATGGCTCAATCGCTCGATGTAATTATTTTAGTAACAGGAGATGGCGACTTCATTCCACTCGTTGAATATCTTCAGGTCGGACTGGGAAAGAGAGTGGAGGTTGCAGGATTTTCAAAAACAACATCAGGGCAACTAAAAGAAGTGGTTGACCGAGTTATTGAACTTGAAAATATTCCCAAAATATTACTTTCGATTCATGCCCGCCAACCAAAACGGAAAGTGAAAAAATAGATTTATTAAAAAGCGATTCATTCGCTTTTTTTTTAACTTTCAAGTATTCTAACACTGTATGAATTTAGAGAAAAAACAATTTCAAACCACGCTCCAAGGCGCCCCCGTGACGATCGAGGTGTCACGCCTTGCAGGGCAAGCAAATGCCGCAGTTATCGGCCGCTATGGCGATACCACGGTACTTGCAACAGTCGTAATGGGAAAACGAGATACTGATTTAGATTATTTTCCGCTATCAGTTGACTATGAAGAACGTTTTTACGCTTCAGGAAAAATATTAGGAAGCCGCTTTGTCCGAAGAGAGGGAAAGCCATCAGACGATGCAATCCTTTCGGGGCGACTCATTGACCGAACCATCCGTCCATTATTTGATCCTCGCCTTCGCAGAGAGGTACAAATAACTATTACCGTCCTTACTTATGACGAACTCCACGACCCAGAAGAAATTGGGCTCCTTTCTGCGTCTACCGCACTTTTAATTTCAAATATTCCTTGGGGAGGTCCGGTTGCAGGAATTAAAAAAGAAATAAAAGAAGAAAATGGAAAAACATACTCTTCATTCTTTTCTGGAACAAGGGACTTTATCAATATGATCGAGTTTTCAGGAAAAGAAATTGACAAGAGCACACTCAAAACAGTGTTTATTAATTCACACGAAGAAATAAAAAAACTTGTTGCATTTCAAGAGGGAGTTGCAAAAGAGATTGGTAAAGAAAAAGCAGATGTAATGATTCCAGAACCAAGCGACGAAGCGAAAAATATGATTCGTTCATTCTTGCGTGGAAAAATTGAAGATGCGCTCCGCGCCCGTGGGGTTGAGCAGTTAAAAAATGATATGTTTGATCATCTCAGAACATTGGAAAATTCTGATGAGGCACTTCGCTATGGTGAATTTCTCTTTGAAGCAGAAGTTGATATGTTTGTTCATGATTATGCAATTAAAGAAGGAAAGCGCGTAGATGGAAGAGCATTTGATCAAATTAGAGATCTTCTTGCAGATGTAAAAATTCTCTCTCGTATGCATGGATCGGGACTCTTTATCCGTGGAGAAACACAAGTACTTGCCGTTGCAACGCTTGCGTCTCCCGCCCAAGAACAATTAGTTGAGACAATGGAGGGAACGACAAAAAAACGGTTTATGTTGCACTACAACTTTCCAAAATTTTCAACAGGAGAAGTGGGACGCGCACGAAGTTTGGGACGAAGAGAAATTGGGCATGGAGCGCTTGCCTCAAAAGCAATTGAACAAGTAATTCCATCAAAAGAAGAGTTTCCTTATACCATTCGCATAGTTGCTGAAACACTTTCATCAAACGGATCATCTTCAATGGCATCAACATGCGCGGCAACACTCGCGCTCATGGACGCGGGAGTTCCTATTAAAAAACCGGTTGCAGGAATTGCGATTGGACTTATGACCGGAGAGGGGGGAAAATACAAAATACTTACCGATATTCAAGGACCAGAAGACCATTATGGCGATATGGATTTTAAAGTAACTGGAACCGATGAGGGAATTACCGCGGTACAAATGGACGTAAAAATCGGTGGCATTAATCCGGAAATCTTTGAGAACGCAATTAACGCAGCAGAAAAAGCACGAACGCAGATTCTTGAAGTTATGGGAAAAATTCTTAGTGCACCACGAAAAGAGTTATCACCATATGCGCCCCTTATTAAAACGCTCTCAATTAATCCAGATAAAATTGGATTGGTCATCGGCCCTGGAGGAAAAACGATAAACGGAATTGTTGCAAAATGCGGAGGAACTATTGCGATTGATATCGACGAAGACGGAACGGTATTTGTTTCAGGACTCGATCATGCAGCAGTAGTAAAAGGATTTGATGAGGTGCAAGCACTTACTCGTGAATACAAAGTAGGAGATATCGTTGAGGGTCCGATTGTTCGGGTACTTGAATTTGGTGCTATTGTAGATCTCGGTGGTGGACAAGATGGCATGGTTCACGTTTCCGAATTGAAAGAAGGTTTTGTGAAACGAGTTGAAGACGTAGTAAAACTCGGCGATAGAGTTACTGCAAAGATAATACGAGCAGACGAGGGAAAAATTGGCCTTTCCATTAAAGCAATGAAAGACTTACAAATAAAATAATTGGTTTCTCAAACCTACCTCCGCTAGTTCGTGAACCAGCGGAGGTTTTATTTTAGTTGTAGGTTATATATCATTTGTTATACTTTATGTAATGGCAGACTATCAATTTCCGGGTCAAAATCAGTGGTCGGAAAAACCAGCAATTGGAACTGGTGAAGGCGAATCACCTCTTGCGCCCGCACCGCAAAACGAAATTACGATGCGAACAATGGCGTCTGATGTTGCTTCTATGAAAGAAATGGGAGGCGGCGACCCGCGCCCCTACACTCCAAGCGTGACACCAATTCCACAAACGCCTCCAATACAAAATTCTCCAGCAACACCGGCGGCGCCCACTACGGTAAACCAAACACAAATAACAGAGCCCCCAGTAGTCCCACTTCCCCCAAAGAAAAGCGGAAATGTGTTTATTGTGCTTGCAGTAATTATCATCATTATTGGATTGGGAACAATTGGATATTTCTATGTTTATCCTAAACTTATTTCAACCGATACTCAGGAGGTAGTGGTTGAAGAACCAAAACCACAAGAACCAGAGACGCCAGCAATAATAGCAACAACAACACCAGAAGCATCAACATCAACTATTGAAGTACCTCCTGTTTCTGGACTTGGAAGTCACATCTCTTTATTTAAAACACCAGCAGACTTTTCTTCAGAAATAACGCTTGCGGCAGAAACGATAACAGCAGTAAAAGATGCATTAAAGGGGGCGACAGTCGAGGTGCCAGTATTTAAAGAGACTGTATTTAAGAGCGTTGACGGGAAAATACTCGGTCAATCAAAACTTATTCCGTTATTCCTTCCTTCGTTTATCACCGCATCTTCGTCACCATTATTTGATGAAGACTTCACCTTGTTTACCTACACTGATCAAAAAGGTGTTTGGCCAGGAATAATTCTTAATGCAAAGATAGAGACGCTTGCAAGCGCGCAAGAGGAAGCAAAAAAGATTGAGGCAAATTTGGATTGGCGCTCTCTATTTATTGTCGACCCGGGGAAAGAGCAAACATGGAAAGACGGAAAAGTAGGAACGACGGCAGCCCGTTATATCTCGTTTGCAACAAAAGGAAATGCATTGAGTTATACATGGTTTAATAACACGCTTCTCATAAGCACAAGCTACCAGGGCGCGCAGGACGCAGCTAAAAAGCTTGGTTTTTAATATTCCCATGCGCGACGCGCAAAAAGAATGGAATGAAATCGCCGCGGAATATGATGACAAAATCATACGCGGTGATTTTTTTAGAGAAAAGGTTCTTGATGTGTCGCTTCGAAAACATATTGGCTCGGTTAATAACAAGTTAATTTTGGACCTTGGTTGTGGACAAGGATATTTATCGAAAGCACTAACGTCAGATGGAGCAACAACAGTGGGGATAGACGCGTCGACTGCCTTAATCGAAATAGCAAACAAAAGATATAAGGGAACGAACACATCATTTGTTGTAGGAAATATAGAAAAACAGTTTCCTTTTCAAGATAATTATTTTGATATTGTCGTTTCAAATATGGTTCTTATGGACATAGAAAATCCAAAACAGACAATGCAAGAGGTGGTTCGTACGACGAAAGAGGGTGGGTTATTTGTTTTTTCTATCCTTCATCCGCTATTTACTGGTGGCAACATCCACAAACCAATAAAGGACTTCGTGCTTCATAGACGCCCATCGTTTTTATTAAGAGATTACAAAAAACAAAAACAAACGAGTTGGAATATCCTTGGGACAACAAAAATAACCACAGTTTTTCATAGACCAATGGAGTATTATCTGAGTCTATTAATAGAACAGAATATTTCAATTTCAAAGATCGAGGAATTAACGCTCCCAGAAATACATAATGAGAGTGGTTTTAACAGGATGCTTCAAGAAATTCCAATATTTTTAGTCCTCGGAGGAATTATCAACAAATAAGCCATTTGCATTTAAAGAGAAGAGGAAGTATTTTAAATGTATGAGTTTTTCAAATGAACAAACAGAGGAGTTAAAAGTGAAACTTCTTGAGGAGAAAAAGAAAATTCTCTCTCACCTAAAAAATGTAAAAAAAAGCTCTTCGTTTGGTGCGGCAGTCGACGATGTCGACGATGAAACTGACGAAACTGAAGAATTTGCCAACTATCTTGGTGTTGAACAGCTTGAAGAGGATGCGATCCACGAAATTGACGTTGCACTAGAAAAAATAAAAGATGGAACCTATGGAGTGTGCGAACAATGTGATGGTCCTATATCATATGAATTGCTTTCGATGGAACCTGAATCAGAATTGTGTAGAGCGTGCAAACTTGCAGATAAATAAACATGAGTGTTCCAAAAATTTTCTCTGCCGAACTTGAGGGAATTGACGCGGAGCTTGTCGAGGTGGAGGCCGACTTACACGTTGGCCTCCATTCGTTTAACATTGTTGGGCTTGCAGACAAGGCGGTTTCCGAAGCAAAGGAGCGAGTAAATTCTGCCTTAAAAAATTCTGGAATAAAACCACCATCCAAGGAAAATAGAAAGATTACTATAAATCTTGCTCCCGCAGACACAAAAAAGGCCGGATCCCGTTTTGATCTTGCTATTGCGCTTGCATATTTACTCGCAAGCGAACAAATAAAACCGTTTGATTCGACTCGCTCCATTTTTATTGGAGAACTTTCTCTCGATGGAACATTGCGCCCCGTTTCGGGAGCACTCAATGTGGCACTCCTCGCAAAGCGAATTGGACTTACTTCGCTGTTTCTCCCATCACACTGCGCGGAAGAAGCCGCGATTGTTGACGGAATAACTATATATCCTATAAAAACGCTTTCGGAGCTCATCAATCACATTGAAAAAAGAGTGATTATAAACCCAATACTACACACTACGGTAATTCCGGAATATCCAAAAACAACAACAATGAGTGAAGTGAGGGGACAAGAAGGAGCAAAGCGCGCGCTTACCATCGCTGCAGCAGGAGGACACAACGTGCTTATGACAGGAACGCCGGGAACAGGAAAAACAATGCTCGCAAATGCATTACAGAGCATACTCCCTATTCCTTCTCTCAAAGAGCAGATTGAAATTACAAGCATTTGGAGCTCTGCGGGACTTACTTCCAACCATTCATATATTCAGAATAGACCATTCCGAGCTCCACACCATTCAGCATCACCGTCGGCAATATTAGGAGGAGGAACGAACCCAAAGGCAGGAGAGATAAGTCTTGCACATCGTGGTGTTTTATTTCTTGACGAGTTCCCAGAATTTCGTCGAGACGTACTTGAAGGACTTAGACAACCACTTGAAGAGGGGAGAATATGTGTCGCCCGAACGAAAAAAGCGCTTTCGTTTCCCGCCCGCTTCATACTCATTGGGGCCATGAATCCATGTCCTTGTGGATATTTTGAATCGGATGAAAAAGAATGTACCTGCACCGCACACGATGTGTTACGATATCGCAAAAAACTTTCAGGGCCTCTCCTTGATAGATTTGATATTCATATAACAGTTCCCCGCGTTCCAATTAATGAACTAAGAAAACAAAGAGAGGAGGATGATGACTCACAATTTAGATCATCCGTTGCGCACGCGCGTCAAATTCAACAAAAAAGATTCGAAACATTAAAACTTCCGATACACACGAATTCCGAAATGCGTTCAAAAGACGCGGAATTATTTTCTAAACTTTCTGAAGACGCGGAATTATTTTTGAAGAAAATACTTGAAAGAAACATTCTCTCTACCCGTGGATATTATCGAATATTAAAAGTTGCAAGAACCATCGCCGATATTGAGGTATCGGAGGAGACAAAAAAAGAACACCTCGCGGAGGCGTTCCAATATCGAATACAAGCTGAATAATTTATCGAAGTACAAAGGGATTTTTAGCTCCAATAACCTCAAAATGAACATGACATCCATTTACTGACTCGGCGTTTCCCGTATTTCCCATTGTTCCAAGCTTCTGCCCACGAGACACGACATCACCAATATCAACAACAATTGCATTGAGGTGTGCATATCGAGTTTTTGTCCCATTGGTATGCTCTAGTAGTACAAAAGTCCCGTATCCTCCATTCCAACCGGATGCCCCATCTCCAAATATGCCGTCCTTTACCACCACCCCATCTGCTGCAGCAACGACATTTGTTTCACATTTATTTGCTATATCAACCGCATTTTCTTTGTGTAATTCCCCCCAGTTCCACCCAACAGCGGGAAGGGAAAAAAATCCGCCGATATCCGGAAGATTTTTTGTTATAATTTCGTTTTCTTTTGCAGTCGCATATGGAAGAAAAATCGTTCCCGCTCCCTCTGAAAAAATGGTGATGTGGGTCGGATTAAAT
>Ga0172369_10007084_pt1 | contig 13119 bp, 8 predicted proteins | sample LakKiv25m_FD_114539 | JGI IMG/M metagenome (GOLD analysis project Ga0172369, IMG submission 114539) | Freshwater microbial communities from Kabuno Bay, South-Kivu, Congo - kab_022012_11.25m | ecosystem: Environmental > Aquatic > Freshwater > Lake | place: Democratic Republic of the Congo... | reverse complement strand
TGAGGGGAAATTGGGGATGGGCGTGCTATTCGGATGGACGCAAGGCAGAACGGATAGCTGAGGATAACTGTCAGAAAAACGGTGGAGGTTGTGAACGGCTATATTCGGTGCACATCCATAATGACACGCCGCACACTATTCGAATCTATTTGTTTCATCCATGGGAATCGGATTTTGTTGCCGGAAACGCCTTATTCCAGTGGAGGTGGGGGCCAGGCGAAGGAGCCAACATGGCTTTGTCTGGCTCGGGTCATCTTCTAGCGCCCATGAGGTTCTATCTACGCGCCGAATACTCTGATGACAGTTCGCGAGGATGGGGGCCCAAGAGGATTTCCGAATTTAACCATGCTGTTCGCAATTATAGCGATGGCCAGAACCTGCGCATAAGGCTTACTCCCTGAAAAGAATTGAACTACTCAACATGCCTTTCTGGCATCTATGTCTCTTTCTTTAGGGGCTCAAAAATGAAACCATTCTTCATTCTGTTGGCTTGTTTTACTCTGACATTTGGGGCAGCGATTTCTTTGACAGCTTCGGCCTCTGATCAATGCCCCGAAGGCTACTCTCTTGACGATCGCACTGGGAAATGCATTAGGTGTCCAGATGGCCAGTATTTCAACTCTGAACGCAGGCGTTGCGTGACGCCGGGGGACGGCGATCCGGCTGTGGATCACAGTTTCATAGAAGCCCTGAAAGCTGAATGTCAATGTCCCTGCGGGGACGGCTGGTGCTGTAGAGAGGCGCGCCACTGTCAGGAGTGTCTCAAGCAAGGCCCTCAAGGAAAGAACCGGTGCTACAGGCGTCTCGAATGCTGGCAAAAACGCTAGATGCAGAGGGATGCCTTCTGTTTCGTCCGACAGGGCCGCCTCACTCAACCGTGATACCAGTGAAAACAGGAATCCACTAATACTGGACGCACGATCACATCGGGCAAGACAAGCCATTATCTGAAGCTCTAGTGCAGTAAAGCGCCATCGCACTCGAGGTCACATTGACGACAATAGCTTCCGAGCAAACGGTTTTCGATTCCCACAGAATGTTAGGGAAACACTATGGAATTCGCTAGACAGTCACTTAGTCACCTCAATTCAATCTTTACCCTAGGTTTTTTCTTTTTTGTTTGTCAGATTGCAATAGATTTATCGAAATAGAATATCAGAGAGGTCCATAACTTTAGGACTAAGAATCTTGGTATGTCGCGTGAATGCGAAACCAAGATCCTCGTTATTCGAAAGGACATCATGCGCAAAATTCTTGTTCAGTTTTGTCAAAAGAGTGATAAAATCTCCCGCATTCATCTCCAGTCGTTGGGAAGCGAACGGAACCAGTTATGTCTGAAAGAGCTTGGACGCCATAGCTCGTATGAGCGCCGTACGCCGGGACGCTCTGAAGGGGAAACGAATTTTAGACGAGGTTCTTCGGTTTTGTGCCAAGATGCTTCGAGATTCCCCAAGGATCTGAAGGAGGCACCGCGACAGGGACTGCCGGCCAAACTCAGCGCGAGTTGCTTGCTGTAATGGAAAAAAACACAAGGGTTCGAACCAAGAGATGTCTTAGGATGCTAAAGGCGATAAATCATGAGTCTGATGAATCCGCCAGGGCAATCCCATGATCAATCAAAAGGAACCTAGGGGAAAAGCCCATCCGACGGATTTGTTGCTTTCCTACCTGGAGGACGACCTATCTCCCGGAGAGCGCGATTCAGTTTCTGTTCACTTGTCAGGATGCGCTCATTGTCGGCGCGAAATCAAAAAGCTCAAAGATATGGTGGCCACGCTGAAGGAGTATGGTGGTGAATTATGTCCCGAGCCTGATGAGCTATATGAGTTTGCTAACCTCAACGTGGACCATGAAAGCAGAATTGCCTCACATCTTACTTCTTGCGCATTGTGCAGAGCAGAGGTAGCGCGGCTCAAACCTTTGGAACAATCTCATACAATGCCAGAAGAGACGTGGCGCAAGGCCGAGCAAATTAAGGAATCACACAAAATCATATCACGTCCTGAAAAATGGTTTAAGCGCCTGGTAAGTGTCTCCACCCTAACAGCGGCGAGTCTGGCTGCTGCGCTGTGCATCATTTTCCTATACCCTAATTGGATTAGTGAAAACCTAAAGAGGGTTGAGCCTGGTCAACAGGTGAGCAAGACAACCGAACCGGACGTTCCGCCGTCGCAGCCGAGACTCGTTATAGCCATGTCCTCGAACACCTGGGAATCCAAGGCCGTTGACTCGAGGCTAATGTCCCCGAGGACTGACAAAACTGACGAAACAGGTGGCCCACGAAGTGTTTTTTTCAAGTCGGTCTCGCCTGAAACAAGGGAGGAAGCTGGTTCGATCAACAAAGTCGATGCCAAGCTCTCGAGTAAAGAACGGCCGCGTTTGGCAAAAGTCATCCTCTTAGACGGCCTCTCCGGGCCTCCGCCCAACTTAGAATTACGCTTCTTGTACGACTGTATTAAGCCCGATCAAAGACAACGAGATCTCTTCGAATTTGTGACCCCGCGCCAGATGGAAGAGGCAAAAGATAAAGGACTTATCTCAACCACCTCAGTCGATCGCTTCGTGGAAGGCTTGAGAGATCACCTCAAGGTTCCACAAGCAGTATTGATCACCCTAAATTCCAGGGGCGAGAATTTTGATATTACTGCAAGGCTTGTGGATCTATCCACCGGAAAGGTGATGGAAGAGAGGACTGGAACCGGTGTATCAGCCAGCCAGCTCCCCCTGCAGTTGCGCATGCTATCGTCAATGCCTGATTGAAGTTCGGAAACGCAGACCACTGTCTTTCCAAAACACCATCCCAGCTCCAAGCCGGGGCCCGATTGATGACCAAAATAATTGCGCTTTTCATCTTGTATGCCATTATTATTGGCTTTTTGATCCCAAGCGACACTGATGTAAACCGGAAGCGGCTTTCGATACCCCCCTCTCTTGATAACATTCATGAAAAGGTCTCCAAACTGACTGCGTCTGAAGACGTCGAGCGTACCCTTAGCCAGATCATAGAGTCGCTTGGGACTGCCAGTAATCAGTGGGAAGCCAAAAAAGAAATTTCGGCCTCGAACGGCCTATTTGATGTCCACGAAAAAATAAGTGATCATAAGGAAGCCGAGAAACACTTCCTGACACTATTGGACCTTTACGAACAGCAGCGTGATGGCCCAGCTCTGGCTGACACTTTGAACCGTCTGGGAAACATCTATGTGAAAATTGGACCCGTTGAGAAATCTCTCAACTTGTTTGAGAGGAGTGTGGATGTCTGTGACAGCCTCCAGGACGCGGGAAAAAAGATAGCGGCGATGAACAATTTGGCCGCTGCCTATATTGTGCTGGGTCAGTATCAGAACGCCTTAGATAATTACGAGAGTGGCCTGACACTGGCAGTGAGAACTTGGAATCAGACGAGCAAAGGCCGTCTATTAACCAAGATCGGAATCGTCCAACAAATGCTGGACAGAGGATCAGTGGCTCTGGAATATTTTGATAAAGCACTCAAGGTTCAATCAGATGACGTAGATCCGGTTGGGAAAGCGCTAACCTTCAATAGCCTGGCTCGGTTGCGAAGAGCCTGGGCCCAATACGCCGTCGCGATTGACCTTTGCGACAAAGCCTTAAAAGATGCAAGACAGAATGGCGAGGGGTACCCATTAGCCGAACTCCTGCTGACCAAGGCGCTCGTTTTACAAGATTTAGGGAATTACGACGAAGGGGCGGAGTCAGCCACGGAAGCGCTTCATACTTCTCGACAGGCATCCTACAGCCGTGGCATCTGTGAGTCCTTGCGAGTCCTCGCCCAATTGGAATCATTTAGAGGCGACCCTCAGAAGGCCCTCGATTTGTGTGACGAGGCCTTGGACTTTTCTGTAGTGCTGGCTGACAACAATGAAGCGGCCCGCTCTTTCCTCGCTAAGGCAGCCGTACTTTCAAACGGGGCGCGTTATCATGAAGTTGGCCAATACTTGTACAGGGCGCTCGCTCTCAAGAAAGCCTTGGGCGTTCCTTTGGACGAAGTAATCGATGCGTCGGCTGAACTTTCGATAAAATCCGGAAAGGGACTCGCCAATGCCAAACAACTACTGGTCAGCTATCCGTTGCGAGACGGGCGTCGCCAATCAATCTTGCTCGGTCGTATGGCTCTCAAGAGAGGGGAATTCAAAGAAGCGCGAGATCATTTCCACCTAGTGGCGGAAGACCACTTACCTATCATTAGATTTGCGGCTACGGTAGGACTCGGACTGGCAGATGAAGGATGGGGATTGCTCTCTGAGGCCAAGCATGCATACGAAAAAGCAATCCGTCAGGCAGAGGAGATCAGAGACAGCATGAACGCCTCGCAGCGTAAGAATTTCTTTCAATCGGAAGATCAGGGCGTTGCGAGAACTGCCCCGTATGAAGGTTTGAGTCGAGTGTTGCTCAAACTAGCGCAACCCTACGAATCGCTTCGAGTGGCCGAAATGACCAAGGCAAGGGCCTTCTCTGATGCCATTGTCGGGACCTCGAACAGAGGCATGTCAAACGCTTCGGACAATGTCATCCAGGACGATGACGAAATGAACGAGAAGTTCCATGAGATAAACTTGTTACACGGGATGCATCGCACTCCTTTCGGAGTTTCCGAATGGGCAGGCAGCCTCCAGGCAAATCTTAGAGCCAAGAGAGAGGAACACATTCGGAAGCTAAGGGACATGTATCCCTTGTATGCTGCTGCGAGATACCCTGAGCCAATGGATTTGAACCAGAGCGCTTTACACCCACACGAATGGGTTTTGGAATATCAGGTCACGGAAACGGGAGTCATGGTTTTTCTGATCCAGGGGCACACCATTCGCTACAGTATGTTCAGGTCTATTCCGCAAGACGAGCTGAACAAGCTCATCCATCAATTTAAAACCCCTCTCGATGTGACCAATGAAGCGGAACTCTTGCCCAAACTGTGGACATTTGATTTTGAAGCGGGCAAGAGGCTTGCCGACATTCTCCTCGGAGACACGATTTCTCTCGTTCCGGCCCGAGAGCCCATAATCGTAGTCCCTGATACGCATCTCGGTCTTATCCCCTTTGAAATGCTTGTGTTAAAAGGCTCAGGAGTAATGTCTTTAGACTCTTCGGGAACCCCTTGCACCAAGAATGTCACTTTTCTCGGAGACCGGAATCCCATTTCGTATTACCAGTCTATTACAGCCTTAACCTTGACCCGCCTTCAGTCAAAGAAACAGTCACGCAAAAACAGGCAGCTAATAATGGTTGACCCTGTTTTCAGTTTTGAGGACCCTCGCGTCGGCGGCGCTCGACCAGAAGCTGCTCAGACCCGTGACAGACGTATGGATCCTGGGGTCCATAACTTCCTGATGTCCATACGGAATCGACTTACCTTTCCCAGACTTGGGCGTACCCTAGAGCTGGGACTAGCCTTGATGATACAAGACCCTCTCAGCACGGACTTGTACGAGGGTATGGACGCATCAAAGACGATCCTTTTTCAGAATAATCTGACCGATTACGAAGCCATAGTGATCGCCTCTCATGGTTATGTGGGAAACGACATCCCCGGTCTTCGTGAGCCTGTCCTCGTACTCACTCTCATAGACCAGCCTGAGGGGCAGGACGGTTTTCTTAGAATGACTGAAATTATGGCGCTTCGGCTAAACTCGGAAATAGTGGCGCTCACGGCCTGTAAGACTGGCACAGGGAATTACGTGCGAGGTGAAGGAACAATGTTCCTAGGGAGAGCCTTCCAGACCAGCGGGGCTCGGACCGTCTTGGTGAGTTTATGGAATATTGGAGAAGAGGCATCAATTGACTTGATTAAAAGCTTCTTCAACTATCTGAGAGCGGGCAGAGGCAAGCTCGAGGCTTTGAATCAAGCGAGAACCGCAATTCGGGAAAAATGGGAACACCCCTTCTTTTGGGCCTCTTTCATACTTGTGGGAGAGACAGAATAGGGAAATGGAATCGCGAGAATGTCACTTGATAATGCAAACAAGTCAGATTCGAAACCCCTCAAGAGAGAAAAAGCATGAATAATCCTCATCATACGTGTTTCTGCCTAGTTGTGGTTTCGCTGCTTATCTTTGTCAACACCTTCCTAGCTCGTTCCGAGATATTCTCGGCCAGAGGATTCATCCTAGGGGTGCTGGTTCAATCCCAGGCGGGTGATATTAGAGGCGACCCTCCCGGCGGAGATGTTTCGTGGGATACCGTGATAGTCGAAGCAGTAGTAGCCGGTGACATCGACAAGGTGAGGTCGTTGTTGACTAGAGGAAACGGCCCCAATGCCACTCATAAGTCCGGAGGCTCGGCGTTGCGCTGGGCAGCCTATTTCGGACGTAAGGAAATTGCGAAGCTGCTTGTCTCCTCAGGCGCTGACCTGAATATAGAGAAAGGCGGAGAATTAGGGAAAGCGCTGATATGTGCTGTCATCCAGGGTGACGAACGGTTAGTCGCCGATCTCGTTTCTAAAGGGGCCGACGTAAACTCAGTTGCCCAAGTGGGTGAGACCACCCTCCATTGGGCCTGCATAATGGCTCACAAGGATCTGGTCAAACTTCTTGTGCAAAAGGGCGCTTCAATCAACGCAGTGAGCAGAGGTGGATGCACCCTGCTGGTTTCCGCCGTGATTGGGGGTGATCCCGACATTGTACGTTTTCTGATTCAAAAAGGAACAGGCCCCGTTCATCCATCCAGATGGGAATTCGCGCTCGCCTCGGGCGAAGTCTTGAAAATACTAGAAAGCCAAAGGAGCATACTTGAAGCGAGACAGTGGCCTGAATCATCGGAATCCATTAGTGGGACAAATAATCCGAAAAAACCGGCGGACAGCCCAGCCGTCCCTGGCGAGGGTTTGCTCTGGAAAGTCAAACTTGGAAGCGGTAGCCTCTATAGACCGGTGTTGGCTGATGGGACAGTGTATGTGGTCATGACTGAAGAACACCATGGCGTATCCCATAGCTACCTTCTCGGAGTGGATGTACTTACCGGAAAGAGACGTGTCCGAATTAAGATAGCCCTGAGAAACGTTTGGGACACTACGATACGTGATGGAATAGCTTACTTCGGTGGACTTGATGGCACCACTTCGGCATATCATGCTTGCGCTTTGGACCTGAGGACCGGGGCTGAAAGATGGAAATACAAAACCAAAGGGCAGGTGGTGTCCATCCCTTCTATAAGCGGAGGAGTCGTTTACTTTGGGTGCTTCGGAGGGTGTATATACGCTGTCGATCAGGTTACCGGAAAGGAGAAATGGAAATATGAAGTCCCTCGCTCCTTCCCAGATAGCGGATCTTGCTACGTGTCACCACCCACCTTGGCCAACGGAACTATTTTCTTTGGAACGGGGCATTTGTATGACCCTTCCAAACCAGGATATATAGTTGCCTTAGACGCGGGTTCGGGTCGCGAGAAATGGCGTTTGAAAACGTGGACCAAGCCCTCAGTTTATCCTAATGTTGGGGAGACTGTGCATGCAGCCTGCCAGGGAGGAGAAATCTTGGCCCTGAACCCCGCTGACGGCGCTGTCCTATGGAGGTTCAACGCAAAAAGTAAGCTGCCGAACCTTGCGTATGCCTCTATAATACATGTCGGTCAGAACAGGGTGTATGTCGAAACCTCACACGGCTATCCAGGAGCGTACACTCGTGACGCTCGTGTCATTGCACTAGATTCAAAGACCGGCACTGAATTGTTCCGAGTCCGAACTGACACCGAGTCCCTCAGTTTTCAATGCCAGTCGAACCCTGACAGATTGTACATGACAGGGGCTGACGGCTGGATCTACGTCCTGAACGCTGAACGAGGGGACGCTGTGCAAAAAATCCTTTACGGGGGCAAGTACGCAACTGTTGTATCTGAAGCTGCGCTTTGCGTTGACAGTCAAGGAACGCTGTACGCATTAAATCTGAACAAATCGCCCAAAATCAAAGTCTCCCAATAGCTTGTCCACCCTCCCTGGTCGGTAATGTCAAAAATGCTCTCCAGGATCATTGTCAGACTCTCCTCTGAACGTCGAACGAACTATGTAAGAGAGACGTCCACTTATTGAAGTAGGGAACAATGGACTCAGTGAACAAGTGCGCCGTTATTATAGCTTTAGTGGTATCTGCTGCGGTTTGTCTGGTGGCCCTTGGGCTGAATACTGCCCATGGATTGACTTACGTGCCGGGGTACCGCAACAGCAACGCCCAATTCGGCTCAATTGCATATTCTAAATCCACCGGCCACTGGGGCTACTCGTACGGTTACGGGGATCCCACAAGTGCTAATTTGGGCGCAAGGAATTATTGCGGCAAGGATGATTGTGAAGTAATGGTTGTTTTCTGGAACGGATGTGGAGCTCTGGCCAAAGGACGTAACGGCGGCATGGGATGGGGAACAGCGGGTTCCCGTTCCGGCGCCGAATCTCAGGCCCTTCAAGAATGCAATTCCATTGACAGCGACTGCGAAGTTATCTGCTGGGCATGCTCCGGTAGGTGATACACACCTCTATGATGCGCCCGCTTTCAATTCGCTCGATCCCCGATGTCAACGTTCGGAACCAACCACCTCCAACGGCGGTATCGAAGGATAAGGCTTAACGGGCTGGGAAATGATTCAGAATACTTGATCTATCCCAACATTCCTTCAACAACTGTCTAAACAACGCATCCAATGGTTCAATGGGAAGCGGCCCAGGCTTAGCCTTGTACACTTCTCCCACTCTACTCATTTCTGATTTGATAAAAGAGTCAATAGATTCCATGGGAGGTGTCGCTTCCACCTCCCGGTGGTGCCTCTTCAGGTGCAGGAGGGTCTGTATGTCGGTCTGCAACACTGGATTCTCAACAAGATGCCTCACAAGGATATTGAAATCAGTCGGGACGATCCCCAAGCCTCGTTCAATCCACTGAATTGCAAGTAATGGTCGAAGAATATAGAAAAATTTCTTGATGCCAGCCTCCCTGCAGTTAAGGAACTCCTTAAGGCCATCACGTGCCTTGTTCCGGTAGTAGAGGAAACATGTTGCTGGAGACCAAAAGTCTTTACTTGCCGTTCTGATGGCATTCACCATATTCTTGTCCTCAAGATAAACTATCGGCGAACCAAGCCATTCCAAGAGCGCCGGATTTGATTTATGCAGCAACCCCAGAGCCTTTCTAATATCCCAACCATTTATGTCGAAGTCGTCAACGATAGGCTCCTCGATGACATCCCTGCCGCGATGAATAGACAGGTACCACTCAGGCGTACGAACGTACAGAAATCTCACATCGTAGTCGCTGTCGGGAGAGGGGAATCCCCATCCTCTGCTCCCCGATTCGCAGGCATAAATAATCCTTACCTCATGTTTTTCCTCCAGTGTTTTGAGACGACTCAAGACGAGGGATCTCGTCTGTTCATCAACGCCCAATGTCATACGGCACCTCTCCAGTAGGCAATATCATGCACTGTGGTCTCCCCCCACGGCGTATCGTATTACACCATAGTTAGTCTCAGTTCGTAGCGTCAATTTTTTTTTAGTGGTCTATCGTCTCGTCAATGAGATACATAAGGGAAAAACATTAATTTTCGTTTTGCCCGGCGATGTCTTCGGTCAGAAACTTCGCGTGCTGTCGAAAATAAAAAAATATGGGGCACATTTCCGTCAGGAGAAGTGTCCCGATGCTTTTGGCAATCTCTACAAGCCGGAGGTACACAATGACCGAAAAAGAACTTATGGAAACTGTTGGTGGGAAGTTGTACCTCGTTGGCGGAGCGGTCAGAGATAGGCTAATGGGGAAGAAGCCCAAAGATAGAGACTATGTTGTCTCCGGAGTCAATCTGGAGGACATAAAACTTGCTAAGATCGCAGGCAAAGATTTCCCGGTATTTCTGGCCCAAGTTGACGGCGCAACAGTCGAAGTCGCAGTGGCGCGCACTGAAAAGAAATTCGGGCAGGGCTATCATGGTTTTGAGTTCTACACTAGCCCAACCATCACCATAGAAGAAGACTTGTATCGACGAGACTTGACCATCAATGCCATGGCAATAGATGTTGCCACCGGTGAACTCGTGGATCCTTATGCAGGCCAAGCAGACTTGAAAGCCCGATTACTCCGGCACACCAGTGGTGCCTTTGCTGAGGACCCCCTGAGGGTGTATCGCGCAGCCCGGTTTGCAGCCCAGCTTGGTTTCCGAATTCACCCTGAAACCAAGACATTGATGATGCGGCTGAAATCGGAACTCGCCGCCCTGACTCCTGAGCGCGTATTCCTGGAACTACGCAAAGCCCTCGTTGCCCCGTACCCTGACAAGTTCTTCCGTGAGCTGGAAGGGTTGCTGGATACCCATTTCCCCGAAATAGAGGCAATAAAGGTACCTGACAAGCACGATGGCACTACATTCGAGCATACCATGGCAGCACTGTACAGAGGCAAAGGACTAAGAGAACGCTTCGCCTTGCTGGTGCATGACCTAGGAAAGGGGCTGTCTGAGAATCCCCCGGTCCATCACGGCCATGAAAAGCACGAACACCTGGTCAGAGCTCTGGGAGAAAGACTGAGAATCCCGAAAAGCCTGGTCCAGTTCGGGTGCATTACCATGCGGCTGCACATGAAGATCAAGAACCTTCACACAATCAGGCCTGGCAAGCTGATTCGCTTGGTTGACAGCAGCATTTTCAGGCAACTGAGGTTAGCCTACCTCGAATCGGACGGCAGGTATGACCGGAAATTGTACCTCGAGCATGTGCGGCTGGCTAAAAGGGTAATAAAGCTAAAGCGAGAGGTCACAGGAAAGATTCTGCTAGAGCGAGGCGTCCCACAAAACGCCTTGTTCGGCGAGAAGCTGCTGCAAGAGCGTATTAGAATAATGAAAAAAACGTTTTCATGAAAGTAGATATTTCGCTCATGGAAGCCGACGGCGACTCCGGGACGATGAACTTGCCTAGTTTATGGCCCTTCTCAAAACTCACAGGAGATTGCCTCGCTTCGCTCGCAATGACAGCGTTCTTTCACCATCATTGCGACTAGAGTATGCCGAAGCAGCAATCTCAGCTCACATCAATCGAGCTGCGAAGCCTTTGCCTAATTCCGTTACTATCGAAACCCGCTATGTGCCAATTACACAGGTAGCTTGGGGCTGGCAAAAGCTTCAGGATATCGGGAGCCAGAATCCTATGACCTAATGTATCCGAGATGGGTTGGGGAGTTCTTCTTCGCTTACTTTCTTGATACTTCCCTTCACAAAAGCAAAGCTGGCTAAGACCAACTTGTCACGGTTCGTGGGGTGAAGGTATCTCACGCTGAATCCCGATTTTCCTTCAAAATGATAATTCGTAATGGGCAGTATTCCGCTGATGGGACGCTGCCATGTGACAGTTCTGCGCTTGAGCCGCGGCAGCCAACTCATGAAATACAACCGGGTATAATCGCACCCCGGGTCTTTTCCTATGGGCGCAAAGGCAGCGATGTAATTGTTTTTGGCGCCTACGTCAGGGTCTTCAGCAACGTTCACGATGCGCCAACCGACTATGCGCATAAAAGGCACAAGCTTCCCGATATCCTCCGGTGGCGTGAGCTTCATGTTATGAGTGTAAAGATAGCCCACCCGACCGTCTTCAATCTTGACTTTGTACCATACGTCTTTCTTGACGTCATCCAATACTTCGTCGCCGGAGGGCAATTCCTCGGCTGACGCATTTTCCCCTTGAGCCCGGCCTCTCGCCGCTGATGCGGTTTTTTCATCATACACGGAGCGTCTTACCGTGACGACACGCTCGTAAACCTCGAACTTTTTCCCAGGCGGTAGAACTTCGATGACTTCTTGATCACGTCCTGGGCTGAGTCGAAAGTTTGCTTTGGTTTTCGTCTCTCCCTCGGCCTGCGGCGGCATTCCCTCTATAGAACGTCTCAAATCGTGGGTGCGTTGAATCAGGTCTTCGCCCCCGATTACCCTTTGCTCGACGTATCCTTCACGACCATCCCGCGTCCTAACTCGATAGTACTCTCCAATCCTGTCTATCAAATGCAAAGGCGTCTCGGCAGGGAGTTTACGGATGACTTCGGAGTTGGGATTAGCCGTCTGATACAGCGAACACGGCCGCATGGTCATGCCGTCTCGGGGCGTAAAAGGATTCTTTTTTTTTAGAATAGTTAGCTGGGCTTTTTTGACGATCTCACGCTTTAGAGTGTCTATCTCTTGGCAGCCTCCCGCTAAGAAGCAGGTAGCGCACAGGATCAAGACGCCACCTTGCAGGACGACCTTGTATCTCCCTGAAGCGAACCACGCCATTATCAGCCTCCAGAAGCGCCATTGGATGATCACTTTATACGCATCTTCTCGATAAATCAATATCCTACATCTGTTTTTGGAAAAAAACTTCAGCATTGCGGCTCATTTCGGCAACTCTCCGACTCTTGACAGGCAACCGGACATTGTGATTAAGTACTGCTTGTGGCTTCGGTCCTCTGGGGTCTAAGTGTATTTTTTGCACCATCCGTTCAGGATGCCGTCTTTTGAATAATCCGAGGGCCACATCAGGATTCAGAGCCACTCGAATGGGCCGTTAACTCAGGAGGTAGAGTATCTGCCTTTTAAGCAGAGAGTCGCTGGTTCGAGTCCAGCACGGCCCACCATGATGCCGCGGAGCTGATTTGTAATTGGACACGGGTTTTGTCAAAACAAAAACCTGATCAGAGGCTCCCTACATGACGCGTCCCCATCGTCTAGCCCGGCCTAGGACACCGGCCTTTCACGCCGGCAGCAGGGGTTCGAATCCCCTTGGGGACGCCAACTAAACCGACATTATTTCAAAAGGTAAGGTCAAAACTATTGCCTACTGACTATTGGTGACAGACCTGTTTGTACGCGTGTTGTACCCAAACTTCCCGACTCGGATTCCAGCCCTTGGTCGGGATTTTCTTTTCCGTCACGCGACAACAGAATTTCAGTGTTACCATGATCGACGGTCATCACATCGATGGCGTCAACTAGCTCTTGGTCACTGATCCTTCCGTACCTTTCATTCACGTTTCTTCCACGATACCTATAAACGCCGGTGCAATAGTGTCCCTCTAAGGCGGCCGAAATTTTCGGTTGCGGCGGTGTAAAAGTGTACCGCATTACTGCCTTTCTTAGCGCAGCTGATATGGAGCTAGAGGGGAG
>Ga0172369_10007083_pt1 | contig 13122 bp, 6 predicted proteins | sample LakKiv25m_FD_114539 | JGI IMG/M metagenome (GOLD analysis project Ga0172369, IMG submission 114539) | Freshwater microbial communities from Kabuno Bay, South-Kivu, Congo - kab_022012_11.25m | ecosystem: Environmental > Aquatic > Freshwater > Lake | place: Democratic Republic of the Congo... | reverse complement strand
GTCAGCGGCTTCGACATCGGGCTCGACCTGTGGCCCGGGTTCGACGTCCCCGACGCGGCCGCCGACCTCGCGCGCTCCGACGCCGACGTCGTCGACAAGGATCCTTCGGCCGACCCCGGCGCCGACGCCGACCAGGCCGGCCTCGACGCCGCGCCCGACGTCGCCACCGACGTGGCGCCCGACGTCGACGTACACGATCTGGCGCCCGACGCGCCGGACACGATCTGCGATCCCCTGGCGGGGACCGGAAGCTGCCCGTGCGGATCCGAGGACGAGTGCCCGCCGGACTGGGCGTGCCGCGACGTCCAGTTACCTGGCGGTGCCGACCCGGTGTTCCTCTGCGTCCCTCTCTTCGCCTCGTTGTGCGCGCCCTGCGCTTCCGCCGCCGATTGCCTGGAGCCCTGGGGCGTCGACGCGGCCTGCCTCGACTTCGGCGCCACCCAGGGTCACTTCTGCGGAGGCGTGTGCGGCGCCGACGACGCGTGCCCGGCCGGGACCCACTGCGCCGACGCGACGACCATCGGCGCCGAGGCCGTCCGCCAGTGCCTTCCCGATGACGGCGTCTGCGCGTGCTCGGCCCACGCCATCGAGCTCGGGCTCTCGACGCCGTGCACGGTGACCACCGCCTGGGGCACCTGCTTCGGCCGGCGCACCTGCACCGAGGCCGGCCTCACCGCCTGCGACGCGCCCACCCCGGCCGACGAGGTCTGCGGCGACGGCGTCGACAACGACTGCGACGGCGTGACCGACGACGACACCACGCCGACCGCGACCACGTGCGGCATCGGGCCCTGCGCCGCCACCGGCACGCTCACGTGCGTCGACGGGACGCCCTCCGACTCCTGCGCCCCCGGGACCCCCGCCGCCGATGACGCGACCTGTGACGCGATCGACGACGACTGCGATGGCACCGCCGACGACGAGTTCGCCGCCGGGCCCTCGACCTGTGGCAGCGGGGCCTGCGCCTCGTCCGGCCAGCGCACATGTGCCGATGGCCACGAGGTCGACACGTGCCTGCCCCTGCCACCCGCCGCCGATGACGCGACCTGTGACGCGACCGACGACGACTGCGATGGTCTCACCGACGAGGACGTGGCCGCCGTCCCCCTCACGTGTGGCGTGGGCGCCTGCGCGGCGTCCGGCCAGCGGGCGTGCGTGGCCGGCGACCTGGTCGACCAGTGCGAGCCCGGTCAGCCCGAACCCGACGACGCGACCTGTGACGCGATCGACGACGACTGCGACGGGCAGACCGACGAGGACGTCGCCCCCACGATCACCACCTGCGGGGCGGGCGCGTGCGCGGCTGAAGGCCTCACCACCTGCGTGGACGGCTCGATCCTCGACTCGTGCGCGCCCGGCCAACCGGCCGCCGATGACGCAACCTGTGACGCGATCGACGACGACTGCGACGGCGCCACCGACGACGACTACCTGAGCCGGCCCGTCGAGTGCGGCGTGGGGGCGTGCCTGGCGCACGGCACGACCGCGTGCGTCGCCGGGGTCGAGGACGACTCGTGCGCCCCGGGCGACGGCTCGGGCACCGACGGCGTCTGCAACGGCCTCGACGACGACTGCGACGGCGTGGCCGACGACGACTACCTGCCCATCGCCACCACCTGCGGCTTGGGCGCCTGCGCGGCCGCGGGCCTGAAGACCTGCGTGGGTGGCGTCGAGGCCGACTCGTGCCAGGCCGGTGTGCCGGCGCTCGCCGACGCTACCTGTAACGCGCAGGACGACGACTGCGACGGCAGCCCCGACGACGACTACCTGCCCGTCGCCACGACCTGCGGCGTGGGCGCCTGCGCGTCCACGGGCGCGAAGGCCTGCCTGGACGGCGTCGAGACCGACTCGTGCCAGGCCGGTGTGCCCGCGCTCGACGACGCGACCTGCGACGCGATCGACGACGACTGCGACGGCAGCCCCGACGACGACTACGCGGGCCGCGGCGTGACGTGCGGCGTGGGCGCCTGCCAGGCCGCGGGGACCACCGTCTGCCAGGGCGGCGTCGAGCACGACTCGTGCACGCCCCTCGGCGGCGCCGGGCTCGACACGATCTGCAACGGCGTCGACGACGACTGCGACGGCGCCACCGACGAAGACTACGCCGCGAGCCCGACCACGTGCGGCGTCGGCGCCTGCCAGGCCGCCGGCCAGAGGCGCTGCGTGGGCGGCCTCGAGACCGACTCGTGCTCTCCCGGCGCGCCGGCGCCCGCCGACCCCACCTGCGACGGTCGCGACGACGACTGCGACGGCAGCGCCGACGACGACTACGTCGCGCCGGTCACCACCTGCGGCGTGGGCGCCTGCCAACGCAGCGGCCTGCTCGGCTGCCAGGGAGGGAGCCCGCTCGATTCGTGCACCCCCGGCCAGCCCGGAACCTCCGACGCCTCGTGCAACGGCGTCGACGACGACTGCGACGGCGCCACCGACGAAGGGTACGTGCCGCACGGTGTGGCGTGCGGCGTCGGCGCCTGCCAGGCGACGGGCACGAGCACCTGCGAGGGCGGCGTCGAGCGCGACTCGTGCACGCCCGGGAGCGGGACGGCCTCCGACGTCGTGTGCAACGGCCTCGACGACGACTGCGACGGGCTGACCGACGAGGACTTCGTGGCCGCCCCCACCACCTGCGGCGTGGGGCCCTGTGCGGCCGCCGGCCAGAAGACGTGCGTGGACGGGGGCGTGGTCGACTCCTGCACGCCCGGCACGCCCGCCGCCACCGACGACGACTGCGACGGCGTCGACGACGACTGCAGCGGCGTGGCCGACGACGACTACATTCCGGCCGCGACCACCTGCGGCGCGGGCGCCTGCGCGGCCACCGGTCAACGCACGTGCGCCGCCGGCCACGAGAGCGACTCGTGCGCACCCGGTGCGCCCCACCCCGAGGTGTGCAACGGCGTCGACGACGACTGCAACGGCAAGACCGACGCCTCCGACGGCGCGGCGCTGCTCACGAACGACCAGCCGTTCTGCGAGAAGCAGGCGGGCGTGTGCCTGGGCACGAAGAAGACCGTGGCTTTCTGCGTGAACGGCGCCTGGAAGCCCTGCAACGACGCCATCTACGCCTATTGGGTGCCGGCCTACCAGGCGGTCGAGGGCCCGGCCTGCGACGGCCAGGACAACGACTGCGACGCGGCGATCGACGAGGCCTACGTGCCCACGGCCACCGCTTGCGGCACCGGCGCCTGCGCGGCCGTCGGGCAGACCGCGTGCGTCGCCGGACAAGAGGTCGATTCGTGCACGCCCGGCACGCCCGCGCCCACCGACGCCGACTGCGACGGCGTCGACGACGACTGCAACGGCACGCCCGACGACGACTACGTGTCGGTGGGCACCACGTGCGGCACCGGCGCCTGCGCGCGGACCGGCCAGCGGACCTGCGTGGGCGGCCACGAGGCCGACTCGTGCAAGCCCGGCACGCCGGCCGTCGGCGACCCGATCTGCGACGGCATCGACGCCGACTGCGACGGCGCCACCGACGAGGACTTCGGCGTGCAGATCGAGTTCTGCGGCCAGGGAGCCTGCCGTGCCACCGGCACCCGCACCTGCGTCGGCGGCACCACGGTCGTGACGTGTACGCCCGGCGTGCCGGCCGCCTCCGACGCCACCTGCGACGGCGTCGACGACGACTGCAACGGCGCCACCGACGAGGACTACATCGCCTCACCGACCACGTGCGGCACGGGAGCCTGCGCCCGGACCGGCCAGAAGACCTGCCAGGGCGGCGCCGTGGTCGACTCGTGCGTCCCGGGGCCCGTCCAGCCCGAGGCGTGCAACGGGCTCGATGACGACTGCGACGGGGCCATCGACCAGGGCGAGGGCAACGCGCTGTGCACGACGTACTTCCACGACGGCGACAACGACACGTTCGGCGACCCGGATCTCTCCAGGTGCCTGTGCCAGGCCGACGGCCCGGCGAAGTACACGACGACCGACCAGCAGGACTGCTGCGACAAGGACGCGAACGCCCGCCCGACCCAGGGCGCGTACTCCCCGACCGCGACGGCGTGCGGCGGCTTCGACTTCGACTGCAGCGGCGCCGAGGAGAAAGCGCCGGGAGGGGCGGGCCACTGCACGTGCTCGGGCTTCCTGTGCTCGTCGTGCTCGGGCGCCACGGGATGGGACGGCCCCTCGCCCGCCTGCGGCGTCGAAGGCACCTGGATCCAGGACTGCAAGTGGGTCGCCTTCCAGGGGTGCGTCGCCACCCGCGTGACCGTGAAGCAGGCGTGTCGCTGACGGACCGGCGCGCGACCCGTTTCGACGTTCCACGCGAGATCCCTCGCGCTTCGCGTTGACGCCCCGGGGGTGCCGACTACAATCGGCGCGATGAACGTCGTCGGCCCAACCCTCACCCGAGGCTGGTTCGCCTCTTCCGCGAAACGCGTCGCCTTCGTCGCGCTGGTCAGCGTAGTCGTCGGCGGGGCGCTCTTCACGCGCGTGAATCGCTTCGAGCTCCGTCGCATCGAGGCCCTGAGCTTCGGCCTGCAGGACGCCGAGGTCTTCTACCTGCCGCCGCCCGCCGTCCTCGAGGCCCTCTCGCTCGGCCACCCGGGCTTCGCGTCCGACGTGCTCTTCATCCGCACCGTCTCGTACTTCATCACGCACCTGTTCACCGACCGCACCTTCCCCTGGCTCGACACCTACCTGAACCGCGTGGTCGACCTCGATCCGTACAACGGCCCCGTGTACGAGTGGGCCATGAAGGTCGTGAAGTACCGCCAGATGATCACCAACGAGGTCATCGACGAGTCCACCCGCTGGGCCGAGCGCGGCATCAAGGTCTTCCCCGACAACTGGAAGCTGCACCTCGAGATCGGCTTCAACCACTACTTCGAGCGCAAGCACCTGTCCGACGAGGACCGCGCCCTGCACCAGCGCAAGGCCATCGACTACTTCATGATCGCCGCGTCGCTGCCCGGGTCGCGCCTCGATCCGAACTTCGTGACCGACCTGTACCTGAAGCACAACGAAAAGGACATGGCGCTGTTCTACGCGGTGCAGCGCTACTACGACGGCTCCGACGCCGAGAAGGCCATGCTGCTCGACCGCGTGGCGGCGCTCATCTCGAGCCAGGCCGCGCGCGCCATGGCCGAGCGCGAGGAGCAATGGAAGGCGAGCTTCCCCTACGCGCCGGCCGCACTGTTCGACCTGGTGGGCCCTTGGGAAGCGCCCCGCGTGCCGCTGCACCTCGAGCGGGACGCAACCGTCGAGCAACTGGACCAGCCGTTCGACATCCTGCCACGGCGACAGGAGCCCGACGCGGCGACAGGGGGAAACCGTGGTTGACGGGTGGACCATCGTCCTGACGGGGGGCGCCGGCTTCATCGGCACCAGCCTCGCGCTGCGCCTGGCCCCGCGAAATCGCGTGGTCATCTTCGACAACTTCCACCGCGACGCGCTGACGCGCGAGGCCGGACTCACGGCGCACCCCAACGTGCGCATCGTGAAGGGCGACGTGTGCGATCGCGCCGCGGTCGACGCCGTCGTGCAGGGCGCCGACGCGGTCATCCACCTGGCGGCCATCGCGGGCGTCGACACGGTCATGAAGCACCCGGTGACCACCATGCAGGTCAGCTTGCTGGGCACCGCCAACGTGCTCGACGCGGCCTGGCGCGCCGGCACCGTCAAGCGCTTCATCGACTTCTCGACCAGCGAGGTCTTCGGCCGCTACGCCTACAACGTGGGCGAGGGCGACGTGACGCAGATGGGCGCCGTGGGCGAGGCGCGCTGGACGTACGCGGTGTCCAAGCTGGCCACCGAGCACCTGGCGCACACGTACTTCACCGAGCACGGCTTCCCCACGGTCTGCGTGCGGCCGTTCAACATCTACGGGCCGCGCCAGGTGGGCGAGGGCGCCATCCACCACTTCATCCTGCGCGCGCTGCGCGGCGAGCCCCTCCGCGTACACAACGACGGCAGCCAGATCCGCTCGTGGTGCTACATCGACGACATCGTCGAGGGGGTGCTGCTCACGCTGGAGCGCGCCGAGGCGGTGGGCCACTCCTTCAACATCGGCAACCCGCGCAGCACGGTTACCATCCACCACCTGGCGCGCGACGTGGTGCGCGTGGCGGGCTCCACGTCTGCCATCCAGTGCGTACCGTGGCCCTTCCCCGACGTCGAGCTGCGCGTGCCGAACATCGAGAAGGCCCGCACCCTGCTAGGTTACGAGCCCACGATCGACCTCGACGAGGGCCTGGCGCGCACCATCGACTGGTATCGGAGGCAGCTGCCGTGACGCGGCCCATCGCCCTGGCACGCCCTGCGCTCGCCCTCGAGGACCTGGCGGCCCTGCACGCCGTGCTAGCGTCGGGGCAGCTCGTGCAGGCCACGGGCGTGGCGGCCTTCGAAGAGGCCCTGTCCAAGGTCCTCGACGGCGCCCACGTGGCGGCCGTCTCCAGCGGCACGTCGGCCTTGCAGGTGGCGCTCCTGACCCTCGACGCCCCGCCCGACGCCGAGGTGGTCGTGCCCGCCTTCACCTTCCCGTGCGTGGCCAACGTGGTGTGGCTGGCCGGGCTCACGCCACGCCTGGTCGACATCTCGCTCGACGACTATGGCCCCGCGGCCGACGAGGTGCTGGCCGCCATCGGCCCGCAGACGGCCGCGGTCATCTGGGTGCACCAACTGGGCAACGTCCCGGCCGACGCCGCCGTGCTCGAGCAGATCGCCCGGCGCGTGCCGCTGATCGAGGACGCCGCCTGCTCGCTCGGCACACGCATCGGCGGCCGCGCGTCGGGCACGATCGGGCGCCTGGGCTGCACCTCGTTCCACCCGCGCAAGATCATCACCACCGGCGAGGGCGGCGCGGTCTTCTCCCACGACGCCGCGCTGATCGAGCGCGTGCGGAGCCTGCGCAACCACGGCCAGGCCCCGGGCGACACCGGGTGGCTGCGCTTCGAGCGCCCCGGCCTCAACGCGCGCCTGGGCGAGCTGAACGCCGCCATCGGCCGCTCGCAGCTGGCGAGCCTCGGCTACTTCCTCGAGAAGCGCCGCCGGCTGGGTCGTCGCTACGTCGAGCAGCTCGCACAGGTCGCCGGCGTGACCGTGCCGTCCGCCTACCGCGAGGGCCGCACCAACTTCCAGGGGCTGGCGGTGCTGCTCGACCCCGCGATCGACCGCGACGCCGTCATCCAGGGCCTCGGGGCTCGCGGCGTCGAGGCCACGCTCGGCGGCTACTCCATCCCGCACCAGCCGGCCTACGTGCAGCGCTTCGGCCCGCCCGGCGACCGCTACCCCAACGCGACGCGGGCCTTCCGCCACGCGCTCGCGCTGCCGCTGCACCCGGGGCTCGACGACGCCGACGTCGACGCCGTGGTGGCGGCCCTCCGTGAGGTACTTTCATGAACCCGAGCGCCGGCCCGGTGATCGAGGTCCGCGATCTGCACAAGGTCTTCCCCGTCGGCTTCCGACGCCGCAAGGTGTACGCCGTGCGCGGCATCTCGTTCGAGGTGCGCCCGGGTGACATCTTCGGCTTCCTGGGGCCGAACGGCGCCGGCAAGACCACGTCGATCAAGGTGTTGACCGGCCTCATCCGCCCGAGCCGCGGCCAGGTGCGCCTCTTCGGACGCGACGTCGAGGACCTGCACGTGCGTCAGCGCCTCGGCTTCCTGCCCGAGCAGCCCTACTTCTACGACTACCTGACGCCCGTCGAGCTGCTCGACCACGTGGGGCGGCTGTTCGGGCTGTCCGCGGGCCTGCGGAAGGAGCGCACCGACCAACTGCTCGCGGCCGTCGGCCTCACCGAGGCCCGCTCGCGCACGCTGCGGAAGTTCTCGAAGGGCATGCTGCAGCGCGTGGGCATCGCGCAGGCGCTCTTGAACGACCCCGACCTCGTGATCCTCGACGAGCCCCTGACGGGCCTCGATCCCATCGGCCGCAAGGAGATCATGGACCTCGTGCTTTCGCTGAAGGAGCGCGGCAAGACGGTCTTCTTCTCGTCGCACATCCTGTCCGACATCGAGCGCGTGTGCGACCGCGTGGCCATCCTGCGCCAGGGCAGCCTGGTGGCCCACGGCACGCTCGACGAGCTGCTCACGCGCGAAGGCCAGCTGATCGAGGTCGAGTTCTCGCTGCCCGGCGGCCTCCCCCCTGACGCGCTGGGGCTGACCTTCGAGGCGCTGACCCGCGTGGGGTCCCACTTCCGCGCCCAGGTCGATGACGCACGCGTCGAGCGCTCGCTGATGCAGTTGCTCTCGGCCGGCGCGCGCATCCTCTCGCTGGTGCGTCGGCGCGAGACCCTCGAGGACCTCTTCCTGCGCGAGGCCATCCGGCGCGACGACGCCGAGGCGACGCCCGCACCCGCCACGGAGGCCCCATGAGATCGCCCCGCGTCATCTGGACCCTGGCCCGCGGCACGCTGCTGGAGGCGCTCCGGAACCGCGCCTTCCTGGGGCTCACGCTGGCCTCCATCGCCTTCCTGGCCTTCTCGCTGGTGGTCTCGCAGCTGTCGATCCGCGCCCAGTCGGTGCGCGTGGCGGAAGACTTCGGCTTCTTCACCATCTCGCTCTTCGCCGTGGCGGTGGGCGTCATCATCGGCGTCATCCTGGTCTACAAGGAGGTCGCGGTGAAGACCATCTACGCCATCCTCCCGAAGCCCATGCACCGCTGGGAGTTCGTGGTGGGCAAGTACCTGGGCCTCACGCTGCTCCTGGCCATCGAGGTGGCCGTGCTCGGCGTGGCCTGGGTGCTGGTGCTGTGGCTGCGGGAGGCGCCGCTCACCGTCGAGCTGGCCAAGGGGCTGTACCTCATCCTGCTCGAGGCGTGCCTCGTGACGTCGGCGGCCGTGCTGTTCTCGGCGTTCACGAGCCCGGTGTTCTCGGGCATCTTCGCCTTGGGCATCTTCACCATCGGGCGCGTGCTCTACCTGGTCGACGAGCTGCTGGCCGCGCGGCGCGGGCTGTTCGTCGACGCGCCGTGGCTGCGCCCGATCGGCGAGGCCATGACCGTGGTGTTCCCCGACCTCGGCGTGTTCAACCTGTCGCGCCAGGTGCTGTTCGGCGTCGAGACCCCGATGGCCTACCTGGGCGCCGCCACGGGCTACGCCCTGGCCTGGATCGCGGTCTACCTGGCGCTCGGCGCGCTCCTGTTCCAGCGGCGCGATTTTATCTGACGGGGGCGGCGATGGCGCGACTGCGCAACGTGGCGCTCGTGATCGTGGTGGTGCTGGGCGCGCTGGTCGTGCGCGCGGTCGTCGGATCGATCGTCGAGTACCACCAGGGCGACGGCGCGGCCATCGGCAACGACCTGCCGCGGGCCATGGTGCACTACGAGCGCGCCGTGCGCTGGTACGCGCCGGGGAACCCGTACTCCCACGCCGCCCTCGGCTCGCTCATCGTCACGTGCAACCGCCTGGCACAGGAGTCCGAGAAGGCCGGCTTCGACTGCTACAGCCGCGCGCGCAGCGCCGTCCTGGCGGTGCGCAGCTTCTATACGCCCTACGGCCGCGAGCTGGGCCTCATCGAGGACACGCTGGCCGCGCTCTCCGACCGGCTGGGCTACCCCGCCGACCAGATGCGCGCCAAGATGGCCCTGCGCTTCGAGGCCTCGCCGGCCTGGAGCCTGGTGGCGGCGCTCGGACTGGTGGGCTGGATCGCGGGCGCGGCCGGGGCCATCTGGGCCGGCGTCGACCCCGCCACCGGCCGCCCGCGCCGCAGCCGCAAGGCCGCGCTGTTCCTGGGGATGTTCGTGCTGTCGTTCGCGGCCTGGCTGATCGGGTTGTGGCTGGCCTGACCGAGCGCCCCGCTGCCCGATCCCGATCGTGCCGCCAGTCGTTGACCCCCGCGCCAATGTCCGGTACACCATACAGAATCAGGGTCGCGACCACCCTCCCGGGAGACCAGGCGATGACGGACGTCATGCTTCGCGCGTTCCCCACCATCGGCATCCCGCTCCTGCTCGAGCGCCTCGCGGACGACGAGCGCGCAGGGACGATCCACCTGCTGCGGGCCGTCGAAGAGGCCGCGCGCCTGATCTGCCTGGCCGAGGTCGCGCGCGCCGCCGCCAGTGGCGTCCCCGCCGAGCGCCTGAAGCGGCTGCGCCTGCTGTCCACCGACGAGCTGCTCGACCTGGCGCAGGGGCTCGGGGCCGACATCCACCACGCCTTCCCGTCGCTCCTGCCCCCCGACGACGGCTGGAAGGCTCACGTGCAGCGCGCCGTGGCCTGGAAGAGCCAGCTCATCGGCAAGGGCACGCCGCCCGACGAGGCGTTGCACAACCGGGATCACCTGCGCGCGCTGGCCCTGCGCCTGGCGCCGCCGATCGACGTGCGCTTCTTCCTGGTCCGCGAGGGGCGGGCCACGCGGCTGCACACCTTCAGTTCGGTCACCGACGGCCTGCCCTTCCCCGGCCGCGGCAGCGACCTGGGCGACGTGGTGGTCCTGCACGTCCCGAGCGGCGCGCTCTTGCGCCTCGATCCGTTCTACTTCGAGTACGGCGGCGCGCTCTTCGGCCACTACGCGGCCCTCGACCGCATGGTGGGCCTCGATCCCGTCACCGGCTACCTGTTCTTCTCGTCGCGCAGCCCGAACACCGAAGCCCGGCCCCTCGAGTTCGGCGGTGACGCCTTCGACGGCCTGACCGGGCCACAGTACGACGAGCGCCTCGAGCTGCTCGGTCGCTCCGGCACCGACGCGCTGGTGCTCGACCGCTCGGCGGGGGCCGTGCGTTGGCTGCGGGCCCCGCGCTCCGAGCGCGCCCGGCGCGTGCTCGAGCACCTGATGCAGCCCGAGACGCCGCACCTGGTGCGGTTCGAGGTGTTGCCGGCTCACCTGCGCTACGACCGCCCGCTCTTCGTGAGCGAGCCGCTGTCCCTGGCCTCGCTCGAGCCCCTGCTCGAGTGGCGCCCCGATCTGCCCGCCGCCGCGGTGAGCCGCCTCGTGCTCGCAACGCTGAAGGCCGCCGACGGCGCCCGGAGCGCCAACCTGGGGCTGGACACGCTGTGCGCGCGCTCGATGGTCCTGGGCGTCGACGGCGAGTGGAAGTGGCTGCCCCCGCACGACCCCGACACGTGGACCGAGGCCTCGGCCCGCGCCGCGTTCGGCCGCCTGACCGACGAGCTCCCGCGCGGGGCCGGTCTCGACCAACTGAACGCTACCGCGACGCCGTCGCTGGCCGCCTACCGCGCCGACGCCATCGCGTGGTGCGAGCTGGCGGCGGCCGAGCCCGCACACCCCGACGACGAGGTGGCGCGCCTGGCGGCCCTGGCGCTCGAGTCCACGCCCACCTGGCCCGACTTCGACGCCGGCCTGCTGCTCGAGGCCCTCGAGCTGGGCGACCGCGAGGTGGGACTGCCGCTGCTCGACGAGCGCGTGGCCCGCTTCGACCTGGCCCCGACCTCGTCCATGTTCCTGGCGGCCCGGGGCGCGCTGCTGCTGCCCCACGATCGCGACGCGGGCGTGGCCGCCACCGAGGAGGCCCTCGACCGCTGCCGCCACAACCTGGGCGCGCTGGCCGTGCTGGCCGACCACTACGAGCGGATGCCCGATCACGCCAAGGCCTACCAGCTGTTGAACGACCGGCTCGCTCTGGTCGAGAGCACGCACGAGCGCGTGCAGGTGCTGCGCACGCTCGCGCGCCTGACGGGCGAGCGCCTGGGCCGCTACGCCGAGGCGCTGGGCTTCGCCGAGGAGCTCTCGCGCCTGACGGGCGACACGCTCGAGAACCTGCGCGAGCGCATGCGCCTGGCGCGCCTGGCCGACGACCGCGCCCGCGAGGCCGTGCTGGCCGAGCGCGAGCTGAACCGCCTGCCCGCCGAGGCCGTGGAGCGCCGCGTGGCCCTGCTGCGCGACCTGGTGGCCTGGTACGGGAGCACCGACGACGGGCGAGAGGCCGCCATCGACTTCGCGGCGCAGCTGCTGAAGGAGATCCCGGGCGACCTCGACGCCTTGCGCGAGCTCGCGCGACTGATCCCGGCCGACGAGGCCTCCGAACGCGCCGTGACGGCCCTGCGCGGCCTGGTCGAGCAGGCCGACTTCCTCGGCGAGCGCGAGCACGTCGAGACGCTCGTGCGGCTGGGCACGGTGCTGCGACGCCGGCAGGCCCCTCGCGCGCAGGCCATCGCGGTGCTCGAGGACGCCCTGGCCCGCAGCCCGGGCGACCGCCGCGTGCTGGCCGAGCTGGTCTGCCTCGAGCGCGACGCCGGCAACGCCGCCGAGGCCATCGTGCACCTGAAGCGGCTGGTGGCCCACGACCTGCCTCCCGCCGAACGCGCCGCGCGCCTCATCGAGATCGGCGTGCTGCACCTGGAGCGCCTGGGCGACGTACGCGCGGGCCTCCAGCACCTGCAGCAGGCCTTCGAGATCCTGCCCCGCGACGTCGCGCTGTTCGAGCGCCTGGTGCGCGAGGCCGCGGCCGCGGGAGACCTGGTCGCGCTGCGAGAGGCGCACCGGTTGCGCGCCGAAGCGGCCGAGGGCGACGCCGACGTGGCCCAGCGCACGCTCGAGTGGCTGTGGCTCGAGGAGTCCCAGGGCGCCCCGCCCGAGAGCCTCTTCCCCATCGTCGAGTCCGGGCTCCAGCGCCAGCCCACGCGCCGCATCCTGTGGGCCGAGCTCGAGCGCCTGGTGCGCACCCACGGCCAGGCCGAGCGCTTCGTCGCCCGCGTCGAGGCCGACGTGGCCGCGAGCATCGAGGCCTTCGGGCCGGAGCTCGTCCTCAAGGCCTCCATCTTCGCCGAGGCGCAGCTGAACGACCCCGAGCGCGCCGTCCTGCTGCTGGCCGAGCTGCTCGACCGCGACCGCATCGGTCGACCGGGTCTCGTGCGCCTGCTGCGCCTGTTCGCGCGCTCCGGCCAGCTCGACCAGGCCCGCGGCGTGCTCGAGCACCTCGAGCGCACGGCGCCCGACGGCCCCGAGCGGCACGGCCTGTACTTCGCGCTGGGCTGCGACCTCGAGGCCGATCCCGACACCATCGCCATCGCCACCGACTACTTCAAGCGCGTGGTGGCCGGCGATCCGCGCCACGAGGGCGCCTGGCAGCACCTGAAGACCATCCACGAGGCGCTCGATGACTGGAACGGCCTGCTCGACACCCTCGAGGCCCAGAGCGTGGCCTTCCCCGAGCGGCGGCCCGAGCTGCGCGTGGCCATCGCGGGCCTGCTCGAGACGCGCCTGGGCCAGGTCAAGGACG
>Ga0172369_10007080_pt1 | contig 13124 bp, 11 predicted proteins | sample LakKiv25m_FD_114539 | JGI IMG/M metagenome (GOLD analysis project Ga0172369, IMG submission 114539) | Freshwater microbial communities from Kabuno Bay, South-Kivu, Congo - kab_022012_11.25m | ecosystem: Environmental > Aquatic > Freshwater > Lake | place: Democratic Republic of the Congo... | reverse complement strand
GTCGATCCCGAATCCCAGAAGGTGAACGTCGGCCTTGCCCAGGTCCGTGCTGATCTCGATGCCCGGCACCAGCCGCAACCCGAGGCGGCTCGCGACCGCCCGCGCTTCGGCCTGCCCCTCCGTCGAGTCGTGGTCGGTCAGCGACAGGACGCGCACACCCCGCGCAGCGGCTGTTTCCATCACCCAGGTCGGTGTATGCACACCATCGGACGCGGTGCTGTGGAGGTGGAAGTCGCCCTTCGCCGTCATTCCACTACCCGGTCGCAGCGCACGATGCTGCTTGCGCGCCCGGTTGCCGGGTCCGCGTCGACGATCAATCCGTTCAGCACGGCGGCACCGTCGGCCGCGCTCAAACGTGTCGGCATCTGCGTGAGGAACCGGTGGATCACCGGCTCGATGCGGTCCCCGATCACGGAGTCGCGCGCGCCGCACATCCCGGCATCGCTGCAAAACGCGGTTCCCTTGTGGAGGACACGCTCGTCAGCGGTCGGTACGTGGGTGTGCGTCCCGATCACGGCGGTAACGCGTCCATCGAGGTACCACCCCATCGCTTGCTTCTCGCTGGTTGCTTCGCCGTGGAAGTCGACCAGCACGTACCGCGAGTCTGCCACCTCCGCGAGGGCTGCGTCAGCCGCGCGAAAGGGGTCGTCGCAGTCCTGCCCCATGAACGTCCGGCCAATGAGGTTTATCACTGCGAGGTCGTCGACCCGCGCAATCCCATGCCCTGGTGCACCCGGTGGGAAGTTGAGCGGTCGCGTCATCGCCTCCGTGGTGTCGAGGTAGGTGTACACCTCCTTGTGTTGGAAGGTGTGGTTTCCCCCTGTGATCACGTCGACCCCGCAGCGGAAAAGCTGCTGGGCGGCAGCCTGCGTGATGCCTTTCCCGCCTGCCACGTTCTCGCCGTTTGCCACCACGTAGTCAATCGCCAGTTCGTCGCGCAGTTCCGGCACGAGCTCTACGACCGCGTCCCGCCCGCACGAGCCAACGATGTCGCCGAGAAAGAGAAGGCGCACGGCTAGTGAGCGATCTCCGAGGCTCGCGTCTCCCGGATGACCGTCACTTTGATCTGCCCCGGGTACTCCATCGTCTCTTCGATCTGCTGGCTCACGTCCCGGGCGATCCGCATCGCCTGCAGGTCGTCGATCTGTTCCGGCTTCACGATGATCCGCAGCTCACGGCCCGCCTGGATGGCGAACGCCGAGTCCACGCCCTTGAAGCCCTTCGCAATCTGTTCCAGTGTCTCCAGCCGCTTGATATAGGAGTCCAGCGATTCCCGCCGTGCACCCGGCCTGCCGCCGCTGATCGCGTCCGCCATCATCACGATCACGGCTTCGACCGTCCTCGGCTCAACCTCTTCGTGGTGCGCTTCAATGCAGTGCGCGATGGGTTCCTTCACGCGGTGGCGCCGGGCAACTTCCGCCCCGAGGAGGGCATGCGTCCCTTCGACCTCGTGGTCGATCGCCTTGCCCAGGTCGTGCAGGAAGCCGCCGGCCCGGGCGATGTCCACGTCCGCACCGATTTCGCGCGCGATCATCGCCGCGATGTGCGCCGTTTCGATCGAGTGACGCATTACGTTCTGACCGTAGCTGGTCCGGTATCGCAGCCGTCCGAAGACCTTGAGCACCTCGGGATGAATGTTGAGCACGCTCGCTTCAACCGCCGCGGCCTCGGCTGCGTCCGCCATCGTGTTCTCCACGTCGCGGCGTGCCTTGTTCACCGCCTCCTCGATCCGTGTCGGGTGAATGCGCCCGTCCTGCACCAGGCTGCTCAGCGCCACCCGGGCAATCTCCCGCCGCACCGGGTCGAACGCGCTCACCGTCACAGCGTCTGGGGTGTCGTCGATGATCAGGTCGACGCCGGTGGCCGCCTCGATGGCGCGGATGTTCCGCCCTTCGCGGCCGATAATCCGCCCCTTCATCTCCTCGCTCGGGATTTGCACCACTGAAACGGTGCTCTCTGCCGTGACCTCGGACGTGTACCGCTGGATAGCAGTGGCGAGGATCTTCCGTGCTCGCACGGAAGCCGTGGCCTCCACTTCCTTCTCGATCTCGCGCACCCGGCGGCTCGCGTCATCGCGGATCTCCACCTCAACCGCCGCCAGCAGTTGGTCCCGCGCTTCCTGGGCGGTCAACGATGCAATGCGCTCGAATTCCTGCACCTGCCGCTGCCGAAGCTGTTCGGCCTCAGCGCGAATCTGCTCGATCTGCGTCTCGCGGTCGCGGATCGCCTGGTCGCGCCGGTCGATCGCCTCGGTCTTGCGGTCGAGGTTCTCTTCCTTCTGGGCAAGCCGCTGCTCGATCCGGGCCACTTCGGTCCGGCGTTGACGGCTTTCTTCTTCAACCGCTGTGCGAAGCTTCAGGGACTCGTCCCGGGCTTCGAGCAACAGCTCCTTTTGTCGAGATTCGGCCTCAGCGAGTATGCGGCTGGCCTGCTCCTCCGCCTGTTGGAGTGAAGTCCCAACGGTGCGTCGACGGACCGCATAGCCCGCCCCCGCCCCAACCAGCAATCCCGCCAGGCCGACGATAACGGCTATCGCCAGCATGAACGTACTCCAGGGAAATCGAGTTCAGTGACATAATCATGAGGAACCGCCCGCCGGCAAACCGGCAAACAGTGACACGATCGTACGCGCTGGCCCCGCAAGGCGTCAAAGAAACCGGGCTTCGGAATCAGGCCCGGCCGTCAGGGAGTCGCAGTCGGAGTGGGCGAGGTGAGCGGAACCGGCGTCGCCGCTGTCGGTGGCGTCGAGAACGCGTACCTCGTGCAATTGCTCGTCATCGTCACCGAGTCGTCGCCCGCTGTCGTGTCCGTGTACTCGAACAGCGCTCCCACCGAAGCCAGCCGCGCGAGCGTTTCCGGGTGCGGGTGCCCGAAGGCGTTTGTCTTTCCGGCTGAGATGACCGCCACCTCGGGCCGCACCACATCGACGAACGCCTGCGAACTGGCCGTGTTCGACCCGTGATGCCCGACTTTGAGGACGTTCACGTGGGTGATCAGCCCCGCGGCCATCATCGACTGCTCGACCGGGGCCTCGGCGTCACCTGTGAACAGCACGCTAACAGAACCGCAGGTCAGCTCCAGCACGATTGAGTCGTTGTTCGTGTCGCCGCTGGGCGATGGCGGGTTTAGCACCGGCAGCAGGAGACCGCCGAGCGGAACCGACTGCCCGCGCGTGAGCGCGAGCACCTCTGCGCCCGGTTCGCGCGCAGCGGCGGACAGGAACTCGTCGTACGTTTGGGTCGTGCTCGGATCGCCGTTCACGTAGATTCGCGCCACCGGGTATGCCCCGAGCACGGCCGCGAGCCCGCCAACATGGTCCGCGTCCGGGTGGGTTGCCACGATCGCGTCGAGGCTCGTCACCCCAACGGAATTGAGCCGCTGGACGACCGTACTGCTGCTCCGTCCCCCGTCAATCAGCAGCCCGTGCCCGTTCGCGGTGATCAGCGTCGCGTCTCCCTGGCCGACATCGAAGAAGTGGATTGTGAACGACGGCGCCGGCGTTGGTTCCACGGTGGGTGTCGCGGGCACAGAAGGAGTTCCGCCGCAGGCGGAGGCCAGGACAACAACCATCACGAAGACCGAATATCGCCTCATACGACGAGCTATTGCGGCATCAGCATTTTGACCCGGTCACTTTGTGGCGCGATGCACCTCACACTGCGACCAGCGCGGCTTCTGAAGAGTAGGTAAGTAGGTTCGCGGGGGAGAGCGCTTTCCAGCCCGGGTCGAGATCGCAATAGTAGTTCGTCGCATTCGATGCAGACGATGTGTACCAGGTGTGGTCATCGCTAGCTGCTGGCGTTGCGGTTGGTGGAACGGTGGTCGGCGTAGGTGCGGCGGGCTGCGTTTGCGGAGGGGAGTTCGTTGAGGTGGCGCCCGTCGTTGTTGCCGTTGTTCCGGTGGTCGGTGTGCCGGCGGCCTTCGGAAGATCGGTCGGTCTGGCCTGGGTCGCTGGCTTCTCCGTAGACGTGGCCGCAGCGGTGTTGGCAGTTTTGGAGTTGGTGTCGGCGACTCTGCTGCCCGGACGTCAGCCTTCGATGGTGTCTTGTTGTCGCCGCCCCCTGCGCTGCCTATTGCGATGAGCAATACCACGGCGAGCGCGCCCATGGCAGTCCCCTTGATCTTCCACTTGAGTGCCCAGAACCAGCGGAGGAAATGGGCCAGCATTCGCCCGAGCCAGCGCATGAAGTTGTCGAATGCGCCGTAGTTGGTTCTTGGTGGTTGTTCGCTCATGAGGCCCCGACCTCCATAGAGATTCCGCTAGCGTGAATCTCTGCGCGCACTCTAGCACGGGCGCCCCTACCCCTCCGGGATCGCCTCCGCCTCCGCCAGCCACGCCGCCACCGACGCGTCTGTCGGCATGCGCCAGTCGCCTCGCGGCGAAAGCGACCCACCCGAACCGACCTTCGGCGAATCGGGCACGCAGTCGCGCTTGAACTGGGCCGCAAAGAACCGCTCCAGGAACACCCGCAACCACTTTTTGATCTCGCTCAGCGTGTACTGACCATCGAAGGCGTGCAGCGCCATGCGCGCGATTCGCCGCGGTCCGAAACCAAAGCGAGTGAAGGCGTAGAGGAAGAAGTCGTGCAGTTCGTACGGCCCCAGGACATCCTCGGAAAGCTGCACGATCTCCCCGTCCGCCGATGGCCGCTTGAGCTCCGGGCTGATGGGCATCCCCAGCACGTCGCGCAGCGCCCTGGCAACTGCCGGCTCGCCCCCATAGACCCGGTCCGCCGCCCACCCGATGAGGTGCGACACAAGCGTCTTTGGCACGCCGGCGTTGATCGCGTAGTGCGACATGTGGTCGCCCCCGTACGTCGACCAGCCCAGTGCCAGTTCTGAGAGGTCGCCGGTTCCCAGGTCGAGTCCCTTCTCCTTCGACGCGACGGAGAACAGCACGAACTTGCGCGCCCACGCCTGCACGTTCTCGAATGTCCGATCCTCGACGTCCGGGTCGTGGCCGATTGCCGCGAAGATGTCCCCGGACAGGTCCCGGATGTCGATCTCCCGCAGCGTCGCGCCCAACGCGTTGATGAGGTCGCAGGACGCCCGGTACGTCCCATTCGAAGTGCCGAACCCCGGCATCGTGACCCCGAGCACCGATTCGCGCGGCATCCTCAGGCGGTCCATTGCCCGCACGGCGACGATCAGTGCCAGCGTCGAGTCGCGGCCCCCGGAAACGCCGAGCACCACGCGGCGGGCGTCCTCCGGCAGCGAGATCAGCCGCCGCGCGAGCGCTGTCGTCATGATCTCGAAGATCTCGTGACACCGGGCGTCTAGCTTCGCCGGCTCGCCCGGGACATACGGGTGCGGATCGATCCTGCGCTCCAATCGTTGGAAGACGCCGGCGTCGCGTCGCTCCGGCACGGCGTCGAGTTCGACCACTCGCATCGGCGCGCTCAACTCGGCCGCGTTTTGTCCCCACGACGTCTGTCGCATCCGGTCCTGCTGAAGGGCAAGCAGGTCGATGTCGGCAATCGCCAGCGTGCCCCCGACCACGAAGCGCTCAGTTTCGGCGACGATCTCGCCGCGGTCCGCGACGATCCCGTGGCCGTCCCATGCGAGGTCTGCGCTCGATTCGCCAAAACCGGCCGCGCCGTACATCTGAACCGCCAGGTTCTTCGCCGAAGAGACACGAACAAGCTCTTGGCGGTACTCCCACTTCGCCACGGTGATGTTCGACGCGGAGAGGTTCGCCAGCACCGTCGCCCCGCCGAGGGCGGCGAGCGTTCCCGGCGGCACTGGTACCCATAGGTCTTCGCAGATGTCCGTGTGTACGACGAATCCAGGAAGCGCCGGGTGGGCGGCCATCACGTTCGTGCCGAAGGGCACTGGCTGGCCGAGGAGCTCGATCTCGTCGCTGTTCGCGCTACTCGCCGGCTGGAACCAGCGCAACTCGTAGAACTCGCGGTAGTTCGGTGGGTACGACTTTGGCGCCGCCATCACAGGTTCCCCGCCGTAGAGTGTCACCGCCACGTTGAACAGCACTCCGTCCACCACCGCCGGCAGCCCCACCGATATCAGCATGTTCCACGAAGCTGTCTCCTCCGCGATGCGCTGAAGCGCGGCCAGCGCGCCGCGCAGGAGTGTGTCCTGGAAGAACAGATCGCCGCTCGTGTAGCCGGTCATGCCGAGTTCGGGGCAGAGGGCGTACTGGGCGCCGCGGTCGTGGGCCTCGGCCAGCAGCCGCAGGTGTGCCCCTGCGTTGAACGCCGGGTTCGCGACACGCACCTCGGGCACACACACCGCCACCCGCGCGAAACCATGCGTACGGACGTCCAGGAACGTGTTGTCCATCTGCATGCATCATATCGGTCCGTGCGCGCGTGGTCGCGCTGGTCGGCAAGCTCGCCCGGGTCTGCTGCCGTGCGCAGAGTCGCTGCTCCTAACCGGGCATCGCCGTAGGCTTGACTGTGGCTCCGGCTGGCTCCACCGCCCGCTGTTGGGGCGCACACACACATTCCCGGCCGACGCTCCGGAGGCGATCCAGATGACCGAACTGTCAGGAGCGGACCGGCCCCGCGACCTTCTCACCCAAGTCGAGGCCGAATCCCGCGCGGCCCGCATTTCGAATTGCACCTACACGATGGCGTTCGACCTCGTGGCAGGTAGCCCCAGGTATCGTGGCGATGTGACCATCAGGTTCGACGCAACCGGTGCCGGCGGCACTTTCCTCGACTTCCGCGGGAAGACCATCGATCGCCTCGAGGTCAACGGCCAGCCGATCACGCCCGATTGGACCGGCTACCGGCTTACAGTGCCGGGTGCCGCCCTCCGCTCCGCGAACACGGTCCACGTCGTCTACGAAAACGACTACGACCATACCGGCGACGGTTTCCACCAGTTCTTCGATCCCGAGGACGGTGAGGAGTACCTCTATTCGAACTTCGAGCCCTATGAGGCCCACCGGCTGTTTCCTTCATTCGACCAGCCGGACATCAAGGCCACCTACAGTCTCCAGGTCACCGCTCCCGCCCGCTGGGAGATCATCGCCAACAGCCGTCTGCTCGACAGCCGTGTTGCGGGGGGCAATCGCTCAACCCGCCGGTTCGAGACGACGAAGCCGTTTAGCCCCTACCTCTTCGCTCTGATCGCCGGACCCTACCGTGCCTTCCGCCACCGGCATGGCGACATCGACGTCGGCCTCTACTGCCGCGAATCGCTGGCCCGGTACCTCGACACGGACGAGTTGTTCACGATTACGAAGCAGGGCCTCGATTTCTTCGGAGAGTTCTTCGCCTGGCCCTACCCGTTCGGCAAATACGACCAGGTCTTCGTGCCCGAGTTCAATGCGGGTGCGATGGAAAACGTCGGCTGTGTGACCCACAACGAGTATCTGGTGCACCGCGATCCCCCCACGGACACGCAGCGCCGCCGCCGCGCCGAGACGGTGCTCCACGAAATGGCGCACATGTGGTTCGGCGACCTCGTCACCATGCGCTGGTGGAACGACCTCTGGCTGAACGAGAGTTTCGCCACCTACATGGCCTACCTCGCCATGGATCAGGCCACCCGGTTTGGGCCGGCCAGCTGGCAGGACTTCAACGCCAGCATGAAGAACTGGGCCTATCGCCAGGATCAGCTCATCACCACCCATCCTGTCGCCGGGCAGGTCGCCGACACCGACGAAACGTTCCTCAACTTCGATGGCATCACCTACGGCAAGGGCGCTTCGGTCCTGAAGCAGCTGGTGGCCAGCATCGGCCTCGACGGCTTCCGAGCAGGCATGCGCCACTACTTCCGCACCCACGCCTACCGCAACGCCACCCTGCGCCAGTTTCTCGCGGCCCTCGAATCCGGCAGCGGTCGCAACCTCGACGCGTGGTCGAAGCTGTGGCTCGAAACGCCGTCGCTCAATACCCTCTCTGCCGCGTTCGAGACCGATGGGGAGCGGATGACCCGCCTGGCCGTAACGCAGACTGCTCCTGCGGACTATCCCACCCTTCGCCCCCACTATCTCGAAGTAGGCCTGGTTTCGGAGCGCGATGGCAAGCTGGAAACGGCTGTCTTGCCCGTGCGCCTTGACGGCGTTGAAGCCGAAGTCGCTGCCGCCGCCGGGTTGCCGAAACCCGCCCTCGTCTTTCCGAACACGAACGACCAGGGCTACGCCAGGGTCGCGCTCGATTCGGAATCACTTGCGTTCGTCCGGGCGAACATCGACCGCATCGACGACCCGCTCCTGCGTCAACTCCTGTGGTCATCCCTTTGGGGCATGGTTCGCGATCAGCAACTGAAGTCCACCGACTACCTCGCCTTCGTACGCGAGAAGATTGGCAAAGAGGACCGCCTTGACCTGGTCGAGGCGGTGTTAGGCAACGCAGTTGCCGCCCTCGGACGTTACGTTCCCGACAGGCTTCGCGATGACCAGGCCCACAGCCTGTTCCGGGCTGCTTGGGAGCTCTTCAAGGTTGCACTGCCGGGAGACGCGAAGATCACCTGGGCGCGCACGCTCATCGGCTGCGCGACCGTGCCGGACGACCTTGCGCTCGTGGGCCGGCTCGCCGATGGGGCCGAAACCGTGCCCGGCCTCGCCGTCGACCAGGACATGCGCTGGGGCATCGCCGTGCGCTGGACCGCGTTCGGAGTGCCTGGCGCGAACGACCGCGTCCGCCAGGAGCTTGCGCGCGATCCGTCGGACCGGGGGCAACGGATGGCACTTCGTGCCGAAACGTCCGTACCGTCGGCAGCCGTGAAGGCTGCCGCGTGGGAGAGGTTTCACGGCGACGGCTATGGATCCCTCCACCTCACCGCGTCTGCCATGAGCGGCTTCAACTGGACCCACCAGCGCGACCTTCTCGCCCCGTATGTCGAAGGCTTCTTCACTCGCGTCGGCGAGGTCTTTCGCACGAGCCAGGACAAGGAGTTCGTGAGCGACTACTTCGGCGCGCTCTTCCCCGCCTATCGTGTGGAACAGCCCATCCTCGAACGCTCCGAGAAACTCCTGTCTGCCACACCCGACGATCAGCCGCTCCTCCGCCGCATGCTCCGCGAAGCCAACGACGACCTCCAGCGGTCCATTCGCTGCCGCGCCTTCGCCGAAAGCTAGTCGGCTCCTCTCATTCTTCGCGTTGACCCTTGCGCGCGCCGCTCTGTGTTACAATCATGTTAAATCCCCCAGTGGAGGACGGCATGGTCACAGAAACCGTCAGCGACGCCGAGGCCAATGTCAAACATGCAAGCGAGTGCCTCTATGAGGCGATGACGCATCACTTCGGTCCCCTCGACCTCGGCGCGCATCAGCCAATCGTTCGCGCCGTCTCCGAGTATGCCCAGCGCAACCGCGAGCACGACGACGAGGGCATCCACGCCGCCAGCCAGCATGTCTACGAGGCGCTCACCAACCACTTCGGCCCCATGGACCTCGGTGCCCACGACCCTGTTGTGAAGGCCCTTGCCGAATACGGCAACGCCTGCCGCGCTGCGGGCCCCAAGCAGTAGCTGCGGCTATCGGTCCAGCCGCTCGCGGAGCGCCTCGCCGAGTCCGGCGATGCGCACGCGTATCTGCTCCTGCGAGTCGCGCTCCCGGATCGTGACCGCGTTGTCGTCCAGCGAGTCAAAGTCCACCGTGACGCACAGCGGCGTTCCGATTTCGTCCTGCCGGCGGTAGCGCCGCCCAATCGACTGCGTCTCGTCGTACTGGCACATCCATTTGGGACGGACCAGGTCGTAGACCCGGCGCGCGAGCGGGCGTAGCCTCTCGTTCTTCGAAAGCGGCAGGACCGCGACCTTGATCGGCGCCACGTTCGGCCGGAACTTGAGCATCACCCGCTTGTCGCCCTTCTCGTCTGGTTCCTCCGCATAGGCTTCGAGCAGCACCACGGCGAGCGTTCGGCTCAGCCCCGCCGCTGGCTCGATCACCCAGGGCACGAAGTGCTCGTTCGTCTCCTCGTCGAAGTAGGTGATCGGGTGGCCGCTCTGCTTCGCGTGCGACGAGAGGTCGAAGTCCGTCCGCGCCGCGATCCCCTCCAGCTCGCCCCAGCCCCACGGGAACAGGTACTCGATGTCGGTCGTCCCGGCGCTGTAGTGCGAGAGCTCTTCCTTTTCGTGTGGCCTCAGCCGCAACCGCTCCTCCGCTATACCGAGTACGTCGCGGTACCAGCGAAACCGCTCGTCGATCCAGTGGCGATGCATCTCCAGGTACTCCGCCGGGTTCGCGCGGTCCTTCGGCGGGCGGCAGAAGTACTCCATCTCCATCTGTTCGAATTCGAGCGTCCGGAAGATGAACTTCCCGGGTGTGATCTCGTTCCGGAAGCTCGTCCGCGCCTGGGCGATACCGAACGGCAGCTTCCGCCGCATCGACGCGACAACGTTCTCGAAGTTGACGAACATCCCCTGCGCCGTCTCCGGCGGCAGATACGCGACCGCCGACTCGTCCGCAACGGGCCCGACCTGCGTCTTGAACATCATGTTGAACAGCCGCGGCTCCGTCAGTTCGCCGCCGTCGTTCGGGCAGACGATCTGGCCCGCGGAATTGCGCTTCACCGGCCCGTACGCCCCCTCTTCCAGGTGGTCCATCCGGTAGCGCATCTGGCACTGTTTGCAATCGACCAGCGGGTCGGTGAAGTTCGCTACGTGGCCGCTGGCGACCCACACGTTCGGGTTCGTGATGAGCGCCGCGTCGAGGCCGACCACGTCGTCGCGGTCGCGGACCATCGACTTCCACCAGGCTTCGCGGATGTTCCGCTTCAACTCGACCCCGAGCGGGCCGTAGTCGTACGTGTTGGCGAAGCCGCCGTAGATCTCAGCGGAGGGAAAGACGAAGCCGCGGCGCTTCGCCAGTGAGACGATCGTTTCGAGGTCAGGTGCGGGCAAGGTGGGTGGTCCAGCGGGAAGACTCGCGACGCTGGATGCGCCGCGGTAGAGTCCCCACCTTAGCCCGCCGCGAGCCAACAGGCTTGCGACGGGCTAAGGGGCCCGGGGTCAGGGGCCGGGAGCGGCGATCTGGCGACGGACCTCGGCTTCCGACAGCGGCACGTCGAACACCTTCAGCCGCGACGTGGCGCCGGAGACGAGCACCACGTCGCGCGAGGGCAGGTCGAGCGTCTTCGCCAGCAGCTTCGTCACCGCGGCGTTCGCGGCTCCCTCCGCCGGGGCCGCCGTCACGCGCACGCGCACAGCCCCGGCCTCATCGAGCCCTTCGACCGCATCGCGGGCCGCCCGCGGCGTCACCCGAACCGTCAGGCGTGACATTGGCCTGGCCCCTTTGACTACAGACTACCGACTACTGGCTACTGGCTACTGGCTACTGGCTGCTGGCTACTGGCTACTGCTCACCACTGCGAGCCGATGCCGCCGCGGCCGCCGAAAAAGCCCGCCGGCCAGTTGCGGCCCGTGATCATCGCCTTGTCGATGTCCTCCTTCGTCGCGATCCCGGCCTCGGCGATGGCCCGCGCCTCGCGGGCGGCGGCGCCGAAGATCCGGTTCAGCAGGAAGCCGTAGGTCCCCGGCGTGTCCTTCACCATCGAGACGACCTTGCCGCCCGCTTCCGCCAGCCCCTTCGCGGCGGCGATGGTCTCTTCGCTCGACTCAGGCGTGTAGATGACCTCGCACATCCGCATCGTCGGCACCGGGTTCGAGAAGTGCATGCCGATGAAGAGCGGCTTGCGCGCCTCCGACACGTCGCGGGCAACCTCGGCGATCACGAAGCCGGAGGTGTTCGACGCGAAGATGGCCGTGGGCTTCGCGATCGCGTCCAGGTTCTTGAAGACCTGCTGCTTCAGTTCCAGCTTCTCCGGGACGGCCTCGATGACGATGTCGCAGTCCTTCAGCCCTTCGAGCCTGGTGGTGAAGCTGACGCGCCCCATCGCCGCGATGGCGTCGTCGAAGGAGACCTTGCCGCGTTCCACCGCGCGCTTGATCCCCCACTTGCCATCGAAGGTAGCGTCCCGCGTCGCCTGGATTGCCTCGGCGCTGATGTCGTTGACGACGACGTTGTAGCCCGCGAGGGCGTAGATCTGGGCGATTCCGCCGCCCATGACGCCGCCCCCAAGGCAGCCGACGGTCTTGATCTCTTCGAGCTTCATGCCCGGCCTCCTGCGTGTAGTAGCCGCATGTTAAAGGCGCAAGGCATGAGCGACGAGCAACGGGCAACGAGCAACGAGCAACGGGCAATGGGTGATCCTCAGCGGGCCAGGGCCTCCTGGCGCTTCGGCGCGCCCGCCGCGACCTCGCTCAGGCGCCCGGACCTCACGTCGTAGACGAAACCCCGCACCGGGATGTCCTGCAGGACGAGCTTCGCGTCGCGGTAGATCGCGAGATCGGCCCGGACCGACTCCTCGACGTCGGCGAAGGGAAGGAAGGCGAGGTTGTCGGTGTCGGCGCCAAGGCGGCTGCGAAGCCGGCGGCGGATGTCGTCGTCCGTGAAGGTGAGCATCTCGCAGTCGGTGTGGTGGATGATCGCGACCTCGCGCGTTCCGAGCAGTTCCTGGCTGATGGCCAGGCTGCGGAGCGCCTCGACAACGCGCCCACCCGCATTGCGGATCACGTGCGCGTCGCCCTCTTCGAGCCCGAGGGCCCGGGCCGGGTCGATGCGGGCGTCCATGCAGACGACGATGGCGGTCTTGCGCGCGGGCGGCATGGCGAGGTCGCCCTTCTTGAACCCGGATGCGTAGCGGGCGTTGGCGGTGAGGAGTTCATCGAGGACGGTCATGGCAACTTTCTCCTAAGTTAAGTATTTCAATCAACTTAGTGACCATCGTCGCACCGTGTCAATACCGGGTACCCGCGCCCCACCGTGGGCGCTGCAGCCGGCTCGATCGTTCGCGTCCCGCTCCCGCACGCCTCAGTCCTCAGTCCTCATACCTCTGGTTCCAACCCCACCCTGCCCCGGCGACGTCGCCCGTTTCGCCGCGTTCGCTCATTGCTGGGCCCAACCACGACGCCCCGGCAACACCCCATCCAAACCGAGGCGCGACCGCAAGCGAGCGCCCAACGTTCGAACCGCCCCCAAGATCACCCTCGCCCACCGCAGCGAGAGAGGAGACACCTCGTTCGAATTCCATCCCAACCACCCCACATCTCCCCCTCTCCCGACCTGGCGGGAGAGGGGGAGATGTGGGGTGGTTGGGATGGAATTCGAACGAGGTGTCTCCTCTCTCGCTGCGGTGGGCGAGGGTGATCTTGGG
>Ga0172369_10007078_pt1 | contig 13128 bp, 11 predicted proteins | sample LakKiv25m_FD_114539 | JGI IMG/M metagenome (GOLD analysis project Ga0172369, IMG submission 114539) | Freshwater microbial communities from Kabuno Bay, South-Kivu, Congo - kab_022012_11.25m | ecosystem: Environmental > Aquatic > Freshwater > Lake | place: Democratic Republic of the Congo... | reverse complement strand
AGTAGCATGGTAAACTGTGGTCCTCTTAATGCCAGTGAGGTTGGCGATTTCGTTGGCGCCAATATGTTCATATGGTAAGACAGCCAGATAGATGGATGTTTCAGTATCATTTAAGTTGAGAATTGATTGTAATTTTTTATCTATACTGATCATATAAAGTGAGTATAGTTTTTTTGTCAATTTTTGTCAACTAATATTAGACAGTTGTCAATAACTGTGTATAGACACTACTTAGCAAAATAATTGCCTGTGGTTTAATAGGGTAAACCTTTAAGGGGAAAACCATGAGAATCGCTTTTGACCTGGGCGGAGTGATTGGACCGAGATACACGGAGAGGCAACTTCCGGACGGTACCTTTGGGATGTTGCCCGGACCGAACGTTGGTTCCATCGAGGTTTTGCGATGGTGCGCCCAGAGGTTTAGCCCAAGCAATCTGTTCATTATTTCTCGTGTCTCAAGAGATAATGGACAGACCAAGATTGATGGAAATTGGGCATGGCTTCGGCATTGGGGTATCACTGACATTATTCCCGAGCCCAACATCGTGGTTTTCGCCGGTGAGAAGGAGGATAAAAAAGGTTATGCGGAGAAATTAGCTATTGATGTGATGGTTGACGACTCTTATGAATGTTTGGCGAGTATGCCGAACAATGTCTACCTCGTGGCCTTCTTACCACAAACAAAGATACCCGAGGTTTGGGCTCTGCTAAAGAGTCGTAAAGGTATCATAGCGTTGGATTGGGGGGCAATCAGAGAAATATTCCGGCATTCTTATATAGAGGGATGAGACTTAATTGATTGGTTAGTCTATTGGCGCAGTCCAGCACTATTTAGCTCTTTCTAGTGCGCCCGACACATTCACCCTAAACCACTCGCTGCGCTCGGGTTCAGGGTAAAAAACTAGTACAAAGAGGAGTAAAAGACTTAATCAGGATTAGTCATCCTGCGTAGGCCGGCGCGTGAGCCCGGCATCTCGACTTGTGCACAAACGAGACAAAAAATCACGCCTGACGGCGGATTTTTTGTTTGTATATTATTTTATCGGCGCGTCGCACTTGGTTTTACCAGTGTTAACAATCAAGATTTTTTTGTTTTTATCTAATTTATTTTTCATTTGTAGCATAAGAGCCAATCCGGCAATACCTGATGGTTCGCAATTTACTTTATTTTCTTTGGCGATTTTTATAGCCTCATCAAAATACTTTTCCTGCACAGTGTGAACGCTGGAATTTTCGCCGATATAACCCTTTTGAATGGCCAATTTAATCCAGTGAGTGTCAAAATGGACAAAGGGTAGATGTGGAGAGTAGAGCTTATCTGCTTGGGTGTTGGGGTTGTTGGTTGTGGCTCCTAAAAAGTTAATTTTTTTAATTTCAGCAGAGTTTATTTTTAAGCGCTTGTCATGCATAAAAAAACTTTTGGTTTCTCTGACCGCTACATTAATGATATTTTCATATAGGTTACCAGTGCCATAAGGTACCAACACATATTCAGGTTTTTCATTCAAAATTTCGTAACTTAACCAATCATAAAATATGCTGTGAGGACCAAGTGATTCGTCTGAGGTAATGTCAATGCCATTTTCATTATCAGTAAGTTTCAAAATGTCGTCGGTATAAAGTATTCTGCGTGAAAGATCTGTTTCATAAAGTTCACAACCCAGATTTTCGAGCGAGGTTTTTATCTTTTTATCAGTATGATAATCCATCAACACCTTTAGATTGGGCAGATTATATTTTTTTAACATGTGCTGGATGGCATTGGCTGCCGACCCCGAACTGATAATGGACATTTGGGGAAGCTTATTTATTCTGCCATCCCTTTTTGCAACTAATAATTGTTTGTAACTGACGATCATTTCCCAGGCCATACGGTCTTTGTGTGTGCCAGTAGGGTTAATACTCTCATCTTTTAACCAAACATCATTGAAACCTAAAATTTTAATTTTAAAAGTCGGTGTGGCTGGGAATTTGGGGTTATTGGGTGGAAATTCTGGTTTATTCGGGTCATTTTCTGATGGGATTACTATTTCTTCCAAAATATTTTCTTCAATTTTAGTTAAGTTCATAATTGAAATTTTATTAGAGATACGTTATCTATAGTATCATACTTTTGTGTTTTTTATCAACTGTTTTCAAAAGCGTGAGAGTGTGTTAAAATGATATTAGTATCTTTTATTTTATGGCTCGACAAAAATCTCAACCCGCTTACGACCCAAATTTATCCAAAGGCATTATTGCCATTGTTTTGGTAATTGCCGCCATTATTTTTGCTTTAAGTTTTTTTGGCAAAGCCGGCACGGCCGGCATTATGCTTAATGATTATGTCTTAAGTTTTTTGTTTGGTACCATGCGCTTTGCCACGCCCTTGGTGTTGTTAATTTTGGCCTGGTATTTAATTCGCGACACAGATTATGATTATCGGCACACGCACGGCATTGGCGCTTTTTTATTTTTTGTCAGCTTATCCAGTATGTTTCATTTGGGATATGATCCGGCAGAGATGTGGAACAAAGCTTTGTCAGGCCAGGGCGGCGGCGTGTTTGGCATGTTTGCCTGGGTTTTAAAAACCTATATGGGTGGAATTGCCGGGGCGGTAATTTTGGCAGGCATAGTGGCAGTGTCAATTTTTTTAATTTTTAATACTTCGCTTACCAAGTTTGTGGTGTTGAATAAAAAGTTAATTGTTGGTTTTGGCTGGGCAGGCAGAGCCATTATAAATTTATTTAAAATATTTTTGAAAAAAGGCACTCAAGGCCAGCTTAATATTGATGGTGATTATGAAGAAGCTGAAACTCAGGCCGATGCTTTGGAAGATGAAGAACCAAGTGAAGAAAAAACCCATGTGTTTGCCAGAAAAGCAGTAGGCGAAAATACTGAAAGAGATGAGGAAGAAGACAAAAAGAAGCGTCTGCTTGACGAGGAAGATGATGACCCTTCGGCAAGCTCAGGGCAAGCCTATGAAAATGAAAGTCAAGGTGAACATCCATCGGTTTGGGATAAAAAAATAATTGTGAAAAATTTGCCGCCCTTAACCTTGCTTACTTCGCAAAAAAGCAAACCCACCAGCGGCGATATAGAATCTAACGCCAAAACCATTCATGATACTTTGCATGAATTTAATATTGGCGTAGAAATGGGCGAGGTGCGCGTGGGCCCGACAGTGACGCAGTACTCGTTCAAACCGGACAAAGGCATGAAACTTTCGCGCATAACTGCTTTGTCCAATGATTTGTCTTTGGCTTTGGCCGCGCACCCTATTCGTATAGAAGCGCCAATCCCCGGCAAATCTTTGGTGGGCATTGAAGTGCCAAATTTTAAAGTGGCCATGGTTACTTTAAAAGAATTGTTGGAAAGCAGTGAATTTAAAAATCGCCAGCATAATATGATGATTGCTTTGGGCAAAGATGTGGCTGGCAAAGTTTGGTTTGGCGACTTGCCCAAGATGCCACACTTGCTCGTGGCCGGCGCGACTAACTCTGGTAAAACAGTTTGTGTAAATGCAATTATTATGAGTTTGCTTTATCAGAATACTGCAGAAACCCTGCGTTTAATTATGGTAGATCCCAAGCGCGTGGAATTTACTTTGTATAATGGCATTCCGCATTTGTTAACGCCAGTAATTACCAACGTGCAAAAAACTGTGAACGCCCTAAAATGGACCATTGGCGAAATGGACAGGCGTTTTGAAGTATTTTCTCAATCTCACAGTCGTGACATTGATTCTTATAATATAAAACATCCTAATGAACGAATGCCGCGAATAGTTTTTGTGATTGATGAGTTGGCCGATTTGATGATGGCCGCGGCTTCGGAAGTGGAAGCCGGTATTATCCGCATAGCGCAAATGGCACGCGCCGTAGGTATTCATTTGGTGGTAGCTACTCAGCGTCCCAGCGTAGATATTATTACCGGTTTAATGAAAGCCAATATTCCAGCGCGCATTGCTTTTTCTGTGGCTTCGGTTATTGATTCACGCACTATTTTGGATTGCCCAGGCGCGGATAAGTTGTTAGGCCGCGGTGATATGTTGTTTTTAACTGCTGAACTCTCCAAACCCAAACGTATCCAGGGTGCTTTTGTTTCTGAAGAAGAAGTAAAAAATGTTTCTGAATATTTAAAAGAAGATGGCGAGGCTGAATATGATGAGGCAATTGTGGGTAAACAGGGTGCAGCCGCGGGTGGCACGGTAAATATGTTTGGTGGTAGCAGTGATGATCAAGATCCTTTATTTGAAGATGCCAAAGCTGTGATTTTGGAATCTGGAAAAGCCAGTGCCTCGCTGTTGCAAAGAAGAATGAAACTGGGCTATGCGCGCGCCGCCAGAATTTTGGATCAATTGGAAGCTGCCGGCATTATTGGCCCGGCCGATGGCGCCAAGCCGCGCGAGATTTTGTCTACAGAAACTATTATTGAAGACAGCTCAGACAATAGCGGGCAAGAGTTGAATGTGTTTGATTCGTCTATTAATGAAGAGAATGTTGAGTCAAGTACAGATGAAGTGGTAGAGGAAAGTATGGGTGATGAAGAAAAATATTAGAAATAAAGAAATTGGGAAACTGAGAAATTATGCTACACACCTAAGAATCTTGGTAATGATAATTTCTTAATTTCCCGATTTCTTAGTTTCTTTTTTATAATATTAATTTGGAATTTTCATGTCAGCTTTGTTTAAAAGAAAAATATTGATAGCGCCCAAGCGGGTTTGTTTTTGTCTAAAAGAAGCTCGGCAAAAAGCGGGCGTAAGTTTGGAGCAGTTGAGCGAGAAAACCAAAATCAGCAAAAAACATTTGCAAGCTTTGGAAGAATGCCAATTCAACAAATTGCCCAGCGCCGCAGTCTATCAAAAAAATTTCGTCAAAAAATATGTTGAGGCTTTGAGTTTGGATTCAGCACCCTTTTTAGAACAATATTATGTGGAAGAGGCAGTGGTGAAAAAAATAAAACATCCTTTCTGTGGCATTAGAAATCATCCTTTGTCCCATTTGCCGTCAATTATTCGTTATGGGCTCTTGGCTTTGGTGGTAATTTTGCTTATCAGTTATTTAATCGCTCAGGTAAAAAATATTTTGGAACCGTCAAATTTAACAATCAATTCGCCAATTGAGGGTTTGGTGACAACAGAAAATTCGGTGCTGGTGGAAGGTAAAACTCAGGCCGAAGCCCAGGTAACCATTAATGGCGGCGAGGTGATGAATAATGATGCGGGAAATTTTCAGGCAGAAGTGAATCTTAATCCGGGAGTAAATACTATTACGGTTATGGTAAAAAAGAAGCATGGGAAGACAACGACGGAGACAAGGCATGTAGTGTTGAGAGAAGTAAAAAATTGAAGGTTTTAAACATTTAAATTTCTTAATCGTGTAGCATAATTTCTTAGTTTCTTGTTTGTTTAAGAAATTAGGAAATTTGGAAATTAAGAAATTGTGTTACATATCCAAATTAATTTTCAATATTAGTTTCTTAATTTCAAAATTAGTTATTGACATTGTTTTTGATTCATATTATCCTATTACTATCTGTTATTTAAACACTAATAAATAATATTAATTTTATGGTTAAAAGAAGTGAGGAATTAGAGGGTAAAATGGGGGCGGCCCAGAGTGCAATTGATCAAATTAAAGAACGATTTGGCGATGGAGCCATTATGAAATTTGGTGAATCTCATGCCATGGATGTTGATGCCGTTTCTACTGGCTCAATTTCTTTAGACATCGCTTTGGGTGTAAAAGGGGTACCGCGCGGCAGAATTATTGAAGTTTTTGGCCCAGAAGCTAGTGGCAAGACTACTCTATCACAGCATATTGTGGCTGAAGTGCAGAAGTTAGGTGGAATTGCCGCTTTTGTAGATGCTGAACATGCTTTAGATCCAGACTATGCCCGCAAAATTGGCGTGGATGTGGATAATTTGTTAATTTCTCAGCCAGATACTGGCGAACAAGCTTTAGAAATTGTGGAAACCCTAGTTCGTTCCAATGCTGTGGATATTGTGGTGATTGATTCAGTGGCTGCACTTGTTCCTAAGGCAGAAATTGAAGGTGATATGGGAGATTCACACATGGGTTTGCAAGCACGTTTAATGAGTCAGGCACTCCGCAAACTAACTGGCATTGTTAGTAAAACAAAAACCGTAGTAATTTTTATTAATCAAATTAGACATAAAATTGGAGTATTTTTTGGTAATCCTGAAACTACCACTGGTGGTAATGCTCTAAAATTTTATTGCTCGGTACGTATTGAAGTACGTCGTGCTGCACAAATAAAACAAGGTGATAAAATTATTGGCAATCGCGTAAAAGTAAAAGTAGTAAAAAACAAAGTGGCTGCGCCCTTTCGTACCTGTGAGTTTGATATTATGTATAATGAAGGTATTTCACTTTCTGGAGATTTGCTTGACACCGGTGTTTTGCATCGTGTGATTAACAAAAGTGGCAATAGTTATGCCTTTGGTGAAGAAAAATTGGGCGTGGGTCGAGAAAAAGCCAAACAGTATTTGCGCGAAAATCCCAAATTAATGAAAGCCATCCGTGAAAAAGTTTGGGAAGCAGTAGAGCGTGGTGAAATGCCGGAGGAAGACAAAGCCGTTCCGGGCGAATCCGAGAGGTTGGCTGAGTAAAAAATATTAACAAAATATTATTTGTAGGGACAGGTTCATACCTGTCCTTTTAAATCAAGTGGACAATTTTATCTTTGAGTGTTATGATATAGAAAGTTAATAATAATTTTTTACTATGGGTTCTAAATATTATTTAAAAGAAAATATTATTAAGAATGTTTTAATAATTTTGTCAGCATTTTTGTTGTTCCCTCTTATTTCTGAAAAACTGGGGGGGGGTTGAGCCAGGTAGAATGAATGAACTACTCCTCGTCCTTTCTATGCTTTTGGTTACAGCCAGTTTTGCCAATTTTGCTTTCACTTTTGAAAAAAGCAAAATGTTAGAAAGAAGCAATCGGTGGTTATCATACGCTGCAACTTTTATTTACATGCTGTTGTTTGCTTTGATTTTGGAAGCATTGGTGGTAGTAATAGAAATAGTTTATCCATCTTTGGGTAGTATAAATATGTTATTTGCAGTTTTACTTTACACAGGCTTAGTTCTTTATGATTTCTGGGATTTAGGGAGGGCAAATTAGTTAGTTGCAAAATAAAATCCTCGGCTAGTCTCCGAGGATTTTTTATTTGTCATTCCTGCCTGTCTGCCGATAGGCAGACGAAAGAAGGAATCTTGAAATGTTTAAAAAGATCCCCGCTTTCGCGGGGATGACGTTAGGTGGCTACATGGAAGTAAATTACATCCCCATCATTCACCACATAATCTTTTCCTTCTAATCTTAACTTCCCTGAAGTTTTTATGCCACTCCAGCCATTGAAAGCGACAAAATCCTGCCAATCACACACATCGGCCTTAACAAAACCTTTAATAAAGTCTGTGTGAATTACTCCAGCGGCTTCGGGCGCTTTACTACCAGCCTTAACTGTCCAAGCGCGGGTTTCCGGTTCGCCGCTGGTTAAAAATGTTACCAAGTTTAATAATTTATAACCCGCCACAATCAATTTATCCAACCCACTTTGCTCTATGCCCAGTTCCTTTAAATATTCACTGGCTTCTTCCGGACTCAAATCCGCCAATTCCGCTTCCAACTTCGCACTTATATCAATTTGCGGAATTCCGTTATCGCTTATTCCTTTTTCCTTACTCCTTATTCCTTCGTCAATATTCACCACATACATCATCGGTTTCATCGTAAGAAGATGTAAGTCCTTAACAATTAATAATTCATCTTCAGTAAATTCCAGTGTATTAGCAAATTTTTCTGATTCCAATTGTGTTTTAATTTTTTCCAGCAAATCAATTTGTGTTTGCATACCTTTGGCCGCTGCGCCCTTGGCATCTTTTTTTAAATTGCCCAAACGTTTTTTTACAGTTTCTAAGTCAGCCAAAATCAATTCCAAATTTATTACTTCTGAATCGCCTTTGGGATCAATTTTATTATTTACATGAATAATATTATTGTCAGAAAATTCGCGCACTACTTGTACAATGGCATCTACTTCACGAATATGCGATAAAAATTTATTGCCTAAGCCCTGTCCTTCGCTTGCGCCTTTCACCAAACCGGCAATATCAACAAACTCAATGGCTGTGGGAATAATTTTTTTGGAATTAGAAACTTGCGCCAGTTTTTGCAAGCGAACATCCGGCACTTCCACCACGCCCACATTGGGGTCAATGGTGCAAAATGGATAATTTTGCGCGTCCGCTTGTTTGCTACGCGTTAGTGCGTTAAATAAAGTTGATTTGCCGACATTGGGAAGACCAACAATTCCTATTGAGAGCATATATTATTATTTGTTTATCAAATTGTTTAAAATAAATTAGAAATTAAGAAACTAAGAAATTGGGAAATTATGATACACAATTAAGAGTCTTGGTTGTGTAGCATAATTTCCGAGTTTCCCCCTGTAGGGGTTAGTTTCTCAATTTCTTAGTTTTAAAAATATATTGCAACGGTGCCAGTATGGCGTTGTTTACAGTCATGTAAGCCACCACACCTAAGACTGCCGCTGGACTGAAACTGCTAAGAGCAATTACTGCCGCCAGTCCGGTATTTTTGTAAAAGTTGGTAATTGACCAGGTAATTTTTTCTTCACGGCTTCTGCCAAATAACCAGCCTAAAAATATTTGTAAGACTATTATTAACAAAGAAGCCAGTAATGCTACCAAGAGAGTTTTGTTTTGCCAAGAAATTAAATAGGCTACTGGCGCCATAGTTCCCCAGTTTAGCATAGCCACAAAAATAGTATTGGAAGCGGTAATGTATTTTTCCAAAAATTTATCCCAATGAAAATATTTAATTAGTTCAGCTAAAATTATGGGGATAATTACCAGTTTAAATACCAAATAAAATAATGAAACAATATCAACTTTAATTACCTGGTGAGCAAACAGCCAAACAATGGTTGGCACCAAGAGTGGTGCCAGTAAATGTGCCAATGCGGTGGCAATTAAGGCTTTGGCTGGCTGGCCTTTAAAAAGTATAGAAAAAGCTACTACCGAAATTCCACAGGGCATGGCCGTAACCAAAATTAAGCCTAAGTACATTTCTGGAGTAAAAAAATTACTACTCAAAAAAATTAAGAATACAGACAATAAATAAATGGCGACTAAAATAAAAATGTAGCGCCACCATTCTTGTTTGAAATTTTTTAGTTCGCGCAAATTAATTTTTAAAGAACTCATGGTCATCATGGCCATTAAAATTGGCGTTAGCCAGCTTTTTAACAATAAGCCCGGCCAAACCCAAATATAACCCAAGACCAGTGAGATTAAAATTATTAGCCAGAAATATTTTTGCAAGTATCCCATAATTATTTAGTAATAACATCACCAATAACAGTAAGCTCGTGAAAAATTTCGGCAGAAAAGTAATCTATTCTACAAACGCCCTTGTATTCTGACTTAATAGTTTTTTTACCCAAACTTCTTTTATCAATTTGTGCATGATAAAATTTGTTTAAAGGAATGTTAGTAATAATTGACCAGTATTTTTCTAATTTTTTGACATTTTGATCAGCGCGGCATTGAAGGGTACAACGAAATTTATCTTCATCTACATCGTAAGCTTTCCTTAATAAACTGAGAAAAAATTTAATTATCTTGGGATCAGAATTGCCAAACATCATAGAACCTTTCTTGGTCTTGGCACCCTCTGCTAAATATAAACAGGACAGCAGTAATTTTGCCACCCCCTCACTATTGATAATATTTTTTAAATTACTATTTTTTAAATATAATTTTGCAAAGTATTTTTTTCTTTCCTCTGCTCTTGACTGTAGAAGTTCTGTACGAGCTTTGGCCAGATTAGTTGCAGAAATAACGTTTATTCTTTCCTGCTGTTTTGTCGTAAGTTTAATATTTTTGCACAAACATGACAATGTACTTTTGGGGATATTCAAATGCAAAATGGAATTTATTTCGGAATAAGTTTTTCCGGATGAACGTAATTTTAAAATTTTATTTTTTATAACGCTTTGCATATGGTAATATTGTACCATAGAACTTGTGCATGTGCAATATAAAAGGATTCCATGCGGAATCCTCGGTGGACTGTACTGGAGTTGAACCAGCGACCTCCTCGATGCCATCGAGGCGCTCTAGCCAGCTGAGCTAACAGCCCATAAAATTTTAGGTGATAAAATTATATCAAAAATGTTTATAGTTGTCAATCACCCTGTGAAATCCGTCTCTGTCTGCTTTTCTCTAAGTAGTTACCCCTTTGCTTTTGGGGGTTTACCCTGATAAATAGCCGTATGTTGGACTTCGTTCAAAATCGGCTCCTGCTTACAACAGGGATTAATAGGGTAAACAAAAACCACCCCGCCTCCCTCATTGAAGTTGATAATTATCAGCGTCAATGATGGATGGGGTGGAAGATGTAATCTTTTCTCCGCTTTTTGCCTCAACTACAATTTAGTTGAGGCGAGGACATGGGGTGACGCTAGGGCGTCGACGGGCCACGGGCAGCGTGTGGCTTTCGTCTATGACCACTAGGTCACCCCACGCCTCATGGAGACGTCCGGTTTTGCCACGGTGAGGTGGCCGTGGTTCCCGGACTTGGGACTTTTAGGGAAGCGGGTCTGGAAGATTGCATCTACACTACTCTATTTTTAGTGGTTTGTCAATAGCTAAGGGGTTAATAGATGTGTATAAGTGTTAATGGTTAGGTTTTGATTAAAATTATTAATATTATTGTACGACGTCGATTTATGTTTTATTTTAGTTAAATATTAAATACTTTATAGTTTGTGCTATTTATTACACACACTGTAGGTTATTATTCACAAGTTTTGTATATAAAATTGACTCAGGCTACTCTTTGCCCTCTATCACACAACTGGTGGTTCATAACTTATAACTTATAGCTTGTAACTTATAACTTTCGACTTTTTGGAGTCAATGAAATCACCTTTTTTGTTCCACAGGGAACTTCAGCGAGTTTTAATCCGTATCGGTCAAATTAGTTAGAATCAATACTCATTTGTTCTCCGTGGAACAAAAAACACCATAAAATGGTGTTAATTTTGAGATTTGTGTAGATTAGTGTATACAAACGCCATGATGCATGATACAGATAGCAGATAACATGTATATTTGCATCATGCTATCCGCACCATGTATTATGAAAATGTTGTGGACCTAGGCAGAATCTCCGCCTCATCGGCGGATGGGCCGAAGAGGCCCAGAACTGCAAACATATTTGTGGACCTACCGAGAATCGGACTCGGGCTTCGGCAATGCGCCCCAGCACCAGAGCCTACGGCTCGGTGCGGGGTAAAAATGCTATAACTTGTGGACCTAGGCAGAATCGAACTGCCGTCTCAGCAATGCGAATGCTATGTATTACCACTATACTATAGGCCCATTTGTAGTTAAAAGTTTATAAGGTTTTTAAAGTTTATAAAGTAGCCAATGTAGTAAATAATAATGTAATAACATAGAACTTTATGAACTTTACAAACATTTAACTTTACAAACTACTATCTGTACCCCCAGCATGCCCTAAACCATAAGGGTTCAGGGTAAAAATTGAACACACTGTGGTCCCGAGAGGAATTGAACCTCTATCTAGACGTTAGGAGTGTCTTGTTCTATCCGTTGAACTACAGGACCTGTTCTACTTGCCCCGGACCGAACGACACTGAGCGAATCGAAGCGGAGTTCTGGTGCTGGGGTCCGTTGAACTACGAGAGCTCTTTTGTGAAAGTGATTTTATCACTTCTTTTTTCTTTTGGCAAGAGGTTTTTTAACAACTGGCACGGCCGATAACCAAGCCAATTCAAAAATTGCTTTTAAAATATTAGACAGTGCAGTGCTTTCTATCATTAGACCAAAAGGAATAGGTTTTTTAAACAGCGCCATCATTACTTTATTATCATAAATATTTATTTCGCCACCCAAATCTTTAATGGTTGGTACTTGTTCGGGCTTAATCCAGCGGTAGTTAGTGTATTTGTAAGATCCTAGATAATTTTTCATCCAATCTCTGCCTTCCGGGGTATCTAAAACCAACACTCTTTCGCAAATTTTCTTTTTACTGCGTTCGCGGGTGTATTCTTTACCCCATTTATACAGATTGAATTCCGGCGTGTACCAGGCCTGCAAATCTAAAACCGACAAAATTTCTGACTTGGCTTCCAAAGTTTCCCAATAAATACTCTTGGCGCCCTCTACGCCTTCTTGAAAACGCACGCTGGGTTTTTCGGCTGTGGAATATAAAGAATAAAAATCTGGTAATTGGCTTTCTAGTTCTTTTTCTTTTCTTTCCCAAGAATTAATTTTGGATTTTACAAAATGTTTTAAATGCTTGGGGTCTTTGGCCACAAACTGGATGCGTTTTTTTTGTCCAGAAGAGCGATTGACCAAGCCAAACCAGCCGAGTTTGTCCAAGGCGTGGTAACAAAGCGTGTGGCCAATGCCGGCTTTGCGGGCAATGGCGCTGGCGCCCGATGGACCAAGTTGTAATAGCGCAATATAGACTTTGGCCTCGGTTTCTTCAAAGCCAATGCTTTTTAAGATGTCTAACATATTTTATCATGTATCATTAATCATAAAATATATAACAATTATATTATATCACAAATCTAAATTTCTTTCAATAGTAAATTGAAAATATTATCCACCTTATATATTTTTAGCTAAAATAAGGCAAAAATAGCCTAAATATTTTAAATTTAGCATTGACATATTTTATAATTTAATACATAATTACTTGTTCTGACGATCGAGGATAGGCCTCGAAAGTTAGACAAACCAAGGAGGAGTAAATGGTGGCGAATGTTGACTATGGTTCTGGTAACGAATATAACAAGATCAAAAGGGAGAAGCTTACCTGTGACCTCTGTGCGTCAGCAAAACCAGACGACAGGTGCGGAGCTTGCGGGTGGGATTATCCCCGTCCGCAAAAACAGTGGTGCCCTGAATTTGAGCTTGGTCGGGGCTGCTTTTACGGGCCCTGCAAGCACGGAATTATTGAGAGTAGTGGTTACTGGAAGGGGTGCTGGAGGGGGTGCACTCTAGACCCCGAGCGAAGAAAGCTCGAGTGGCATTACTGCAGAGATCACGAGTT
>Ga0172369_10007077_pt1 | contig 13132 bp, 13 predicted proteins | sample LakKiv25m_FD_114539 | JGI IMG/M metagenome (GOLD analysis project Ga0172369, IMG submission 114539) | Freshwater microbial communities from Kabuno Bay, South-Kivu, Congo - kab_022012_11.25m | ecosystem: Environmental > Aquatic > Freshwater > Lake | place: Democratic Republic of the Congo... | reverse complement strand
TGCATGGTAAACATATTATAACAGCCAAATCCCAGGCTATACCAGCGCTTTCGCTGGTATAGCCTGCCTTTTTATCTTCCCATCATGCGTAAAAGCCGGTCTTGGACTTTGGGACAGGCTCTAGCTAGACATGGAGGCCGATATGAAAGCAGCGCGTACATCCGCCAGCTCAAGTCGCAATCTGTCTGCCATCCTGGCGCTCGTCTCCGTTCCCATTGCATTTATTTTCAGCCAGTTGAGCGGCATCCTGGACGGCAACCTGCCCATTTTCACCCTCTTCATGCTGGCGCCGGTTGCCGGTTTTATCGCGAGCCTGCGCGCCAGGTGGGAATACAACAACCTGCTCTCGGAGTTCAACCCCATCTTTATTACCATCACGCTTCACCTTTCCTGGATTCTCGGGACGGTCAGTTACTGGAATTTTACTCATTCCATCCATGTCTGGGACGTGAAGAGGAACTGTTTGTGGTATCAGCGGTCGATTTTTATTTATTGCCAAGAATATGCGCAGAATCACGATGAAATTCTCCCACCGGATCTTGCCGTATTAAAGATTCCACCTGAAGAGGGATGCCCCGAGTGGCAGAAAAACCACAGCGGTCTGGGAATAGGCTACAACGCCGCGCTTAGCAATACCAATATTTATGATATCGATTCTCCTCATGAAGTGCTGATCACCGCGGATGCAAAAAGCGATAAATTGAAAGACAGGAGCGATATTGACGATACCCGGCACCTGGTTGAGACGCAACCGGAATATTACTGGTTTATCCGCCGCGAGCCACGGTTCTACGTCGGCTTTGCCGATGGCCATGTCCAAGCGCTGAAACCGGGCGCCTATTTGCTCCTTTCCCTCCCCGCCGGCAGGAATACCCCCACCTCAGAACGAATCGGAAAGTAGATATTCCTCCCCCGGAGGCCCGATATGATTATTTTCACCATGTGGAAGAACACGCGCATGATCGTGCTGGTGGCGGTGACGGCGGCGCTGTATGCGGCGATTTTGCTGCCGTTCAAATTCGCCACCGTGGTTCCGGGATTCGCCGAGATTCGACCCGGGGCCGCGATACCGGTGGTCTGCTCCATCCTTTTCGGCCCGGCGGCAGCATGGGGAGCGGCCATTGGTAATCTGGTCGGCGATATTTACGGAAACATGCTGACCGCCGGTTCAGTTGCCGGATTCGTGGGCAATTTTCTCTACGGACTTATCCCCTTTCTAATCTGGCAGGCGTTGGTTCGCGGGCAGAAATCCGGTCTCCTTACGGCAAAAAAGGTTACCGCTTTCTTCCTCGGTTGTCTACTCGCTTCCGCCGCTTGCGCGATGATTATTGCCGTGGGCGTGAAGTATATGGCAGGTGCGCCAGATAACGCTGTAAAGCTGCTGTTGATGACGATTTTCCTCAACAACATTACCATGAGCTTCATCGTCGGCGGAGTTCTGCTGCTGGCGCTGTATCCCGCTGTCCACGCGCTCGGGCTTACCTATTATCAACTTGCCGCCGACGACAGGGATACCGAGAATGATCTGGATGACGAGGCGGCGCCGCTTGCCAAACCGGAACTGAAGGGATAACGAGAGCCGGGTCATGGCTTATTCCACGGACATCCCGGCGCCCATCCTCGAGGTCGAAGGCCTGTCATTCCGCTACCGCGACGCGGAAGCGGACGCCCTGCGCGGCATCACCTGGTCGCAGGACGCGGGGCAATTTACCGCGCTGGTCGGACCCAGCGGGGCGGGGAAGACCACCTTTTGCTGCTGCCTGAACCGCATCGTCCCCCACTTCCACAAGGGCAACCTGCGCGGGCGGGTGCGCGTGGGAGGGGAGAGCATCGCCGGCAAGCACGTGTATGACATGGTTCCCCGCATCGGCATGGTTTTCCAGGATTTCGAGTCGCAGCTCTTCTCCACCAACGTGTTGCTGGAGGTGGCGTTCGGGTTGGAGAACCTGGGCCTGCCGCGCGGGGAAATGGAGGAGCGGGCGCGCGAGGCGCTGGCGCTGGTGGGGCTGGCGGGCTTCGAGAGGCGCGAGCCGGCGGCGCTCTCCGGCGGGCAGAAGCAGCGGCTGGCCATCGCCGCGGTGATCGCGCTGGCGCCGGATGTACTCGTGATGGACGAGCCGACCACCGACCTGGACCCGGCCGGGCGTCTGGAGGTGATGCGGCTGGCGGGTAAGCTGCAGGGACGGACGGCGATGATCGTCACCGATCATGAGGTGGACGACCTGGCGGAGGCGGACCGCATCGAGGTGCTGGCGGACGGGCAAATCGTGATGAGCGGCGGCACGCGGGAGGTGTTCGCGCGCCCGCTGGAACTGGTGGGGGCGGGGGTGCGGTCGCCGCAGGTGGCGGAATTCTTCACGAGGGCCGGCGCGCCGGAGATTCCGGTTACGGTGGAAGAAGGGCTGGCGTTGTGGAGCAGGCTGGGCTGGCGCATCCGGCAGGAAGATGAACCGGCAGCGGCGCCGGTTGCGGAGCCGCTCATCTCGGTAGAAAACCTGTCCTTTACCTACCCGGACGGCACGCAGGCGCTGCGCGATGTCAACCTGGCGATTGGCGAGGGGGAGATCCTCGCCATCCTCGGGCAGAACGGCTGCGGCAAAACCACGCTGGCGAAGCATCTGAACGGCCTGCTGGCGCCGGATAAGGGCACGGTGCGCTGGCGCGGGGAGCCGGTGGGCGGGCGCCGGCTGTCGGAGATGGCGCGGCACGTTGGCTACGTATTCCAGAATCCCGACCACCAGATCTTCGCGCAGACGGTGCGCGAGGAGGTGGAGTTCGGCCCGAAGAACTTCCGCCTGCCGCCCGAAGAGACGGCGGAGCGCGCGCGGGACGTGCTGGCGGCGGTGGGGCTGCGGGGGCAGGAGGAAGACAACCCCTTCACCATGACCAAGGGCGAGCGCCAGCGGGTGGCGGTGGCCTCCGTGCTGGCCGCCGCGCCGGAGGTGATCGTGCTGGACGAGCCCACCACCGGCCTGGATTACCGGCAGCAGCTCGAGATGATGGCGCTGGTGCGCCGCCTGCACGCCGCCGGACGGACGGTCATCCTCATCACCCACTCGATGTGGATCGCCGCCGAATACGCCCGGCGCTGCGTGGTGATGGCGGAAGGCCGGGTCATCGCCGACGGGCCAACGCGGCAGGTGTTTGCCAATGAAGAGGCGCTGGCGCAGGCGCACCTTCGCGCTCCGGCCATCACACGGCTGGGGAGCCGGCTGGGGTTCGCCGCGTTGAGCGTGGAGGAGCTGCTGGCGCGGGTGGAGAGGGGGCGGACATGACGCCTCTCCACCGCCTGCACCCGGCAGACAAGATCGTGCTGCTGGCGCTCTACTTCGTGTGGGCGATGCAGTTCAACGATCCGCTGGGCGTGCTGCTGCCGCTGGCTATCGCCCTTGCCGGGATGCTCGCCGCGCGGGCGGGGGGCAACGTGCGCAAGGCGCTGCCGCTGATGATCCCCATCACGGTGATGTGCCTGCTGCTGTGGAGCCTGCTGGCCGGGCCATCCCGCGGGCACACGGAGTTATGGCAGTGGAGCAGCCTGGCGGTGTATCGCGAAGCGGTGTGGTATGCCGTCGCCATGGCCCTCCGCCTCAACGCCATGCTCCTCGGCGGCATCGTCTTCATCACCGTGACCGGCATCGAGGAGTTGCGGCTTGGCCTGACCCGGCTCGGATTGCCCTATCCGATGGCCTTCGCCATCAGCCTGGCCTTCCGCCTGGTTCCCCTCATCGGCAGCACGCTGGAGAAGGTGGCGCAGGCGCAAAAATCGCGCGGCTTCGCCCTGGACCGCGGCGGCCCGCTCACCCGCCTGAAGAACCACGCGCCGCTCATCATTCCGGTGATCCTAGTATCCCTGCGGAATATCGACCAGTTGGCGGCGGCGCTGGAGGCCCGGGGGTTCGGGGGGCCGACCCGGCGAATGTCATTCATTGCTTCCCCCTGGCGGGCGGCGGATACGGTGTGCTGCATCGTCGCCGTCGTCATCATTGCAACAACGATTGTGTTAAAGCATCTGTAGCGCGCGCCGGCCCTGGCGCGCCCGGTCTCGAATTCAGTAACCGTGTGGGGGAACGGAATCCGTGATCGCCTTAAGTCGTTCCCCGGGAGCGGTTTCTAAACTCGTAAACGGGCGCGCCAGGGCCGGCGCGCGCTACAGGAGGGTTATCGTTTGGTTTGTTGAATTACTCCATTGTGAATGGGCAATGGAGGTGCGCATGATTACTACGAGGGCACAATATGACGAAGTGCTGGTGCTCCTGAAGGTACGCGATACCCGCCGAAATCCCCAACGCCTCCCCATCGAGCAGTATTCCTTGAGCGAAGGCGAGTTTTTCTTCACGATTTGCGCACGGCACCGCGGGCAACCTTTTACCGATCTGGGGCTGGCAAAGCGCATCATCGACGCACTGCTCTGGCGTCGAGCAAATATGGGTGGTTGTTATAATGCTATACCTGATGCCTGACCATCTCCATTTCATCATCTCATTGCTGAATGCCGAGCGAAGACTGCGTAATGCCGGCGCCCGTGGTTTTGAGAAATCGAAGGACTGCTGCATCAGATCGGGGATTTCAAATCCTATACCACATCGCAAATATGGTGGCCTTACGGCGGTACCGGTCCACTCTGGCGACGGAGTAGTTACGACCATGTCATCCGCTATAATGACAAGATCGATCACGCGGTCGATTATGTTCTCAATAATTCCACCCGTAAGTTGCTGGTCGAAGAGTGGAGCCAATACCCCCATGCAGGCATCATCGATTCCTGGACTTAATATCTTCCTGTAGCGCGCGCCGGCCCTGGCGCGCCCGGTCTCGAATTCAGTAACCGTGTGGGGAAACGGAATCCGTGATTGCCTTAAGTCGTTCCCCGGGAGCGGTTTCTAAACTCGTAAACAGGCGCGCCAGGGCCGGCGCGCACTACAGGTGGTAATATCAACCCAATTCGCGTTCGTAGTTAAGGTCCACCCAACACGCATCGCCCAGCATCTCCGCTAGCGGGTCGCTGTCTTTCGCCGAGAAGCCGGTGTGCAGGTGCCGGCGCCAGCCTTCCGCGTATTCGAAACGGCCCGACATGCGGCCCACGGCGCGGCTCTGCTCCTCCATGTTGGTCAGGTAAGAATCCATGCCCTGGCTGACATCCAGCCATTCCTTCTGGCTGCGGTGCCGCGCCAGCATTTCGCGCTTGGTCGCCAGCACGGGGGCGATATCGACATACTGCCCAGCGCGCGCGATGTGGCGCAACTGATCGCGAAGCGCATAAGGAAGGGCGTGGTAAATCACGCATTCGCCGGGCCACGGGTCGGTGGGCGGGTCGGTTTCGATGGGCTTGATGCCGTGTACGAAGGCGCCGGTCACCGTCAGGCGGCTGGCGTTCTGGTGGTCCTCCATGTAGTCCTGGGGAGAGAGGGTAAGGATTATGCGGGGCTTCACCGTGCGCACCACCGCGGCAACACGCAGGATATGCGGCCACTCGTAAAAGAGCGCCACATCGTCGGCGATGGGCGGGTATATTTCCGCTCCCGCTACGCGCGCCGAGGTCTTCCCCTCCTCCGTGCGGATGCGGGCGATTTCCTCTTTGCTATGCACAGCTGAACCGTAGCACCCGTTGCACAGGTTCCACATGTGCAGCTCAGCCCCCAATTCCTTCAGGCGAAGCAGCGTGCCGGTCATCAGGAACTCGATATCGTCCGGATGGGCGCCGATAGCAAGGACAGCAAAGGACATGGCGGTTTACCTCAGGGAGTGATAATAGGCGGCGGTGGATGACATGTCAACAGGCTGGAGAACGAGGGATAAGAACGAGTATGAAGGAAATTCGTAATATTAACCACTCTTCTCGGCGGGAGGCATGGCAGTTGTAAGTACGGCATTACGTTGCCAGGGCCACCGTCCCTCCAACTCCACTTCCAGCGAAAAGCTGAGGAAAGTGCGGATTACCACAATAATGCCTAGGTTGATGACGTTCAACAGCGTGGGGGAAACGGCTACCGTGCGTATGATGTCGCCCGCCACGAGATATTCCAGGCCAAGCAGGATCGCCCGCCCCAGGTCCTGCCGGTACAGACGGTATGCCTTATCCGGTGGGGTATACCGGTGAAGCAGAAAACGGACGGTTGCGATGAGCGCGCCGACGATAATCACGATCACACCCGCGGCATCAACCGCCATGCCGATATAAGTGATTACGTCGTGATAACTCATCAAATATGCCCCCCGTCGCCGATATTACTACATTCATCCAGCGACTTTTAGTGCTGAATCTGACGTATTTACTCGGTATCGGCACATCTGCCGCACGCCTGGCAAGCGTCATCTATTGACGCCGCCTACCCCTTTCTCTATACTCTTTAATGCCTGAGGGCGGCTGGTTGAGAACCATAACCAGCCATTTACTCATCTAACCATCCGCTTGATAGCGAGGTGTCCGAATGCAAATGACCGCCGAACGGCTGCAGCCGCAAACCATCTCCCGCACTGGCCTTTTCTCTTTCAGCGCGAAGGTGACCCCCGGCGTCGGCGCAAACCTTATTTCCTTTTCGGTAGACGGCGTCGAGTTGATCTACTGGGACGAACCCGGCTTCCTGGCGGGCGACACCTTCACCGGCGCCTTCACCATGTTCCCCACGCCCTGCCGGCTGGACGACTGCTCCTACGAGTTCGAGGGGCGGAAGATCGTGCAGAAGAAGGGCGGCGAGGAGGTGTTCATCCACGGGCTGGTGCGCGACGAAGTGATGCAGTTCCACAACGACGGCGCGAGCGTCTCATCATGGATCGACATCACGCCCGAACACCCGGTCTACGAAGGCTTCCCCTTCGCGTGCCGCTTCAGCGTGACGCACGCGCTGGGCGAGGACTCGCTGACCGTCAGCTTCAAGCTGGAGAACAAGGACACGAGGAACATCCCCTTCGGTTACGGCATCCACCCGTTCTGGCGGCTGCAAGGCGATCGCAAGGACGCAACCGTGCGCGTGCCGTGCGACTCCATCCTCGACCTGGAGAACCTGGTGCCGACGGGCGGCGTCACCCCGGTGGCGGGAACGGAGCTGGACCTGCGGCAAGGCAAGAGCTTGGACGGCTTCTTCATCGACAACGCCTTCTGGAAGCGCAACCCCGGCGATTCCGCGGAGCTGACGCTGCAGTCCATCGGCAAGGCCATCGTCTACGAGGCCAGCGACAATTTCCCGCACATGATCGTCTACGCGCCGGAAGGCCAGCCCTTCGTGTGCGTGGAGAACCTGACCACCTGCCCCAACGCCCCCAACCTGGTCACCGCCGGACACGGCGAGGTGGCGAACATGCTGGTGGCGGCGCCGGGGGAGACGGTAGAGGGGTGGATCAAGTATACGGTCAAAGCGATCTGAGCATAAAACCAGCGCCTACCCACACCCATAAAGGGATACGGCTACAGGCGCTTCGTGAATAAAACCCGTAGCCGCGGGTCTTTATGCCCGCGGCCGGTTTTGAGAAAGGCAAACGAGGAGACCCCCATGATAAAGAGTGCACACCTGGAAGAAGCGGCCAAGCGCGCCACCGCCTGGCTGGCGGCGCAGCAGACGGAGCTGGGCAACTACCGGGGCAACGAGCAGCCCACCGCGGACGGCGTTTACCCGGACACCGACGACATCGGCTGCTATTATAAGAGCGTATATACGCTGCGCGCCACCGGGCAGTCGGCCGCCGCGGCGCGCATGCTGCGCTACGTGGTGCAGCGCTTCCGCTCGCCACAGGGCGACTATTTCAACACGCCGGAAGTGCGCAGCTCGGGCAGCTACGGCCCCGTCTTCTGCCAGCTTTACCAGAACGCCTGGCTGATGCGCGGCGCCGCCGCCTTGTATTGGTTCGAGCTGGCGCAGGATATGCTGCGCTTCCTCAACACCCAGCGCAATCCGGCCAACGGCGGCTACTACACCCACGTCAACTCAAAAACCGGCATCATGGATTCCAACTCCACCGCCGTCGGCGCTTACTGCTGCATCCTGGGTGGGCAGTATGATAACGCGAAGCAGAGCTGCGACCTGCTCCTCAAGCTGCTGGCGGCGCAAAAGGACGAGGGTATCCTCTGGTCCCGCTGCACGAAGGACGGCGAGCTGATCACCGACCTTTCCGACGTGCCGGAGAAGAACCACCATTACGCGCGCGTGTCGGCGGCCGATCCCAAGCAGGCCTACTGGATCTGGGCGTGGCCGATGAACGAGCTGATCGCCATGTATGAGCTGACGCAAGAGCAGCAATACTTCGACGGCGCGGTGAAGATCTTCGACTTCCTGGCGAACAGCCACCCCAATGCCTTCGGTTTCACCACCGCCGGCAAGGACGCCTGGGGCGCCGCCAAGCTCTACCGCCTGACCGGAGATGAGCGCTACCTGGAGAAGAGCCTGCTGCAGATGCAGTATATCCTCGACCACCAGCACGCCGACGGCTACATGCTCGGTGAAGGCGTGGCCGACGAGAGCGCCCAGCCCAAGCGCACCACCTTCGATTTCACCGCCGACTTCACGAGCTGGCTGATCGACGTGGCGGCGGAGATGGTGTCGAGGTAATTGGAAGATTGGAAGAGTAGGAAGAGTAGAAGGATGGAAGACTGGTTGTGAACAGGAGAGCTTTCCTGGAGAAAGAATCATTTATTCAGTCTTCCAACCTTCCAGCCACTCATTCATCCAATCTTTCCAGGAGGGGAACCGATGCCGCTTCCTTTCAACATTATATTCGGCTTATTGATCATCGGAATGAGCATTGTCTTTACAGTGCTGGCGCTGCCGTTGTGGCTGCGTAAGGTGCCGATGAACCAGTGGTATGGCATGCGGATACCCAAGGCATTCGAATCCAACGAAAAATGGTATCACATCAATGAATACGGCGGCAAGTTGCTGTTCTATCTCATCGCGTTGCCGACATTCGCGACCGGCATAGTTGCCTTCGTCATACCTATGCGACCGGAGAGCGCCTGGCCGATGGTGTTGATCAATATCCCGATCGCTTGCATCATTGTCCTTATCATCGTTATATACCGTTACGCGAAGCAGTTGTGACTTGCAGAAATCGAGTTTTTGACGGGAGACAACCATGTCCACCAATCGTATCGTCATGGGTTTCGACGTGGGCGGGACCAAAACCGCCTGCATTATTCTAAACGAACAGGGCTGCGTGCTCGGTCGGGGGTTCGGCGGGTCGGGGAATACCAATTTCATCCCGCTGGAGATCGCCAACCAGTCCTTCACCGATGCCATCGAGAGCGCGCGAAAAGCGGCGGGCATCGACAAGCTGCAGGTGGAGTGCATCGCCGTCGGCACCGAGCCTGACCCCGCCCCCGTTGCGCCGGTCATTTTCAGCCTGACCGGCTGCACCCGCATCGTGCATAAAAAAGAGGGCGAGTGCTCTATGGTCGGCGGGTTGGTCAGTAAGGTCGGCCTGTCGCTGATCTGCGGCACCGGCTCGGTGGGCTGGGGACGCAACGCTAAAGGTGAGACCAGCATGACGAGCTGTTGGGGGCCGATCGGCGACGAAGGCTCCGCCTACGACCTGGCGCGCCGCGGCGTCAACGCCGCCTTCTGGGCGTGGGACGGCCGCGGGTCGAAGACGGTGTTGGTGGACATGCTGCTGGAGATGTTCGGGCAGAAGGACATGCGCGAAGTCTGTACCCCGCTTTACACCAGCGAGAACCTGCGGAAGGACTTCGCCAGCCTGGCGCAGCTCGTTACTAAGGCGGCGGACGGAGGCGACGCGGTGGCGTTGCGGGTGCTGCGCGACGGCGCCGTGCAGATCGCCCATTTCCTGGCCACCTGCGCGAACAACCTGGGCATGAAGGAGTACCTGGTCGCCTCCTCCAATAGCGGTCTGGTCACCGGCTCGGATTACCGCTACTTCACCATGATCCGCGAAGAGCTGAAGAAGGTGCACCCGCAAGCCGAGCTGGTCAAGCCGCGCTTCGAGCCGGTGGTCGGCGCCGGCCTCATTGCGCTGGACTTGATCGGCGTGGAATGGACGGACGAGGTGGTCGGCAATATCGAGCGGACATGGGAAAAGGCCGCGGTATAACAGGGATTGGATGGTGCCGGTAAGAGCATGAAAGGCTCTTACCGGCGCCATCTCAACAGCTCTCTATCCGGATGGTGATCTCACCCTCCCGCGCGTTGGTATTGATTGCCCGCAGTACAATGCGGTACAGCCGGTCACCCCAGGCGCTTTGGAGCTGCGGGTCGTCTACCGCAATTTCCTCAACTTCCGCAATCAGCTTCTCGGCAGGATACCGGATAACGGCGCGGCCGCTGTCCAAACCTTCGCCCCAGCAACGCTCGCCCAGCGTGATGATCCCCGCCGCGTCGATGCTCACTGTGCAGGGGGTCATCAGCGAGAAGATCAGCTCCTTCGGCGGGGCGGCCAGGCGGTAGCGGTCTTCAACGGTGATGCAGCCTTCGCGCGCGAAGGTGAAGATGCGGCGCCAGGCGAGGATGCCCGCGTCGGTCGGCCAGGCGCCGGCGATATCCAGCGCGAACTCTGCATGTTCGTCATCGGCTGCGTAATGGAGATCGCGGGCGGCGAATTCGCGGCCATAACTTTGCATGATTCCGTTGACGGTGGGTAGGTTGTGGTACTGCGATTGCATGGTCCAGATGTCGTACCGCTCAGCGCTGAAGGTTTTGCGTGAATATGTCTCCACGCCGATGTCGATGAGCACCGGCTTGCCGTCCGCGAAGACGACGAAGTGGCCGACATCGTTGTGGTTGTGGCTTTCCGCGTTGTGCCCGCCCTTGGCGGCGAGGAAGAGGCCGGCCTCGCTTCCCCCATGCGCCCGCGCTACCGCCACCTGCGTGTCGGGCAGCCACACATCGCGAATCAATGGCGGAACGGCCGGCACACTCTCCATCGCCGCCAGGGTGAACAGGCCCGGCAACTGGCGCGGCAGGCTATCCACCCCCTGGCGCTGCGTGGTCAGCGTCGCCAGCCAGGCGCCAAACGATTGCATTTCCGCGTCGCCGATGGCCCGCCCGTAACGGAAGATCAACGGCCCGTTGGAGATCAGCCGCGCGGGGGCGTCGGCGAAGTTGATGAACCAGCGGTCGACGATGTGCGCACGGTAGATGAAGCGGCCTATCTCCCTGATCTTCGGCTCGGCGAACACGTCGATGGCGCCGCCGGTGGCGGAATACAGCAACTCCAGGCAGTCGAATAGCGACGCGCCCGCCCGGCCCCAGTAGGAGGGGCCTTCGTCGCAGCCGCCGTCCTCCGGGTAGCTGTCGATGAAGACATCCAGGCTGCGCATGCTCTTCTCCACCGCCGCCAGCCGTCGGTCCGCGTCCTCCTCGACCAGTAGCGCGCAGGCCAGCCAGTTGGAGTTGATCCACGGGTTCCAGTTGTTCACCGCGCGCTGCGCCTGCAGGCCCATCCACCAGAAGTCGTCGCGCTCCAGGCAGGGAGTGAGGATGCGATGCCAGATCTCACGAGAAACGCGCGGGCGGATGAGCGGCGACACTTCGTCCAGCGCTATTCCAAGCAGGTAGCCGGTCCACGCCAGCAGCGACGCCGTCTCCGCCGCGAACAGGTCTACGGTCGGTTCGGCGGTGTCCGGCAGGCCGACGCCGGCGCGCTGCATCCCAACGTGCGCCGGCACGCCCCAGTAGGACTCCTCGCACAGCGACCAGACGCCATCCGCGATGGCGTCCAGGAAGCGTCCCCGCCCCTCCGCGCATTCGGCCAGCGCCAGGTCGCACAGCAGGCCGCGCCGCCGGTAATATGGTCCCTGGTAGCGGCTCCGGTTACCGTTGCGGGCGAATTCCAGGAACAGCGTCGCCGGCAATGCCGGCCACTCCGCCGCCAGCGCGGCCTCGCCGCGGGCGATCAGCTCCTCTCCGACTCCGGCAGGCAGACCCTCCCATGCCGCGCGTTCGAGCGGAGTGGGGTAAGGCCGCCATGATTCGCGGGGAAGAAGAACGGCGGCAAGGCGGTCAGCAGTATAGCGTTGATGCAGCATACGACGGCTCCCGGTTTAGATGACTTCCAGCATCCGCTCGATGCACTGTCTGGCGCGGCCGGCGATGTCATCCGGGATTTCGATCCGGTATTGCATATCCTGCAGCGACCACAGCACCTTTTCGATGGTGGTCTTCTTCATGTTCGGGCAGACCATGGTGGGGCGGATGTGGTGGAACTGCTTGTGCGGGCTTTCCTTGCGCAGGCGGTGGAGCAGACCCTCCTCGGTGACCACAATATATACCGTCGCCGAATTCTCGCGCGCCATGCGCAGCATGCCGCCGGTGCTCAGCACGTGGTCGGCCAGCGCGGCAACTTCCGGGGTACATTCGGGATGAACCAGGATCAGCGCGTCCGGATGCTCCGCCTTCGCGGCAAGCACGTGGTCGGTCAGCACGCGGTCGTGGGTCGGGCAGTAGCCGGGCCAGAGAATGAGCCGCTTCTCCGTCTGTGTCTGCACCCACGCGCCCAGGTTGCGGTCGGGCACGAAGATGATCTCCTCGTCCGGCAGGCTGTTGACCACCTTCGCCGCGTTCGCCGAAGTGCATGAAATTTCGCATTCCGCCTTCACCGCTGCCGAGGTGTTCACGTAGCACACCGCCGGCACGCCCGGGTACCGCGCCTTCAGCGCGCGCAGCGGCTCCGGCTCCACCATGTCGGACATCGGGCAGCCCGCCCCGCGCTCCGGCAGCAGCACCGTCTTCCCCGGTGAAAGCAGCTTCGCCGTCTCCGCCATGAAATGCACGCTGCAGAAGACGATGACATCCGCTTCAGTCACCTTCGACGCCTTGATGCTCAGCTCCAGCGAATCGCCCACGAAGTCGGCGATGTCCTGCACCTCGGGCCGCTGGTAGTTGTGCGACAGGATGATGGCATTCCGCTCTTTGCGAAGACGCTCGATCTCCGCGATGATGTCCGGATTCACTTCTTTCGGCATGGCTCAACCTCAGCCATATTGTAACGATTTTCGGTGAACGATAACACCCGGCAACAGGGGGAGAAAGCGAAAGAGGAAAGATTTTTTGCCGGAATTGTGCTACCATACCAACCGCAATCTCCTATCCAGAGGTAAAGTCATGGGCGCCCTTGTAAACCGCGACGAAATTCGCCTGGCCATGCTGGGCATGGTGGACGGCAACGGCCACCCCTACTCCTGGAGCGCCAT
>Ga0172369_10007073_pt1 | contig 13133 bp, 8 predicted proteins | sample LakKiv25m_FD_114539 | JGI IMG/M metagenome (GOLD analysis project Ga0172369, IMG submission 114539) | Freshwater microbial communities from Kabuno Bay, South-Kivu, Congo - kab_022012_11.25m | ecosystem: Environmental > Aquatic > Freshwater > Lake | place: Democratic Republic of the Congo... | reverse complement strand
GCGCCAGCTACTACTACAACGGCTCGGGATGCTCGCTGCAAGCCGACTCGGTGGCGCGCCAGGGTCCGCTGGCGCAGCGTCAGTTGGCGCGCTGCAAGGTCGGCATGGCCCGCAGCGGCAAGCAGCCGGTGGTGGTGGCCGAAATCCCGGCGCGCCCGTTCGCACACGAGAGATTCTCCGGCGATACCATAAGGATCGGTTTCTACAAGCTGCCCCAATGACCGCGTCTGCGTCGCCGCCGCCAACTATCGAGTCACACCCATTCGTGGTAGGTCGTTCTCATGAAAAGCACCACTTTGCGTCCAACTCGTGTTCAGCTGAAGATTGCCGGCGTGGTCGTTGCCGCTTTTGCGATTGTTGTTGCTGTGTTCTGGCAGCGCGCCGAATCCGGCCCTCAAGCACCCACGGGACCGGATGCCGAGACCGCTCGGCTCGTGAAGCACTATTTCGCAACGAATGACAAGACATCCCTGGCCCAGGCGGCCGCCGCGCTCGGTTCGGCACTCGCCGCCCCAGAATCGGCGAGCCCGACGCACCGCGCCCTGCTTGCCGAGGTCGTCGTGTGCGCGCAGGGGCAGTTGCCGCTCGAGCAACGCACCCACCTGGATCCCCTGTACCGTGCGGTGGTCCGTGTGCTGGCTGCGGACCATTGCCGGCTGGGTCGCCTCGCATTGGACGATATCTTTTATCCGCAGAAGGTCGGATCACTGCTGTCGGAAGCGACCTATGCGCGCGAGTTGATTGCCTGCGCCAACCCGAATCGCCTTGGCTTGCTGTCAGCGGACGAGATCATCGCATTCATCGGCATCAAACCCGGCGACACCGTGGCCGATGTCGGCTCCGGCCCCGGTTTCTGGACCTTCCATTTTGCCAGGGCAGTCGGCGACAAGGGCCGCTCCATCGCGATCGAGATCAACCCGTACATCCTTGCTTTTTTGCGGCAATACATCGCGGACCAGGGCATTCGCAATGTCGAGATCGTGCGCGGCGCCGACGAAGATGTCCGCCTGCCTCAAGGCTCGGTCGACCACGCCTGGATGACCCACATGTTCGTCGACATCGAGGCCTATTACCCATTGGAACATCGACAGAAGCTGTTCGGCAGTGTACTGCGTTCACTCAAGCACGGAGGCGATTTCACGGTGTGCGAGCCCCCTGGCATCATCACGCCGGACTTGAACGCGAAACAAATCGCCGAGCGGCTCACGGCCTATGGCTTTGAGTTCGTTGCGCATCCGCCGGCGGGATCGGCTCTCGCGCGCAGCCACAATTGTGTCCGGGCCAGACGACCGTAAGGCGCCGTCGAAAACAAGTCGATCGACTTGATCGACGGCCGTCGCCGCGAATCCGCATCGGTGAGCTTGGCGACCAGACAAGAAGCAAACGGAGTTCGTCGCAGTTATGCTGCGACGGCTCCTAAGGGCCGGCGCGCGATCGCCCAGCGCCACTATTTCAAATTCATTCCGCCGGGATACCCGTATGCCGTCGCCTGGCCGTAGCCGTAGACCATGAGGCCGAACGGCGCCGCGCCTTCAAAGCTGTGCCCACCCGTCGTGACCGGCTCGTAGGCAATCTCCCAGGTACCATCGCCAAAGGGCGTGAAATCACCGGCAGGCAGCACCTGGCCGTCCAGCTTCACCTGGACGCCCACTGGCCGCACGACGCTGGTCCAATTGCCCTTCTTGTCGTAGCCGTCCGCCGTCAAGATCACGTAATCGCTTCGGTATTGACTCCTCGGCGGCACAATCATCATCGTCGGATCCCCAATGCCGGACGTCGTGTCCTGCCCCGACAGGATCAATTGCACCACCTGAATCTTGCCGGTGGCCTGCAGCAAGAAGCTCTCTTTCGTGTAAATCTCGATACGCTGCCCAGCCTTGGCGATCGTCTTGCCGTCGAGATCCGCGATGGGCGGGTTCGTCTTCAGTTGCACGTTGTCCTCGCCCGCCATGACAATCCAGATGTCCGGATCGTTGCCGCGCGACTTGGTCTTGACGCACAACGCCTCGCTTCCCCAAGACTCCAGCGGCATCATCTGCTCTTCGATGTGCTCGGCGCAGCAACCGGCGTTGATGCCGTCGATGTTCTCGACATCCTCTTCGTGACCGGAAAAGACGGCCACGGGCTTGTCGGCACTGATGAAGGATCCCGTGAGATCCGAGGGACCTGAGGCAATGTCGAGGACGCCGAGCCCCTCCAGGTTCAGCACATCGTACTGCTGCAGCGCGACCTTGAAGGTCTGACCTTTGGCCAGTGCCGGAATGTTCGCCGCCGGATTTGCCTCCACCTTGCCCGTCACCGTCACGGAGACATTCGTGGTTCCCTTGCTTGCTGCAATCACGGTGAAATAGCCACTCTGCGCCGGATTGCCGAGGAACGGCGCACCCGAGCCGCGCGTGACAGCATAGTACTGTTTTCCCAAGGAATTCTGTGGCAGCAGCAGGCTGCCGTCATTGCTCGCCGCACCCTCGGCGTCGAACGGGTTGAACTGCCAGGCGACGACCGGCTGATCCGATGTAATATGAATGCCTTTAGGCCAGATGCCGACATTCTGCACGTTCATCACCGGCATCTTGAACTCAACCGCCTTGCCCGCAGGCACCACCGGGTTGGGTACCGGCAGCGGATAGCCAGCGCCAGCGACATCGCCGCAATTCTGAATCTTTCCACCCATTTTTGTCTTGCATTGGGTATCCGCGATGCACTGTGACCCGTCGCCGCAAGTCGCTTGAAGCGTAAAGGTGATCGTCGCGTCGTAGACGCCCGGGTTCGAGATGACGACGCTGTGCGGCACATCCTCCGGCGTCAACCCTTGGGCATTTTTGAATGGGTCCGGGTAGTTGGGCAGATCCGCGCTCCAATATTCGCAGCCGACATTGCTGGCGACCTTCAGGTTGGTCTCGCACAAACTCAAGCACTTGCCGCCAAAACAGGTGGCGCCGGTCTTGCACGAGATGGGGTCGCCGAAGCCCTGGCCGTCCTCGTTGCACAACCTGTAGTCTTTCTGGCTGTTGCACTCGGCGATGCCGGGCGTACAAAGGACATCGCGGCACTTGCCGGCGGCGCACTGCTTCTGGCCGGTGCACTTCTTGGGCACGACGACCTTGCCGTCTTCCGAGCAGGACAATTCGGTGGTGTAGCCACCACAACCCTGCGGAGTTCCAGGCTCACAGTTGGCGGGCGTTGCGCACGCGCCCTTGTAGCAGATCTTGTCCGCGGCGCAGTCTTCCTTGAGATGCCATGAGCCGCCGACGCAAGACTTGGCCAACTTGTCATTGTGGCAGATCGAAGTGCCTTCCAGGCAGGAGACGCCATCGGGCAGGACCAGAACATCGGCCTGCGTCGCGGTGACCGAATCCGGTGCACTGTAACCATCGCCGAACTGGGAGCCGGCGCTATCGGCCCTGCCAGTCGCACCACCAGCAGGAGGCGTCGAACAAGCGAAGAGCAGGCAAGCTGCGAGCGGAAGCAATCGGGTGCGCATGGTGTCCTGACATGGGCGGCGAGACGGTGGGCCCTGCAGCGCATCTTGACGAAGCCCGGGCCGCGACACAACCGGCAACAGGCGCTTGTTTCGCCGGTGCGGAAGTGGGACCATGCCGCCGAGTTCATGGAGAAGCCTGAGAATTTTCTCACATTCGCTCAAGGTTCTCTCCCCAGTCGTCTACAGCCTCCCGGATGTTCGATGGGCCCTCGCGTCTTCTTCCCCTGTTGCATCAGCATTTTTTGCGCCCAGGCCGCGTTCGCGCTCGGCTTTGACCAGGCCTTGACGGCAAGCGGTCGCACCGCCGGCATCGAGGGCGCGCGGCAGGCGTTGCGGGTGCGTGCCGAGCAGGATGGCCACATTTCCGCAGCGACGGGCAATCCCGAGATCACGATCGCGCCGGGCATGGCTGTGACGGGCGGTCTCGGTCCCGAGCTGCAGGCATCCGCGCAACAATCCTGGAATCTCGCTGGTTTGGGGGAAGCCCGCCGCGGCGCGGCCAAGCGAGAACGCGAAGTGATCGCGGTCGAGGTGCGGGCGCGCGCCTTGAACCAGCGCTTGATGGCGGGCCACGCGTGGCTGGCCCTGTGGACGACCCAGCAGGTGCTGACGCAGGCGCAGCGCGAACTGGTTCTCGCGCAGGAGTTCGAGTCCACCGTGGCAAGGGCGGCGGCACGCGGGCAAGCGATGATGGCAGACGCCGCGGACGCGAAAGCCTGGCGCGGCGAAGTCGCGCAGCGTGCCGTGCGCTTGGAGGGAGAGCAGCACGATCTCGCCGTGTTGCTCGCTCGGGAAGTGGGCTTTGGACCGGAACCACTGCTGGTCGCCGACGGGGCGCCGCCAGAGCCGGGGCTGCCTGACAAAGTGACATGGCAAAGTGCGGCGGGGAACGCGCAGAACCTGCCTGAAGTCGTGATGCGCCGGCTCGAAGTCGCCGCGCAGAAGGCGCGCACGGTCGAGACCGAGGCGTCGCACGGGTCGGCCTTCTCGCTGGGTGCGGCATTGCAGCGCGACGCCGCGGGACGCGTGGTCGTGGCGGGCACGTTCGGCCTGCGCTGGTCCGCGTTCGACAAGGGCCAGCGCGTGACGGCCCAGGCCGCGGCAGAAAGCGAGAGAGCGCGCGCCGAAGAGGCGCAAGCCGGCCTGGATGCAGCACATCGTCTCGCGATGGCCTGGCACGAAGTGGAGCACACACGCGAGGAAGAGGCCGTGCTGCGCGACGTGCTGGCCCCGGCCGTGGCAGAGGCTTTGCGTTTGAGAACACTGGCTTTTTCGCGAGGGGCCGCGACGGTCTTCGATGTGCTGCGCTCGCGCCGCGATGCACTCGAAGCGGTGCGCCGCCTGACCGAGCTGCGCGGCGCCCGCACCTGGGCAGAAATCAAGGCCTGGATGCTCTATGCCGAGCTCGTATCGGGTAGCGGCGAACGAAGTGCGGGAGGCAGCCGGTGAAGTCCGCGATTTTCATGTCCCTTCTGGCGGGCGTTGCGCTCCTTGGCTGCGAGCGCGCTGCGGCACCGGCTGCATCCACGGCGGCGCCGACCGAACAGCGCCTTGCGACCAGTACACCCACCCCGTGGATCAAGACACTGCTGCCTGGCAACTTGACGATTCTGGAAGTGCCCGCACGTACTTCCGCGCCGCCAGAGGCGACGGCCATGGTGACTGCGCCGGTGCGGGTGCAGGTTCGGCGCCTGCTGGTGCGCGTCGGTGATCGCGTGGAGCAAGGCGCCGCGGTTGCAGAAGTGCTCGCTCCCGAACTGGTGCAGGCAGCGGCGCTGCACCAGAATGCGACCGACCGCATCGCAACCCACAAGCGGCGCCTCGCGGATCTGCGCAGCCTCAAAGCCGAAGGCCTGGCGCGTACCGGCGAGTTGTTCGAAATCGAAAGCAGTCTCGCAAACTTGCAGGCGGATCACGATCACGCCCAGGCGGTGCTGCGCGGGGCGGGCATGGTCGAGAAAGAGTGGCCCGCGTTGCTCGCGACCGGCATCTGGACACTGCGCGCGCCAGTTGCGGGCATTATCCGCGAAATGACAGCTGAAATTGGCGGAGTCATCGAGCCCGGCCAGGCGCCGTTGGCACGCATCGCCGGTGAGCAAATCGTGCGCATAGAGGTCCACCTGCACCAGCCCATGCCGGTGGGCGTGCGACTCGGCTTCGTTCCCTCGACCGGCGGCGTCTACGCGCTGGCGGAAGTGCCGACGGCGACAGCGATCGATCCGGGCGATGGCAGCGTGATGGCCTGGTACGAGTTGACGGATGCGCCACCGCTGCCGCCTGGCTTGCGCGGCCGCGTGCGGGCGACGTCGATGCCCGAGGGCGCCGTGCAGATTCCCTCGCGCGCGATCGACGAGCGACAGGGCAAGCCCCAAGTCGTGCTGCGCCAAGGCGACAGTGCCACGTGGAAAGCAGTAGAAGTGCTTGCGGTTTCCGGGGCGACGGCGGTCGTGCGCGGCCTTGCCGTCGGCGACGAGGTTGCTGCGGAGGCGGAGAGATCCCCGCTGGCCCTGCAGGAGCGCCCCCGTGATTGAGCAACTCGTACGCTGGTCGCTGCACAACCGGCGCCTCGTCGTGGTGCTCACCCTGGCGTTGTGCACACTTGCGGGCGTTGGGGCGATGCGGATGCGCTTTGACGCGCTGCCCGATGTGACGAGCAATCAGGTCCTGGTCCTGACGCGGGCACCCGGCTTGACGCCGGAGGAGGTGGAACGTCTGGTGACACGGCCCATCGAGTCCGCTCTGGGTGGAGTGCCTGGAATCATTCTGCAACGCAGCCTTTCGCGCTACGGCATCTCGTCCGTCACGACCGTGTTCGACGACGACGTCGACCCCTTCCGCGCCCGACAGGTCGTGCAGGAACGGCTCAATATCGTCGGCGGTGACCTGCCACCCGGCATTGACCCGCCTGAGTTGGGTCCGCTGACCGGCGGTCTGGGCGAGATCTTCCACTTTGCCCTGAGCTCGCCGCGGCGCACGCCGGCTGAGCTGATGGAGTTCGTCCAACTCCGTGTCGCACCTCTGCTTCGCTCCGTCCCGGGCGTGGTCGAAGTCAACCAGTGGGGCGGGGACCAGCGCACGTTCGACGCTGTGGCGCGACCGGCCGACATGGCCCGGTTGCGTGTCACGCTGCCCATGCTCGCGCAGGCGATGACTGCGGCGGTGGGCAGCGCGCCGGGTGCCAGCGTGGCGGCAGGCAGCGGCCAGGCCCTGCTGCGCGGTGTTTCGTGGCCGCGCACGCCCGGCGAACTTGCCGCGGCGATCGTGCGCATGGATGGCGGCGCCGTCGTGCGCGTGGCCGATGTGGCTGACGTCGTGCAAGGATCCGTCGCACGCATCGGCACGGCAACGGCCAACGGTCGCGGCGAGACGGTCTACGTCATGGTGCAGATGCTCCGCGAGGCCAATGCGTTGGAGGTCATGCGCGCCATCCACGAGCGCATGCCGGCCGTCCGCGAGGCGTTGCCCGCCGACGTGAAGATCAGCCTCGTCTACGACCGCAGTGATCTGGTCGGCCGGACGCTGACCACGGTCGGCGCCAATCTCGCAGAGGGCGGCGCACTGGTCATCGCGGTTCTGCTCGTTCTTCTGGGCAGTTTGCGCGCCGGTGTGATGGTGGCGCTCGTCATTCCGCTCTCGATGCTGGGTGCGGCGCTGGGCATGGTGGGCCTGAACGCTGCCGGCAACCTGATGAGCCTGGGCGCCATCGACTTCGGTCTGCTGGTCGACGGCGGCGTCGTGATGGTCGAGGCGCTGTTCCACCATCTAGCGGAAACCGTGCCGCCCTACGGTCAACCGGCGATGGACGAGGAGGAGCGCCAACGGCGCATCGAAGACGTCTGCGTCAGCGTCGCGCGCCCGATCTTCTTCGGCAAGATCGTGATTTTGCTGGTCTATGTACCGATTCTCAGCCTGCAGGCGGTCGACGGCAAGATGTTCCGGCCCATGGCGGTGACGGTCATCTTGGCGCTCGCCGCTTCGCTGCTGCTGGCCCTCACGTTCGTGCCGGCAGCGGCGAGCCTGTTCCTGCGCGACCGTGACATCCCCAAGCGCGAGCCGTGGATCGTGCGTGCAGCCCAAGCCATCTACCAACCGATCCTGCACGCCGCGATGCGCTTTGCCCTGCCGGTCGTGTGCGGAGCCATCGTGGCGCTTGCTGGCGGCATCTGGCTCTTTGCCGGTACGGGCAGTTCCTTCGTGCCGCAACTCGACGAAGGCGACCTCATCATCCAGACGACGCGGGCGCCCGACATCTCGATAGAAACGGCGACGGATGCCGGGTCGCGCATGGAGAAACTGCTCGTCGATCGCTTCCCCGAGATCAAGCAGGTGGTGTCGCGCATCGGTAGTCCGGCCGTCGCGACGGACATCATGGGTCTGGAACAGGCGGACGTCTTCGTGACCTTGAAGCCGCGCGCACAGTGGCGGCCCGGGCTGACGCGCGATGCGCTGATCGATGAGATGCAAGCCCTTCTGACCAAAGAGGATCCGACGAACGCGGCGTCGTTCACGCAGCCCATCCAAATGCGGTTCAACGAGTTGCTGGGCGGAAGCGTCACCGACATCGCCGTCAGCGTGTATGGGCCCGATCTGGACGAGCTGCGCCGTGTCGCCGAGCAGGTGGCCAGTGCCTGTCGAAAAGCCAAGGGAGCCGCTGATGTGCGCGTGCTCGCGCCGCCGCCGGTCTCGCTGCTGGAAGTGCAACCCAACGCCCTGCAGGCCGCGACCTACGGCATGACGGCGCGCGATGTGCTCGACACGGTCCAGGCAGTGCGCACGGGCCTGACGGTGGGTCACACCTATGATGGCCCGGTCAAGATTCCTGTGCGCGTCCGCGTCGCTGGCACGCCGACGGCCTTCACGCTCGCCGATCTGCAGTTGCCGACGGCGGCCGGTGCGTTGGTGCCCCTGCACACCGTGGCGGAGGTTCGCCCGCAGCAGACGTCCGGTCTGGTCAGCCGCGAAATGGCGCAGCGGCGCATCGTGGTCGGCTTCAACGTTCGCGGCGGCGACCTGGGCGAAGTGGCCGTGGCGGCTCAGAATGCCGTGCACTCGCAAGTCAAGCTGCCGGAAGGCTATCGCGTCGAGTGGGGCGGCCAGTGGCAGACCTTCGCCGAGGCGCGCAAGCGCATGGCTGTCGTGCTGCCCGTGGTCCTCGCGCTCATCGTCAGCGTGCTCATCTGGACGTTTGGCAAGTTACGGCCGGCGATGCTGATTCTGCTCAACGTCCCCTTCGCTTGCGTGGGAGGCGTCGCCTTGCTCGTCGTGCGTGACATGCCGGTGTCGATGTCGGCGGCTGTGGGTTTCATCGCGTTGTCCGGTATCGCCGTGATGAACGGCGTCGTGCTGATGGCGCAGATGCTGCGACTGCAGCACGGCGGCATGGAGGCAGCCGCGGCCATGGCGTCGGCGGCGCGTTCGCGCATGCGGCCGGTGTTGATGACCGCGCTGGTGGCCATGCTCGGTTTCGTGCCCATGATGCTGGCCACAGGTGCCGGCGCCGAAGTGCAACGTCCGCTGGCCACAGTGGTCGTCGGCGGTCTGGTGACATCGACAGCATTGACGTTGGTCGTGCTGCCGGCTTTGATCGCGTGGCTGGCGCGCCACGGTTGGGCGGGTCAGCCGCCGCAAGGGATTCCGACATGAAGCTGCTGCTCGTGGAAGATGAAGAGCGATTGGTACGCGTCCTTTCCAAGGGTTTGCGCGAAGAGGGCCATCAGGTCGACACGTGCACGCGCGGCGACGACGCCATCATGCAGGGTGGCGCAATCGACTACGACGTGGTGATCTTGGACTGGATGCTGCCCGATATCGACGGTTTGACCGTGCTGCGCACCTGGCGCGGCCGCGGCCTGCGCATGCCCGTGATGATGCTGACTGCCCGCGGCGCCATCGCGGAACGCGTTACCGGCCTGCGCACGGGGGCCGACGACTACATGGTCAAGCCTTTTGATTTCGACGAACTGCTGGCGCGCCTGGAGGCCCTGCGCCGCCGCGCTGTCGGCGATGCCACCCGGCATGCGGGCGACGTGGAGCTGGACGCGCGCCGCCGGGCGCTGATCTGTGGCAGCATCGAAGTGGGGCTGACTGCTCGTGAATATGCCTTGGCGCTGGCGCTCTTCGAGCGGCTGGGCGACCTGTGCACGCGCACGCAGTTGCTGGCCGCGGTGTGGGGCAACCAGTTCGGCGGCGATGCCAATGTCGTCGATGTCTACGTCGGCTATTTGCGTCGCAAGCTTGCAGAAACAGGCGCCACGATGGTGTCGATTCGCACCGTGCGCGGCCATGGGTTCTGCATGGAAACCGTCAGCCAAACCGCGGAGCCGACGGCGTGAAGCTCTCCACACGGCTGCTGCTGTTCGGGGCCGCAGTGCCGTCTTGCCTTTTGCTGTGGGGCTTTGGCGCGGCGGGACTGCTGTTCGACAGCATGCTGCTTGAGTCGCTCGATCGCGCCCTGCTCGCCCAAGCGGCCGTGGAATCGGTGAGCATCTTCGAAGGCCCTAGCAGCCAGCCGCGCCTGCGCATCGATCGCTCGCCCCTCGGTGAGAACGTCACGGACACGTCTGCGGCGTCGGCTTTGTACGGTCCAGACGGCAGGCTCGTGGTCCTGTATCCGCCGACCGCCAACGTGCCGCCGCGCATCGACTTGGGAGCCGTGAGCAAGCAACCGCAGCTGCGCACACTCGTGCTGCGCGCGGGACCGGGCGAACGCGAGTTGATCCTGGGCGTGCGTTCGCCGACCGGAGAGGTGTATGGCCTGCGACTGACCGCGTCGCTCGAACACCTGTCGGCGACGATGCAACTCTTCTACAAGACGGCTGGAATTGCAGCGTTTCTTGTCACAGCCCTGTTGCTTTGGTTGCAGATCTGGCATGCGCGCGGTCTGGCGCGCCGCCTGCACGGTCTGGCCGAGCACATGGACCGGCTGCGGCGCGGCGAGTTGGACGTCGTGCCACCCGCGGACGACCAGGACGACGTCATCAGCGAACTTCGTGCGTCGATTGCCCATGCAACAGAGCGGTTGCGGGCGTCCCGCGACGCAGCCCAGCGCTTTCTCGCCGACGCAGCCCACGAATTGCGCACGCCTTTGGCGGCCATGAACACGGACATCGACGTGACCCTGCGCCGGGAGCGCGAGCCCGCCGAACTGCGCGAGACCCTGGTGCGCGTGCGCGAGGAGGTGGCCCACCTGACACGGTTGGCGCGCGACCTGCTGGACGGGGCGGCGACGCGCAATACGAACTGGGATTGTCCGCCGGGTGACGCGGCGCAGGCTGTGGCGCTCGCGCTCAAGGCGCACGAGGCCCTGGCGCAAGAACGCGGCGTCACGCTGGTGCAGCGCGGGCCGCAACGGCTGGCGGCGCGCTTTCAGCCCGAGGCGTTGCGGCAAGTGGTGGACAACCTCGTGACCAACGCGCTTCGCTACGCACCCTCCGGCACGCAAGTGCGCGTCGAGTTGGAGGAGTGGACTGGCGGCTGGGTGCTGGCCGTAGAGGATGCGGGCCCCGGCGTGCCGGAGGCCGATCGGGAGGACGTGTTCGAACCCTTCCACCGCAAGGATCGCTCGAGCAGCGGCACCGGATTGGGTTTGACCATCGTGCGCGACGCCGCGCGACGCCACGGCGGACGCGCGCGCATCGAGACGGCCGCGCTCGGCGGCGCGCGCGTCGTCGTGGACTTTCCGCGCGAGCCACCGATTGCAGGGTAGGTAGAAGCGCAGGGTGGGGAGAGAAACAGTGTGGGTACGCAACTTGCATCGCCGCCGCCGCTCAGCGATCCTCGTCGCACCCGGCGGCCCGCCCATCGGCAGCCGCCGATTCCACGCCACAGGGCGGCAGTAGCCCTGACAAAAGGAGCCTGGCCATGGCAGCGCGCGGATTCGTCCTTTTCTCATTGATCTTGCTGGCGGCTTGTGGGACCGGCACAGGTGGCGGTGGTGGCCAGCCAAGCGGCGGCGAGACCGGCACACCGGACAGCGCCGCGTGCACATCCGCCAAGCAGCACCTGTGCCAGAACATCGGTGGGCAGGGTTGCTCGACTGCGACGATGGGCAATGCCATGGCCAAGGTCAGTACGTCGTGTTCCTCGGCGTCGACCTCGGCGTTCTTCCCATGGGTGGAGGACGCCTGCACCGCCAAGACCCTGGACTGCAACAACCTGCCGAAGTTCGTGACGCCGGCCGACCAGAGCTGCGCGGCGCCCCAGGACTTCCACTACGCGGGCACCGCCACCGCCGACGGCCGCGCCGCGCTACTCGACCTGACCATCAAGGGCACGACGGTCACGGGCAAGCTGCACGCGAACAGCGTTTGTCAGCCCAGCATCCACTTGACCAGCACGGACATCACGTTCAATGGCACCGTATCGGGCAAGTGGGAAGGCAATGGCAGCGTCATCACAGGCAGTTGGACCGGCGGCGACTACGACTGTGACGGCAAGATGGTCACGAGTTATCCCACATCGGGTTCCGTGACGGTGCTCCAATCCGGCACCAAGATTTCGCTCAAACGCATCAGCAACGGCTGGGACTACGCATTCGGCGCGAGCGGCCAGGTGTACAATCCACCAGCCTGCACGGCAGACGGCGGCGGCGGAGACGCGGGCAAGAGCGACTGATGCCGCTGCGCATGTCTGCTACGCCGCTGTTTCGATGGCTGCCGATTGCGGTGTGGGCGTTCGCGTTCGGGTTGCTGCTCTGGCACGTGCCCGCCGTCCCCGTCAACGACGACGCCGCGCGCGACCAACTGATGGCGCGTGATTGCACAGAGTTGGGCCATTGCCATCTCGTGGGTGCCACGACCTCGCTGCGCGGCGTGCACCAAGGGGCGGCGTGGGTCGACGCCCTGGTGGCCGTTCGCCTTCTCGGCGGCGGGCCGGCAGCCATGCGGATGGCGGTGCTCGGCGCGCTCGCCGCTGCCATTTCCGTCACGTTCATGCTGACCTGGCGCTGGTTGCGGCCGGTGTATGCCTGGCCCGCGGCGCTGCTGCTGCTGGCGGCTGTGCTGAACAACACGGCGACGCCTTTGCTCATCAACCCGAGTGCGGTGCTCTTTCCGGAAGTCCTCTGCATCGGCAGTCTGCTGTTGTTCTTGCATGAACGGCAACGTCTCATGCTCGTTGCCGCGGGATTCACGCTCGCGCTGGCGTTCGACACGCACGTCGCGGGAATGCTGCTGCTGCCGGCGGCGATCTCCGTCCCACTGCTGGCTGGCGTGCGGCCTTGGCGTGACCTGGCGACATGCCTGGGAGTTGCGCTGTTGACCCACCTCGCTGTGTCGCCGGCAGCATTTGCCATGAACATGCGCGTACTTGTGGAGCACGGCTGGCTGGCGCCGCTCGCTGCAGGTGTCACGCTATGGATGCTCACGGCGCGCTTGGCCCGCCACCGCTTTCGAACACTGGCGCGGCACACGAAGACCGCCGTGCTGGGTGCGGCGATCCTGCTGCCTTGGGCGCTGGGTGTTTTCTGGCTGGTCGTGGTGCAGCGGCATCCACATGGCGACACGTACGACAACACGGCGCTGGCGCCGCTGGCCGTCGCCGCGGCGGTCTTGCTCGTTCATGCGCTGCAGCGGCTCACGCAGCGTCTGGCGCCCGGGCGATGCTCGCGCGCATCAACGGGACTGGCAACGGCGCTGGGCCTCGTGCCCAT
>Ga0172369_10007068_pt1 | contig 13140 bp, 7 predicted proteins | sample LakKiv25m_FD_114539 | JGI IMG/M metagenome (GOLD analysis project Ga0172369, IMG submission 114539) | Freshwater microbial communities from Kabuno Bay, South-Kivu, Congo - kab_022012_11.25m | ecosystem: Environmental > Aquatic > Freshwater > Lake | place: Democratic Republic of the Congo... | reverse complement strand
ATCGGCGGACCTGGTCGTCCTGAGCGAGGACATCCTGGCGCTGCCTCCCGAGCGGATCCACGAGGCCGAGGTGCGCCTCACGCTGTTCCGCGGAGCGCCGGTCTACGCCGCCGCGGAGTACGATGGCCTGGCCTGAGGCGGGCGGATGGGCCCGTCTGCGGAGGCAGGGGGCGTGGGGTCGAGCGCCGGCGTCAGCGGCGGGTCGAGGCGCGCTCGATGAGCGAGACCGGGATGATGCGGCGCGGCTCGGCCGGCGTCTCGCCGCGGACGAGGTCGATCAGCAGGCGGGCCGCCTGCCGGCCGTGCTCGTCCGAGTTGTAGTCGAGGGTGGTCATCGGGGGCGAGCTCGTGGCGCCGAGACCGAAGTCCGAGGGGCCCACCACCATCACGTCCTCGGGCACGCGCACGCCGCGCTCTGCGGCGACGCGCAGGACCCAGAGCGCCGGCAGCTCCGCGATGCCGACCACGGCGTCGGGGCGCGCCTCCGGCGCGAGCACCCGCTCCGCGGCCTCGCGAAGGGCGGCCTCGGTGTCTTCGGCGACGACTTCGAGCCGCGGGACGCGGCCCGTCTCGTCGCACCAGGCGAGGTAGGCGCGGATGCTCGCCTGCGTCCAGTGATCCGTCGTCATCCAGGTGATCGCGGCCACGCGGCGGGCGCCGCGCGCGGCCAGGTGATCGAGAGCGAGGCGCGTCGCCGCCTCAGCGTCGTTGTCGGTCCAGAAGCCTGCTTCCGGCGCATCGGGGTCGCGGCCCACGCTGACGCAGGGCAGTCCGCGCGCGCGAAGGGCGCGCAGGTTGGGGTCGCCGGCCACAGGGTCGACGATGATCGCGCCGTCCAGGAGCAGCCGCTCCCAGAACATCCCCGAGTCGCTGTCCGGCACGACGACCAGCGCGAAATGCTCCTCCATCGCCGTCTGTGCGGCCGCGTTGACGACGCGGAAGTAGTACTCCATCTCCGCGAACGGCACGGCGCCGCCGGTCACGTTGGTCAGGCACAGGGCGAGCACCCCGGTGCCGGCAGCCTTGAGGCTGCGGGCGCCGGGGTGCGGCGTGTAGCCGAGGCGTTCGGCCGCCTCGCGCACACGCAGGCGCGTCGCCTCCGAAACGGGTCGCTGCCCTCCGAGCGCGTGCGACACCGTCGTCGGGGAGACGCCGGCGAGGAGGGCGACGTCCTTGATGGTCACGGCCTTCGGCACGGCGTGCGGCTCCTCCGGTGCTTGCGTGAGGCGGGGTGAGTCTATACCATGGGCGAATCTGTGACCAAATCGTTTTGCAGGCCGGGTCGGCGACAGCGAGGGGGGGCCGTGATCGTGCTCAGGGAGTCCATGCTCGGACGGAAGACTCACGCGATCGGCGCTCTCATCGCGGTGATGCTGGCGGGGGCGGTCCTGGCGGTGGCCCCGGCGGGCGCGCCGGCGCCGGCCGGAGCCTCGGCGTCAGGGTCGGCCTCGCCGCCCGCCGGCGCGACCTTGCGCATCGGGTGGACCGCCGACCCCGACAACCTGAGCCCGTTCACCGGGGTCGAGACGGCCACCGCCGAGGTGCTGTACCTCACCTACGACCGCCTCTTCGGGTTCGGGCTGGACGGCAAGCCGATCCCGCAACTGGCCACCGAGTTGCCCACCACGGAGAACGGCGGCATCTCCGCCGACGGCCTCACGTGGACGGTCCACATCCGGCCCGGCGTGAAGTGGCAGGACGGTGAGCCGCTGACGGCCGAGGACATCGCCTTCACGTACAACCTCGTCATCGACAACCAGCTCACCTCGTATCTGCAGGCGGTCAAGGACATCAAGCACGCGGAGGCGGTCGACGACACCACCGTGCGGTTCACCATGTCCAAGCCCAAGGCGGACATGCTGTACGTGGTCGTGTACATCCTGCCCGAGCACGTGTGGGGCAAGATCAAGCCGACCGCACTCGAGCGCAGCTCCGCCAACGAGACGCCCATCGTCGGCAGCGGCCCCTTCCAGATCACGTACTACAAGCGCGGCGACTACACCGACCTCAAGCGCAACCCCGAGTACTGGGGCAACGACGTGGAGGGCTGGGGCCGGCCCAAGGTGGACCGGATCATCTTCGAGGCGTACACGAACCCCGACACCATGACGCAGGACCTGCGGTCGGGCACCCTCGACGCGGCGCAGGGCGTGCCGGCGGCCCAGTTCGACGGCCTGCAGCAGGCTGCGGGGCTCAAGGCCATCGCCTACAACTTCTTCAACTGGGACTACGTGGACTTCAACTGCTACGACGGCCCGGAGTCCGGGGGCGACCCGGTGCTGCGCGACCCCGCCTTCCGGGTGGCGCTCGACCACGCCATCGACCGCGAGCGCATCATCCGGCTCGTGTACAACGGCCGCGGCACGGCCGGCTACACGATGATCAACTCGGACACCTGGCGCGACCCGGACTTCCACTGGCAGCCGCCGGAGGGCGTGCTGCGGACGTTCGACCCGGAGAAGGCCAAGGAGTTGCTCGACGCCGCCGGGTACGAGGACACCGACGGGGACGGCGTCCGCGAGGACAAGCAGGGCAAGCCCATCTCGCTGCGCCTGTGGGCGCTGGCCGAGTCCACCTCGACCCAGGGTGAGGGCAAGCTCCTCGCCGGCTGGTTCGAGGACATCGGCCTCAAGATCGAGTTCGAGGTCGTGGACAACGGCGTCGCCAGCGACGCGATGTACGCCTGGAAGGGCGACTCCCCGGCGCCGGACTACGACATGATCCTCTGGTTCTGGGACGGGTATTACGACCCCGGATCGACCCTGCAGTGCTTCACCACCAGCCAGATCGGCTGGTGGAACGAGGTCTACTGGTCCAACGCCGAGTACGACGCTCTCTGCGAGCAGCAGGGGCACGAGCTCGACTCGCAGACGCGCGCGGAGCAGATCTGGAAGATGCAGGAGGTCATGTACGCGGAGAACCCGCAGAACGTGCTCACGTACTTTGACTATCTGCAGGCCGTGAACACGGAGAAGTGGGAGGGCTGGACGCCGTACTACGGCGAGGGCGGCCCCGTGTTCTACAACGGCATGATCCAGAGCTACCTCAACGTGGGGCCGAAGTCCGCCGCCGCCGACGCTGAGGGCGGCGGCAACGCCGGGACGATCGCCGGCGTCTCGATCGCCGCCGTCATCGTCGCCGGCGTCCTCGTGTGGTGGGTCGTCCGGCGCCGCGGCGCCGGACGGGCGGAGGAGGCCTGAGGCTCGGCGACTCCGCGTCTCGCTCTCCGGCCGTGGGCGTGGACATCCAGGCGGCCGTGTGGCATGCTGAACAGCTAGACAAGCTAGCTGTAAGGAGTGCGTCATGAAAGAGACCACCTGGCCCCTGCAGGATGCCAAGAACCGCCTGAGTGAGCTCGTCGACAGAGCGAAGGCCGGCGTCCCGCAGATCATCACGCGCCGGGGAAAGCAGGAGGTGGTGGTGGTCGGCATCGAGGACTTCAGGAAGATCTCGGCGCGGGAACAGGGTCTCGTATCGTTCCTTCGCAGCTCCCCGCTGGCCGGCGTCGATCTGCAGATCGAACGCGACGACGACCCCGGCCGCACGGTGCTACTGTGAGCTATCTTGTGGACACCTGCGTGATCTCGGAGGTGGTGCGCAAGAGGCCTTCACCAGAGGTCGTGAGCTGGCTGGCGGCTCAGGACGAGGATCACCTGTTCCTGAGCGTCCTGTCGCTGGGGGAACTGCACAAGGGTATCGCGCGGCTGGATGACTCTCGGCGTCGGCGCACGCTCGAGGCTTGGGTGAGCGGCGATCTGCGGCGTCGATTCACCGGTCGGATCATCCCTGTGGATCCCGACATCGCCGCGCGCTGGGGCAGGATCTCCGGTGTCGCCGAGCGCGCCGGCCGGGTGATCCCTGTGATCGACGGGCTCCTGGCCGCCACGGCCCTCGAGAACGGCCTCACTCTCGTGACCCGCGACGTCACCCACATGGAGCCTGCCGGAGTCGAGCTGTACAACCCTTGGGAGGGGTGACCCGCAGCGCGACCCGGCCCGCCTGCGTCGCTTCGGCTCGGAGATGTCCCGTCAGTCGCTGTGGCCGGTCGGCGGCAGGGTGAAGAAGAAGGTGGCGCCGTTGCCGACCTCGGCCTCCGCCCAGACACGGCCGCCGTGGCGGCGCACGAGTCTCTGGACGGTCGCGAGGCCGATGCCGCCGCCCTCGAACTCGCCGGCCGCATGCATGCGCTGAAAGGCGCCGAAGAGGTGCTCAGCGTGGCGCATGTCGAAGCCGGCGCCGTCGTCGCGGACGTAGAAGGCACGCTCACCGTCCGTGTCCAGCGCACCGACCTCGATGTGCGCTTCGTCGTGCGGCGCCGTGAACTTCCAGGCGTTGTCGAGGAGCTCGCGCAAAATCAGGCGCACGAGCGTCGGGTCGGCGTCGGCGGCGAGGCCGGGCTGCACGGTCAGATCCACCGTCCGGTGGGGTTGCTCCGCCTGCAACTCGGCGCCGACACGCTCTGCCAGGGCGCCGATGTCGCAGGGCTCGCGGATCATGTCGCGGCGCGAGACGCGCGAGAGCCCCATGAGGTCGTCGATGAGCTGTCCCATGCGCTGCGCGGCCTGGCGTACCCGCCCGAGATGCTCGAGGTCTGACTCGGTCAGTCTGTCACCGCAGTCCTCGACGACGATGGCGCTGAAGCCCTCGATGGCGCGCAGCGGCGCGCGCACATCGTGCGAGATGGAGTAGGCGAACGCCTCCAGCTCGCGGGTCGCGGCGTCGAGCTGCTCGGTGCGCCGCTCGACGCGCTCGGCCAGCTCGGCGTTGAGCCGGCGGATCTCCGCCTCGGCCACGGCGCGCTGGGTGACGTCCTGGGCCGAGCCGTGGACGCGGACGACCGTCCCGTCCGCGTCCTTCTCCACCTCGGCGCGGACGTCGAGATGCCGTACTTCACCGTCTGCGCGCGCGATCCGGAAGCCGATGGACGCGGGGGGGTCGCCGCCGAGTGTCTTCTCCAGGGCGCCCGCGTAGCTCTCCCGGTCGTCGGGGTGGACGAGAGCGAAGAGGTCGTCGATGCTCGGCGACCACTCATGGGCGACGCCGCAGATGCGCTGCAGCTCGGGACTGGCGGTCACGGCGCCATCTGTGACGAGCCACTCGAAGCTGCCGACGTGCGAGAGTTCCTGCGCGCGCGCCAAGTTCTTCTCACTGGCGCGCAGTCGCGTGACGGTGAGCTCGAGCTCCGCGGTGCGCTCGCGCACCGTGTCCTCGAGCTCCCTGAGAACGCGCGCCGCCTTCTCCTCGGCCGTCCTGCGGCGCGTCACGTCGGTCAGCATCCCGCTGATCACCGTCACACGGCGGTCGGGGTCGTAGACGGCCGTGCCGCGGTCGTGGATCCAGACCCAGTCGCCGGGGCTGCGCTCGAAGCGGTACTCGATGTCCTGGTCCTCGAGATCCCGCCAGAGGCGCTCGAAGGATCGCAGGTACGTGTCCCGGTCGTCGGGGTGGACGCGCTCGTCCCACGGCAGCGCGTCGTCCTTCAGCGCCTCAGGCGCGATGCCGGTCAACTCCTCGTACTTGGGGCTGTCGTAGCTCAGGCGGACGTTGCCGTCGACGTCGATCTCATCGACGTAGGCGGCGATGGGGAGGTGCTGGAGCGGGTCGAGGCCACGGGCGTCGCTGCGGCCGTGAGCGGCGGGGGCGTCGCCCGTCTCGTGCGGCCGGCGCTCAGGCATCCTCGTCACCCGTCGGGCCGTTCGCGGGCTCCCCCTCGCTGGGAAGCGTGAAGAAGAAGGTCGCTCCCCGGTCGACCTCCGACTCGGCCCAGACGCTGCCGCCGTGACGCGCGACGAGCCGCTGGACCGTCGCGAGCCCGATGCCGTCACCGGGATAGTCGCCGGCCGGATGCAGGCGCTGGAAGACCCCGAAGAGCTGGCCGCTGTACCTCGGATCGAACCCCACCCCGTCGTCGCGCACGTAGAATGCCGGCCGCCCATCGCGGTCGGTGACGCCTACCTCGATCAAGGCGGTCTCGTGTTTCGCCGTGAACTTCCAGGCGTTGCCGAGGAGATGGCGGAGGATGATGCGGAGCAGCGCCGGGTCGGCGTTCGCCGTCATGCCCGGCGTGATGCTCACGGCGACCGTCCGCCCCGGGGTCTCGTGGCGCAGTTCCTCCGCGACCTCCGCGGCCAGCCCGCTGACGTCGACGGTCGCGCGCAGCAGGTCCCTCCGCGCGACGCGCGACAGGCCCATCAGGTCGTCGATGAGCTGGCCCATGCGTTGCGCCGCCTCGCGGACCCGTCGCAGGCGATCGAGATCGTCGGCCGACAGCTTGTCGGCGGCGTTCTCGGCCACCATCGCGCTGAAGCCATCGATGGCGCGCAGCGGCGCACGCACGTCGTGTGCGACCGAGTAGGCGAACGCCTCAAGCTCGCTGTTGAGCGCGTCGCGCTGCTCCATGCGGCTTGCGACGCGCCCTTCGAGCACGGCGTTGAGCCGGCGGATCTCCTCCTCGGCCAGTCTGCGCTCGGTGATGTCGACGACCGCGCCGTGGACGCGTCTCACACTTCCCAGCTCGTCCAACTCCGGCTCGCCACCGACGACGACGTACCGCACTTCTCCGTCGTCCTGGCGCACGATGCGATGCTCCATCTCGTAGGGACCGCCGCCGGCGACGGCCGTCATGAAGCACTCCTCGAGAGCGGCGCGGTCGTCCGGGTGGGCGATGGGCAGCAGGTCGGCGACCGGCAAGCGGTCCTGGAAGCACCCGTGGATCTTCTGCCAGCCTGCCGACACCAGGATCTCCTGCCGTTCCACGTCCAGCGTCCAGCCGCCCACATGGGCGATGGGCTCTGCGCGCGCCAGTCGCGACAGGCTCACCCGGAGCGCCTTCTCTGCCTCTCGCCGCTCCGTGAAGTCGGCGAACGAGACGACGACGGCGTGGGGCTCGGTCTCGTGCGCGCGCATCACCGGCCGGGTGTTGACGGTAATCCAGCGCACCGCCTCGTCACGCCGCACGCCCATGATCACGCCGGACTGAGGTCTCCCGGTCTCCAGCGTGACCAGCGACGGGTGCTCGGCGACCGGCCACGGCGATCCGTCTTCGTGGACGGCGCCCCAGTCGCGCCCCAGTGCCGACTGTCCGAGAGCATCCGTCTCGGTGACGCCGAAGACGTGCTCGGCGGCCGAGTTCCAGACGAGGATGCGGCCGTCGTGGTCCTGGAGGACGATGCCGTCGCCGGCGGCGTCGAGGGTGGAGTGGAAGAGCGCCTCGCTCTCTTGAAGCCGCAACTCCGCCTGCTTCCGCTCCGTGATGTCCATGATGTTGCCGATCACACGGGTGACCCTTCCATCCCGCATCTCCGCGCGCGCCATGGTACGTACCCAGAGCTGACGGCCGTCAGCGGCGCGGAACTCGACCTCCTCATCGTACGGGGTGGCGTCCTCAAGCACGCCACGGAAGGCCTCAGCGATCACGACCTTGTACTCCGGCGAGTAGAACGCGAGGTTGCGCTCCAGGTGGTTGAGGTCGAAGTCCCGGTCGACGCCGTGGATGCGGTAGACCTCGTCGGTCCAGCTGAATCGCTCGGTGGCGACGTCGTACTCCCAGCCGCCCAGCCTGCTGATCTCCTGCGTCTCGTTGAGCAGTCGCTGGGCCCTTGCGACTGCCGCCTCGGCCGCCACGCGCTCGGATATGTCGCGTACCACCGAGAGCACGGTGGTGCGGCCGCGGAGGTCGAAGAGCCGGGTGCTCACCTCGACCGGTATCCGCCGCCCGTCCTTGGCCACGTGCTCGGTGGTGAACACGGCGCCGCCCGTCTCATAGAGCCGGCGCATGATAGCCGGCAGGCGCTCCGCCTGCTCGGGGACGTCGATCGCCTCGACTTCCATCGTCAGCAGTTCCTCGCGGGTGTAGCCGAGCATCTCGCAGGCGCGGTCGTTGACCTCGACGAAGGCGCCCGGCCAGTCGGGGGTGGATTCGTGGACGTACACGGCGTCGTTCAGGTTCTGGAGCAGGAGGCGGTAGCGCCGCTCGCTCTCGGCGATCTCGGTTTCCGCCCTCTTCAGGGCGGTCATGTCCTTGATGGTCGCGAACGCCGAGACCACGGCGCCGGCCGCGTCCGTGGTCACCGAGGGCGAGACGAGCACCGGGAAGCGCGTGCCGTCCTTGCGCATGAACGTGAGCGGGCAGGTCTCGGGCGTGCCGCAGAGCGTCTTCGCGAAAGCAGCCTCGATCGTCGCGTGGTCCTCCGGCGGCCAGAAGGGATGTGGTGGCCCGGCGCCGACTAGCTCGTCACGGCTGAAGCCGGTCATGGCGCAGAGGGCGGGGTTGACCTCGACCTGCACGCCGTGCCCGTCGACCAGCACGAAGCCGTCCGAGAGGCTCTGGATCACGCCGCGCCACTGCGCCGCCGTCGCGGCGGTGGTCTCAAGCTCGGCGCCGCGCCGCCGAGCCGCTTCGAGTTCGGCGGCGAGCCGCGCAGCCTCGTTCGCCGGCTCGCCGCTGCTCATGTGCGCTCGGTCCCCATGTCGCCCCCTCCGGCGGTGGTACTGCATGGGTTGTACCCGATGAGCGGGTTCGCTAGCGGTCGGCGCGTCGCGGGCCGGGCTCGGCGTCCGCCGCGGAAGGCCCGCGTGCGAGCGCCGGGGCCCGTCACTCGGCGTCGGCCGTCCGTGCCGGCCCGTCAGACGTCGCGGCCGGTGTCCGCCAGCGTGAAGTAGAACGTCGCGCCCTTCCCCGGCTCGGACTCGGCCCAGACACGGCCGCCGTGTCGGGTCACAAGCCGCCGCACGGTGGCCAGGCCGATGCCGTCGCCCGGGAACTCCTCGGGGGTGTGGAAGCGCTGGAAGGCGCCGAAGAGGTGCTCCGCCTTGCCACCGTCGAAGCCGACGCCGTCGTCGCGCACAAAGAAGGCGCGCTCTCCGCCGGCCTTGGTGACGCCGACCTCGATGTGCGCCGGTGCGCGCTTCGAGGTGAACTTCCAGGCGTTGCTCAGCAGGTTGACGAGGATCACCTCGAGCAGTGTGGCGTCGGCCGTGACCATCAGACCAGGTTGGACGACGGCTCGTACCTCACGCTCCGGCGCCGCGCGGCGGAGGTCGGCGAGCACCGCCGCCGCCAGCGCGCTGAGGTCCACGCGCTCCGAGACCAGGTCGACGCGGGCGGTGCGGGACAGCTCGATCAGGTGGTCGATCAGCGCGCCCATGCGCTCGGCGGCGGCGCGCACGCGCTGCAGGTGTTCCTTGTCGTCATCGTCGAGGCGCCCGGCGGCGTCCTCCACGATCATCTGGCTGAAGCCGTCGATGGCGCGCAGCGGGGCACGCAGGTCGTGAGCCGCGGAGTACACGAAGGCCTCGAGCTCCTTGTTCACCGCCTCGAGGTCGGCGGTGCGCGCGGCGACGCGCTGCTCGAGCCCGGCGTTGAGGTCCCGGATCTCCGTTTCCGCCAGCTTGCGCTCGGTGACGTCCTGGACGGTGCCGTACAGCCGCGCGCCTCGCCCGTCGCCTTCGGACGAGCCGCCGCCGAAGGCGTTCACCCACCGGGTGGTGCCGTCTGGTCGGACGAGCTCCAGCTCCAGTTGGTACGGCTCGCCGGTTTCCAGTGCCCTGTCGACGGCGGCCTGCAGGCGGCACCAACTCTCCGGAGTGTAGACGGCGGAGTGCTCGGCATAGGTCGGGGCGGGCAGCGTCGGGTCGCGACCCGCGATGCGGTACAGCTCCTCGCACCAGGTGACGGTGTCGGTCTCCGCGACCCAGCTCCAGACCCCGATGTGCGCGAGACGATGCGCCTCGTGCAGTCGCTCCTGGCTCTCCTGGAGCGCGTCTCGCGCCGCGACGCTCTCGTCGACGTCCGAGAAGGTCACCCAGCAGGACAGCGGCTCGCCGTCGCACTTGCTCCGCGGTCGGCCCTCGAGCCGCGCCCAGAAGCAGGCAGGGTCGGCGGCGCTGGCCGTCTCGGCTGCGCTGCCCGCCTTCGGCGCGCCGCCCAGGCGCAGCAGGCGCAGCTCGCCGATCTGCGGCTCGCCGGTCTGCTGGAGCATCCGCAGGTGCAGGTAGAGCACGTCACGGTCGTCAGTGAGGACGAAGGCGCTGAGCGGCTGCCCGACAAGCAGCTGCCGGTCCACTCCCAGCAGGCGTGCGGCGGTCAGGTTGGCGTCGCCGATGACGCCCTCATCGTTCAGCGTGAGGTAGCCCACCGGCGCGAGGTTGAATAGCTCGAAGTACTTCTCGCGCTGAGCGTCCAGCCGGAGCTGCGCGCGGCGCAGCTCCTCGTTCTGCATCTCCAGCTCGATCTGGTGCACGCGCAGCTCGTGGACGATCGCGGCGATGTCCTCCGGGACGGGTGAGGCGGCGGCGGCGGCGGCGGCGGCGGCGGACATCCCGTCGACGCGCGCCTCCGCCTCCCGGCGCAGCTCTTCCGCCTCCCGGCGCAGCCCATCAGGCGCGTGCGCCGCGCGCGCCTCGTCGGGCGCGCCCGGCGCGCTCTTCTTCTTGCGCGGTGGCCGCGCGCCGGCCATCAGACGCCACGCTCGATGGCGGTGACCGTGAGCAGGATCAGGCGTGGCTTACCGGGGGCTCGGACGAGCTCGAGGGCGTTGAGCGTCGCGGTACACGGCCCCAGCGCTCCCTCGCTGAGGCTGAGCTCGTGGTCGTCGAGTCTCCTCCTGCCGGGCAGCACCTTCTGGAGCGCCTCGAGCAGGCCGGGCTCGCGCCAGGCGCCGCCGTCGATCTCGCGCAGGGGCGGCCGAGCACGGCGTCCGGCGTCTGCGCGAAGGCCGCCAGGAACGCCTTGTTGGCGCTGACCACCTCGAGATCGCCGTCGAGCACGAGCTGTGGTTCGCGCATGGTATCGAGGACGCTCTGCGCGAACTCGCCGGCTTCGGCGACGGTCCTGGCCAGCTCGTCGAGCCGGGCCTGCAGCTGCCTCTGCTCGGTGACGTCGACGAACGTGAGCACCGCGCCCTCGATCACGTTCTCGACGGTGCGGTACGGCTGCGCCCGCATCATGTAAGCGCGCTCGTCGCTCGCCTGGACCAGCGTCTCCGTGGTGGCCAGGGTGTCGAGCACCGCCGTCGCGGCGCCCACCACGTCGGTCTGCCCGGTGAGGCGAGGGGTGATGTCGCTGAGCGGCCGGCCGATGTCGGTCGGGATGAGGTTGAGGATCGCCGTGACCGAGGGCGTGTAGCGCTGGATGAGGAGATGCCGGTCGACGAACAGCGTGCCGATGCCGGTACCGGCGAGCATGTTGTTCATGTCGTTGTTGGCGCGAGAGAGCTCCTCGATCTTCTGCTGCAGCTCGCTGTTGACCGTGACCAGCTCCTCGTTGACCGACTGCAGTTCCTCCCGGGAGGTCTCGAGCTCCTCGACGGTGGTGCGCAGGTACTCCTCTTTGGCCGAGAGCTCCCGGTCCAGATCGGCGATGCGCTGCTCGCGGTCGGCGATGGGCTCCGCCGGGGTCGCGTTGGCGACGTCGTCGGGCGCGGGCACGTCTTCGAAGAGGACCAGCAGGACGCCCTTGACGGCGTCCGGCTCGGCCAGCGGCTCGATGGTCATCGTGACGAGGGACGTGCCGCCGTTGGTGCGCACGCGCAGGCGCTCGTAGCGCACCGGCACCTTCTCCGCCAGGACCCGGCGCACGCCGGCGGAGAGCTCGAGCCGCAGGCCCTCTCGTGCCATCTTGTGGATGCTGCCGCTGGGCTCGCCGGCTGGAGGCTCCAGGTAGCGGCCGGTGCGGCCGTGGATGTACAGCACGTCGCCGTCGGGGCTGATGACCGCGCACGCCGGCGCGTGCCGCTCGAGCAAGGCACTCTCGGCCAGGTCGCGCACGCGCAGGGGGAGCGGCTGCTCGACGAGGGCGTCGCGTCGCCCGACGACGGCCCCCGGCGGGGGCATCGTCGACGTCAGCAGCCGGTCTCGCGGGGTGACCGCGCCGCGGCGCCTGAACAGCTTCCACTTCTTGTCGATGGGAGCGAAGAGGTCGCCGGCGTCGCCGATGGTCTCGGAGTTGCCGAGGAACAGGTAGCCGTCTCCGTTGAGCGCGTAGTGGAACAGCGGCATGAGTCGGCGCTGCAGGTCGCCGTCCATGTAGATGAGCAGGTTGCGGCAGCTGATCAGGTCGACTCTCGAGAAGGGCGGGTCCTTGGTGACGTCCTGCTTGGCGAACACCAGGCAGTCGCGCACGGACTTGGCCACCCGGTAGGTGTCGCCGTCCTGCACGAAGAAGCGCGCCAGCCGCTCCGGCGACACGTCGGCGCCGATGCTGCCGGGGTACACTCCGGCGCGGGCGCGCTCGATGGCCTCGGCGTCGATGTCGGTGGCGAAGACCTGGACGGGCACGTTGCGTTTGGCGGCGTCGGCCTGCTCCTGCAGGAGCATCGCGATCGAGTAGGCCTCCTCGCCTGTGGAGCAGCCCGGCACCCAGACGCGCACGGGGTCGCCGGGCCTGCGGGTGGCGACCAGCGGCGCGAGCGCCTCGGCCGCCAGCGCCTCGAAGGCCGGCGCGTCGCGGAAGAAGTTGGTGACGCCGATGAGCAGCTCGCGGAAGAGCGTCTCGGCCTCGAGAGAGTCGCGCCGCAGGAGGGCGAGGTAGTCGTCCATGCGCTCGATCCTGGTGACGGCCATGCGGCGCTCCACGCGGCGGCGCAGGGTGTTCGTCTTGTAGTGCGTGAAGTCATGTCCGCTGCGGTCGCGCAGCAGGTGCAGCACCTCGAGCAGCTGGTCCGGCCGCCCGGGCGCCGCGGCGCGCGCCGGCTGCGGCTCGCGCCCGAAGGCGCGGCTCAAGTAACCGAGGAGCTGCTCGGGCATCTCAGCCGGCGCCAGCACGTAGTCGACGAGACCGGTGCCGATGGCGCTGCGCGGCATGCCGTCGTAGCCGGCCGACTCGGGGCTCTGGGCGATGGCCATTCCGCCTTCGCCCTTGACGGCGCGCAGGCCGAGGGTGCCGTCGCTGCCGGTGCCCGAGAGCACGATGCACACGGCGCGCTCGCGCTGGTCGGCGGCCAGCGAGCGGAAGAAGTAGTCGATTGGCAGGCGCAGGCCCCTGGGCGCCTCGGGCTCCACGAGGCTGAGGCAGCCTTCCACCAGGGCCATGTCCTTGTTGGGCGGCATGACGTAGGCGCAGCCGGGCCGCACCTCCACGCCGTCCTCGGCCCAGGCGACCTCGATGTGCGTGTACCTCTTGACCAGGTCGAGCAGCAGGCT
>Ga0172369_10007066_pt1 | contig 13148 bp, 16 predicted proteins | sample LakKiv25m_FD_114539 | JGI IMG/M metagenome (GOLD analysis project Ga0172369, IMG submission 114539) | Freshwater microbial communities from Kabuno Bay, South-Kivu, Congo - kab_022012_11.25m | ecosystem: Environmental > Aquatic > Freshwater > Lake | place: Democratic Republic of the Congo... | reverse complement strand
CGGAGCGTTGAGGGTAGACATGCAATTTAAGGCGGCTTATATCACAACAAAGATCTGCACAGCGCGGTACATATCTGGTATACGGGTATAAATTTAGGCCTCAAAATTTTGTACCCGCCAAATAGAGAATAAAAAATCTAAAAACGAATGAATACCCCCACGTATAGGGGTGTTTTCGTTTAAAACATTCCCATAAACAATTAATCCACTTTTTGCTGTCTACCGACAGTCTGCCCAATCCCAGAGCCTGCCTGCTTTATACTGATCCTATCAATTCATTACTATAGGCAGGTTTGTATGCATAATCATTCAACCGTTCTAGATCGAACCACATGGGGAATCCATCTCAACTCCGAGGGGTGCCTCGCCTCCCCACCGAACCCTCCCTCCTGGCTTACTCAGCTTCAGCAGCAAGACTGGCAACAGCGTGGAGTTGTCCTATGGCATGCTGATCATTACATCGTTACTCATCTACATGCAGAACATGCACTTGAACTTCTTGAGCATCTGCGATGGAATGATGAATGGAAGACCAAAGGTTTGGTGATTGGTTCACCAGCCTTCCAACTTTCAAGTAACAATGAAAGCGTCCCACCAAAAAAGATGGGAGGAGAGTTGGTACTGAAAAACCAAATAGAGCTTAACGCAGATCAAATTCAGACTATTTTTGAATTTCTCTCAGCACAGGAGGGTTCGTTGAAACGCATTTCAGTTTATGACAAAGAAAATGCGAAACAAGCCCTAAACAAGGTTTTTCGGCTTATCGCTGCTTATGGGAGAAAAATGCGGGAAAGAAAAGAAGACAAAGAACTGATTGAGAACAGTGAACCCAAAATCATACCCACCTCGATCCCACGCGGTAGTTATTTCACAGTTTATCAAGCCGCACAGGTTTGCCATGTCACGTCAAAACAGATCAGGGCATGGATCCGCAAAGGCAAGCTTAAAGCAATCGATTTGCCAGGATTGGGTATCCTCATTGAGACTAGGAAGCTAAATGAATTCATAGATCATAGAAATTCGGAGTCCAATATTTGAAGCAAGCGGCAGCATCGTGCTGTACATGACTCAACTCCACTTGTCCGCACGCTCTTATCTCCGCACACGAAGCGTCGAGTTATCCCTCACCATTGCAGATTTGGCGAGCAACGAAGAAATTGAGTCACCCGACTTGGCAGTAGCGTCGAAATACCGCCAAAAATCATGATTCAATACATCAAAACCGCGGCGGGACGTGCCCAGCGAAGGCGGGATTCTCGGCATCGAAAACAGCTTGCACTTCTTTGGCAGTACCGTCCAAACGGACTTTCCCCTCTTCCATCCAAATGACACGTTCACCCCAACCGAAAGCCACGTCCATGTCGTGCGTGGCGAGCAGGACAGTTTTGCCTTCGTCCACAATGCGATCTAATATGCCGAAGACTTGCTGACGCGCCCACGGGTCGAGGGCGTTGATGAGTTCATCTGCCACCAACAAGGATGGGTGCATGGCAAGCACGCCCGCCAAGGCGACACGGGTCTTTTCGCCGCCCGAAAGCGCGTGGGTAGGACGTTCCAGCAGGTGAGTCACGTCGCATAACTCGGCAACTTCCTGCACACGGACACGGGCTTCGGTTTCAGATAAACCCAAATTCAACGCGCCGAAACTGATGTCTTGCATGACGTTGGCAGAGAACAACTGGTCATCGGGGTCTTGCAAGATCAAGCCAACGTGCCGCCGCAAATTCGTCAGCGAGGCTCGCTCAAAGGTGACAGGCTCGCCGCCCAAGATCACCTGCCCCTTTTGCGGACGGAGAATCCCGTTACAGTGCAACATCAACGTGGATTTACCCGAACCATTTCTGCCGATCAACGCCACACGCTGACCAGGCGGAAAGGAAAGCGTCACGCCGCGCAAGGCGTTGCGGTCATGTCCTGCATACGCAAAATGAATATCCTTCAACTCAAGCACGCACATCAAATACTCCAGGCAAAAATCATCAAGGCGAGAATCGCGCCCATCCAAAACAGCAGACCCATATTCCAACGATAGCCATTGCGCAGCACGCGCAAGTTGCCGTCGTAGCCGCGTCCTTCGATCGCTACCTGCACCCGCGCACTGCGGCGATACGCGTCCACGAACAACAATGCCGCCAGCGACGCCGCACTCGACATGCTGCGCCAAAATCCGCTGTAGCCGAGGCGCGCTTCCTGCGCGGTGTGAATGCGCTCCACACTTTCGAGCAGGGTAAAGATAAATCGGTAGATGAGCGTCATCAGGTCGAGCAGAAGCGGCGAAAGGCGCAGGCGATGTCCCAGGTCAACGAGATCAATCATCGGCGTGGTGAGAGCGAGGAAATTCATCGCCAGCACACAGCCCAAGGAGCGGGAAAAAAGCAGCAGCGCAGAATCCAGCCCGTGGGGAGTCATCCCAATAAAAAATGGATCAAAGCGCACGCTGACCGCCACGCCCGCGACGGACGCCGCAAGGAAGATTCCTTCTGCCAGCACGACGCGGCGCATCACCCCCGCCGATACCTGCCCCAACCCCACAGACAGAATCCACACCGAAAGCGCCGCCGCCACACCCACCCACGGACGGTTGAGTGTGAGACATAGCGCAATGACCAACACAGTGAACCCAGCCTTTTGGGCTGGGTCTATGCTACGAAGCGGAGAGGCGTAGGCAATGCGGTCGATGATTTGCATAAGGGCTGAACCACGGAGGCACAGAGGCACGGAGTTTTTTCTCAGTGTCTTCGTGTCTCCGTGGTAAAAAATTTTCTACGCTGGCTTCTGTCCGCGTTTGACGCCGAAGTAATAGCCGATGACGCCCGCACCCAATGCCGCTTGCAAGGCAAAGAGCAGGCTTTCGGTTTCACCGCCAGGCGGCTCCCAGACAGGGCTGAACCAGGGCTGATAATCTGGCGCAACTTCACTGATAATGCCTTCGGCTTCACCGTCTGCGCCGCCGAACTCAGAACCAGGGTTCATGAAGAGCGGCACGATTGCCAAAGCAATCACAACGAACACAAGAAAAAAGACTGTTTGCTTTTTCATCATTTTGCTCCTGCAAACCCGAGCGACTTCAATTCGGGCGCGTTCAAATTCTTGAGCGCGTTCACCACCAACACCGTCAGAATGCCTTCGCTGATCGCCAGCGGAATTTGAGTAACGGCAAAGATGGTGCCAAATTTGACGAACGATCCCATCACACCACTAACGGCATCGGGATAAGCCAATGCCAACTGCAAGGATGTAACAACATAAGTGATGAGATTAGCCAATGCCGCCGCAATGAAAATTGCAACGTTATCGGATGTGCGTCCTTTGAGCAACTTCCACACACCATACGCCACGAACGGACCCGCGATTGCCATGCTGAACGAGTTTGCGCCCAGCGTGGTCAGACCGCCGTGTGCCAACAGGATGGCTTGAAAGAGCAGCACGATAGTTCCCAAAATCACCATCTCGAATGGACCAAACAGAATCGCGCCCAACCCCGTGCCTGTGGGGTGACTGCTCGAACCCGTGACGCTCGGAATTTTGAGCGCACTCAACACGAAAGCAAACGCGCCTGTCATGCCCAACAACAAACGCGACTCGGGTTTTTCGGTCATCGTGCGGCGAATGCGGTTGAAGCCGATCACCCAGAAGGGAATCGAAACCGCGAACCAGAAGATCGCCCAACCCACAGGCAGGAAGCCTTCCATAATGTGCATTTGTTCAGGCTTGGCATACGCCACGCCAATGTTTAATAACACCAGCGCCAACAGCAGCCACAATGCATTGAAAAGATTTTTACGTTTCATTCATTCTCCTTTTTAGAAAACTACACTTTGCATTTTTCCAACGCGGATAAAATCTCCGCTTTGGGAAGTCCCTGACCGATGAAAACCAACTCGGTGGATGTGTCTTCCGCCTCATCCTGACCTTCAACAGGCTCCAGCTCTTCGACTTCACACAACGCCCCAGCCTGACTCACCAACACGGGGTTATGGTCAGTGAAGAAGGCAATGCCCTTCGAGCGGATGACCTGGTTATAGACCTCGCTGTTCAAGAACGCATCGAAGGCTTCCCAATCGAGCGGCTCTTCACTGCGGAAGGCGAAACTGGCAAAGCCGTACTCTTCCACTTCGCTGGAGGGTTTGTTCCATTCCAGATCCCAGTCTTCGGCTTCGGCGCCGCGCTCGTAGTCGTATAGTTCCGTATTGATAAGCAGGGACGGATCCACCTGTCCCTGCACGGTGTGATGAATAGACGCTTCGGGATTCAATTGCTTGATGAACGAATCCAAATTGGAGACATCATCCGCCTCGGCAATGTCCGTTTTGTTGACCAATACAATATTGGTGAACTCCAGTTGATCCACCAACAGCGGCGCAAGCGGTTCGACGAAGGTCTCACCTGTTTCATGGTCAAGCCGTTCGCCATCGCTGTTGTAGGTTTGCCAAAAATTGACCGCATCCACCACGGTGATAATGCTGTCGAGCCGCAATTCATCTTCCAACCCGCCCATGTAAAAAGTCTGGGCAATCGGCATCGGCTCGCCAATGCCCGTGGACTCGATCAGGATGTATTCTAGGTCGGGCATCTGGCTGAGGTTGTGCAACTCGGTCAACAGGTCATCACGCAGCGTGCAGCAGATACAGCCATTGGACATTTGCACCACTTTCTCGGTGGTATGCCGCACCAGTTTTGAGTCAATGTTGATCTCGCCAAACTCGTTGACGATGACCGCGATCTTGCGCCCGTGATTGTGCGAGAGAATATGATTCAATAAAGTGGTCTTGCCCGCGCCGAGAAACCCGACGAGAACGCTAACAGGGATGGGGTGTTTCAAATAAGCCTCTTTCTTTTATTTAACTTTTTTAGCAGCGATCTTATATCGCGGAGATTTGGATTGCCCAACGCCAGACAAATAGGCATTGACTTGATCCAGCCATTTATTTTCAAGTATTTGAAAACCAGATTTTTCCAACAAATACCCAATGGTGGCGCGGGTTTGCAGGCAGGAGAGCGGCAGTTGGTCCACCAAATGGTCATCACTCCAACCATCCCGAAACCATAGACCGTCCACGAGAATGATCTGTCCGCTTGGTTTTAGCCAGCGTTGCCAGTTTTGAAAAATCAGCAACGGGTCTCGGAAGTAACAAGCCACCTGACGGCTGACGATGAGATCAAATCCGCCATCAGGGAATAATGCAGGGTCATGAGTATCGCCCAAGGCGAAGGAAACTTTCCCAGACAGGTTGTCGCGGGCTTTTTCCAGCATTTTTTCGGACGGCTCAAGACAAGTTACTGCCGCGCCCCATCCCAACCACAGGCTTGAAAAGACACCTGTGCCTGCGCCGACATCGAGAACAGAACAATCAGGTTGTGGCGGCGTTGGAGGTAAAACCTCCGCCCTCCAAAGCGCGGACTCAACAGGGTCCATTCCGTGACCATCTTGCGCGTCATAATCGTTTGCCTGGTCATCATAGGAATGATTAATGGTGTCTTGTAAAGTTTCTGTCATGTCGAATCTCGTTCAATGTTTCCTAGGATTGAAAAACAGGGAACGGGTCTTCTAACTTCAATGTTTCCAGTTGGTTCATCTCTTCACCCGTCATCAAACAGGCATCCAACGCTTCCTTTAGTCCTTCTTTCGCAAGGTTTTGACCAATGAAGACCAGTTCCTGTCTGCGGTCACCATAAGGGTCTTTGAAGTTGGACTGAATGAATGCAACCGCTTCTTCAGATTCGGGCCAACGCTCACGCGGAACGGACGCCCACCAATGACCTGCGGCATTCATGTGAGTATGCTTGCCCGCCTGCGACCAGCCATAGGCTTCGTCCCAGCGGGTTGCCAGCCAGAAATAGCCCTTCGAGCGGACAATGCTGCCCAGCCCGCCGTTCTTCAAAAAGTCCATGAAGCGTTGCGGATGAAAGGGACGGTGCGCCCGATAGGTCAGGCTGCTAATGCCATATTCTTCCGTTTCAGGCGTGTGGCGTCCAGCCAGTTCATCTGCCCATTGCGGCAGGGATGTGGATTTCTCCAGATCGAACAGCCCTGTATCAAGGATGTAGTCCAGCGGCACTTTGCCTTGCTCGGTCTTGATGACTGCCGCATCGGGATTCAAATTCTTTAGAATGGCGGTTAAGCGCCCAACTTCGTCTTCAGTGGTCAGGTCAATCTTGTTGACCAGGATCACGTCAGCAAACTCAACCTGATCGATCAACAAATCCACCATGGTGCGCCCATCTTCATCGCTGACCGCCATACCCAGTTCTTTCAGGCTCTTGGCTTCGAGGTAGTCGCGCAGCCAATTGGAAGCGTCCACCACCGTCACCATCGTATCGAGGCGGGCAATGTCTGCCAAACGTTCCGTGCCGTCCTCATTCAAAGGGAAGTCAAAGGTGGCGGCAACTGCCAAAGGTTCACCAATGCCCGTGGATTCGATCAACAGATAATCAAAGCGCTTTTCATTGGCGAGGCGGGTTACTTCCAACAACAGGTCTTCGCGCAGGGTGCAGCAAATACAGCCGTTGGACATTTCCACAAGTTTCTCTTCGGTGCGGCTGAGTTCCGCGCCGCCATCACGGACCAATTGCGCGTCAATGTTGACTTCGCTCATGTCGTTGACAATAACCGCCACACGCAAGCCTTCACGATTATTGAGAACGTGATTCAATAATGTGGTTTTGCCCGCACCTAAAAAGCCTGAGAGTACCGTAACGGGCAGCCGGGTATCTGGGGTATCTACTTCTTCTTCCATTTGTGATTTCCTTTTATTTACTTCGCCAGCTTGCGGAGTTCCGCCATCAATTCCTTTGGCTGCTCATCCTTACCCAGTGAGCGGATCTGCCTTGCAGATAACTTCACGCGGATGGGTTTTCCATCGATCCACAAGGTGACGGTTTGCAGGTTGGGTTTGAACTTTCTTGCCGTGTGCCGCTGTGAAAAACTAACGTTCTTTCCAAAGCGGGTCTTGGGCGCCAACGCCTTGCGGGTTTTGTGATTGAGTTTGCGTGCCATTATTTGCTCTCCTTGAATAAAACGTGTTTTCTTGCGATCGGGTCATACTTGCGAAGTTCCATCCGTTGCGGGTTGTTGCGGCGGCTCTTCTGGGTGTAATAGATGTAAGGGCTTTCGGTACTTTGCATCTTTACAACAATACGAACATCTTTTTTCTTTGCCATATCTCTCTCCTTTTTTTAATTACCAATTACTAATCACCAATCACTGCCTTACCTCACCACTTCCCACGCCAGATGATTCAATTCTGGCAGGAGCAGTTTTTCCCAAGCCAATTGCACAGCCGCAGGCGAACCAGGCGTGGATACGATCAACTTCCCCTGATAAATACCAGCCGCCGCCCGCGAGAGCATCGCCGCTGCGCCGACTTGTTCATAACTCAACATGCGGAAGATCTCGCCAAAACCTGGCATGACCTTTTCGAACTTGCGGCTCAAGACATCGAAGGTGGTATCGCGTGGAGAAATACCCGTGCCGCCATTGAAGAGTAAAATCCGCGCTTCGGTTTGGCAGAAATCATTCAAGACCGTTTCAATCTCAGCAGGTTCATCTCGAACTATTTTGTATGCCACTACTGTATGACCTGCTTTTTCAACCTGCGCGTGCAAATACAAACCGTTCACATCCGTTTCAGGTGTGCGGGTATCAGAGACGGTGATCACCGCCAGCGGAATAGCGCCCAATGCCTGCGCCTTTTCACGATGCTCAACGGATCCGCTCTTCATTTCAGAAGCACTTGTTTCGTTCATCTTTGTCCTTTTACTGAGAAATCGGTTCCTTGAGAATTCGCAGACGTCCCATGTCGTCGCCGCAGCCTTTGCAAGATTCCATTTCGATCTTGAATTCCTGCCCGCCGCTCACCCATTTGAGAGCCTCCTGCAAAATGCCCGCCGCCACATGACAAGCCGGTTTGTCGGTCTGGCGGTTGTGGCACATGGAACAACGCGCGAGGGTGTAGGTGTAATACTCTCCGTTATCCTGCACATTGCTAACTTGATCGGTCAGCCCGTTGAAAATTTTGGCAATCGCGGGCACACCGATCTTCAACTTGGCGCTCAACGGCAAGACCGTAAACGCCAGATCGCCTGCGCCTGCCAACGCGCCGAAATTCCTCAAACCGTTGGCAAACAAAGCCCGCCCCGCCCGTTGCGCTAATCCACGCCCGCCGCGCGGACCATACATCTGCTCCAGCGCATTCAACAGGGCAGATATTTCGGCAAAGTCAAATTCTTTGTTGAGGTTGTCGGGCGGGTAGTTATCAATGTATTGCTCCAAGCCCGCCAGATTGAGGATGGCATTCAAACCGTTCTTGCCCATCACTTCTTCCAACGCTTCGAGAAAGATCTTGCCCATTTTGTTGGGGTAATAAAAACCACTTTTTACGATTGCCATACGTCCACCTTTTAGGATGAAGAGATTCCCGTCCGCAGCCATTCGAGCAGAGAAGCCAGCGGCTTGGATTCGGTTTGGGATGTTGAATCAACTGCGAGCGCGGAAGTGAAGCGCGTTTCCAGTTCCGCCGCATCCACACCGCCATGCGATCCGATCATCACGATCTGACTCCGTTTTGATTCTTTCTCATCCCAGGCATCGCCCACCGTCAAACGGATTCGTCTGCCCGCCACATGCAGCACATCGCGCTTGTCGGGGTATTCTGCAAGATAAACCATGCCTTTGCCGCGATAAATGCTGGGCGGCAACGTGATGAGCGCCTGCCGAAGTTTTTTCAGATCGAACGGTTTATTGCTCGTAAAACTAAACGTTTCAAACACAAGGGAATGATCGTGTTCATGATGATGATCGGACTCGACGCCCGCTTCATGCACATGGACATCACGCGCTTCAGACTTGATTTGGGCTGGGTCAAACCGCCCGACGCCGATCGCCAACTCAAGCGGAATCCTGCCAAAGGTTGTCTCGAAGCGCCGCGCATTGGAATGGATATCTTGCAGCCAATCGCGCACCACGTTCAACGAATCAGCATCCAGCAAATCGGTCTTGTTCAACACCACCAGGTCTGCCGTGCGAATTTGGTTTTCATACAGTTCCGCCTGTTTGGACGGAAAAAAGGTGTAGAGAAAATCTTCGATCTTTGCGCCGAATTTTGTGCGGGTGGCTTCACGCGAAAGGATATGTTCCAGTGACTGTTCGGCATCCACTACGGTCAGCACGCTATCCAACAGAAAATGTGGGCGTGCCAATTCAGAAGCAAAAGTGGTGACAATGCCCACGGGGTCTGCCACGCCGCTGGCTTCAACGATCAGGAAATCAGGTCGGTCGGAGCGGTTCGCGAGTTGGACAGCGGCATTCAACAAGTCACCGCGAATGGTGCAGCAGATACAGCCATTCGAGAGATTGACCGTGTCTTCATCTTTTACGCCCACGATCAACTGCGAGTCGATGTTGACAGCGCCAAAGTCATTGACCATGACCGCCACACGCAAGGCATGCTCGCCATGCAGCAGATGATTCAAGAGCGTGGTTTTGCCCGCGCCGAGGAAGCCCGTCAGGATGGTGACGGGGATGGACTTCTTTTTCTCCGTCATTTATTTCGGCATTCCATACTCAGAACGCAGCCATTCAAAGACTGAGCCAACGGGTTTGTTTTCTTCGTCTTTGGCATGGGCATTCTTTGCCAGTGCAAAGTCGAAGCGTTTGCGAAGTTCGTTCGCATCCACGCCGCCATGCGAGCCGATGACCACGATCTCATTGCGCGGGGTTTCTTCTCCCCAGGCTTCGCCCAAAATCAGGCGCACTCGCCTGCCAACCACTTGCAATACGCCGCGTCGATCTGGCGTTTCGGCAAGATAGACCATGCCTTTGGCGCGATAGATGGTGACGGGCAGGTTTTTGACGATCTCGCGCAAGGCTTTCATATCGAAGGGTTCGTTATTGCGATAGTTCCACGTTTCAAAGACCGTGCTGTGATCGTGGTCATGTTCATGTTCGTGATGATCTTCGTCGTGCGCATGGACGTTCAACTCATGTTCATGCTTTTCAGGCGCGTCGTGGACGTGGATATCCTTCGCCTCGCGTTCCGTTTGAGACGGATCGAAGCGCCCAACACCAAGCGCCAATTCCAGCGGAATCTGACCGTGGGTGGTTTCGAAAATTCGCGCACGCGGTACGAGAGTCCGCACCCAAACACGGACGATGTCCAATTCTTCTTCTGAGACCAAGTCCACTTTGTTGAGCACGATCATGTCGGCAGTTTGGATCTGCGCCGTGGCGAGGTCGGCGTTTTCACCTTCGAGAGCCGCCACTTGTTCGGTATCGACCACGGTCAAAATGCTATCCACCACCATATGGTCGCGCAGGTTGGGGATCATGAAGGTCAACGCCACCGAAGCCGGGTCTGAGACGCCGCTGGTTTCGATGATGATGTATTCGGGTTTTTCCTTGCGCGCCAGCAGTTCGATGACCGTGGTCAGCAGGTCATCGCGGATCGTACAGCAGATACAGCCGTTGGCGAGGCTCATCATGTCGTTATCTGGCACGCCAACCACCAACTGTGAGTCGATGTTGACCGCACCAAAGTCATTGACGAGCACAGCAATGCGCAAGCCGTGCTCGCCATGCAAAATGTGATTCAAGAGCGTAGTCTTGCCCGCCCCGAGAAAGCCTGTCAGGATGGTGATGGGTATGGGTTTCATGATTTCTCCTTAAAGCTTTTCTCTACGGGTGCCGGGTAGAGCAAAGCAGTTGGTTTTATTTTCGGATCAATGGCACCATCAAAAAGTCGTACATTTGATGCATCATGTCGAGCACGAGATCATCGGTCTTTTCCGGTGTTCCCGCATCAATGGGAGGTTCGGGATGATAGTGCAGCCGCATCATGGCTGTCTGCGCCGCTTCTTCACCACGGATCTCTGCGATCAGCGCGAAACTCATATCAATGCCCGCCGAGACCCCAGCCGATGTCCAATACTTATCATCAGATGTATAACGTTCCGGTACATATTGCGCCCCAAAGCGCTCCATCATTTGACCGGCGCGGTACCAGTTGGTGGTCGCCTGGCGATTTTCGAGCAAACCCGCCGAGCCAAGTACCCAGGAACCCGTACACACGCTGGTTGTGTAGCGGCTATTGGCATCAATCATCTGAATCCATTCAAGCACTTCGGCATTCTGTACCACTTCCCAGGTTCCATTGGAACCGCCGGGAATTAACAACAAATCCAATGCGGATACATCTGACATGGACAATGGCACGATCAAGCGGGTTCTGCCGCTCTTGATCTCTTCGCTATCACCAACGCGGATCAGATTTACCTGCGCACCGTCCATCTGCGATAAAACTGCCAATGGACCAATGGCATCAAGCGTGAAAAATCCATCGTAGACCAGAATGCCAACTTGCAGTGTTTCAGTGGACACATTCGACGCAGGGATTTGCAGCGTGGAGCTTTCAAGAAGTGTCACTTCACCCTGACGATAGGTGGATGCCATGAGCACATCAAGAATCTCGGAAGGAGTCGTCTCAACGGTGCCGCCTTCAAATGGCGGAGCGGGATCATATTCAAGATCGAGCATCGCCCCTTGCAAATGGTTTGTGCCAGAAATCGCTTCAACCATTGCCAAGCTCATATCAATGGCAGCCGTGCCGCTGACCGAAGTCCAGTATTTGCCATCCTGGGTATAGCGTCCATTGTCGAAGCGTGAACCAATGGCAAGGGCATTCTCTTCTGCCATGGGCCAGCTAAATGCGATCTGGCGGTCACTTAATACGCCAGCTTCTGCCAGAAGCAGTGACCCATAGCCAACTCCAGCAGTGAGTTTTGTCCCTTGGTCAATCCGTTGTATCCAATCCACTAGAGCGGCATTTTCCAATACTGCCTGTAGACCGGCGCGCGTTCCGCCCGGCACGACGAGCAGATCCAAATGGTCAACATCGTCAATGGAACGTTCCACTACGATATCGGCAAGGTCTGTTGAAACGATACCGGGTTGAAGACCGATGTATTCAACTTTGACATCCATTAATTCCGAGAACACAACCATGGATGAAATTGCCTCGATCGTGCTGACACCATCGTAGACAAGAATCCCGATGTTCGTTACAGACATTTTTGGGTGACCAACCACCTGGTGCATGATCTCCTGATGATTGAGCAGAGTCATACGCGGCAATTTTTCACGGTCTGCACTTCCGTATGAATAGGGTTCATACTCTGGTCTTGGTATGCCAATATAGGCAAACACAGCCATTGCAATAAGTACAAGAACCGATACTGCTGTGATAACAATAGTACGTTTACGCATTTCTTATCTCCTTGAAAATCATGTATGGTTTGAAGCAGAGAGAAATGTTAACATACGCAAAATTCAAGATGTTATCTTTATAACAAGCAGGAGCAATCATATTTTTCAATTTTTGCAGTTACTTTCCTGCCGCGTTTACGGTTTGATTTCTAGGTCGCGGCGGCGCACAGCATGGACAACTGAACGAATGAGACGCGGATGTAGATGACGAATCCGCTTCGCTGGATTTACTCGATCCGATGAACATGGCGGCGGTCAGACCACGGCGCACGGGCGCTCCACAGGCGGGGCACCACATCGGGTCGTCTGCCATGCTCATAGGACGCAGTTCTTCGATCTCCAATTCGCATTCGGGGCAGAAATACACATAAGTCGGCATGGCAACTCCTGCACCCTTCCCCCCGAAGGGGAAGGGAGTCCCCTCTCCTTTCGGGAGAGGGCTAGGGTGAGGGAAACTTATTTCACTTCAAACAAAAATACATCACCCGCTTCGGTGCCTGCCGCGAGGAACTTGCCATTGGGTGACCACGTGATTTGACTGACGGGTTCTTCCAACTCTGCTGTAAGCAGCGGCGATTTTTTATTCTTCATTCCGCGCCACAACATCAGGTTGCCGTCGCGCCCGCCCGAGGCGAGGATGTCACCCACAGGTTGAAAGGCGAGGCTCGAGATCAGATCTTCGTGGCTTTGCAGGGTGGCGGGTTTTGTGCCTTCGGGTCCTTTGCCAGAACAATCCCAAATCACCACGCTATCGCTGCCACCCGTGGCAAGGTAACGGCTCGAGGCATCCCACGCGAGCTGCATGACCTTGACGGGGTAACCCCACATTTGCAGGTTCTGTCCCGAGTCGGCAAACCAAAAGTGGATGGTCGAGTCCTGATCACCTGTG
>Ga0172369_10007064_pt1 | contig 13152 bp, 10 predicted proteins | sample LakKiv25m_FD_114539 | JGI IMG/M metagenome (GOLD analysis project Ga0172369, IMG submission 114539) | Freshwater microbial communities from Kabuno Bay, South-Kivu, Congo - kab_022012_11.25m | ecosystem: Environmental > Aquatic > Freshwater > Lake | place: Democratic Republic of the Congo... | reverse complement strand
ACAACATAACCATAACAGTAGAGCTTATAACGCCGATAGCGATGGAGAAAGAGCTCAGGTTTGCAATAAGGGAAGGCGGAAGAACAGTAGGAGCAGGTGTTGTAACCGAGGTGATAGCATAAATAGCTGTCAGCTGATAGCTATTAGCTGACAGCTGAAACTAAATGAACGGAGAGAAACGATAATGCGGGATATAATTCTTTTTCAGTGCACCGAGTGTAAAGAGAGAAACTATTCAACGATGAAGAATAAAAAGAATACGACCGAGAAGCTGCAGCGCAAGAAGTACTGCAGGCATTGCAGGAAGCATACGATGCATAAGGAGACAAAGGCATAAGGCCAGTAGCTCTAACGGCTAGAGCGTCGGACTCCAAATCCGAGGGTTGGGGGTTCAAATCCCTCCTGGCCTGCCACTAAATAACGTTATAGCGTTAACGAGTTGTAGCGCTATAACGCTGAACGCTATAACGATAGCGCAAGGGAGAAGGGATGTTTAACAGGATAAAAGAATTCTTTAGCGAAGTGAAGGTTGAGATTAAGAAAGTTGTTTATCCAAGCAGGGATGAGCTTATAGGCTCCACATGGGTGGTTATTATCGCTGTTGTTTTAGTTTCGCTGTTTCTGGGAGTCGTTGATCTCGGGTTGACTAAAATAGTGAGCGGATTATTGAGGTAAAAATGGCAAAAAACTGGTATGTTGTTCATACTTATTCAGGCTCGGAAGAAAAGGTAAAGCAGGCCATAGAGGACAAGGCGGAAAAAAAGAATCTGAAGGATAAAATATCAAGGGTTCTGGTTCCTACTGAACGTATAATTGAACTCAAGGGCAGCGGAAAAAAAGAGAGTGATAAGAAATTTTATCCCGGCTATATTCTCGTTGAAATGGAATTGGACGACGAGTCATGGCATCTTGTAAGGAAAACTCCGAGAGTAACCGGTTTTGTAGGCGGCTCAAATCCTGTGGCATTGTCGCAGGAAGAGGTTGATGTCATACTCCAGCAAATGGAAAAGGGCCATGCCCCTCAGGTTAAGACGCAATACCAGAAAAATGAGACGGTGAGAATAAGCGACGGGCCGTTCACAAATTTTGTCGGGTATATTGAAGAAGTGGATATGGATCACGGAAGGCTCAAGGTAATGGTCAGCATATTCGGCAGGCAGACGCCTGTTGAACTTAATTTTTTTCAGGTAGAAAGGGCATAGAAGCAGTGACAGTGAGTAGTGTCAGTAACTGACACTGAAAAACTGATGCTGACACTATTTTAGGAGGTTTTAAATAAATGGCTAAGAAAAAAGAAGTAACAGCCCAGGTAAAGCTGCAGATACCTGCGGGAAAGGCAAATCCTGCCCCGCCCGTAGGCCCGGCTCTTGGTCCGCACGGCATAAACATAATGGAATTTTGCAAGGCCTTTAATGCGCAGACACAGGCATTGGGTGATACCATAATTCCTGTTGTTTTAACCATATATTCGGACAGGTCGTTTACATTTATAACAAAGACACCGCCTGCATCTGAATTAATAAAAAAGGCGGCAGGGATTATTAAGGGGTCAGGCACTCCCAATAAGGACAAGGTTGGCAAGATAACTGCTGCGCAGGTTAAGGATATAGCAAAGACAAAACTTCCTGACTTAAATGCGCATACTATGGAGGCTGCGGTAAAGATTGTAAGCGGAACTGCAAGAAGCATGGGAGTGGAGGTAATAGACTAATGGGCAAGAAGATTATAGCGGCTAAGGAAAAAGTTGAGAGAGGCAAAGAGTACTCTCTTGAAGATGCCATAGGCCTTGTGAAGAAAGCTACTTTTACGAAATTTGACGAGACTGTTGACATGGCTGTTAATCTCGGGATTGATGCCAAGAAAACAGACCAGATGATCAGAGGGGCTGTTGTGCTTCCTCACGGTACAGGCAAAAAAATAAGAGTTGTTGTTTTTGCAAAAGGAGAGAAAGAAAAAGAGGCCAGAGATGCAGGCGCGGATTATGTGGGTGCGGAAGACCTTATTGAGAAGATACAGCAGGGCTGGTTTGATTTTGATAAGGTGGTTGCGACCCCTGATATAATGGGATTAGTCGGAAAACTCGGTAAATTATTGGGGCCAAGAGGACTTATGCCCAATCCAAAGCTTGGAACAGTCACCTTTGATCTGGCAAAGGCTATAAAAGAGTTAAAGGCCGGAAAGGTTGAATATAAGACCGAGAAGGCAGGTGTAGTGCATGTGCCGATAGGCAGGGTCTCTTTTGATGAGCAGAAACTTATAGAGAATGCGACGGCTGTAATTGACGCAATAATAAAGGCTAAGCCGCCTACGAGCAAAGGCAAGTATCTGAAAAAAGTGGCTGTGTCGTCTACTATGGGGCCCGGCATAAAGATTGATGTGGCTAAGCTGACGGCAGCGAAGTAAGTAAGAAGTGAGAAGTAAGAAGTAAATTTTTAACTTCCCAATTCCCACTTCCTACTTCCTGATTTAAATAATGTCAGAGACAGTAGGCACAATCAGTAATGAGTGTCAGTGAATAGTGTCAGTAATTAATCTGATAACTGTTACTGACACTGAAAACTGAGTTTAATTGTTCCGACATATCGGAACGGCCTACCGAGACGCTTTCCCCGTCTCTGGGAAAGGAGGGATAAACTGAAAAGGGAAGAAAAAGCACACCTTATAGCTGAACTTAAGGACAAATTCAACAAAGCAAATGCAGTGGTTCTGACCGATTATAAGGGATTAACCGTTGCCGAGCTTTTTGAATTAAGGCGCTTGCTGCGCGGTGCAGGTATTGATTACAAAGTTGTCAAGAATACGCTTGCAAAGGCAGCGTCTGCCGAGACAAACGTTTCCGCAATCGGCGGTTCGTTGAAAGGCCCTGTAGGGCTTGCTATCGGTTATGCCGACCCGGTGCAGGTTGCAAAGAAAGTCCTTGAGTATTCCAAAAAGAATAATAAGCTTAAGGTAAACGGTGGAGTTGTTGAAGGCAAGCTATGCAATGCCGAGGATATTAAGTCAATAGCTGCGCTGCCGCCAAAAGAGATTCTCCTGAGTATGCTGGCAGGCGTATTTAATGCGCCTCTGAGCAAGATGGCAGGAGCGTTGTCGGCAACAGTAAGCAGTTTTGCGTATGCGGTAAAGGCATTAGAAACGAAAAAAAGCGCAAGTTAAAAGTGACAGTGTCAGTTAACGGTGTCAGTTTTTTTACTGACACTGACACTGAGCACTGACACTGAAAACAAAAAATAAACAGGAGGATAATATAAATGTCGGTTACAAAAGAACAGGTTTTTGAATTCTTTGACAATATGACAGTGCTTGATATGTCAAAGTTCGTTAAGGAGTTTGAGGAAAGATATGGAGTTACGGCAGCAGCGCCGGTGGCAGTGGCTGCAGCTCCAGGAGCGGCAGGAGCGCCTGCTGCAGCAGCAGAGGAAAAGACAAGCTTTGATGTGATTCTTGCTTCAGCAGGGGATAAGAAGATTCAGGTAATAAAGGTTATCCGTGAACTTACCGGCCTCGGACTTAAGGAGGCGAAAGATCTTGTTGACGGCGCGCCGAAACCGATTAAAACCGGCGTTACAAAAGAAGAGGCAGATTCAATAAAGGCAAAGGTTGAAGGGCAGGGAGCAAAAGTAGAAGTAAAATAAACAAACGGTGAATCGGTGAATCGGTGAATAGGTCAACGGCCTAATAACCGATTCACCTATTAACCCATTCACCGATAAAAGGGAGAAAAATGGCGACAATCCTCAGAGAAAGGTTGAATTTTGGGAAAGTTACTTCTTTCTTGGAAGTTCCGAACCTTATAGATATCCAGAAAAATTCTTATGAGCAGTTTCTGCAAAAAGACGTTCCGCCTGATAAAAGACAGGATGTCGGGCTTCAGGCGGCTCTTTTGAGCATTTTCCCGATAACAGACTATAATGAAACAGCGTCATTTGATTTCTTGGGCTATGTTATAAAGGAACCCAAGTTCAGCGTCAGGGAGTGTCTTCAGAAGGGGATTACATACTCAGCGCCGTTAAAGATAAAAGTAAGGCTTAACATCTACGAAGTTGAAGGCAAAAACAAGAGGCTGAAAGAATCCAGAGAACAGGAAGTTTATATAGGAGAAATTCCGCTGATGACGGAGACAGGCACGTTCATCATCAACGGCACGGAACGTGTTATCGTAAGCCAATTGCACCGCTCTCCCGGTGTATTTTTCAGCCACGACAAGGGCAAGACTCACGCGAGCGGCAGAATCCTGTATTCAGCGCGCGTGATACCCTCAAGAGGTTCGTGGCTTGATTTTGAATTTGACACAAAAGATATCCTCTATGTGAGGATTGACAGAAGGAAAAGGCTCCCGGCCACAATAGTGCTCAAGGCTCTCGGCTACAGCAATGAAGAGCTTCTAAAGACATTCTACCCCATAGAAACAATCAAGATAAAAGGCAATAATTTTACGAGAGTTGTCAGCGATATTCTTGTCGGAGTAAAGGCGGTCCAGAATATAATGGCCCCCAATACAAAAGAATTGATTGTTAAGGAAGGGAGCAAGATTACAAAAGGGGCGATAAAAAAGATGGAGGCCTCGCATATAAAGGAAATACCGATTTCAAAGGAAGATATGGTAGGAAGGATTACGCTTAAGGACATAGTGGATCCTGCTACAGGCGAGGTGATACTTGAAGGCAATGAGGTTATAACAGAGGAAATCTTCAACAAGGTGCTTGCCGTCAAGATAGATTCTCTCTCTTTACTTTTTATAGATAATGTTCATTATCTTCCTTCTCTCAGGGACACCCTGTTGACGGATAAAGTAAATGTGCAGGATGAGGCGCTGGTTGAAATATACAGAAAACTCAGGCCTGGAGAGCCGCCTACTATCAATGCGGCCAGGGAACTTTTCAAGGGTCTTTTCTTTGACGCAAAAAGATATGATCTTTCTCCTGTAGGCAGGCTTAAGATAAATAAGAGGCTCGGCGTTGATATACCGCTTGAAACCAGAGTCCTTACAGATAAAGATATAGTTGAGATTGTGCGTTATCTCCTGGCATTAAGGACCGGCAAGGGTGAGGTTGACGATATAGACCATCTCGGAAACAGGCGTATAAGAGGAGTAGGAGAACTGCTTGAGAACCAGTTCAGGATAGGGCTTGTAAGGATGGAACGCACGACAAAAGAAAAATTATCTCTCACAGAGCTTGACGAGGCAATGCCTCATGATCTGATAAATGCAAAACCTGTAATGGCTGCGGTTAAGGAGTTTTTCGGCACAAGCCAGCTAAGCCAGTTTATGGATCAGACAAACCCTCTGTCTGAGATTACTCATAAAAGGAGGCTTTCGGCCCTTGGTCCCGGCGGTCTCACAAGGGAGCGTGCAGGATTTGAAGTCAGGGACGTTCATCCTACGCATTACGGAAGGATATGCCCTGTAGAGACGCCTGAAGGCCCGAACATCGGTCTGATAACATCACTTGCAACATATGCCAGGGTTAACGAATTCGGGTTTATAGAAGTTCCGTACAGGAAGGTTGCGGATGGAAGGGTGACTGAAGAGGTTGAGTACCTTTCTGCCATTGACGGTGAGAAATACATTATCGCTGAGGCTACTTCGCCTGTAGATAAAAAAGGGCATCTTGTAGGTGAGAGCGTTTCTGCAAGGGTAGGCGGAGATTTCAGGATGGTAACGCCCACGGAAGTTCAATACATGGATGTGTCTCCGAAACAGATTGTCGGCGTATCGGCAGCCCTGATTCCCTTCCTGGAAAACGATGATGCAAATAGGGCGTTGATGGGATCCAATATGCAGAGGCAGGCCGTCCCTTTGCTCTCTTCAGGCGCGCCTATCGTAGGCACTGGCATGGAGTATGTTGCCGCAAGGGACTCAGGCGCGCTTGTCCTCGCGAAAAGGGCCGGTGTTGTTGAAAGCGTTGACGCCTCAAGAATTGTTGTGAAGAGTAAGGAAGACGGAGGCGGAGTTGATATATACAGCCTGGTGAAGTTCCAAAGGTCCAATCAGGCGACATGCATAAACCAGAAGCCTGTTGTAAATGTAGGAGATGCGGTTGCAAAGGGCAGTGTTCTTGCAGACGGTCCCTGCACAGATATGGGTGAACTGGCCCTCGGCAAAAACGTGCTTGTCGCATTCATGCCGTGGGGAGGTTATAACTTTGAAGACGCAATCCTTATAAGCGAACGGATTGTAAAAGAAGATGTTTTTACATCGGTACATATAGAGGAATTTGAGGTAGAGGCAAGAGAGACAAAACTCGGGCCTGAAGAAATTACCAGAGACATTCCCAATGTCGGAGAAGAGGCCCTTAGGGATCTGGATGAAAGCGGAATAATCAGAATCGGAGCAGAGGTAAAGCCGGGCGATATACTTGTAGGAAAAGTAACTCCTAAAGGAGAAACACAGCTTACTCCTGAGGAAAAGCTTTTAAGGGCCATATTCGGGGAAAAGGCAGAGGATGTTAAGGAAAGCTGTCTCTATGCTCCGCCAGGAATAGAGGGCACGGTTGTGGATGCAAGGGTTTTTTCAAGAAAAGGCTCGGAGAAAGACGTGCGGGCCAAGAGCATAGAGGAAGATGATATCCTGAGGCTTCAGCGCGACCTGGAGGAAGAGATACGGATAGTGAGGGAAGACAAGTTCCGCAAGATACGGAATCTGCTTGTGGACCAGAAGGTTTTAGAGGATGTAAAAGACTCCAAGACAAAAGAGGTTATATGCCAGAAGGGCAAAAAACTCGCTGAAAAGCAGATAGAGAGAATAAAAAATGAACATCTAATCAGCGTAAAGATAACGGATTTTGATGTAAAAGAAAAAATAGATATTGTAAACAACGAGGCAAATCAATATGTGCGTTATCTTGAAGCAAGATATGATGAGCGTATTGACAGGGTTAAGAGAGGAGATGAACTTCCGCCCGGCGTAAACAAGCTTGTAAAAGTCTATATAGCTATGAAGCGCAAACTGCAGATTGGCGATAAGATGGCAGGAAGACACGGGAATAAAGGCGTAGTGGCAATGGTGCTGCCTGAAGAGGATATGCCTTATCTTCCGGATGGCACGCCTGTTGATGTGGTCCTAAACCCGCTTGGAGTTCCTTCAAGAATGAACGTAGGACAGATACTTGAGACCCATCTCGGATGGGCGGCAAAGTCGCTTGGACTTTATGCCGCAACTCCTGTATTTGAAGGAGCAAAAGAAAGCGAGATAAAAGAACTGCTTAAGAAGGCAGGGCTTCCTGGCACAGGCCAGATAACGCTTTATGACGGCAAAACAGGCGAACCGTTCAAGAGGCCTGTTACCGTCGGATATATGTATATGCTTAAGCTTCATCATCTTGTTGACGACAAGATGCATGCGCGTTCAATAGGGCCTTATTCGCTTGTAACGCAGCAGCCGCTCGGAGGAAAGGCTCAATTCGGCGGCCAGAGACTGGGCGAGATGGAGGTCTGGGCGCTTGAGGCCTACGGCGCAGCCCATACCCTGCAAGAATTCCTCACTGTAAAAAGTGATGACGTTACAGGCAGAACCCGTATGTATGAGGCGATAGTTAAGGGTGATGCGACTCTGGAACCAGGCGTTCCCGAGTCTTTCCATGTATTAATAAAAGAGCTTCAGAGCCTTGCGCTTGATGTAGAGCTTTTAGAGAAAAAATCCGCTTCAAGCGGAAAGGGGGAATAGATTGGCAGAGGAAACCTATACTATTTTTCAGAGGCCTAAAAATCCTACAGACTTTGAGGCGCTGAGAGTTCAGCTGGCCTCGCCCGAAAAAATAAGGGAATGGTCTTATGGAGAGGTTAAAAAACCTGAGACGATAAACTACCGCACGTTCAAGCCGGAGCGTGACGGCCTTTTCTGCGCAAAGATCTTCGGCCCTATGAAGGACTGGGAGTGCATATGCGGAAAATATAAGAGGATGAAGCACAGGGGCGTTGTATGCGATAAGTGCGGCGTTGAGGTAATACAGTCCAAGGTCAGAAGATACAGGCTGGGGCATATTGAGCTTTCAACCCCTGTTGCGCATATCTGGTTTCTCAAAGGGGTGCCGAGCAGGATAGGCACATTGCTTGACATGACAATGCGGCATCTTGAAAAGGTGCTGTATTTTGAAAGCTATGTTGTGATTGACAAAGGAGATACGAACCTTAAGGAAAAAGAACTTCTTACGGAAGAAGAATATAAGAAGAAAAGCGCAGAACTTGGCGCCAGGTTCAAGGCCGGCATGGGAGCTGAGGCAATAAGAGAGCTTCTCAGAAGAGTGGACCTGGATACTCTCAGTAAAGAACTCAAGCATAAAATCAAAGAAGTAGTATCTCTCGGCGTTAAAAAGAAACTAACCAAAAGACTTAAAGTTGTTGAGGCATTTAAAATCTCAGGCAATAAACCTGAGTGGATGATAATGGATGTTATACCGGTGCTTCCGCCTGACCTTAGGCCCTTAGTGCCTCTTGAAGGCGGAAGATTTGCAACGTCAGACCTTAATGACCTTTACCGCAGAGTTATAAACCGGAACAACAGGCTGAAAAGGCTGATGGAGTTAAAGGCTCCAAGCGTAATCATAAAAAATGAGAAGAGGATGCTTCAGGAGGCGGTTGACGCCTTGCTTGATAACGGCAGAAGGGGCCGTGTGTTAAAGACGGCAACAAAGAGGCCGTTAAAGTCTCTTAGCGATATGATAAAAGGAAAGCAGGGCCGCTTCCGTCAGAATCTCCTTGGAAAACGCGTGGACTATTCAGGCAGATCTGTTATAGTCGTAGGCCCTGAACTGAGGCTTCATCAGTGCGGTCTTCCAAAAAGGATGGCGCTTGAACTCTTTAAACCCATGGTTTTCAGCAGGCTTGAGGAAAAGGGCTTTGCCACAACTATAAAGGCCGCAAAAAAACTTGTTGAAAAAGAACAGCCTGAGGTATGGGATGCGCTTGAGGAAGTTATCAGGGAACATCCTGTGCTTTTAAACCGCGCCCCGACCCTTCACAGGCTCGGCATACAGGCATTTGACCCGATACTTGTTGAAGGCAAGGCGATAAAGCTTCATCCTCTGGTTTGTACGGCCTTCAACGCAGACTTTGACGGCGACCAGATGGCTGTGCATGTTCCGTTGTCCATAGAGGCGCAGGTAGAGGCAAGGGTTCTGATGATGGCTGTTAATAATATACTTTCGCCTGCAAACGGAAAGCCTATACTTTTGCCTACGCAGGACATGGTTCTTGGAATATATTATCTGACAAAAGAGAAGGCAGGCGCAAAGGGCGAGGGCAAGGCCTTTTCAGGAGTAGAGGATGTTAGGATTGCTTATGACGCAGGAGTCCTGGACGAACATGCAAGAATAAGAGTGAAGGTGGACGGACAGTTTGTCGATACTACATGCGGAAGGATACTGTTCAGCGAGATAGTCCCCGAGGCAATTCCGTTTGCCTCTGTGAACAAGACCCTTACGAAAAAGGAACTCACGAAGATAATAGAATTCTCCTATGCCAATGCCGGCAAAAGGGCGACGGTTGTGTTTCTTGATAATATTGAGAAACTCGGATTTGAGTATGCCACAAAGTCCGGAGTGTCTATATGCATGGCAGATATGCACATACCGTCCAAGAAGGCGGAGCTCATAAAAGAAGCCGAACATGAGGTCATTGATGTGCAAAAGCAGTACGGCAATGGCCTTATCACTCAGGGCGAACGGTATAACAAGGTAATAGACATATGGGCTAATGTTACCGAGAAAATCGCAGATGAGATGATGAAGGAATTAGGCGCTGAAGACGGCAAGAAATTTTCAGAGGAAGACCTTCAGGAAAGAAGGTCGTTTAACAGCATCTTTATGATGGCTGATTCAGGCGCCAGGGGAAGCACGGCGCAGATAAGGCAGCTTGCAGGAATGAGAGGCCTTATGGCCAAGCCTTCAGGCGAGATTATTGAAACGCCAATTACCGCAAACTTCAGGGAAGGCCTTACTCCTTTGCAGTACTTCATCTCTACGCACGGCGCAAGAAAAGGCCTGGCCGATACCGCATTGAAAACGGCTAACTCCGGATACCTTACGAGAAGGCTTGTGGACGTTGCGCAGGATGTGATCATAATGGAGGAGGACTGCGGAACGACTGATGGGATAGTCGTCACTTCCCTCATAGAGGGCGGCGAGATAATTCTTCCGCTTGAAGAAAGGATTCTGGGAAGGACGGCAGCTGAAGATATAAAAGATCCTATATCAAAAGAAAAGATTGCTCCTAAGAATAGCCCTATAGATGAAGAGATGGCAAGAAAGATAATAGACGCCGGAATAGACAGGGTAAAGATAAGGTCTGTTCTTACCTGCCAGTCTACGTTCGGAGCATGCGCGGCGTGCTACGGCAGGGACCTTGCAAGGGGAGGGCAGGTTGAACTTGGAGAAGCTGTAGGAGTCATAGCGGCCCAGTCCATAGGCGAGCCGGGCACACAGCTTACAATGAGGACCTTCCATATAGGAGGCGCGGCTTCAAAGGTTGTTGAACAGACTGTTCTTGAGGCAAAGAACTCAGGCGCTATAAAGTTCATAAATATAAGCACGGTTAAAAACAGAGAAGGCCTGCTTGTTGTAATGAACAGGAACGGCAGCATTGCTGTTGTGGATTCAAAGGGCCGGGAAAAGGAGAAGTACCCCATTGTCTATGGGGCAAAGCTTCTTGTAACCAACGGCCAGAGGGTGGAAATGGGACAGAGGCTGGTTGAATGGGATCCTTATTCAACACCTATATTGACAGAGGTAGGCGGCAGGGTAGCTCTCGGCGATATCGTTGAGAATGTGACTGTTAAAGAAGAAGTGGATGAGATAACAGGCCTTTCACACAAGGTTATTATTGATTATCCGACGAATATGAGGCCGAGGATTTCAATTAAAGACGAGCAGGGGAAGGTAACGCTCAAGATTCCTTCAACAGGCAACCTGGCGCGCTATCTGCTGCCGTCAGGCGCGCATATCCTGGTTGAAAAGAACGCAGTTGTTGCTCCTGGCGATATACTTGCGAAGATGCCCCGCGAGACAACAAAGACAAAAGATATAACCGGAGGTCTTCCGAGAGTTGCGGAACTATTTGAGGCAAGAAGGCCGAAAGAGCAGGCAATTGTCACCGAGATTGACGGTATGGTTGAATTCAGAGGCGCGCATAAAGGCATGAGGGTTGTTGTTGTTAAAGGCAGCAGCGAATCAAGAGAATACCTTATACCTAAAGGCAAACATGTCAGCGTGCATGAAGGAGACTGGGTTAAGGCAGGAGAGCCCTTAATGGACGGAGCGGTAAATCCGCACAGTATACTTGACATTCTGGGGCCAAAGGAATTGCAGAGGTATCTTGTTGATGAGGTTCAGAAGGTTTATCGTCTGCAGGGCGTGTCTATAAACGACAAGCATATTGAAGTTATCGTAAGACAGATGATGAAGAAGGTAAGGATTGAAGACGCCGGAGACACAAACCTGTTGATAGGAGAACAGGTGGACAGGCTGGTGTTTCAGGAAGAAAATGCAAAGATAAAAGGAAAAGGCAAGAAGCCTGCGCAGGGCAAGCCGTTGCTTTTAGGCATAACCAAGGCTTCTCTTGCAACAGAGAGCTTTGTATCTGCGGCATCCTTTCAGGAAACAACAAGAGTTCTTACAGAAGCCTCAATAAACGGCTCTATTGATGAACTCAGAGGACTGAAAGAAAACGTGATAATGGGAAGGGTAATTCCTGCAGGCACCGGCATATCAAAATACAGGAACACATTTGTAAAGAGGGAAGTGCAAGAGTTATTTGCTCCTGCAGAGCAGCCTGCGCCTCCTGAAGAATAGAAAGTTATTGATTAGGAGTTCGGAGTTTGGAATCAGGAAGTAAAAAAGCTCCGAACTCCGAACAAAGTCAAAATATCCGCTTTATTGCCGATGCGATGTTGGGCCGCCTTGCAAAATGGCTGAGGCTTCTTGGCTATGACACGCTCTATTACAAAGATATAAGCGACGCCGAAGTCCTGAGGATCGCAAAACAGCAAAACAGGATTGTCCTCACCAGAGACACGCATTTCCTTAATTTCCGGAATTTCAAAGACTATTTCCTCATTCATTCAAATAATACCATAGAGCAGCTTTCTGAGATGGCTGCTGCCTTTAATCTTGCAATTCAGAACCAGCCCAGATGTTCTAAATGCAACGGCATTCTTATCACTGATGTTGAGAAGGAAAGCGTTAAGAATCTTGTGCCTGAATATGTTTATCTCAGGTTTAAAAATTTTCTGAGATGCGCTGCCTGCGGCAGCATTTATTGGGAAGGCTCGCATACAAAGAGATTCAAAAAGAAGTTTTATGGTATATTGAAACAATCTTAAAGTGTCAAAGTATCAGAGTATCAGAGTGTCAGAGTTTTTAGCTATGACACTTTGACCCTTTGACGCTCTGACACTATTAATACACTATGACACTAATAGGAGGTTTCAGATGGCTGATGAACATTCATTTGATATTGTGAGCAAGGTTGATATGCAGGAGGTATTGAACTCTGTCCAGCAGGCCGCAAAGGAGATGAGCCAGAGGTTTGATTTTAAAGGAAGCAAGAGCAGCATTGATTTCAGCAAGGAAAAGGCGGAGATAACTTTAATCTCGGACGATGAGCAGAAGATGAAGAGCGTGGTGGATATACTTCAGTCCAAGCTTGTGAAAAGGGGCGTATCTCTTAAGTCCCTTGACTACGGAAAGATTGAACCGGCAGCAGGAGGCGCTGTAAGGCAGGTCATAAAACTTAAGCAGGGCATAGCGCAGGAAAAGGCAAAGGAGATTGTTAAGGTAATAAAGGATTCAAAGATGAAGGTTCAGGCAGAGATTCAGAAAGACCAGCTCCGCGTCCGCGCCAAAAAGATAGACGACCTTCAAACAGTTATCGCCATGCTCAAGGCCAAAGATTTCGGGATACACATGGAGTTTGTGAATTACAGGTAGTGGGTCAAGCCTTCTTTATCAACTAATGATGAGCAAAATAAATCTTGCAGAGGCCATGCACCCAATGCGCGAGGCCTTCCTTTGCAATTTTGATGTCTATTAATTCTTGGTAATTATAAAAGATTTGGCACAGGATAACATATGTTTTTAACCATTAGGGTAAAAATATCTTTTTCACGATTATTATATCGGAATTCCATCTCTTTTAAATATAGGGGAAACTTTTCTT
>Ga0172369_10007057_pt1 | contig 13157 bp, 11 predicted proteins | sample LakKiv25m_FD_114539 | JGI IMG/M metagenome (GOLD analysis project Ga0172369, IMG submission 114539) | Freshwater microbial communities from Kabuno Bay, South-Kivu, Congo - kab_022012_11.25m | ecosystem: Environmental > Aquatic > Freshwater > Lake | place: Democratic Republic of the Congo... | reverse complement strand
TTGGATCATTATCTTTTCAAAATCACTTCATTTTTTGGAAAGAGGAATAGTGATAAGGAGTTGTCCTTCCTTATCTATCCTAGCGTATCCGTGTCTGATAGGTTTATATTCTATATGCATAAAATATTAATCGATTAAACCTGTCTGCCGATAGGCAGGTGGTTACACGACTATATCTTTTGTTTTGTTGAAGGCAATCATATTTTATTGTACTCTTGTCTTCAAATATAGCATAAAATTTTCTATATCATTTATTCTATCTAATTTTTTCTGAATTTTCTGAATGCTTTTTTCGTAACGTTCTTTGTGTTTTTTAATCCCTTCTGTGTCTCTTGCTTGTAAGAGATATGCTGGAGTTTGTTCTTGCTTTGTTCTCTCTTTCTTTATATCGTCATCTATTATTTTTTTTCTGTTATATATCTGTAGTAGTATTTCATCGATGTTCGCTTTGCTTTGGGCCAACATCAATATGATCAATTCTTCCTTGGTCTTTGTCTCTTCTAAATTATATAGTGAGATTTTTTTTGATATCATGGATTGACGTTCTATTTTTTCTTTTATAGCTTTCGCTTTCTCCTGATTTTTTATCCATGCTGTCGGAATCTCTTTTAAATATTCGAATACTGATTTGTCGGATTGGATGACTTTGGTTTTTTCTTTCTGTTTCTGTTTGTATGCTTCTATTTCCATATCTTCTTCGTCTTTTGTGAGTCATGCTATCTCTGCAATGATTTCTTCATCTCTTGGATAGACTCCTATCATATTTTCTCATTCCTGTTTTTCATAGATATCCTTCTCATCTCTTTTGTTTTTCTCTCTCCATGTCGACTTTCAGAAATCTATGACGTAGACTTCTCCTTCTGGTGTGATCATAATATTTCTCGGATTGGATCCGTCTCTATGATAGACTCCTTCTTTGTGTATCTCTTGCAAAAATTTCTTGAGCTCTTGTTTATATTTATTTCCTTGTTCTGGAGTGAATAACTTGATCCGTTTTTTTTCTTGATAATATCTTTTTTGCGTCTGTTCAGCATCTTTTTTGTCCATAGGATTTAGATTCAGCATTCTGAAAAAAGCTCCCTCCGCTTCCATATCGCTCTGGAATTCTCCTGTAGGAATGTTCCATCTTTTGAACACCTCTTCCAATTCCATCTGATAGAGTGTCTTTCCGTTTACAAATTCCATGATGATAAATCTTTCCGTACTATTGAGCGTCACTACTGCTTTAAGTTCTGGCACTTTGACTATGGAATTTGGCATCGTTTTGCTGACGATATCTTCTACTTTCTTGTGTATTTTTCGTTCGTTATCGGGATTGTTATCATATCTTTTTTTGGCTGCGACATATTCTTTGGGTTGCCCATTTTCATCTATTATTTTTATTTTGAAAATAATTCATTCTGATCATTTGGAATGCCGATCGTTATCTAGATCCATGTGTTCAAGTTCTTCTATGATTTGTTTGGTTTCGTGCTCTGTGAGTTTAGAATGCTCGTAATTTTCATGAATATTCAAATTTTTGATCAGTTCTTGAGCAGTTGATTTTCTCTGATCTTTTGTTGTATCTAATATGTGCGGTTCTTCCACTTTTTTGTTGAGGTTGTTGATAATCATATATGAGTGATGAATAAAATATATCTAAGTATATTCTCGTAAGGTCTGTTGTCCAAAAATATCTTTCTTTACTTATTAAAATGTGTTGACATTTTTATCTTTTTCAGTATACGTATAATGTAAACATAGTATAAATATAAAAACTCTAACTACCTATGGCAAATATTGTTGCCTTGCATCAGTATGGATGCTCATTCGGTGTAGCAGATATAGTGTATGTCATTCGTGAACGAGATATCACCAAGGAATTTCTTCAGAAGATCCTTGCCAAGGTGTATGAAGCGAATACTTCGTCTCCCCGTGAATTCTTCACCAAACACAAAATCTGTTTCCTTTCGGATGAGTCTACCTACCAAAAATTTCTTGCCGCTTTAGCGGAGAAAGTAAAAAACCTGTAAGTGTACTTACAGGTTTTTCATATGTCTTTATTGTTTTCTTTTCATTTTGTTCAAGTTTCTTTCGTCTTCTCTCTTGAGCATGAACTGTACATTTACATTCCTTTTGTCTGAGTTCTTATTTGTGTATTCATATCTCTCAAATATCGCATCTGCCTTTTCTATGTCTTGCATGTTTGTTGTGTCTATTTTGCTTGCATATATTTCTAAAAATTCATTTATAATTTGTGGTTCTAATATTTTATGTGCTTCGTATTCTATCGTTCATTCTGTGTCATACATTTCATCGTAATCGAATCCGACCTTGATGAATGTTCTGAAATCATTCCATTTCTTTTTGAAGGTAATGGGTTGTATCTTATGACTCATTTCCATTAGTTTTATATCCAACGTTTCTCATTGAAAAGAAACTTTTTCGTTTTTGCTGCTCTTAATTTTTTCTATGATATTTCTGAGATGTATCTGAATAGTGTTTTTGCGTTTAGAAAAATGTCCGTCGTAGCTTTCATCGATGGATTTTGGTCGTGTGAAGGTTATTTTTACGTTTCCATATTTTTTTTGTAGTTCTTGAATTGTTTCATAGAGAATTGTATCAGGTTGGAGTACTATATATTTACTATCTGTTTTTCTCATGCCGTTGTCTATTAATATCTTTTCTATTTCTTGTTTACTAGAAAATCATCCAATCATTTTCATAATATCATTTGTTTCTTTGTATCCAACAGTAGTGATATTTTCGATAAGCGTATCTTTTGTCGCGGTTGTCTGTTGATTTGTTTTTGATCATTGAGCATATACGGTACTCGTTATTCACAGTCCTATGATGGTACTCATTGCAGCCTTCCTGAAGTTTCCCATAATGAAAATTACGAAATAAAGAAAAATACGTATATATTATATATACGTATTTTTCTATAAATGTCAATATTTACTATTTACCGTATTTGCTTGTTCCAGCTAATTTTTCTTCGATTCTCAAGAGTTGATTGTATTTACATATTCTGTCTGTTCTACTAGCTGAACCCGTCTTGATGAATCCAGTATTTAATGCTACTACGAGATCCGCGATGAAAGTATCTTCCGTCTCTCCTGAACGATGAGAGATGATAGCATTCATTCCGTGAGATTGGGCCATACGTACACAGTCTACGGTCTCTGATACAGTTCAGATCTGATTTAATTTTATCAATATTGCGTTAGCCATGTTTTGATCGATACCCATTTGTAATCTTTCCATATTTGTTACAAAAAGATCGTCACCGATAATCATAATTTTTTCTCCTAATTTTGCTTGCATAATTTTCCATCCCTCAAAATCGTCTTCTGCGTGTCCATCTTCGATAGAGATGATCGGATATTTTCCTACTCGATTTACGTATATTTCAGTCAATTCATTTGCGTTTACCGTCTTGTTTTCCGCGCTTAACACATATTTGCCGTTTTCATAAAATGATGAAGCGGCAGCATCGATAGCCAATTTGATTTTTCCTTCATGGCCAGCATTTTTGATTGCTTCCATGATCACTTGGAATGCTTCTTCGTTACTTCACAAATTCGGTGCGTATCCACCTTCATCTCCGACTGATGTATTATATCATTTTGCTTTCAATATTTTCTTCAAGTGATGAAATACTTCTGCTCCCATTCTCAATCCTTCAGTGAAGTTTGGTGCTCCAACAGGTATGATCATAAATTCTTGGATATCCACATTGTTGTCAGCATGTTGTCCTCCATTGAGGATATTCATCATAGGAAACGGTAGTGTTGTTCCTTCATTATTGCTTAGATATTCATAGATTCGTTTGTTTTCTGTTTTTGCGCAAGCAACGGTAAATGCCATCGATGTTCATAATATCGCGTTCGCTCCGAGTTTTGATTTCGTAGGCGTTCCATCGAGCGCAATAAGCACTTGGTCAAGTACTCTGTAGTCAGCGAACTCTTTTCCGACTATTTCATTTTTTATAACTGTATTTACATTGTTCACTGCAGTGAGCGTTCATTTCCCTCCGTATCTTTTTGGGTCGTTATCTCTGAGCTCGAGTGCTTCGTGCACTCCGGTAGATGCTCATGACGGGACGATAGATCTACCCATGATGTCGTTATCCAAAATTACTTCGACCTCTATAGTCGGATTTCCTCTGCTATCCAATACTTCACGTGCATGCACGTCTTTTACTTTATACATACTTTATGATAAAATGATAAAATGGCTAAATGATGAAACGATGTTTTTTGTATGTTTATCGTATGTTTTTGCAAGAAAAACTATATCACTTTATAAAATAATTTGTATTGACATTATTTCTCTTATATCTATAAAAACATTCCAATCTTTTTATGTTGTTTTTGGAAATAGTATGAAAAATATCGTGAATGATACATGAGAATCTGATAAAAAAAATACTGTAGAAGTAATTAATAATGAAATATCTTCTTCAGAAAAACCTATAAATGCTTCTTCTACGAGCAAAGCTTTGGCCGATATATCAACTTCTTCAAAAAAAGATCTCAGCTATATCTTTAAACGTGATGCGACCAAAAAAAAACTCGAAGCTATCGAAAAGAAGCTTGTAAAACTCCAACAAAAATCTATTGATAAGGAAAATACAATAAATGAAAAACGTGAAGTATTATCGATTTTTTTGAATCAATATTATACCCTTGATTTGGAACATAATGAACTTTTTACTGCTTTTCAATTAAATCTTACTCTCAATTGAATAAAGGATCTTCAAATACTTTCGAATCCTCAAGCACGTGAAAATTTTCTTCTGCAATATACTGCCACCTTGCGTAAACAATTTTCTCAAACATTGTCAGCAGAACAAAAAAACCAAATGAAAACATTAATAGAACAAGAAGTGAAAAAAGAAGATGAAAATTTAACCAATCTTTATATATCTTTACTTAATGTTCAGGCTAAAAAATCAGTTTTGGATGATAGAAAAAAAGATATAGATATTCTTAAACAAGAAATCAAAACCCTCCAAAAAGAGTTTGCTGATCATCAGGAATTGATCGATAAAACAAATGAAGAGTTTTTTGATGAAGATAAACGTGGACTTTTAAAGTCTTATGAATCTTCTGATCCTAAAGTCTCTATCAAAGATTTTGTCGGTTCTCAACAGATAGAAAATCAATTGAAAAAACTTATTGATATGTACAACAACCCTACTGAAGCAAAAAAATTCGGATTAGTACCACCAAAAGGTATTTTATTTGTGGGTGAACAAGAGACGTGAAAAACATTTGCTGCAAGAGTGTTGGCTTCTGAAATAGATCGTAAGATGTATCATATCAAAGCACACGATCTTTTTTCTGAAAATGTAAACAATCCTAATGAAATGCTTTATAATATATTTTATGATATCACTAATCATGTCCAAAAAACAAAAGAATCTTGTGTGATTTTTTTAGATGAAATAGAACAGATTATCACCAGTTTATGAGAATATAATCCTGCTGAGCAAAAAATAATTTCTAATACTATTATAAAAAATATCATTAATATCCAAAAATCCGATCTTGATATTGTTATTGTGGCTGGTTTGTCAGAAAGGAATAAAATTGATGAAAGGTTTATGAAATATCATACTTTTGATAATCAATTTTTCTTTGAACTTCCCAAGGCAGAAGAAAGAAAAAGACTGTTTCAATTATATATATCAAAAGCCGAAAAACGCGCAAAAGTAAAGTTGTTTGATTCTAATCCTGAAGTGTTTAAAAAATTGGTTGATAAAACTGAATGATTTTCTGCAGAATATATCAAACAACTTGTTAATTCTTGTGTAAAAGAATATGCATATAATTTCATTCAAAAGAAAACTTCATTTGCTATAGATGAGGAATTTATTTCACTTGTTGCAAAAAAAATAGATAAACACATCAAAAATATATCATCACAAGAAAGTATATCATCTGAAAAAAGAAAAGTGTTGTCTTTGGCTGATAGACAAAAAATACTTAATGCTTTGATTACAAAATATACTATGAAAGATCTTATTTTCGGAGAAGTAACTCCTCAAAAAAAGGATGATTTATTGCAATGTATGCTCAAAAATACCAAATGATATACTGAATCTGACATCAATCAATGTTTTGTTTTGTTTGCTGAAGAATATCAAAGAAGAAATATTAGTTATCATAGGCAATTTCTTATCCAAGAAGATTTTGTGCTTGATATCATAGCAGAATTAAGACAGGAAGATAAGATCAAATGAAAAGGCGCATATTTTTCCAATAAATAATTTCTATATCTTTATCTGACCTTTTGAATTTTCAGACAGTTCTTTTTTGAATGACTCGAGATAACCGCTGTTGATGCTTATCTCACAATCGACTCCTTTGTCGTATATTTCGTTTATGATTTTCACATTAAACTTATTTACGATATTTCTTATGATGGGTATCAAGTCGAATCCATACGTGAATTTCACTGTTTTCATAATTTCTGTCTCTATGGTTTCGGCGTGCTCGATGACTTGTTTTGCTGTTTCTCCGTAGGCTTGAATCAACCCTCCAACGCCGAGTAATGTTCCACCAAAATATCTTGTCACCACAACTAAAACATTGTGCAATGTGTGTCCTTGTATCTGTGCGAGAATGGGTTTGCCTGCTGTACTTGTAGGTTCTCCTTCGTCACTCTGTTTGAAGTGTTCTGGCGTGATTTCTAGATTTCCAAAAAGATCATAATTTACTTGTGCACCATAACGATAAGCATAACAATTGTGTGTCGCATCACGATATTTTTCTTGGATTTCTTTTAATTTTTTTTCTGCTTCTTCCTTGTTTTCTACATGAAAAATATTTCCGATAAATCTTGATCATTTGATTTTAGGGATTTCGAATTCGTGATGACGTGCTATGGTTTTGTAGAAGAGTTTATTCATACTTTTTGATTTCTAAAAACTATCTTTCTATAACTTTATTTGCTACAAAATCTATTAAAACTGACGGTTTTCCTCATCCGATTCCTCCGTCGATGATATACTCCACTTTACTTGCTATATCTTCAGGAATATTTTTTATATCTATTACGACTGGTTCTCCACTGATGTTGCATGATGTCGTGATAAACGGTTTTCCTAATGTTTCTACGAATTGTTGGATAGGATGTTTAATAATTCTGACGCCGGGTTGCGTATAATCGAAGATATAGGTTACACCGTGATAGGTGTTCAGATATTCTTTCATTTTTTCAATATTTGCTTGCGGAAAATTTTCTTGTATTCGTTCAAAACTGGGTGCGATGATGGAGAACATTTTTTTTTCGTCTCTGTTTTTTATTAAAAAAATTTTCTCTACATTTTCTGGTGTATATATTCATCCGATTCCATAGATGGTGTCTGTTGGATATATGAAAATTTTTCCTGCTTTTGCTTCGTTAATATAAAAATCTTTGTTGTCGAGAAAATCGTCTAATTTAACTATTTTCATTGATGAAAGATGAATGATGAAAGATGAATGATTTTGGACTTGTCATATTATCTACTATTGTGGTATATGATAGTCCATTATGATATCACCACCATTATTAATTATTAATTATTCATTATTAATTATTTTTTAGAGGTCTGTCTTTACGCTGACTTTAAATTCTGAAGTGACTAATATGGTTACTATTCCATGCAACAAAATCCGCACAGGAGTCAGACTTACAAATTGAAACATATATGGATTGTTTGCAACTGCATTTGCTATGCTTGAAATCGTAGTGATGCTTATTCCATCCATTCCTAGAATGGCAATTTGAAGTGTTAATACCATGCTGATAACCGTCAGTGGTACAAAGATTATCTGCAACATCTTCTTCAATGCTTCATCATCAGGCAATCCTATTTTTATTTTAGATGTCCTGAAAATCACTACCAATAAAATTATATATACTATCAAGATAATTGTCATACTTCCGTTATTCAAAAAATTCGCTACTTTATCATATCCAAATCCCATGAATGTCAGATCAGGAGTTTTTTTCATCGTTTCTACGGCAAGATTGATGGATTGTGAAGCCGCAAGACAGATGCTACTCAAAATATAATTTCATAAAATAATTCTGATCATTTTTTCTATTCCAATTGTGAATGCAAAAACTGCCAATATCGCGACGAGGACAACTATTGTGTATGTAATAAGATTTTCGGTCATGTAATTGAATGCAGAATGTAAAATTCATAATTCAGAATCAATATTTTGCGTACAATGCTTTGTTTTTGACATTGAAAAAAGCGTTGCGATGTATACATTATTATTTCAGTATTTTATATCTATCCAAATCGATGGGATTTTCAATCAAAAGATGACGTATGCCCAAGAAATCCGGGTTTACTATACGAGAGATACTTGTTGTTGTAGTGGTTATCTCTGTTGGTTTATTATCTGTAGTTGTTGTGCTTACTAATGGCATGAGATATGTCCAGAAAATAAGACAGAAAGTTATCGCTTTGAATATCGCTAGGGAATGAATGGAGGCTATTTACCAAATCAGAGATACTAATCGAACGAGACGAGCTGGAGTCAAAGATATGTGCTGGCTTAAAATAAATCCTTTGGTAGATGAATGAAATAAAAGATGTATTGATGATATTCGATTCTCTTCTGGGATTTATGTGCTTCAACGTTTGACTACGGGAGGACAACAATACTTTGCATTGACTGGACCGATTTTGACTTGAATAAATCTCAGTGATGGTTTAAATAATGATGATTATAATTTTTCTCTCTGTCAGCAAAGTGGATATTGGGATTCTTGTATGTGAATATGACCGACAACGAGTGAAGGAAAATATTTTAGACGAATAGAATGACTTTGATTATATCTCAAGGATGTCGCTATTACTTGATGAACTCAAATCCCATGTACATGAGCAGCTGGCCCTGATTGTTGAACTTCTAGAGCTAAGGAATTCCGTTTTTGTAGCAAAGTAGCATATATAGGCGATAGTACTGGTGAAGTAAAACTTTGTGGAGTGATAACGAACTTTAAAGGGAAATAAAAAATAGTTTTAAGTTTTAAGTGCTAAGCTCTAAGTAAAAGGAACGTATTTAATTTAGCATTTAACACTTAGCATTTACCATTGTGTTTTAGTAGATGGACGTAAAGGAATTAGAGAAATTTTTCAACTACAAACCTTTCATCAATCAAGATCCGCAAATTATCTTGAATAAGATTCTTGTAAAAGCGAAAAAATATTTACCAGAAAATCAAATTCCTCTTATTCAAAAAGCATATCTCTATGCTACAGAAAAACATACATGACAAGTCAGACTTTCATGAGAACCATATATCGTACATCCACTTAGAGCTACAAACTTTCTTATGGAGATTAAACCCGATCTAGAAACTATCCAAACATGTATTCTTCATGACGTGATCGAAGATTGTAATGTTTCTGAAAGAGATATTGAAAAAGAATTCGGCACTGAAGTCGCTATGCTTTGTGAGTGAATGGTAAAAGTCTCAAAAATAAAATATAAATGAGAAGATAGGCATCTCGAAACGCTCAAGAAAACGTTTCTTGCAATGGCTCGTGATCTGAGAGTAATCTTCGTTAAGCTCGCTGATCGTATTCATAATATCCAGACCTTATATTATCACCCTAATCCTTCCAAGAGAGCCAAAATCGCTCAAGAGACGATGAAAATCTTTGTTCCTATCGCCAAAAGACTTGGATTGTATCATTATCAATTATATTTAGAAAACGGTTCGTTCAAAGTATTGGAAAAGGAAGCGTTTGAAGATATATTTGCATATTTGAAAAAATATTTTGGTGAAGGAGAAAAATATACAGAAAGAGGAATCAAGACATTAACTACTATGCTTCAAAAAGAATGAATACAAGATTTTGAAGTCAAAGGAAGGATCAAAAGTCCGTATAGAGTATTTGAAAAACTTCAGAACAGATATAAGACGACAGAAATTAGTACTGTGATGGATTTGCTTGCATATAGAGTAATTACCAAGACAGTAAGTGATTGTTATATGGTGCTTGGAATTATTCATAAATATTATACGCCGCTTATCAAAAAAATTAAAGACTATATCGCGGTTCCAAAATTCAATGGCTATCAAAGTATCCATACTACGGTACTCGGTATGTTTCGTTTTCCTACAGAAATACAGATTAGAACTCATGAAATGGATGATGTGGCAGAATTTTGAGTAGCTGCGCATTTTGCATACATGGAACATAATGCTCCTGTAAAAGTTTCGCAACAACAAGGAGATTGGATAAAAAAACTTCAAGATATTGTAACCAATTACCAATCAGTTGAAGATAAAGAACAGTTTAAAAAAGAACTCAATATCGAGATTTTCGAAAAACGTATTTTCTTGTATACTCCACAGGGAGATGTCATCGAATTACCTATCGGAAGCACGGTGTTGGATTTTGCTTTTGCTGTGCATAGTAATATTTGATTATCATTCAAAAATGCTATCGTCAATTGAGAAATTAAGCCTATCAGTTATATGCCTGATACCTGAGATGTTATCAAAATCAATACTTTCAAAAATAAATATTCTGCCAATAAACATCGATTGGAATTTCTCCATACGCCCGGTGCCAAAAATAATGTGACGAAATTTCTCAAAGGACAACAGAAAGAGCAATTGATAGCTCAAGCACTTCATGAACTCAATAAACATCTTAAGATATTCTGACTTCCTTTATTCTATTCTTCCGGTGATCAAATCAGTAAAAAATATTCCAAAGAGGAAATAGAAAAAAAACTTCTCGCTATCTTAGATAAAAAAGAAAATTATTCTCAGCTTATCAAGTCTGTCTATCCAAAAGAAGTTGCTGCAAAGAAAGAACAAGAATATATAGGTCCAAAGCCAGCTGAAAAAGATTTAAAAGAATTGAAAGAAACATTGGCGGTGGTGATCGATGGTGATACTTTGATCAATTATTATTTTTGTTATGAATGCAAACCCAAGCCAGGAGAAAAGATTATCGCTAAAACAGGAAGAGATGGTGTCAGAATTCATGCGATAAATTGTAGAGGAATAAAAACGATAGCATTCGATAAATTGCTTGAAGCGCATCGATTGTGAGAAAAAGATAATATTTATAAGATTTGGATTGAGTTAAAAATCTCTAGTAAAGCCGGAAATCTGATCGGTATGATGAAAATTTTCTCCGAAGTCCATATTCCGGTACTTCAAGTCACTATGAAAAATATTCAGGATAATATGAGTTTGGTCACTTTTGAGACTGAATTTACTAATCCTAGCAAAATAGCATTCTTGTTGAATAGCTTGAAAAAATATGATGATTCTCTAAAAGTAGTGAAGAAAAAAATATCTTAACTGTTTACAAATGTCATCCTGAATGAAATGAAGAATATAATGATTACTTATGTTCTTTGACCTTGCTCAGAATGACAATAATATATTTTACATCGTAACTTTATTTATATGGGAACATGAGTCGGTGTGGTGCTTGATAAATCTTCTTGGAGTTTATCCTGATTGTTTAATGCAAGTTGAGTTATATTTTGGATAAATATTGCAGCTATTTTTGTTATTTTTTTGTGGATAGTAGCCATTATCCGAGTAACCAAAGATATTATCAATAGAACAAATAGTTTCAGTTTGCAAGTGATTAGTATTTTGTTTGTAACCTTTTTGACGCCGTTTGTTTGATTACCTCTCTATTTTCTTATCAGACCAATCACATATAAAAGAGATAGAATACCTCGAAGAGAAGCATGTGCTTCCAACTTAGTCCCTTGTTATAATTGTAATACTTTGAATCCAAAAGAATATGTCTGCTGCATTGCCTGCGGCGAAAGACTCAAGGTAAAATGCAAAGAATGCTGAAATAGCTACGCTCACTCGTTTGCATACTGTAATATCTGCGGTGCACCGAATATCGATCTATAAATGCTAAGTGTTAAATTTTAAATGCTAAATGAATGTATTGTATTTTTATAAACTATCGCGATTTACAATAGTTTATATTATTACAGATCCTTAACTTAAAACTTAACACTTAAAACTTAAAATTGTAATATCTCTTAATCTACATACAAACTATGTTTTTAGTTTTCACCCTTGTTCTCTTAGTCGTTGCTGTAGGAATATTGGCTAGCGTATATTCTATTTTTTTCCCCTTTATGCAAAACTTATGAACCGTCAATCAATATCATATGGCATATTATGGTGCATTTTCTGCTGTAGAAAGAGCTGAATTGTGATTGAGATATAGATCGCCATGATTTCAGTGATCATGATGATTTTTCTGAACCTGAAGTTTTGGTCCACTGAGTGATAATTCTCCTGAATTATTTCCTGGTGCTCAGCAATGATTTCGACGAACCATATATTCAAGAACCAATTCTATTCCAAACCTTGGTAAGTGAAATACTGATCCTATGCTTTCTGATATAAGTAGTAAAGATTATAATCAGCTCTGATATACTTACCTTGAAACGCTATTGTTGCAATATGACAATATTACCGATGTAAATGCTTATTATACATGAACAACTTCGCTTTCTTATTTTTCTGGCGATATTATCCAGTGAATATTTAGATTACCGCCAAAGATTTTCAATGAATTCTGATGATCCACTTCTGCTTCGCTCTGTGATAGTTATGCAGACGATTGCGATCCTGACGGTGATGGCATCTATGATGATGTCGCTTTGTCGCGATCTATGGAATGATTATATAACGGAAATGGATTCAAAATATTTCCTACGATGGCAATCTTTTATTATAGTGGGATGCAGGTCGATGAGTTTATGGATAATGCTATCAGAGAATCCATCATCAACGCCACCGGTGTTATCAACTTTACTACATCGTTTACTCCTGTGATTCATGGCAATAATATCATTAAACATAATGTTGTCGGTGCTAATCCTGTTGCTATAGAATGACAGACATTTAAGCAGATATTTAACAATTCAACTGATTTTTCTTCTCTTCGTTTATCCTTCGGTGCCGCTAATCTTTTTCGCACATTTACTGGTACAATCTATCCTTATCTTGAATATCAATTCACTTTCCCCCAACAAATCGCTGATAGATTCTATACCATCCAAGGAAACGGTCGCGTAGGTGAATATGATGTGAAGATTTTATTAAAAAAACCAACCGTGCAAGACACAATCGGTTGAGATTTTACGGTTATTTTCTAA
>Ga0172369_10007053_pt1 | contig 13163 bp, 5 predicted proteins | sample LakKiv25m_FD_114539 | JGI IMG/M metagenome (GOLD analysis project Ga0172369, IMG submission 114539) | Freshwater microbial communities from Kabuno Bay, South-Kivu, Congo - kab_022012_11.25m | ecosystem: Environmental > Aquatic > Freshwater > Lake | place: Democratic Republic of the Congo... | reverse complement strand
TATCCTGTCGCATCCTGCACTGCTGGAAATCCATTCACCAATGTACTTGACGGACGCTGTTTTGGATTAATACTATTATTTGTGTACCAAACATCTGGCGCAAGCTTGCTAGGGTTGTTATATATGCGCATGACGATAAGATCACTCGAAGTACTAAATCGATAAAAATATTCTTCCAACGGAGTTACCGCCCCCGTAGAAACCCTATCTTTAACAGATGTGGGGTCAGGCAGAAGAGCAGGCAGTGTACCTGATTTTTTCGCCACGCAGTAGGAAAGGCTGTATTGATATTTACCGGAAGGATCGGTTGATGCACCCGATGTTGTCCAGAACTGAAAACAATCTTTCAGTGTGCATTGTTTTATGTCTGTTGGATCTGCCGGATAACATTGATCTGTAGTCCATTGCCCCGTTGATGCATCGCACTGCTCACCGCTATCCAGCCGTCCGTTGCCGCATGTACCGGCGGGCGTGATCGTCGGCTTTGGGACGTCATTTACCAGCACAATCTTTGCTTGCTGGACAGTACCGGCAAGCGGCAATACGTATGCCGTAAGAGTGGTGCTGCCGGGCTGATTGGTATTTTCGATCACGACAGCTGTCTCCTTGCCAGCGCTACCGACTTTTCTGACTTCACGAAATGCCGGACTATCGCTTAATTCCCAACGGACCTGCCGGACATCATCTTGTCCAAGCAATGAATTATTTTGCGCGTGGATTCGGAGCGAATAACGATGCTGATTGCCTGCCCGGCTGCCAGCTCCTTTATCAGTGTCATCTTCGCAGCTATCCGCTGTGCAAGAAAAACGATCAATATCGATCGGCCGACCGTTGCTGTCGATGATAACTTTTTCGAAGATATTTGGGTTGCCCTGCTTGTCCGGCGCACCAACACACTGAATAGGGTCGGTGCCTGACTTAGCGCATGATTGATAGGGGTGTTTGTTCTCGACGGGAAGTGTTGCCGAACCTACGATGCCATCTGCCCATGCGGTGACTATGCCAGTGCCAGTCGATGTTGCTGACGCGCCGAGCAAAGTTTGTATGGTAATACGCTTCGCGCCAGAATTTGCTGACAGGTGGTAGAGATCATTCTTGTCAACTTTCCAATGCACGCGCGAATCAGCGATCGTAAGGATATTCCCTTGCGAATCCTTCGCTTCGAGCTCAAGTGTGTGCTGATTGTCTTGGCCGCTTGTCAGGGAATCATCATCGCACGCATTTCCAGTGCAGCCAAAAGCATCCTGGGAAAGAAATTGCCCGTTTGATTTAATCCTCATGGAACGAATCTGTAATATCGATAATATATTCTCTACATTTATGTGCGCAATAACTGTTTCTGCGGCTGCTCCACCGACCGGCTTTAACGTTACGGTTGCTGTCAGAGTTGCCGGTGATGTTGTATTCACTTCGCTATTCGTAAGGTATACCTCGGTATCTTTTGACAAGAGTGTTCCTGCATTATCGGTTGTGCGGGTAAGAGTGAAGGGTGAGCCCGCGGAAAGCGCCCATTCAATCTTTTCAACGGCATTGAGGGGAATAAAGCTGTTTTCTTTGTTGTGAAGGCGTAATGAGTATTTTCTCTGATTGCCGACAAATCGCGAGCTCTTATCGTTCGGGCAGGTATCGCCAAAACAACCAAAGCGGTCAGTATCAACCGGCCTGCCATTCGCATCTATTACAGCAACTGATGACGCTCCCGGCGAAACGGATGGACCGCCTGCGCAATCAGAGCCGCCACCCAAACAAGTGGCGCGGGGATGCTTGTTGTATATGGGGAGATCAGCTGCCACTGTTCCGGTTGCGTTGGCAAGCGCGAGCCGTAGCTGCCCGCTACCCACAGAATCAGCATTCGTAAGCTGCACAGTTCTTCCAACACCTGATAGGCGCATTGCGGTTGTGGTAGCTGTAAGCTCCCAGGTAATATCCCCGTCAGGGACAGTGACAGCTTTTTCGTTTGCATCGTAAAACTCTGCTGTGATGCGATGCTGGTTGCCGGGTAAGGAGGTATTGAAATCATCCGCGCAGGAATTGCCGATACATCCAAAAGCATCCGACGGCAGATAGTCGCCATTAGTTGATAGTTTGATAGCAGAAATGGCGCGGATCGTGGCACCTGTCGTTGATCCACCTCCTCCGCCGCAGCTTGATGCGTTGGTGCCGCATGTGTTCACGTCTTGGCATGATCCGTTGATGAATTCTTTATGCGGCTTTGACTGTCCTGCTAAACAATTTTCACCACCACCTCCCGGATTCACCGTCACGATCACCTGCTGTCGTGCTGTTTCATTTTGCGATCCGGTTACTGTGACGGCAACCGTTGAAGTGCCAGACTGATTTTTTGCGGTCACTTGGGTTGTGGCGGCGGACAGCGAACTCACATCAACAACTGCCGTGGACGTTGCCGTTGGTCGGAGAGCGAGCCACTCTATTTTTGATGGCGATACTTCGGTGTTATCCGCGGTATATGCCTTTAGGCGATAAAGATGCTGGTTGCCAGTGCTTGACGCATTTTGATCATCGGCGCAACCGCTTGGATCAACACAAGTGAATAGATCCGTAGTAGTGGCTGTCGATGATGCATTGATAAATATCTCAACCCGTGTGATTTTGCCAACCTCCGGAGGTGGAGTTACGGGACCGTCAGGCTTTTTAAGGCGAATTGATTTTTTGCATTGCTCTCCAAACCATGTATTGCCTTCCTTCATTTGTAACGTAAGGTTGGCAGTACCTTGCGACGTAGGCGTGTAAGGACGAACACCGAATGTAATGCTGTCACCGGGGGGGACCGTCCGCGACAGCGGTATCATATCAAGCTCGGGAAATTTGATTGAGCCGGATGAACGCAAGGCAAACGTATGCGTAGCAGGGTTCCATGTCTTTGTGCCGGCGTTTTTGAGAGAAAACTCGAGCAAGAAATCTTTATTTTCACTGCTGATAAGCGGAAGCTCTTGCGCGCGACATGCGTTCGTACAGGCATTCGTATCATCGCGATCACCGTCATCGCATTGCTCCGACCCCTCTTTGATCCCGTTGCCGCAAATGCTTTTATTGAACTTGCAGTCCGTGCGGCATGAATCTGTATTGGAGCGATTGCCGTCGTCGCATTGTTCCCCCGTCTCCACCGTACCATTGCCGCAATAGGGTGCTTGCGCATCGCGCAACGTGCAATCATTTCGGCACAGGTTAGTGTCAATCCGATCGCCGTCATCACATTGCTCCGATCCTTCTTTGATCCCGTTGCCGCAATTTCCCGTATTCAATTTGCAGTCATTCCGGCACGTATCTGTGTTGTCAACATTGCCGTCATCACATTCTTCACCAATTGAAGACTCCACTCTTTTATTACCGCACCACGGGGTTTCTTGAGTTGCGTTGACGATGTTGCACGTGTTTGTGCACGCATTGATATTCACGCGATCACCGTCGTCGCATTGTTCGCCGGCTTCGATTACGCCGTTGCCGCATGACCCTGGATTTGCGCGGCAAGAATTGGAGCAAACATCATTATCAGTTGCATTGCCGTCGTCGCATTGTTCGCCGGTATCACGAATCCCATTGCCGCACAGAGATACCGGACGCGCGCACGTATTGCTGCATCCATCTCCATTGATGCGATTGCCGTCGTCGCACTGTTCACCGGTATCAAGCATGCCATTGCCGCAATATCCAGCATCAATGGTGCAATCCGGACGGCACCGCACGCCAGAAAGCACGTCAGATCCATCGCATTGTTCGCCGGCTTCGATTACGCCATTACCGCAATACGGCTGCGACGTGTCGCGCAACGTGCAATCATTCCGGCAGAGGTTGGCATCAATTTTATCGCCGTCGTCGCATTGCTCGTCCCCTTCCCGCAGGCCATCGCCGCAAAACGGCTGCGAAGACGTAATCGTGCAAAATGCATCATTGATAAATTGCGGCTGCAAGTCCATTGATGCTATGCACATTTCACCGACAGGCGTATCTCCCTCCATCAGCTGCCAGTTGAGCGCTTTTTTGCCGGTCACAGCAGGCGCAATGAGCGACACGTTCAGCTCAATAAACTCTCCGGGCGCGACTGTTTGCTTTGTTGAAGGAAATGTGATTAAGCTCTTTGACCAAAACGTGTTATCGAGGGGGGACTGGGAACGGACCGTAAAGGGTGGCGTGCTGGTGGCATTCCACGATTTTGTGCCGGTATTTTCCAAACGGATGCGGGCGGTAAAAGGACTGCCTGTCGTCAGTTGAGCTCCGGATAATCGGATTGTTTGCGGAGCATTGATCGAACACCGCGCATTGTGCGCAGATACTACCCGCACGGTACAATTATTCATGCACTGATCCGAATCTATCCGGTCTCCATCATCGCACTGCTCGCCTGTCTCTTGGATCCCATTGCCGCAAAAGCTTTCGTTCGGCGTACACGAATTTGTGCATGCGTTGGTATTGATTCTGTCGCCGTCGTCGCATTGCTCCGATCCCTCTTTTGCTCCGTTGCCGCAGACAGGAGATTTTGAGCTTCCAGAACAATCGTTCTTGCAAGCGTCATCGTTATTCTTATTCCCGTCATCGCACTGCTCACCCTTCTCCACCTTGCCATTGCCGCAGACGGTCGACGAAGTATTCGATGTGCAATCGTTCTTACATTCATTGGTTGTAATGCGATCACCATCGTCGCATTGCTCTGATCCTTCTTTTGCTCCGTTGCCGCAGAATCCTGCGTTTGGCGTGCAATCGCTTTTACAAGCGTTGCTATTATCAGGGTCGCCGTCGTCGCATTGCTCTGATCCTTCTTTTGCTCCGTTGCCGCATAAGCCGGGATTGCCGGTACAATCGGTACGGCAGGCGTCGGTATTGGCTGAATTACCGTCATCGCACTGCTCCGATCCTTCTACAACAGAGTTGCCGCAACGCGGACCAGTCCGATTGAGCGTACAGTCATTCAAACATACATTGGTGTTGATCCGATCCCCGTCATCGCATTGCTCTGTTCCTTCTTTTGCTCCGTTACCGCAAAATCCCGAGCGAGGCGTACAGTTGTTGCGGCAGGCGTTCGCATCGTTCGTGTCGCCGTCGTCGCATTGCTCTGTTCCTTCTTTTACGCCATTGCCGCAAAAGCCGGAATTGCCGGTACAGTCGTTGCGGCAGGCGTCGGTATTGACTGAATTACCGTCATCGCATTGCTCCGGATCTTCGCGTATATTATTTCGACAAACGGGCCCGCCTGACGTGGTGAGGCTGCAATCATTACGACAGACATTGGTGTCAATCGTGTCGCCGTCGTCGCATTGCTCGCCGTCGTTCTTGATGCCATTCCCGCATCCTGTCGGGTTTGCGGTACAATCGGTGCGGCAGGCGTCGGTATTGATCTGATTTTTGTCATCACACTGCTCTGTCCCTTCTTTTATGCCGTTGCCGCATTGGGGTGATGGGCCGCCTTTGATCGTGCAATTATTTTTACAAGCATTCGTATCATCCTTATCGCCGTCGTCGCATTGCTCGCCGGTATTGACGATTTTATTTCCACATCCCTCCGGGTTAGGAGCGCATGAGTTTGTGCACGCATTGGTATTGTTTTTATCGCCGTCGTCGCATTGCTCGCCTGTCTCAAGCGCGCCATTGCCGCAAAAACCCGCGTTAGGCGTGCAATCATTGCGGCAAGCATTTGCATTGTCAGAATCGCCGTCGTCGCATTGCTCGCCGAGCTCTCGAATGCCGTCAGTGCAGATGGGGCGGTTGATATTGGTGATACAATTATTGCGGCATTTGTCGTAGTCAACGGTATTGCCGTCGTCGCATTGCTCTGATCCTTCTTTCTTGCCGTTGCCGCACTGATTCGCATTTGGCGAACAGGTATTACTGCATGCGTTGTTGTTATCTTTATCGCCGTCGTCGCATTGTTCTGCCCCTTCTTTCATGCCGTTCCCGCAAAAACCCGATTTGCCGGTACAGTTATTGCGGCAGGCATTTTCATTATCTTTATCCCCATCGTCGCATTGCTCGCCATCATCAACTTTTCCATTGCCGCAGTTCGGCGGATTCGGATTCACGATCTGGCATTCCGAACGAGTCGAACAATCGCCGCACGAGCATGACTCATTTGTCTCGCATCGGCCGTTCGAATTGCATGACCCGCCGTTCCGGGGCGTGGTGACACGGATACTCTTTATGCATCGTTCGCCAAACCACGTATCTTTATTTCGCAGCTGCCACGCGAAGGCGTATGTGCCTGCTGCGGCAGGGGAGGTCACTTGTACAGAAACAGTAGATGCGCTTTTTGCTTGCACTGCCGAGGGCAACACTACGGATGTCCGGCCCCACAGATTCGTGTAGGGCGGCTGTTGGCTGGAAAGCACATAATCAGTGGCATCCCAGTTTGAAGTCCCGGTATTCTCGAGCCGCATCTGCGCGGTAAATACTTGACCGACCGTCACTTCAGCAGGCGCGGTTAGAGTGCATCGCGCATTATCGGTCGGAAGCACAGCGATCGTTATTTTTCCTTGGCAGCTTTTCGTCTCCGCGCTGCAGACAAAACCGGTCTGGCACGAGCTTTGCTTGCCTGAACAATCGCCACAGGAACAAGACTCGGTAGCATCACACACTCCATTCGCGTTGCATGCGGTAGGCTTGCATTGCGGATCCAACGGACTGCGGCATTGGCCGTCAGCACACCGTGTAAGGCCTTCCGAGCATGCTCCGGTTGTCGTGGTGTTTCCTTTGTTTTGGCACGCAGCACCCGCTTGGCAAGTAGAAGCAACACCGTTGCACGTAGTGCTTTCACCCGTACATTTTGATTTCGGACCACTACATGATGAGCCGGCAGAACATAATGAATTGCCGCCGGTACACTGCGTACCAACACCGGAACAACTTGAATCGACGCCCGTGCATTTTGCGCCATTTGTGCAGCGCGATTCGGTGCCCGTACACGTTGTGCCGGGGTCAGAACACTGTGATTTGCTTCCGGTGCAGGTTGATCCTTTCGTGCAGGCAGAGCCATTGCCTTCACATACGGTGCCAGCTCCGGAACACGATGAATCTATGGCCTTACACTGTGAGCCATTGGAACACTGGGAACTAACAGTCAGGCATGTCTGTTTTGCTTTATCGCAAACAGCTGGTGTTGCGGTACGCTGCGGCGGCCTACCAATGCATGCGGCGCCCGATTTGCATTCAGAGCCATCGCCGAGACAACGGGTCCCTAATCCGTCACAGCGGGAATTACTACCGGAACACTCGGCGCGATCGCGGCATTGTGATCCGCTATTGGTGCATTGCGTATCGGCACCAATACAGGTAGATCCCGTACCAGTGCATTTCGCGCCATCAAGACATTTTGATCCTGCTCCGGTACAAACAGTCCCTTTTCCGGAGCAAACTGCTGTCCCTCCGATGCATCGCGCTCCATTACTGCAAATTTCCCCTTCTTTTTTGCATACAGCGCCTGGCGTACTGCACTTCTCTGAATCTTTCAGAGCGCATACGCCAAGCGTCCCATTTCCGGAAGCGGATTGGATTCCGTCTCCAAGCACAACACGATATTGCGTACGGGCGGCAAGCGGCTGCGTCGGCCGATATACGACTTCTGTTTTTGCTGCGTCTCCGCTTCCAAGGGTTGCTATCTCCATATCGCCGGGAACTGCCGGCTCAAGGCGCACATTGGGGCGGACTGAATCTTCACGAAGCAATTGATTAAATTTCACGCGAAATACGGAATTGCGATACATGCGATCCGTCGGCTTTGGAGAAATTGATTCCACGGAAACGCAGCGTTTTGATTGGCCGCACACGCCGCCAACACAATTGTTTGTGGAACATTCACGGTCATTGCCGCACCGTTCGCCGATCTTACCTGATCCTGCTGCGCATACGCCGTTTTTACATGACCCAGACGCGCACTCACGATTCGCCGTACACGATTCGCCGATATCTTTGCCTGAAAGCGCGCAGGCACCCAATTCACATACGAGTCCTGATCGACATTGCGCATCAAAAGCGCATGCCGCATCAAGCTCACCGTTGCCGCGAACGCAAACACCGCCTTCGCAGCGGTTTGATGAACACTGATCGTTTACGCTGCACTGCTCTCCAATATCTTTCTTCTCGCCGGTAAAAAAATTCCATGTATATCGACAGGCAACAATCTCTTGTCCGCATTGGCCGCTCGGCCGCAATGAACCATCCGAACAACATTGGACTCCTTGGTCGCCGCTGCCCGGCACACACCGCGATGTAGAGCCGAGATTTACCGGATTGCTAATAGTACGAAATGAAGTGATGATCCGCAGTTTCGCAGGCGTTGCTTCAAGAGCCGGCATGAGTGCCGTAATCTTTGTGGCAGTCCATTCTGCGTCAGCTACCGGTATTTCTGCTGAACCGGCAACAAGCCTTCCTTTATCATTTCCGAATCCGATCCCGTAAACCGTAAATGAAAGCCCCGGCGGCCCGTTATCCGGTTCCATGCCGCAAATGCCGGGATTTGGCGCAGCGCCGGTGACGACAAAGGGGACCGTATTGCTTGTTTTTCCGTCCGCTGTTTTCAGCGATACGGTGTAGCTGCCTTCTGAAATGCCGGCTGGAACCTTAACAACGACATAGGAATTGCGCCAATACAGCTTTTTACACTCGCCGATAAAATCAATATCAGCAGGTACTGTTTGCCCATTTTTTGTAAAAGACACTTCTCCCGGCGCTGCGCCAAGCCCGGAGCCATCAAGCGTCACGTACTGCCCCTTTCCTCCGGAGGCGGGCCATGCTTTTGTAATCGTAGCGGAAGCGCCGCCTTGCTGGGCATTCTGCTGGGCAGACACGAAGGAAAGCGCAAACAACACTGCAAGCATGCTTGCGATGCCTGCGATACTGCCAATGAGAAGTGATGCGATCTTGTATCTCATAGTGTAGTGAAGCGCTAGCTCAACGAACTTGCGGGGATGGCCCCGTACACGGATTGTAGCAATTCTGATACACATCTCGCGCTGAAGCTCGAACTTCCGGCTGGTAAAGCATATCCTTTTTCAAAGGATCGTGTACTACGCGCGCGTGCGTTCGTGTTGATGTCGCATCTTGTTCTGATTCAACCCAATAGCTCACGTCATTACTCAAATAGATAGAACCCTGATGCAACGAGTTCAAGTCCATGTATTTTGAAAACGTGATATCGATCGGCGCCGTGACATCGACTTTCGTACCATCACGCGGCGGATTGACGGATTCGATTGATGGCGCCGTCACTTCGAGATTTTTTGTTATGGTAAATGTCCAGACAAAATTATCCGCAGGCGGGCCATCCGCTTTTCCATTACGATCAACGCCGTTCTTGCCCCCGCCGTCAAGAGAGTTGCCGGCTGCATCCACGATTCCGTTATACGGATACGCGGCGCGATGCGGGCTTTCCTGCGTGCGCTGCTGCGCTAACGTCGCGGCTTTCACAGACACTTGATATCTCCCGCCTTTTTCCGGAAAGCAATAGACAGGTTCTTTGCAGTTATTTGTGCCGCACAGCTCGCGCGGCACAAATGTGACTGTCCGATATTGATTGCCGACGAGAATCGTTCCGGCTACAAAAGCTCCGGTTTCAAGGTCTTGTACTGTTATTTTTTCGCCGCTTACCAGCGAAGGATCGAGCGCTTCAGAAAAAGTGATCTGGACTAACGCATTGCGCGCAACGCTTGACTCTTGATCCTGTGACGGAATAGTTGGAAATACATGAGTGATGCGCGGCGGTTCGTTATCAACGAGTCCACTCACTTCGAATTGCCAGGAATACCCGCCCGTATTTCCAAAAAGCGATTCTCCGCCCGATGTAAGCACGGAGCTCGTCAGGGTTACGCCATATAACGAAGTAGCATCAGGTATGCCAAGCAGGTTTATCGGAGAAATCACCACCGTCTTGCCGTCATCGCTCATGGTAACGCTGGCAGGGACGCTCAATCCATCGGGAGTTGGCGTTGGAGAAATTTGGTAGAGCCGTATGCTGCTCGAAATCAGAGTCCCATCTTCTGCGCGAATACTATTTTCACGGATCGCTTCCCGGAATGTAATAAGGATCTTTACATTCCGAGGTATATTTTTTTCATCGCGGGCGGGGTAATGCGTCTCAATGCGCGACTGCTTGCTTTGATACTCTCCAAAATATACTGGCTGAGATATGTCGGCAGCCTTAAACGGCGGCGGCGTCTCTTTTGTATACGATTGCGCAATTCGTGAATAAATAATGGTGATAACCCCAAAAAGCACCAACCCGATGACTGCTATCATCGCGCCTAGAATAAGATTCCGTTTTGCTGATGCCTCTGCGCCAAGGTCTTCATCTTCTCGAGCAGAGCGCAGGCGTACAAATCCAAGAACAGCGACAGCGATACCAATAAGCGCTGTAATGATCCATACTCCTTGCAAAATGCGCAATACAATAAGGCGCGTGTCGTTTGCCGGTAATCCAAGCACGCGGGCAAAACCGCTCACCTCTTGGGCGTATGCCGGATGCGCGAGCAACACAAAAGATAAGACTGCAATAGCCCCTATCGAAAGAAAGGAGATAAAGCGGTATCTTTTGTTGTTGGTGCGCATCCGGAGCGCATGGGTATGCTCTGACACGGTTATTCCTCTTACAAGTAAAGCCTACAGCTTCATGAGAGCCTTTGTCCCCGGAAATTTATCTTTAAGCTTTCCGATTTTCTTAAGATAGTCCTTTTTCTCTTCGATCATCTTGCGGCGCAATGCAGTATTCTGCTTTTTTGCAGCGCTTTTTTTCCGGGAAAAATAACGAATCTTTTTTACTTGCAATATCCGTCCGCTCTGCTGTATCTGGCGATTGAATCTTCGCAGCAGTGCTTCAAACGATTCTTTTGGTTTTCTTCGTACTTCTGGCATTCGTCACCCTCCTTTCTGTTCACCAGTAAGCTTCTTGCGAAGCGTTGGTATCAATTTTTTGATATCGATAACCTCCTGCTCTCCGCCTTCCATATTCCGAATGATAATGCTTCCGTCAAGCAATTCTTTTTGGCCGAGAATAATGGTGATGGCAGCATTGCATTTATTGGCGAGTTCCAGTTGTGCTTTCAAGCTGTCTTTCGCAAATTCCGCGGCTACCGTGAAACCCTCGCGCAACAGATCTTCATAGAGCACCATTGCCCGCCGTTTCGGCTGTTCGCCAAGCTGCGCTACAAAAATTTCCGGATTAACGCGCCGAGGGATTAATTTTGTGCCGCTCGCCCGTTCGAGTTCTTTTATCTTCATGATTACTCGCTCAATGCCGATGCCAAAACCGGCAGCCGGCGTACTCTGGCCGCCGAACATCTCGATGAGATCGTCATAACGCCCGCCGCCGCCAAGAGCAGCCATACGTGCCGGCTGTGTATCTGATTCGTCCGTATTCATAAGTGCATAAAATTCAAAAACGGTGCGTGAATAGTAATCCAATCCCCGCACTAAGTGAGGATTTGGCTGATAGGGAATTTCAAGCTCATCAATGCATTCCAGCACAGAGATAAAGTGGTCGCGGCATGGTTCACACAAGGAGTCAACGATCGGCGGCGCTTTTGCAATCAAGCCTTGGCATGTCTCAACTTTACAATCAAGGAGTCGAAGCACGTTTTTGTTTAATCGGCGCTTGCAGTCTTCGCATAACGATGCCCGGCGCGCACGATAATATTCTACAAGTGATTCGCGGTATGCGGGACGGCACGACCGACAACCGATGCTATTCACCTGCACCAACGGTTTGATGTGCAAGGATGTCAACAATTTATAACCAAGCAATATCAGTTGCGCGTCAATAACCGGTTTACCTTCACCAATCACCTCACAGTTCCATTGCGTGTGCTGGCGAAATCTTCCTTCCTGCGGCTTTTCATGGCGAAAGAGAGGCCCGAACGCATAGAGCTTCACCGGCTGCGGCAGTGATACCATTCCGTGCTCGATATAGGCGCGAGCTATCCCGGCAGTAAATTCGGGGCGCAAAGCAAGCGTATCTCCGCCTTGATCCGTGAAACTATACATTTCTTTTTCGACAATATCCGTTTGTTTCCCCAGACCGGCGGTATACAAATTCAAATGTTCCACGATCGGAGTATCAATGCGGGCAAATCGGTAATCGTCTCCGATCTTAGCAATGATTGACCGAATGTGGTCCCAATACAGCTGATCGTGCGGCAACACGTCTTTCATACCCTTCACGAGCTGCGGTTGCTTGCTTAACCGCACTATTCCGCTACTGGGCTTCTCGATCTGTTTCGTTGTTTCTTCTGTTTTTTTTATTCGTGGCATGAATCGTGCCAATTAGATATTAATATGTCGGCGGACCAAACACCGCAAGCCGCTGAAATGGGAATCCCCTGACCCATACTCGTCCAACAATATTTTCTTTATGAATCGGCCCGAAATTTTCCGAGTCTTCGCTTACCGGCCGGTTATCACCTAAAACATAATATTCATCTTCACCTAATACCCGATCATCGAAGAGGCCTGCCATGGAACGCGGCTGATAGAAATCTTCTTGCAATACGAAACCTTGCGGCTGCTCTTTTGTAAAGAGTGTGATGTACCCATCGCTTATCCGTACCCGCTCGCCCGGCAGAGCAATGACGCGCTTGATGAGGTAGCGGGATTTTTTCGACGCATCTGAAAAGCGATATTGAAATACGATTACCTCGCCTCGCTTGATCGGACGAAGCCGCAGTGAGATCTTATCGATGATCAGGTAATCAGTATCGTAAAAGGACGGCTCCATGGATTGCCCGTGGACATAGAAGGGCTGGATAAGAAAGAGACGAATCGGCAGGATGAGAGCTACTGCGATAATAAAAACACGCAGGAACTCCATGCCTTGCTCTTTGAGTGCGCCCCGAATTTTTGATTGCTTCTCTTGCAGCTCTCCTGATTCCATACATTATCCACTGATAAAAAGTATATCGAAGTTTATAGATCTTGTCACGTAAAAATACCCATTTCCTGTGCCAACCTCCTTGGACAATGCAGGATTCGAACCTGCGACCTTTTCTTTGCCCCGCATCATTCCTCATGGACAATGCAGGATTCGAACCTGCGACCTTACGGATGTGAACCGTACGCTCTAACCAACTGAGCTAATTGTCCGCGAGGAATGATGCGGGGGCGAATGTGCCCGGCAAAGCCGGGTCAGGCTCTGCCTGAAACCGTACGCTCTAACCAACTGAGCTAATTGT
>Ga0172369_10007052_pt1 | contig 13165 bp, 12 predicted proteins | sample LakKiv25m_FD_114539 | JGI IMG/M metagenome (GOLD analysis project Ga0172369, IMG submission 114539) | Freshwater microbial communities from Kabuno Bay, South-Kivu, Congo - kab_022012_11.25m | ecosystem: Environmental > Aquatic > Freshwater > Lake | place: Democratic Republic of the Congo... | reverse complement strand
GCGTTGAGGAAAATCAGTACGAAGTGATTCTCGAAGAGCAGGGTAGTCAGCCATTGACACCAATACTTTGAGGTCAACATCTTTGGTGTAGCGAAGGAAGCCCCATTGAGCTACGGCGACACCTCCAATGACAGCATAACGGTAGCCATGAGACTCAAGCCACTTGACGGCAACACGTAGGGACGCCTCAAGTTTTTTTTCCATGCGCCTGTCTCCACGCTTCAAATTTTTCCAGTTTTCTATAAGCGTCTGCCCACTCTTCCATTTCACGCGCTTGTTGCGCTTTGCTTGTGGGGCGGGCGAACTTCGTCCCAAATTCCCATAGATCAACATATTGCCGCCAGAGTTCGGCGTGAGTCAGGGTGTGTGCCTCACGAACTCGCGAGCGCATTTTTGCTTCGTCCCATTCCTTCATTGATTCGTACCTCTGGCGATAGAGGGCTTTATCCAGTTTCATTTCCATATCGTGATTCTACCTCTGATAGAGGAAACGCGGCGAATAAATTTGTGGCGGCAAAAAGCGAAACCCGCCTAGGCGGGTTTCGCTTTGCTCCACAAAAAAACTTTGCGTTCTTTGCGCCTTCGCGGTTTGCTCTTTTGGACGACCACGAGAATGGGTAACTGCGAGCGGGCAACCGCAAGGGTTGCCCCTACCGATACGACTCTGCTTGTAACGTAAATAATTTTGCATACAACCCGCCCAACTCTAACAACGACTCATGCGACCCTTCTTCGGTGACGCGACCTTCTTCGATCACGAAGATGCGGTCTGCCATGCGGACGGTGGAGAAACGATGGCTGATGATGACGGCGATCTTTTCTTCGGTCAGCTCGCGGAACTGTTGAAAGACTCGCAATTCGTTTTCGGCATCCAGCGCGGCGGTAGGTTCGTCGAGGACGATCACTTCGCAATCGCGCATGAAAGCGCGGGCGAGGGCGATCTTCTGCCATTCGCCGCCGGAGAGATCGCGCCCTTTAGAGAACCAACGCCCCAACACCGTGTCGTATTTTTGCGGCAGGGTGTTGATGATCGAGTGCGCGCCGCTTTTTTCGGAGGCGTTCACGATGCGCGGGCGATCTTCAATCGCTTCGATCTGTCCGAAGCCAACATTGTCCGAGGCGGCAAGATGATAGCGCACAAAGTCTTGAAAGATGACTCCGATGCGTTGGCGCAGTTCGCGCAACCCATAATCGCGCAAGTCTACGCCGTCTAACAAAATTTGTCCTTCGGTTGGATCGTAGAGTCGAGTCAGAAGTTTGATCAGCGTGGTCTTGCCCGCGCCGTTGGGACCCACGAGGGCGATCTTTTCGTGCGGCTCGATGTGAATGTTCACGTTGTGCAGCGCATACTCATCGTGACCTTCATACTTGAATGAGACGTTGCGGAATTCGATTCCGCGCGTGATGTCTTTCGGCGGAAGCAAAGGGGATGCCGCCACTCGCATTGACGGCGTCAGTTCCAGAAAGGCGAACAGGTTCGACATGAAGAGTCCGTTCTCGTAGAGTCCGGTGAGTCCATACAAAATCCCTTCAAACATATTTTGGCTCGAGCGGAAGATGCCGATGTACAGAGTCATGTCGCCCAGCGTGATGGTGCTGCCGACTGCGCGCCAGACGATCCAGGCGTACGCGCCGTAATAGCTGAGCGTGGCGAGCAAACCCCAAGTGAATGAAGCGAGGCTGCGTTTCTGCGCGATGGCTTGATCTTCGCGCAGAAATTTCCAGAAGAGATCGGCGTAACGCCCAAGCAACGGTTCGCCGAGATTGAAAAGTTTAATTTCTTTGACGGCTTCGTAATCGGTGAGGAGGTGCTCCAGGTAATTAAGCCGCCGCGCTTCGGGCGCGCGCCACGAGATGACGCGGAAACTTAACTCGGCGTATTGCGTTTGGGCGAGAAAGGCGGGTAGGGTGGCGAGGAAAAGAATCGCCGCCAGCCACGGGCTGAAGCGGATCAACAAACCGGCAAACGAAACGAGCGTGATGATATTTTGAATCAAAAAGAATCCGCCGTTGACGATCTGCAAACTGCGCCAGTCGGCTTCGCGCCGCGCGTTTTGCAGTTTGTCGTAATACTCGGCGTTCTCGAAGTGAGCCAGATCGAGCTCGAGCGCTTTGCGAATGATGGTGCTGTTGATGGTGATGTTGATGCGGGCGTGCAAGAGGTGTTCGGCGAAGTTGCGCGCTTGCGAGTTGGCGGCTTGAATGACGACGAGGATGAATTCCATAAGCAGCAAGGGCAAGATGGATCGAATGCCCGCTTCCGCGCCCAGCCCGCTTTGGATTGCCGTCACTACCGCGTCAACGATCAATTTGCCTACCCAGGCCTGCGCCACCGGCAGCCCAGCGCCGATCAAGGTGCAAGCCATCATCCCTAAAGACGAAGCGGGATGCGCTTGCCAAACTAAAATGAACGCGCGACGAATGTTGATCGCCGCATCTTTAATTTTTGCGCTTTGGGCTTTGAACCACTCTCTAAAATTTGTGGAGCGGGCGCTGTTCGACGAAGGAGGAGGGGGCGTTCGGAAATACATGGAGGAGATGATAGCACGAGGGGACGAGCGAGGCGATTAGATGTTTGGGGAGACTGTGTTTTCAGAACATCCGACCTACATAAAACACCTTTATTTCAAGTCGCTAGCGCGTTCTTGATTTTTGTTGTATAGTTTCGCCCGCTATATCGGCATCACTTTCAACAAAGGAGCAATCAACATGGATAAAATGACCAAATCAGAATTTATCGCGGCGTTGGCTGAAAAGTCGGGGCTTCAAAAGAAAGACGTGACAGCGGTCCTCGACGCGCTCGACAGCATTACAGTTTCCGAACTCAAGAAGCATGGTGAACTCACCTTGCCCGGCTTGGTGAAACTACGCGCGGTGCATAAACCGGCGACCCTTGAGAAGCCCGGCATCAACCCCTTCACCAAACAGCCCATCACCATCAAGGCGAAACCCGCCTCGACGGCGGTCAAAGCAAGCGTCGCTAAAGCACTCAAAGACGCTGTGAAGTAATCGGGTTTGCGCTTAAAACAAAACGCCCTCACGTGGAGGGCGTTTTTGATTCTCAAAGAGCAAACCGCAAAGACGCAAAGATCGCAAAGAAATAAAAAACTTTGCGTCCTTTGCTTCTTCGTGGTGTTCTCTATCTAAAATCTTCAATGACCATCTTCGCCACCTCTCGCCCGATCTTTACTGCAAAGTTCGTCCCGCGATCCCACGGATACACTTGACTCATACTGGCGAAGTACAAACCTTTCAGCGGCGTCCTTAACGGCGGAATGTTCTGCGAATGATTCACGGGCGGCACCGGCTGGGCATAATTTGTTTTCCACAACCACGTTTCCTTCACCCAACTGCGATCAAATTCCGGGTTGAATCGTTTGAGGGCGGGCAAAAACTTTTCAAGCAATTCTTCTTTGCTCAACTTAAAATACTCGTGATCGGGATTCAGGTAATCGCCGCAATACACAATATGGTCACCGCCAAAGTTTTTCTTATCCACATAATTCGTATGTTCCACCAACGCTAAAAACGGGAAGCCCGCTTCTTTGGGCAAGTTGTGCCAATAATAATTTGTCAAACGATTCTTCAGCGAGAGGATCATCACCACCGCGCCCATTGATTTCAACGATGAAAGTTTGGATACGTACTCGCGCGGCAGATCGGGCGCGAGGCGACCCATTAATGCCGGAGACGATGTGGAGATCGCCGCGTCCACGATCTCTGAACGCGACCCGAATTCAACGCGGATGCGGGCTCTGTCCTTCTTGATGCCGGTCACCGTTGTATTGAGCCTGATCTCCGCCCCCTGCTCCTTCACCACATCGGCAAGCTTATCTAAGAAACGTTGGAAGCCGCCGACAAAAGTCCCAAGCCGCGTGGTGCGGGCGTGAAGCCTTGCCCACAACCATGCCATGTTCACCACGTCCAAGTTCTCTTCGCCGAACTTGCCCACGAGCAAAGGTCGCCAGAATGTTTTATAGACGCGCTCGCCGTACCATTTGCGTGTCCAGGCATCGGCGGTCACATGCTCTAATGGCTGCCAGTACGGAGTTAGACGAAGATAGACCGTCGCCAGACCAAAGCGGATCATGTCGATCAACGGGAAGTTGAACAAAAAAAACTTTAGCGCCATTAACGGTGAGTCCAAAGGTTCAAACTTGCCATTTACGTATGCCACTGTGAATGGACGCGGAAACAACACCTGATCACTCCAACCCAGCTCTTTGACCAGACCCAGAACGGCTTCGTCCGATTGAAACCAATGGTGATAATATTTTTCGAGAGTCCACTCCCAGTGCGGCGCTTTAAATCCCGAAGCCAACCCGCCCACTTCGGCTGCGCCTTCGTAGAGGGTGACTTTGTATCCGGCTTTGGTGAGGTCGTAGGCGGCGGCTAACCCCGCAGGTCCCGCGCCAATGATAGCGATATGTTTCATAGCAAATGGCAGATGGCTGATAGCCGATGGCTGATCGTTTGTCTTTCAATCAGCAATCAGAAATCAACAATCAAAGATTCTCCAGTTTCTTTTTCTCTTCTTGCACTTCCTCAATCTGTTGCTCAATGTTGCTCCACGATAAACTCTCCCTACCGAAATAATAGAGCCCTAATACCGTGATCGGCAGCCACAGCGCGACGTGCAGCACAATGGTGTAACTCACGGCGATATTGGGCGAGACGCCATACGCTGAAAGCACGGCGATGCCCGGCGCATCAAATGTGCCGACATAACCGGGCGCGGAGGGGATTGTCGTCGCCAGATTCACAATGCCGTTCATCAACATGAGGGCGAAGAAACTCACTTCGAAGCTAAAAGCGTGCATCACGAACCAATACTTTACTGTTTCGAGCAGCCAGATCACGACGGAGGTGAGAAAGACCATGAAGATGTTTTGCGGCGAGCGCAGTGATTCGAGACCAGTCCAAAAACTGACGACCATGCCGACGACTTTGGTCCGTATCGCGTGGGGCAGCAGTGGCTCGGTGAATCGGTGAAAGAGTCCAAGCGATTGATGGGGGAACATCGCCGCGAGCAGAAAGACGGCGAGCGCACCGGCGAAGGCGAGTGTGCCGATGATGGCGACTTGTTGGATGTTGCCCACAAACCCCGAGTCGCCGCCTGCCACGGCGGTGAGCGCAGGCAGATTGAAGATCACGAATCCCAACATCACCACGCCGTCAAAAATTCTTTCGATGACAATTGTGGCAAGGCTCGCGCTGATCGGAACATTCTCCTTTTTCTTTAAGACGTAGGCGCGCAGCACTTCGCCGATGCGCGCTGGATAAATGTTGTTGCCCATGTAGCCGATGACGACGATGGGGAACATGGTGCCGAGCGAAATTTTTTTTAGCGGGCGCAGAAGATAATGCCAACGCCATACCCGCGCCCAGACCGCCAGAAAATAAACCGCGACAGCCGGGACGAGCCACCAATAATTCGCGTTTTGAATCGCCGCCCATGCTTTTTGCAAGTCAATGCCGCGCAGGGCGAGCCAAACAAAAATCGCGCTGATGATGATGCCGATGATGAATTGCCAACGTTTCATTTTCAAAAGACCTCACAGGTCTCCAAGACCTGTGAGGTCTCAGGGATAGGCGTGAAAAACGCGGAGCATTGCTCCGCGTGTGCCGCGCATTATAAAACAGAATCAGGAGACCTTGCCTACCTCCGTAGAGACGTTGCATGCAACGTCTCTACTCGGAGGTGTGCAAGTCCTGCATGTGGCTATTCAGTTGTTAGGCAGTCTGGGCTTCGGGGAGCATCTTTTCGAGCAAACGTTCCAGCGCCATGGAGTGAGCGCAGACCTTATGAACTATAAAGTATTCACAATCGCAATGCCAAGAGCCGTTTTCAAAACTTACGGCATGGTCATTGTTGTCACCGTGGAATTGCACCGAGAAGCTGTCGAAACGAAAACGATGACGCTCCTCGGCATACCGTTTTGCTTTTTCAATTTTGGCGCCTCGATTATCCATCATTGTGAGTCTCCTTTGTTGAGTAAGATGGGGTAGAAATAAAAACGCACGCGGGCGTGTATCGCTCTCGCGTGCGTTTCAAGGGTTAGCATCTAAAACTGATGCTGTTTTATCTACTCGCATAGTGTTTGCAGTATAAGCAAAGTTCAGGGACGAGTCAATGACGGTTTGCCTACGCTGTGGGTGAAATTTGTAAGGGAGGGGTTGGCGGCATCGCTTTAAGTGAGGAGCATATTAATAGTATTGATAGTTCGTGTTTATTAGTGGTATTCTGTGAACAAAGGGAAAATTTCCGTAAAAGAAGCAGCCATCCATGTATCTCAGCAAAAGCGGACTTAACCTCAGACGGACGCGGCGTAACAACCCGATGCGAATCGCCATTTATGTGATCGTGATCCTGGCGGGTTTGTATGTGCTTAATTTAGATCGTCAGGGAGTCATTGATAAACCATTCTTGCCAACCTCCACCGCAACACGCAGCCCCCTCTCGTATGCAGAAGAAGCGAAAGAACAATTCTCGTTGGGGCGTTTGGATAATGCTGTGCTGGCGTATCAAAAAGCAATTGAGTTGGAATCAACCCGTATTGACTATTGGATACAGTTGACGCGCGTTCAGGTGTATGCCAATAAACCGAAAGATGCGGTGAAGTCGGCGCAGACGGCGATCTTGATTGACCCCAAGAGCAGCATGGCGCACGCCGTTCACGCTTTGGCGTTAGATTGGAATGCGGATTACGCAGCCGCCAGTGATGCCGCCGTGCGCGCGATACAACTCGATCCCAATAATGCCTTGGCTCATGCCTATTACGCCGAGATTTTGACTGACTCGCAACGCTGGGCGCAGGCAGGCGATGAGGCGCGACTTGCCTTATCCCTTGACCCCAACAGCATGGATGCCTATCGCACGTTTGGGTATTACATGGAAAGCACAGGCAATTACAGGCAAGCGATTCAGGCGTATCAATCTGCCATCAAGATCAACCCCAATCTTGGATTCTTATATAAACAAACCGGTGTTAACTTCCGCCAATTACAAGAGTACGACATCGCCATTCAATATTTTCAACGGGCGCAAGCCATTAACCCCAATGACATTGAAACGTATATTTTGATCAGCCGCACGTATTTTCAAACGGGCGAATATGGTCGAGCCTCACAGTACCTAGAATCGGCGTTAGAACTTCAGCCGGATAACGCTCGGCTGCATGGGCAGTTGGGGATGGTGTATTTCAAAGCGCTCAATTATGAGGGCGCGATTGAGGAATTGATGTGCGCGGTTGATGGCTGTGATTGGACAACCGAGAAGAAGCAACTCGTGAAGGTCGCCGGTTTGCCGCTCGAAAAAGGCAACTTGGAATTCTATTACACCTATAGCTCCGTACTCTCTGCTTTGTCCACGCCAGAGAAGCCTTATTGCAAACGGTCTTTGCCGCTCATGGATCAGATCAAAGCGTTCGCTCCCGATGACAAAGTCGTTGCCGGGATTGTGCAAGAAAATATCAACATTTGTGGCATCGCGGCGAATGCTACCGCCAAACCTATCGGCACGCCTACCCGCGCCCCGTTGAACCAGACACCCGTTCCCACGGTCACGGCGGCGAAACCGACTCCCACCTTTACCCCCACACGCAAACCGTGAGTGTTAGAAATTTATCTGAATCTGCTCTGACCTCTTGACACTGATTAATCTGCGTTGTATTATGCTAACATCAAGTTAGCACTCGCCAGAGAAGAGTGCTAACTTGTCTCCATGTATAGCGATTACAAAAAATCTTTATCAAAATCCAAGGAGGATTTTCAATGGCTCTAAATCTCAAACCTCTAGGTGACCGCGTAGTGGTCAAACCGCTCGAACAAGATGAGCGAACAGCGACGGGCATTGTGTTGCCCGAAACTGCCAAAGAGAAACCGCAGAAGGGTGAAGTGCTGGCGGTGGGCGCGGGTGCGCGCGACGAATCAGGCAAGCGCATCGCGATGGATGTGCAAGTTGGCGATCTGGTGTTATTTGCCAAATATGCTGGCACCGAAATCAAAGTTGATAGCGACAAATTGCTCATCTTGAAAGAGAGCGACGTCCTCGCCATCATCGAAGAAGGCAAGTCCAAGAAGAAGTAACCTGCGTATAGAAGAAAGGACATCTACTCATGGCAGCGAAACAATTAATTTTCCAAGAAGAAGCTCGCCGCAAGCTTCAAAAGGGTATTGATACTCTGGCAAGTGCGGTTGCAACAACACTCGGACCCAAAGGTCGCAACGTGGCGCTCGACAAGAAATTCGGCGCGCCGACTGTAACGCATGATGGTGTGACTGTTGCGAAAGAAATTTCTCTCGAAGATCCTTACGAAAACATGGGCGCGCAATTGCTCGCCCAAGCCGCTAGCAAAACCAACGACATCGCTGGCGACGGCACCACGACTTCTACCGTGTTAGCTCAAGCAATTGTCAACGAAGGTCTCAAGATGGTCGCCGCCGGTTCGAACCCGATGTTGATCAAGCGCGGCATCGAGCAAGCCACCGAAGCGGCGGTGGAAAGTATCCGCAAGCAATCACAGAAGATCGAAGGCAAAGATGAGATCGCTTCTGTCGCCGCCATCTCTGCCGCCGACCAGAACATTGGTAACCTGATTGCCGACGTGATGGATAAAGTTGGGAAAGACGGCGTCATCACCGTCGAAGAGTCCAAAGGTTTGGAATTCGAAACCGAATACGTAGACGGTATGCAATTTGATCGCGGCTACATCTCACCGTACTTTATCACCGCTCCCGAATCGATGGAGTCGGTGATCGCCGAGCCTTACATCTTGATCCACGATAAGAAGATCTCCGCCGCCGCCGACATCGTGCCGGTGCTGGAGAAGCTGGTGCAGGTCGGCAAACGCGATCTGGTCATCATCGCCGAAGACGTAGACGGTGAAGCGCTGGCGACTCTCGTGTTGAACAAACTGCGCGGCATGCTCAACGTCCTCGCCATCAAAGCCCCCGGTTTTGGCGATCGCCGCAAGGCGATGCTGCAAGACATCGCCGTTCTCACGGGCGGCACTGTGATCACTGACGAACTCGGCAAGAAGCTGGAAAGCACCACCATGGCCGATCTCGGACGCGCCAAGAAAGTTGTGTCAACGAAAGACGACACCACCATCGTAGATGGTGAGGGCGCGGCGAAAGCGATCAAAGGTCGCATCGAAGAGATCAAAGTTGAAATTGATAAAAGCACTTCGGATTACGACAAAGAGAAACTGCAAGAACGTTTGGCGAAGCTGAGCGGGGGTGTTGCCGTCATCCGCGTGGGCGCCGCCACTGAAGTGGAATTGAAGGAAAAGAAGCATCGCGTCGAGGACGCTCTCTCTGCCGCGCGCGCCGCAGTAGAAGAAGGCATTGTGCCGGGCGGTGAAGTAGCACTGGTCAACGCGACCTCTGCGCTGGAGAAGATGAAACTCGAAGACGAGGATGAGCAAGCTGGTGTCACCATCGTCCGTCGTGCGCTCGAAGCGCCGATCCGCAAACTCACCTCGAATGCCGGTCAGGATGGCTCGGTCATCATTTCCGAAGTCCGCCGCCGCGCTAAAGACGAGAAGAACAAGAACCTCGGCTACAATGTGTTGACGGGCGAATACGTGGACATGATCAAAGAGGGTGTCATTGACCCCGTGAAGGTTGTGCGCGGCGCGTTGGAAAACGCGGCGAGCATTGCGGCGATGATCCTCACCACCGAAGCGCTCATCACCGACTTGCCCGAAAAAGAAAAACCGATGGCGCCCCCGCCGCCGGAATACTAAAAAAACGGTTTGATGTAAAAAAAGCGCTCCCTCAAATTGGGGAGCGCTTTTTGTTCAAGGAGTGCCCAAGTTACTTTTCCGCACCCAACAAAAACTTTTTCGTCAAGAATTCTAGGGGTATCGCTTGCTCACGTGGCAAATAAACTCCAACAGGTATATTGAGTTCATTAAGATGTTGGCACATCAGGGGTCCTACATCACGCCAATCTAAGCCACCTAAACCGCACCCTAAGGCAGGAATCGCTAAAGATTTGATACCTTCTTGTTCATAGTTCACTTGTAACCAAGTTAATCCATGCTTGATTCCTTCAATATCTGAATCTTCTTTCCAGTGTTTTTTCGTTGGGAAAAGTAAAAACCATTTATTAGAATTTGGATTTGACAGCCATGTTGAATCCGCCGCCAGCGCGCTATCAACAAAGCTTTCCCGCTTGTAAATGTGAGGCTTGCCCATTTGTAATTGTTTCGAGCGACACACATCTTGATAGACAACATATACGTCAGGAAATTGATACTTGGCTCTTGAAGCAAGACCTTTGCCCATTATGCCCACGGTGTTGACGCTGATCGTCAATGTTTGCAGTTGTGAAAAAAACAGATCTCCCTCAACGAGTGACAGATTGTTAGAGATGCGAATACGGCGAATCGGCTGAAAGAACATTTGCGGTTCGGGAACTACCGAAACATTTGTTGGCAGATTCATGGCCCTGACTCGTTCTGCCGTTTCGTGATTGGCGACATAGACAGTGTGAATGTAATTTGACGGCACAATACTAGGGACAAGGCATTCCGACATAATTTTGCGTTTTGAGCCATCCTCTTCTTTCCACCACTCACTTCGAATTATGTCCCACATCTCAAAAATGGATGGAAGTCCTTGGTCTGTAGGCAAAATTTCGGAAGGCGCGCTGGCGGCATTGCCGATGGAGACCCATGTATTTGGTAAATTCAATATGGTTGGTAAAATGCTTACGATGGCGATGTCATTTTTGTCTTTCTCAGAAATGACTCGGTAGAGCATTGGGTTGCGTGGCTGAAAATATAGATTGGCAAAGTGCCACAGACTTTTCTCGCCCACCATTTTATTTTGCTGATGACTAACGATTTCCGCGTCGTAGATTGATGTAAAAGGAATCCCGCGTTCTGTGATTTGCGCGTGTGACAGAATACCTAATGCCAAAATAGAAGGCAGGTTGTTGACATGGGTAATGTAATACAAACCCTTGATGTCGGGGCTCTTTATTATGTTGCTCATTGCCTAAAATTTTACCTCGTAATTACAAAGCCGACGATGTGTTTTTCATCTCTCACTTAGCCTCAACACCAACCTACCCATCCAAATTCTCCTTCACCACCCACACCACAATCATAATCCCGATCACGTTCAAGGCGGTAGAGAGTGCCCCGTTCCAAAAGAATCCATAATGAAGCAATACCGTGCCGAACAACGCGCCGAACATACGCCCTGCCGAGTGCGATGCCACGTTGACGCTCAACATCAGCCCACGCGACTTTGGCAGCAAGCCGCTGACGAGCGGCAGGCTGGAGACAATCGTGAATTCAAATGTGATGTAGACGAAAAAGATCGCCGCCAGCGCAAGGGCGATGTGGGTTGTGGCAAATGGCAAGATGATGTTGGCGATCCCAGATACCCCCAAACCAATCGCGATGGATTTTTTCTTGCCGAGACGATCCACAAAACCTGCCACCAACCCTTCACCGATCAACTCAGACGCGGCGATGACCACCGTACTTAACCCCAACTGCACCACACTGACCTTAAACGTGTCTTCCATCCAGATTCCATACACGCTGTTTAAATTCTCATTGCCAAATGAGATCAAAAAGCCGATGCTCAGCGCGCCTAACACGCTGGGGTCTTTGAGGATTGCTCTCCATCCACTTTCGCCGAAAATGTTTTTATGCGCCATGCCCCTATCACTTGGGATGATCAACCACATCCCTAACCCGGCGATGAATCCGGCAAGGGCAATTGGCGTGAATGCTGAATGCCACACAGTGCGATCTAGGATCAGCCCCACTAGTGGCACGCCCACCAAAACCGATCCCGACCAACCTAATTCGGTGAGGGCAATGACCAAGCCGCGCTGCGAATAATGGGTGCGATCACTAAGGTGCGCTTGCCATGCCGGATCGAAAGTAAATTTTGCAATTGTGGTCATCAAGATCGCGGCGATAAGGGTGAGATAGCCGGGAAAGAGTCCGACGATGTGCCAACTCACGCTAAACACGCCGAGTCCGATCAACAAAGCGTGGCGGCGTCCCCAGCGATCGGAGATCGATCCGAAGAGAGGGGCGACGATCCCTAATCCGCCGCGCAAAGAGAGAACAGCCGTCAACGATTCAATCGGCACATTGAGTCCGCGACTGAACGTCGGTAGAAATGGATAGACCATGCGATGCGCGGTGTTGAGCACAATGCGCGCGATCACCGCCGCGATAAGTTGATAGCGGAAACGCTGATGGTTATTTTGTTGAATCATGAAAACGGGGAGATTGACGCAATACGAAATACATGTTGCGTATTGCGTAGAGCAAACTATTCCTTGTTGAGGATGGATCGAATCTTCGCCGCAGTTTTGCGTGCCAGAGTCAACGCCAGACCGAGCTTCGCTTGTTTGTCAATCAACACAGCCAGGGTCGCGTCATCGGTGCAAGGATACACACCAATCGCGCCATGCTCGCCTTCGATCATCACGCGGTCTAAGTTGCCTTGCGCCAATCGCTGCAAGGTGCGCTCGGCAAGACCGGTGATCAACGCCGTGGTCGCCGCCACCGAATGTCCGCCTTGAGGATCGCTGAAGTCATCCGACACAGGCGGGTACGCCGCCACCACCAGACCATCTACGTTCACAATCACCGCCGCGCGAATCCCCGACATGTTGCGGGTAAGATTTTCCAGCGTTTGAGTCAGCGTGTCTTCACGATATTGAGTCGTCATAATAAAAGTATAGCATGAGTTTTATTAACTTTGTGCTATGCTTTAACCGCACTCTCTAACATCCAACTTCCAATTTCCAACTTCTAATATCTATGAACCCTCGCATCCTTGTTGTTGAAGACGAAGACAAAATTTCTGATCTGCTGCGGCGCGGCTTGTCCTACGAAGGCTATCGCGTAGATGTGGCGCGCGACGGTCAAACAGGATTGAACCTCGCGCGCGATAACCCGCCCGATCTGGTGATCCTTGATTGGATGCTGCCGGGGATGGACGGACTCGAAGTGTGTCGCCGCCTCCGCAGTGGCGGCGCGGTGCCGATCATCATCCTCACCGCGCGCGATTCCGTAGCAGATCGAGTGATCGGGCTCGACGCCGGCGCAGACGATTACATGATCAAACCGTTTTCGTTTGACGAACTGCTCGCTCGTTTGCGTGCCTTACTTCGCCGCGCCTC
>Ga0172369_10007050_pt1 | contig 13166 bp, 6 predicted proteins | sample LakKiv25m_FD_114539 | JGI IMG/M metagenome (GOLD analysis project Ga0172369, IMG submission 114539) | Freshwater microbial communities from Kabuno Bay, South-Kivu, Congo - kab_022012_11.25m | ecosystem: Environmental > Aquatic > Freshwater > Lake | place: Democratic Republic of the Congo... | reverse complement strand
GGCATCAAAGTTTCAATTGAGAATCAGCCTCAGTATGAGATTACCGACAGCGAGGGGAAGTTCCGGATCTATGCATCAGAGGATTCGGAATACAAGATATTGTTTGAGGATATTGATGCGGATAAGAACGGGAGCTTCCTGCCAGGGGATACGGTTGTCAGGATCGTGGATGAAAACACTTTCCTCAATGTAAGTCTGGATGTTAAATAGGATCCCTCAATATTTCCACAACCGTTTCAGGAAAAATGAGGTTCAGATCCACCAACTGACCTATCTGTTTTGGGAGTGTACCCAGCGGTGCAATCTGAAATGCCTCCATTGTGGTTCCGATTGTTCCTCCGATTCCAGATCGGGTGACATGCCCTTTGAGGATTTTCTGAATGCGATTATACCCCTGAAAGATGTTTATAAGCCTGATTCCATTACGATTGCCATCACCGGAGGGGAGCCGCTGTTAAGAAAAGATCTCCCGCAATGCGGTAAGGTTTTGAGGGAGCACGGCTTTCGTTGGGGAATTGTCACAAACGGGATGGCCTATGATCCGGATACCCATGCCCGGTTGCTCGCCGCCGGCATGGGGGCTGTTACACTGAGCCTCGATGGGTTGGAGAATTCTCACAACTGGCTGAGGGGAAACAGCCAGAGTTTTACCAGGGCCCTCCGGGCATTGGACCTGATCGCCTCTGCCAAACGGCTGAACTACGACGTGGTCACCTGCGTTAATTCAAGGAATATTTCCGAATTGCCTGAATTACGCGACCTGCTTATATCAAGGAAAATCAAGGCATGGCGATTGTTCACCATTGCGCCCATAGGCAGGGCGGCTGATCAGGCTGAATTGAAATTATCTGGGGTGCAATTGAGGCAATTGATGGATTTTATCGTGGAATCAAGAACTGATAAAAGAATTGACATAAAATTCAGTTGCGAATCATACGTTGGCGAATACGAAAAGAGGGTCAGGGATTCCTATTTCTTTTGCCGCGCCGGTATCAACATCGCCTCTGTTTTAATCGATGGATCCATTTCTGCCTGCCCAAATATCGACCGCCATTTTATTCAGGGGAATATTTATTCTGACAGCTTTTTAGACGTTTGGAATAACCGGTTCGAACTCATGCGGAACCGCGAATGGTCCAAAACAGGAATTTGCTCAGTTTGTAAAGAGTATAAAAACTGCAACGGCGGTGCCATGCATCTTTGGGATGAAAAACAGGATTGCATAAAGAGCTGTGTTTATGACAAAACCGCTACCCGTCATTCCGGGCGTAGAGAGGAATCTATCTTACCTGCACGGTAAAATGAAATTCTGAGCCTCTCCCTACCTCACTTTCAACCCAAATTTGTCCACCCAGCATCTCAACATACGATTTGCAAATGGCCAGGCCTAAACCGGAACCTTCCGATGATTTTTTATGTCCTATATCGGCCTGCTCAAACCGGTTGAAAATGGCATCCTTCCTGTGCGCAGGTATGCCGATTCCGGTGTCTTTTATCCAGAATTCAACCATCGGGTCTTTAAACTGGCATCCTACCGTAATCGTTCCGTTATGGGTGAATTTGATGGCGTTTTTAATGAGGTTGGTCAGGATGGAATCCAACTTGTTCTGGTCGGTGTCAAAATGCTCCTCCTTCGCGGGTAACAGCTTTTCCAACACCAGTTTGACCCCTTTCTTTTCCGCTTCGGGACTCAATAGCTGAACAATTTCTTTAATCCGGCCGTTAAAGTCGGTTTTTACATATCTGAGGTCAATCAATCCTGCTTCTATTTTCGAAATCTCAATAATATCGTTGACCGTATTTAACATCCTCTGCCCGCTTTTATTGACAATTCTGATGAAGTTTTCTTTCTCTTCACTGCTTAAGTCGGGTTCCAGCAGAAGATCGGTAAATCCGAGGATCGCGTTCATGGGGGTCCTGATCTCATGACTCATATTGGCGAGGAAGGCCGATTTTAATCGGTCGCTCTGTTCGGCTTTTTCCTTTTCCGTTTCAAGCCGATGGATTAGTGATATCCTCTCCGATATTTTCCACACGGAGTCCATGAGTAAATTGAGCTGCCGGATGTCGGCATTGTTATAGTCTTGGTCCTTATTTGCAACCCCGGCTACCGCAACAATCTTACCCCCGGAAATGACCGGAATGGTGAGGAACTTCGTCAGCTGGACATGCCCTTGGGGAATGCCCTTTTTTATCGGGTTTTCCCCGGAATAATTGTTCAACACTATGGGTTTCCTTTGCCTGACTGCCTCTCCCCAGCAACCGGTCCTGTCCAGATCATACACGGTTTGCGGATTGGCAACCCTGCATTCATCCATCACCTCCTTCGACCAGGTGTTGAGGGTAAACTGACGGGTGGCTTCGTTGTAAAAATAGATATACCCGATCTTACTGTTGGTTAACTGAATGGCCTCTTCAAGTGCGAAATCAAGAAGTTCCTGAATGGAGGTTGTCTGGAATTGTGAAATTTTCAACAAACTCTCCAAACGCAGGTTGTTCAATTCAATTTCGTATTTCTGTTCCATTTGCAACCGTTCGCTCTCTTCAGCCTTTTCCTTGGCAGTCACCAGGTCATCAATGATTTTTCGCCTGTCAAGGAAATGACTTATCTCCTGGGCAACCATCTCCATCAGGGCGAGCGATGACTCGTCATAAGCGGCAGGATTGGTGTAGCTCTGAACCACCATGACCCCTATAACCCTTTGGCCAAGCTGCATGGGCACTCCCAGCCAGCACTCCGAAGGAGACCCCTTGAGGGCAATTTGATGGGTCCGTGCCAGTTCGTTGGCCTCCTCGCTGTTCATTAACAGGGGCTTGCCGGTTTTAGCGACCAGGCCTGAGAAAGTGCCCTCAGCCTTCCATTCAACGAAGTCATCCTTTTCATCGAGAAAAACAATTTTACTCAGGACTTCGGTTTTTTCGTTGTACCAGGCCATGAAAAAATTACTGGTATCAATTACCCGGCCCAACTCTTTTCGAACCAGTAAAATAAATGGTTCGAGATCCTCTGTTACGGCAACCTCCCTGGCTATCGTAACCTGAATGTCACCGATAAGCTGCGCTATTTTGCGGTTGTTGATGTCCTGAATGATGGGAAGAAAATAGAGCGGCTGCCCCTGGTTGTTGCGGAGCAGGCTGATGGTCACCTCGCCCCAGACAATGCTTCCGTCCTTTCTGACATACCGCTTTTCAACCACAGCGGTCGATTTGGTCCCCCTGATAATTTCGGCCATATCCTCCTTGCCGAGCAGACGGTCCTCAGGATACGTAATGTCAGCGATTGTCTTATCCCTGATTTCCTCCCCGGTATAGCCGATAAACCTGAAAAAAGCCTTATTGGCAAAAATGAACCGGTTGTCAAGCCCAACCATGGCAACGCTGATCGGCGCTTCGTCGATGGTGAGCTGCAATTTCGCCCTGGTTTCAATCAATTCCTCCTCAGCGGCCTTCCTTTCAGTGATATCGCTCGAGACAGTCAACATGGCCTGTTCACCGTTTAAAACAATGGGAACGGCATTCACTTCCACATCCAGGGTCTTGCCGTCAAGCCGCATAAACTTTTCATGGGCAACAGGCAACGGGTTTCCGCTGGCCATGGCCGACTGTATCCTCTTAACAGCCATGGCGCGGTAATCGGGATGAACAAATTCCAGCACAGGCTTTCCGATCAATTCTGAGGCTGACGAGGCTCCAACGAGTTTTGCACTGGACTGATTGGCAAATTCAATGATGCCTTTGCGATGGACGATGACACTGTTCGGCAGAGCTTCCACCAGAATGCGGTATCGCTCCTCGCTTTCAAGTAATTTCTGCTCGGCCGCCTTCCTCTCCGTAATATCATCACCAAGCACAACGATGGATTCCACCTTTCCCCTGGCATTAAAAACCGGGATATACTTGATCTCAACCCACCGCGGTCCGGATACCAGATTGAACGTGTTTATGTAGCCCGACTCCTTGCCGGAACGCGCCTCCTCAATGAAGGGTCGGGCAAATGCGAAACGCTCTTCTCCCACTAATTCTCCGACAGATTTACCTATGATCTGATCTGCTGGCTTGCCAAACTCCTGAGTATAGGTATTATTGACATATTCGTAAATCAGGGTTTCGGCATTCACATAAGCCAGAAACTGTGGAATGGCATCAGACAGGCTAATGAAACGGTCATTGCTCCCTTTCAGGGCAATTTCTCCCGATTTTCTCTCTGTGATGTCAATAATGGTTCCATGTAATCTGATGGGATTGCCGTCACCATCCAGATCCAGCCGGCCCCTTCCATGCACCCACCTTTCCTGCCCGCCAGAAATCCTGACAATCTGATATTCCTTGTCAAAGGGTTGCTTTTCCCTGATAACATGATTCGCAACATAATCCGACATCTCACCCTTCCAGTCAGGGTGAACAAGGCCAATCCACCCTGCAAGCGAGCGTTCATAACCCTGATCAATCCCAAATATCTCATCGAGCATCTCCGAACTGGACCAAAATCCGGTCAGAAGGTCAAAGCTGTAACTACCAAGCCGGCCAATTCTTTGATAATCAATTATCTGAGTTTTGTTGTTCTCAACTGTGTCCCTCAACTGAACCTGGCCGGTGATATCGTTCACCGTGGTGATAAAAAACAGGGGCTGATTTTCTTCATCACGTTGAAGTGAGGTGCTTATATCGACCCATATCACATGACCATCCCGGTGGATATATCTTTTTTCCCAGCGATAAGATTGCTCTTCACCGCTGATAAGGGCTGCAATGACGGCTTTGTTTTTTTCAACATCATCAGGATGTGTTATCTCCATCCATTTTTTTTGTAAAAAATCCTGATCCTCATAGCCGACCAGATCCCGAAAAGCCTTGTTGGTGTGGATGATGCCACTCGGCAAGGTAATCGACATCCCTATGACGGAATTTTCAAAAAAAAGCTGGAAAACTTCACTGGTAATCTTTTCGCTTTTCATCGGGCAACTCGTTGTAATCAGAAAATCTGTCCTGCGTTTGACATAAAAATATAGTTTCTTTTCGTAAATCGTTCCTGATCGCGTGGTTATTTGACTAAACACCAGGGTGGTTGATCAAATGTTTCTCAGAATGTTAATTTTAGGGTATGAACAAATTACAATACCACCTCCCGAAATCATGGACAGGATGGCTGGGAGGAATGATTTGCCTTGCATTCATTTCGTGCTCCGGCGGAAAGACAAATCAACCTGAGCCGGAGAAGGCAACACCCTCGCCAAGAATAGTGAACATCATCAACTTTATCAGGCAATGCGAGCCTCGGATCGACTGGATCACGCCGGAGGTGCTGTTTCAAACGGTGGTTTCGCAGGCTGAGATCATGAAGCAGTACAACCTAAGGGGCACCTTTCTGCTTCAGTATGATGCCCTGATCGACCCCAGATATCAGGAGCTGCTTAAGTCATTGCCGGCCAGCCAGTTCGAAATCGGAGCCTGGTGGGAGATTCCCCAGCCTCTTGTGGAAAAAGCCGGATATGTGTGGCGGGGCAGATACCCCTGGGACTGGGAGGCGCATGTTGGCTTTTCAACCGGCTATACTCCGGAAGAGCGCGAAAAGCTCACGGATACTTATATGGCGGATTTCAAGGCTATATTCGGATACTACCCCAAATCGGTCGGCTCCTGGTTTATCGATGAGCATACCCTGAACTACATGTATGAAAAATATGGCATCGTGGCCTCCTGCAACTGCAAGGACCAGATCGGCACCGATGGATATACCCTCTGGGGCGGATATTGGAACCAGGGCTACTATCCGAGTAAAAAGAATGCCTATATGCCGGCCCAAAATCCCGAAAACCAGATCCCTGTTCCCATTTTCAGAATGCTGGGAAGTGATCCTATCTATCAGTATGATAATGGATTGGGCGAAGATGTCCAGCGGGTGGTCTCACTGGAGCCGGTGTATAAGGGCGGGGGAGGGAATCCCGAATGGTGCAACTGGTACTATTCGGCCTTTGTGGAGGGGCCGGCCATGGCGTATGGTTACACCCAAACCGGACAGGAGAATTCATTTACCTGGCTCAGGATGGAGCAGGGGTTTAAAATACAGCTCCCCCTGATCGCCCGACTGCTGGAAGAGAAAAAGATTGAAGTCAGAACCCTGGGCGAAACAGGAGAATGGTTCCGCAAAAAATATCCGGTCACGCCGCCCACATCCGTCACAGTCCTGAAGGATCATACCCCGAAGAACCTGAAAACCGTCTGGTTCAACAGCCGGTATTACCGGGCAAACCTGCTGTGGGAAGCGGGCACCCTGCGGTTCCGCGATATCCACCTCTTTGATGAAAACGTGGAGTCGGACTACCTCACCCAAAAAGGAACCTCCACACAATGCGTTTACTATACCCTCCCGGTGGTCGACGGCTTTCAGTGGAGCACCGCCGGCCAAATCGCCGGATTGCGGTTTAAATGGATGGATAAGGATTCCGTATCTGACATCATCGGCGGCGATCCGGTAGTGGATGATCAGGAAGAGGGCATCTTAAAGGTGACCTGGCCCACAACCCAACCAGCCGGAGAGATCTTCCTTCGATTCGACGAGGAGGGGCTCACGGTCACTGCTAAAGGGCGTCATCTCAGAGACTGGTTCCTCGAGTTCTCGCATGCCGACGGCAAGGAGATACCGATCACTGAAACAGGGAGTGATGAGATACGGTATAATTATAAGGGGCACAAGTATTTGCTGAAGCTGGGATCCGGACGTCTGACCAGTTCTTCGCCGGATAAAATACTATTCCAGCCGGTGAGGGGTAAGATTGAGATGGCGTTGAAATAGCAGGTTCAATGATTGAGTTTTACCCCCAATCGTACAGAATAATAACCAATGGTAGTAGGAAAAATTAACCTGATATCGGTTCTTGCCCTGACCAGTGAGGGCATTCGCTTTACCCATGCACATGTGAATACTGCCGTCAGTCAGCCTTGCAGGCAATCCTGATTACTCCAGGAAGCTGAAGAAATTCAGGAAGAAAATGGTGAATATGATGAGAGTATATTCTGACCCGGTCTTAGAAGAATACAGGAAGCGAATTAAAATTTAAATGAGTAGTTCCAAAGCCATCTCACGAAGGGCTTTTATCCAGGCCAGCAGTTTGTCGGCAGCCGGGATTGCGGTTATACCGTTGGCTGGATCCTGGGTTGGACCCGGGGGTGAAGATTCTCTTTTTTCTCCCCGGATCCACTGGGCCGGAATGATCGAAGCGTTTGACCTGATATGGACCTCGATCCCGAAAAACATGAGCGAGGCTCCCCATTTTGGCAACGGGCTGCTGGGATCCATGATCTGGATCGAAGAGGGCTCGGTCAGGCTTCAGGTTTTCAGATCGGATGTGCATGATCATGGGACTGAAAAGAATGGATGGACTGCCTACAGCCGACCCAGATACCAAATTGGTTATTTTACCTGTAAACCCAGGGGCATTGTCACCGGTTGCCATCTGCGCCAGAATCTCTATGATGCCGAATTGACGGGATCCATTCAGACCAGCGAAGGAAGCATCCGGATCACACATTTTGTCCACAAACAGGATGATATCCTCTTTACGGAATTCCAGGCCGATGAGGGCGAAGTGGTTCCGGAGATCACCTGGCATCCTTTCCCCGCAAAATACTCCAGGGGAGGCGGCCCCGGCGACAAAACCTACGGACAGGTGTATGCCCCCTATTCGGAAATCAGGAATCCGGACCCGGTTCAGACCAGGCACGACGATGTACTGACCTGCTGTCAGGACCTGGCAACGGGAGGGAATTATACTACGGCCTGGCAGGAAGCAGGAACCGGAGAAAGGGTATCCAGGCTGATCACCACTATACAGAATTCCTTTCCCGGAATGGATTCCAAGGAAAAGGCTATTCAACGGGTTCACAAGGGGATGGACGCGATTAAGTCCGGTTTCAACTCATGGAGAAAGGAGCACCGGACCTGGTGGCACACTTATTATCCGGAGAGTTTTGTCTGGTTTCCTGATCCGGCAGGGGAATCATTTTACTGGAACAATGTGTATAAACTGGCTTGCTGCACCCGTCCCGATGCCCAATACATCGACACTGCAGGGATGTGGAACATGGGAGGTCCCTGGCCTTACAGTACACATGATTTCAATACCCAAACGGCGCATTTTCCCGTTTATACCGCAAACCGGCTGCATCTGGGTGAGGCTCTGGTCAATTCGTTGCGGCGAAACAAGGCAACCTTGGTCGACAATGTAGTGCCGTCGGAATGGCAGTCGGACTCTGCCTATCTGGGTCTGGCAACAGCCTTTGACCTGATAGGGAAAAGGGATGAGGACGTCCGGTACAATGAAATGTTCGGTTGTCTGCCCTGGCTGCTGAACAATATCTGGCTTCATTACCGGTATACGATGGACCCGGATATTTTACGGGATCCGTTGTTCCCCCTGCTGCGCCGGAGCGTTAACCTTTACCGCCACATTCTTTATGAGGGGAGCGATGGGCGATTGCATCTGCCGTCCACATTTGTACCTGAATCCGGCGTGGTTCCGGATAGCAATTTCGATCTTGCCCTGCTCCGTTGGTCCTGTACACGGTTGATCGAAATTTGTGAAATCCTGAAAATCAGCGATCCTCTCGCCGGTGAGTGGAGGCGGATCCTCGACAACCTGACGGATTATGCGGCAGATGGATCCGGATACATGCTCGGTCCGGGTTTAAGTGCACCGGCTGATCACCAGCATATGTCCCATCTGATGATGATCTATCCGCTCTATCTTGAGAATATCGATACGGGCCGAAACCGGGAATTGATGGAGAAATCGGTCCGGAACTTTAACCCCACCAGCATGCCCAGAATGGCGGCTTCCCAATCATCTCCGGCTGCCTCAGCACTCGGACTTGGGGAGCTAGCCCTTGAGCGGATGAATGACATCCTGCACTCCGAAGCGCCGGATGAGAAACTGGGAAAGAACGGAATCTATTATCTGGCTACTCCGTGCATCGAAACCTCATTGAGTTATAATACCTGTCTGCAGGACATGCTTCTCCAGAGCTGGGGTGGAACCATAAGGGTGTTCCCGGCGGTACCCGATATCTGGCAAGACGTTGAATTTCATCATTTCCGGGCCGAAGGGGGATTTTTGGTGAGTGCGAAAAGGGAAAACGGATTAACCGTTTGGGTAAAGATACTAAGTCTGGCCGGGGGACCTTGCCGGATCCGGACATCCATCCCCGGATTGCCAACGATCAGGGGAAAGTTTCGGGTCTTGTCAGGGAATCCGGATGATGGCACATTAGAATTAGGAATAAAAAAGGGCGATGAAGTCCTGCTTAAACCTTCGTGAAGAATATGAACCGCTTACACTATGCTTCGCTACTATTGATGACCGGCCTGGTGGGTTGCAAGGATGACCGCCCGGAACCGAATGTCCTCTTTATTTTGACCGATCAATGGCGTGCGTCGGCAATGGGCTATGCCGGAGATCCGAATGTTCAAACGCCCTGCCTCGACCGGTTCGCCGGAGAAGCTGTCCGCTTTACCAATGCCGTGTCGGTTTGTCCGGTTTGCACCCCCGCGCGGGCCTCCCTGCTAACCGGTCGCTTCCCGACTTCCACAGGGATGTTCCTGAATGATGCCCAGTTGCCGAAGGAGGAACTCTGTCTTGCCGAGGTGTTTAAGGCTGAGGGATACCAAACCGGGTACATTGGCAAGTGGCACCTCGACGGTGAGGGCCGGTTGGATTTTACTCCTCCTGAAAGGCGGCAGGGATTTGATTATTGGAAAGCACTGGAATGTTCGCACGATTACAATCAAATGCCCTATTATGAGGGGAATGATACGGTGATGAAATATTGGGAGGGCTATTCGCCTGAAGCGGTGTGTCAGGATGCAGGGAGGTATCTGACAAATCATACCGGCAGTAAATCCCCTTTCTTTCTGTTTGTTTCCATCGCCGCTCCGCATTTCCCGCACTATAGCGCACCGGAGGAATTTAAGGCCCTCTACCCGCTGGACCAGATCCAGATCAATCCGAATGTGCCCGATTCGCTGAAAGATAAGGCAAGGAGGGAGCTTCAGGGATATTATGCCCATTGCACGGCGATCGATCAGGCTGTGGGAAAGCTGTTGGACCAGGTTAAGGAGCTTGGCTTGTGGGATGAGACCCTGATTGTTTTTACTTCCGACCACGGCGAGGCCATGGGCGCTCATGGGGCGAGGATCACCCAGAAACAGGTTCCATGGATCGAATCAGCGGGAGTTCCGCTGATCATCCGGGATCCCGCTGCCAGGTCAAATGATAATGTCACGTTAACCACGGCCGTAACTACCCCGGATATTTCGGCAACCCTGATTGACCTGTGCGGCATTGAAATCCCCGGATCCTTTGAGGGAGTCAGTTTTGCAAAGAACCTTCTCCGGCATCGTGACAACCCCGAAAAAAGTGCGCTGTACATGACTGTGGCGCCTTTCGCAGCAGTACGGAAAGAATACAAAAGGGAGTACCGGGCAGTCAAAACCTCACAATTCACTTATGTTAAAAGTCTTGACGGACCCTGGTTATTGTATGATGATCAGCAGGATCCCTATCAGCAAACCAACCTGGCTTCGGATCCGGCATATTCCACCCTGCTTAACAAAATGGAGGATAAGCTGTCGGCAGAACTGAAAAGAATTAACGATGATTTCCGTCCGGCCGCATCCTACTTATCTGAATGGGGCTACACCGTCGAGCCTGCCGGGCATATCCGTTATACCGATTATGATCAGAAACCGCAGATTCCGGTCAGGAAAGTTAAACTCACTTCCGGTTCCTGATCAGCGCGAGTGTTTTCTCCATCTCCTTGACCCGCTCCGGCTGCTGGTCCCATAGGTTTTTGGTCTCTCCCGGATCTTCCGCCAGATTGTATAATTCTCCGCGACCACCGGGGTTTTCAATCATTTTCCAGTCACCCTGCCGCAAGGCAAAGAGCCCGGCACCGGAATGGAATACCCTGGGCTTTCCCTCCTGGAGTTCCTTCTCTTTTCCAATGAACGAAGGCCACATATCGTAACCATCCGGGCCATGCAATACCCGCTCTTTCTTACCTCCGGTCATTCGGTCCAGCGTTGGCAGGAGATCGGTCAGACTGAGTGTTTCATCACACAGTGCCCCGGGTTTGATCACTCCCGGCCAGGAGGCGATAAACGGCACCCGGTGCCCTCCCTCCCAGATGCTGGCCTTGTACCCGCGAAAATCACCCATCGACCGGTGACCATTTGCGCCTCTCATGGCGCCGTTGTCGCTCGTGACGATCAGCAGGGTATTATCAAACAATCCGTTTGCTTTCAGATATTCGACAATCTTACCCACACTCCAGTCAGCCACCGCTACCAGGTCGCCTCTCGGACCTTCCGCTGTTGTTCCTTTGGTGAGATCCGGCGGCAGGAACGGATTGTGGGGTGAGTTCAGGGCCAGGTACAGCAGGAACGGACGTTCAGGATTCGTCTTACGGTGATTTTCCATAAACCGGATAGCCTTTTCCGTGAAGGTGAGGTCCACGTTCTCCTCCGACCAGTCGTCCGCCATCAATCCGGGAGCAAATCCGGGAAGTGTTTTGAATGATTCCGGACTCATTCGGGTGGGGATGGTCACGGTTCGGCGGTTTTCAATAAACACATAGGGGGGATCGGATGTAGTGCATCCCAGTGATCCAAAAAAATAGTCGAAACCCACATCCAGCGGTCCCTCAGGAATGGGAGATGCAAAATCGATATGCCTCTCATTTTCAAACAAAATGCTGGCAGAGTCCCGGTATTCATTTTTGTCATCCTGCAGCTTGTAACCGTTCAGGGTGGGCCAGGTCATGCCCAGATGCCATTTACCGATGCAGGCAGTCCCGTAACCGCGGTCGCGCAACATGCCTGCCAGGGTTGGCTGCCCCTGTTCAATCAGCGGCGCCTCATCATAACCCAGAATCACCCCGCTCTTGAGCCGGGTCCTCCAGCAATAGCTACCGGTCAGCAACCCGTATCTCGACGGGGTGCTGAGGGCAGCCGGACTGTGCGCATCGGTAAACCGGATCCCCTGAGTGGCCAATTGGTCCATGTTGGGAGTCGGGATCTTTGATCCGGGATTGTAGCAGGTAAGGTCCCCGTACCCCATGTCATCCCCCAGTATAATCACGATGTTCGGCTTCGCAGGATGCTTCTCCGCTGATCCCATACCCAGCGACACCAATCCGGTGAGCGGGACTAAACCAACGGTTTTAAGCAGATTTCTTTTCATGGTACCGTATTATCGTTTCATGATTTTCACCGGTCCGAGCAATCCGGATGTCTGCACCCTGAAGGTCTCATCGCCTCCCTCGGGCCAGTTATCGGATCCCTGGTTGTCGCGCGTGATATAGGGCTGGTTGGTCCGGCAGAACCTCTCTTCAGGTTTCAATTGCATGTCCCCCGTCAACCGGTTGACCCACTGGTTTACCACCTCAATCTTTAACTCGTTTTTGCCGGTTTTTACCAACGAGGTTATATCAACCGTAAATGGCGCCTTCCACAGGATCCCGGCTGGCTTTCCGTTGACAAACACCTCAGCCAGATCGCGAACTTCATCCAGTTCAATCAAGATCCGGGAGTTTTTAATTTCAGATGATTTCAGTGAAAATGAATTCTGATAGGCCGCGGTGCCCGAAAAATATTGTATGCCCTGATCTTTTGATTCGGTCCAGGAAAACAGGGAGTCCATAAAGGCCTCCTTCGGTGCTCCCCATCCCTCCGGGAAGGTAATCGTCCAGTTCCTGTCGAGTTTTTTGATTGTCAAAGGGGTTCCCGCTGATACATCCAGGAAAGGCAAGGATCGCTGCTTTTCTGTGAATACCACAAACAGGGATTCCCAGGCCTCAAGGCTGAGATGGATCTGGGTTAAATGACCGTCCTCGAGGAAGGTTTTTATCCCATATTGTGCTCCGGTTGATGGATCCCAGATCTCCGGGAACCTCCCGATCACACGAAAGGAGCAATTCCCCGACCATGGTTTTCCGGTCTTATTCCTGATGAAATAGATATCTGAGTCTGCGGTCCGGCGGTGGATGTAATCCAGACAATTCTCGGGGCCTTGGCTGAAATCGGGGTCGATCCCATCCATTTCCAGTACTTTCCGGGTTCCCATGCCAGTGATCACCGGGCGCTTGCCGTATCCATTTACCATGGACTCCTG
>Ga0172369_10007044_pt1 | contig 13172 bp, 9 predicted proteins | sample LakKiv25m_FD_114539 | JGI IMG/M metagenome (GOLD analysis project Ga0172369, IMG submission 114539) | Freshwater microbial communities from Kabuno Bay, South-Kivu, Congo - kab_022012_11.25m | ecosystem: Environmental > Aquatic > Freshwater > Lake | place: Democratic Republic of the Congo... | reverse complement strand
TTCCCCCTCATCCCCTCATCCCCTTTCCCCCTGCCGATAGGCTTCTGGTGTATATTTATCCAGCTTCTGCGTGGCAAACTCCGGCCTGAACCGGGTGAATCTCTGCAATCCGTTGATCATGGGCACTGATACCCAGTCTTCACCGATGAGCGGGCGTGCGTAGCGGACGAAATCATCCGTGACATCCACCCTTGAGGGAGCAATCCACTCTTTGGGAAAGTATCTCTCCGAAAGGGCGACTTTCTCGAGCGGGACTTTATCGTACCTCACGTGATAGAGAAAGCCCGGATCTCTCAGGATGGTTGCCATCCATCCGTTTTCGCCGCTGACGGCTATTTCCACGGCTTTCTGGCCCACCTTATATGCTTCTTCCAGGTCCACGGTGGATGCATAAATGATGGAATGACGCTGATCAGTTCCAGGTACTTCTCCCCTTACCGAGCCGGTTACCTTGAATCCTACCCCGTTCAGATAATTCACAACCTGCTGTGCCACAGTTGTTTTAGATGCTCCATACTCCGTATGCCCAAACAGATCTTTTACCTCATGCCCCTGTGCCCCTGTGCCCTCATGCCCCTGTGCCCCTGTGCCCTCATGCCCCTGTGCCATCATGCCCTCATACCCTTCGCTGACCACCACGATGCACCTTCCGTCTTTCTTCAATTGATCATTGATCTTGTCGGCCATCTCCTCGGCACCAACCTCTGATTCAGTCATATAGATCTGCAAAGGCATCTCTCGTTTCGGATCCGCCAGTCGCGCCGCTGCCGGAATATACCCGATCTTCCTGCCCATGGCCTGGAGCACGATCACAGGATCGGCTGGGGAAGATCCGCGGTTCTCTTCCTCGACTGTCTGAATGATATGCGACCAATACCTGGCAACGCTTCCGTATCCGGGTGTGTGATCGATCAGTTTGAATTCCGCATCTCCAACATCATTGTCGATCGTTTTGGGTACACCAACAGCAATGAGGTCGAGGCCGGCTGTCCGGGCCATTTCGCTGACCTTGAATGCAGTGTGTTGAGAATCATTGCCCCCGATGTAAAAAAAGTAACCGATATTGTGTGCCCTGAATACCTCCATGAGGCGGCTGAAATCCTGTACCTGCTTCTCCTTGAGTTTGTATCTGCAGGTTCCGATACTGCCCGCTGCCGGTGTTGTTCGCAGCAGGGCAATTTCATCCTCATCCTGTACCGACAGGTTTAGCAGCTCTTCCCTGAGCACACCTTCGATCCCGTGCCATCCGGCATACAGGGTGCCGAAAGTCGACGGAAACATTTTACAGGCCTCGATGATTCCCCTGAGGGTGTTGTTGATCACCGGTGACGGCCCGCCAGATTGCGCAATTATTACATTTTTCATTCTCTTGGTATTGTTCCCGGACTAAACTCCAGGTAATTATTATCTCCCAGTCTCACAGTCTCATAGTCTCAAAGTCTCCCCGTCTCCCAGTCTCCCCGTCTCCCCGTCTCCCCGTCTCCCCGTCTTCCTCAGACTCCTCCGTACGCCGAATATCCTCCGTCAACGGGCAGAATGATTCCGGTGATGAATGATGCATTCTCCGAGAGAAGGAACAGCACGGCTCCTATCAGATCCTCGGGCTGGCCATATTTTTCCATCGGGGTGTTCCGGATGATTTTTTTGCCGCGTGGGGTGGCTTCACCGGTTACCGGATCAGTCAGAAGAAAGCGGTTTTGTTCGGTCAGGAAAAACCCGGGAGCAATGGCATTGACCCGGATGCCGGATTTGGCCAGATGAACCGCCAGCCACTGGGTGAAATTATTGACCGACGCCTTGGCAGCGGAGTAGGCGGGGATACGGGTAAGGGGTCTGAACGAGTTCATGGAACTGATATTCAGGATCACCCCTTTTCCACGGTTGGCCATCTCCTCGCCAAATACCTGGGTCGGAAGCAGGGTGCCTATGAAATTCAGGTCAAACACAAATTGAAAACCTGCCTGATCGAGTTCGAAAAAACTTTTACCTCCGGAGGCTTCCCTTTCATTTGCAGGCTGATGGACCTCTCCGGCGGTGGTCGCTTTCGGAGAATTACCACCGGCACCGTTTATCAGGAAATCAATCGAACCAAATTCTCTTCTGACTGCAATTAAAGCAGTTTCCAGGCTCTCCCGGTTGAGCACATCCACCTGAATACCAGCGCATGAGATTCCGGTGGATTCGGTGAGCTCCCTGGCCAGTGAAGATGCAGCCTCAGCATTAATGTCAAGGATCGCCACCCGGATTCCGGCACCTGCCAGACCCCTGCTGATGGCTTTGCCCAGAATTCCGGCACCTCCCGTGATCACACAATTGCGGCCTGAAAGTCCGGAGAGTTCAGCATTTGTTTTCATGAGGGTTGATAATATTCGAGGTTTTCTCTGGTAATGATATCGATCGGACTGAGATTGACCCTTGCTGGCACCTGTCTGTAAACGAGATGGCGGAAAAGGGCCATGATGCTGTTGTATCCCTGCTGTTCCGGTTTCTGACTGATCAGGAAAACAATGGTCCCGGCAGTCAGATGTTGCCTGTTTGCCGAAGTGAGGTCATATCCGATCAGGAGAGGACCGTTGAACCCCGACTTTTCCATGAAATGAGCCACCATGGAGGCTCTGGATCCGGTAACAAAAATGCCGTCCGGTGCAGGGCGTTCGCTGAACAGCCTGCTCAGGTTCAGATCTGGCTCGCCGGGCAGGGAAATGTCAATCGTGGAGGTCATAATTTGTGTTCCGGCCGCACAACCCTGATAAAAACTCCTGAATCCCTCTTCACGGCGGGTCAGATGACGAATGATGCCCTCAGGTTTTGCAAGATGCAGGATCCATATCGAGCTGTTCTGCCCGGTTCCGTAACACATGAGCCGGGCCGCGAGGTAACCGCTCCTCAGGGTATCCTGGCTGAAGGTTGCCAGTACTTCAGGGCTTTCCAGCGTGGAATCGAGAAGTACGACAGGAATCTGCAGTTCTTTCATCCGCGTGATAAACTGCCTGGCGCTCTCTTCGAATACCGGTGCTAGAACTATCCCGTCGGGGAGTGCCTCCTGGCACCGGCGAAGTGATTGTTCAAATGACTCTTCAGAATCAATGTCAAAAGCCAGGAGATCAATGACTGCTTTGGAATCCCTCAGTGCTTCGATCGCCCCCATGATCCCATCAAGAGGCATATCCCAGTATGGATTTCCTTCGCCGCCTGCCGGTATGATCACAGAAAAGCGACTGGGCTTCCGGTTCGCCAGCGACCGGGCTGCCAGATTGGGTGTATATCCGGAATTGTTGATGACCGCCAGCACTTTTTCCCGGGTTTCAGCATTGACCTCGCCCCTGCCATGGATCACGCGGTCCACTGTCCCAGCCGATACTCCCGCAAGTTTGGCAATATCCTTGATCCTGATTCTCTCCATGGCTTGTTCTGGTGTTCCCTTCAAAGGTATGGTTTTTTTAATTTTCCGTGTGCGCACACGAGATAAATTTTTATGAATCTATTCTGCCCGGGAAATATTGTTGGTCAAAAAGTTGGGTATGATGGCCTTAATCAGTTGGGAAAGGTGAGCCTTGTTGTAAATTAGCAATGGGAATTAAAAAAATGCACAAACAACCAATCCTTACTTTTCATCTGCTGATATTTTTATGTTCCGCTCCTTACACGGCCGGCGGACAGTCAGCAGTGATTCAGGGCTCCGCAACCGGCAGCCGGCAGATCACCTGGGCAGCGGAGACAGATTTCAACAGTGCCTATATATGGCGCGGCATCAATTATAACGAAGGCCTGGTAATTCAGCCAAATGTTTCGGCCACCTGGAACAGTTTTACCGCTACCGTCTGGGGCAACATCAGTGCCTGGGACCGGAAAGGTGTTTCCCTTAAGCATGAGGTCGATGTGAACCTGAATTATTCCTGGGCTATCGGAAACCTTCAGATTGACAATGCACTGATGTTCTATTTCTATCCAAATGTGGAGCACTGGCCCCCCACAGGCGAGGCGCTGATTGCTCTGGGGTACCAGCTGGGCGACCTCAGGCCTTTCACCAATGCCTATATTGATTTTCTTACCTATGCCGGATCACTATATTTTGAGCACGGGATTAATTATGAAACAGCAATTAACGATAAACTGACTGCATCCGGCTCCCTGCTGTTTGGATGGGGGAACGGTAAATTTTATGATACCTATATGGGCCCGGTCAGGACATCGGCGAATCTGGTTACTTTTCATGCCGACCTTACCTATGCGCCATTCGGGTCGTTTTACGTGGTTCCGCATATTGATCTAAGCAGAACCCTGAGCAAGGAAGTAACCGCTTTAATTGGAACATATCCCTTGTTTGCCGGGATACTGATCGGAATGGAGTTTTAATATGAACTGGAAGATTCAGAAAACGATAATTGCCCTGATTTCCTTGGTGGGATTGGGGATCCTGATCGGGACCCTTATCTCGGTCAGGTTGGATAATCAAAGGATTAAAGATCTGCTCGAGGTTGAAAAGATGGAGGGGACAACTTTAATCAACCAGGTAATTGAATCTAAATCAGCTGTTCTCAAGGGATTTACCAACGATTACACTTATTGGGATGAAATGGTGGAATTCATCAGGGTCCCCGACCTGAAATGGGGCGAGGAAAATATCCTGACAACCCTTGAAGGCTACGGTCTTGATTATGCATGGGTGTATACAGAGGCTCTGGATCTGGTTTATACTACAAGCAGCACTAAAAATGAGGCATGTCCAGAGATGCCGGTTCCCAAAAACGATCTGATCGAATTGATAAATAAGAATGGTAAGATATTTGATTTTTTCGCGTTCGCTGGCGACAAGCTTGTGCAAATCAGCGGTGCTACAGGACACCCGTCAAACGACGCCGTTAGGCAGACTCCCAGGCAGGGATATTTTTTCGCTGCCAAGATCTGGAATGAAGAGTATCTGGATGAATTCAAACGGCTCATCGGGTCAGATCTGAAAATTGTCAGCCTGCAAAACGGAAATGTTCCAAAGGATTCCTCTGATCTGAAGAAATACGCCGTGCATGTATTCATAGGACTACCCGGTTGGGATGAAAAACCGGTAGCCGCCCTCAGATCCATTGAAGAAATAACTATCGCCGAGGAGTTTGCCAAGAGTTCCAAAAGCAGGATGTTTATCCTGATGGTTTTCATGCTGCTGGGCCTGGTGCTAACATCAGTCATTCTTATTTCCATGATACACCGGCCCGTCAGACTGTTGGTCAGTAGTTTGCAAAAGGATGATCCGGAACCCATTCAGCATCTGGCGCGGAATCAGAATGAGTTCGGGCAGCTCGCCGACCTCATAGATCGTTTTTTCAGGCAGAAACAACAATTGGTTGATGAGATCCGCGTAAGGGTCCGGACAGAGGAGGAATTGACGAAAGCAAGGGACCGGGCTGAAGAGAGTGACCGGCTGAAAACATCGTTTCTGAATAATATCTCACATGAGATCCGGACCCCGATGAATGCCATTGTCGGATTTTCCGAACTGATTGAGGATCCGCGGATCTCACCGAAGGAGAGAACCGAATTTACCGGGATCATACGCGACAGCAGCTACCGGCTGCTAGGAGTCATCACCGACCTGATTAATCTTTCCACACTTGAATCAGGTCAGGAGGTGATCTTTGACGAAGTCATTAATCTCAATATCACTCTTCGGGAGGTATATAAGGAGATGTTACCGCTGGCAAATGAAAGGAATCTTGAATTGAAACTGGATGAGGCGCTGAAAGATGAACATTCGGTGATCCATACCGACCGTACTAAATTGGTCCAGGTACTGATTAATCTTTTAAAGAATTCATTCAAGTTCACTGCCACAGGATCGGTAGATTTTGGATATTCTTTAAAAACAAAGGAGATCGAATTCTTTGTCAGGGATACAGGTATTGGTATCGCCGAAGAGAAATTTGACATGATCTTTGCCCGTTTCCAGCAGGCAGATGACAGCCATACAAGGCACTATGGAGGTGCCGGTATGGGACTGCCCATTTCAAAGGCTTATATCGAGCTGATGGGCGGAAAGATTTGGCTGAAGTCTGAAATGGGCAAAGGAACCCAGTTTAACTTCACCATTCCCTACAAACCAGTGTGATCAGGCAGTTGCCCTCTGAACTTTGCCGATCTTGTGTCCCCAGAAGGCAAAATACATGATGAAAAGGTAACAGGGAACTACCATCCAGTAAGCCTGCTGCCTGCTGATCAGGTCGGCCAGCTTGCCATACAGCAGCGGCAACGTTGCGCATCCCGCAATACACATCACCAGAATGGCCGAAGCGATCTTGGTAAACCTGCCCAGCCCGTCAAGGGTGAGCGGCCAGATAGCCGGCCACATGATGGCGTTGGCAAAACCAAGGAGTGATATCAGGTATACCGATATATTTCCCTTGATCAGGATGGCTGACAAGGCGAAGATGACCCCGAGAATGGCTGAGATTCCCAGGGCTTTGGATTGTGAGAGGGTTTTGGGGATCAGAATAATTCCCAACAGATAACCGACCACCATGGAAAACAGTGTATATGAAGTGAATACGATGGCCCGTGAAGTGGCAAATCCTTTTTCCATCGCATAGAGCGCAACCGTATCACCGGCAATCACCTCGCAGCCTGCGTACAGGAAAAGCGTAATTACACCCAAAACGAAATAGGGATACTGGAACACGTGTTTCTTAACCACCGTACCTTCATTAACATGCTGTTCCTCCTTGTCGGTGTCAATGTCCTGAAGAGGCGAATACCGGACCAGAACAGCGAGGAGCGTAAGAACCACGGCGATAATGATGTAAGGAACAATCACCCTGCCGGCCAGTTCGTTCAGCAGTTCGGTCTTCTGGGCCATATCGGTGGTGGTGGCAACAGTATCCTTGATGCTGTCGACATTTTTAAGAACAATGGCACCGAGGATGAGCGGACTCAGGATCCCTGCCGTTTTATTGCAGATCCCCATGATGCTGATCCTTTTGGCAGCACTCTCGATCGGTCCGAGAATCACGATATAAGGATTGGAAGCCGTTTGCAGAAGGGAAAGTCCGGCACCCTGGATGAACAGCCCGGTAAGGAAAAGACCAAAGGTTCTGGTATTGGCGGCCGGGATAAATACCAGACTGCCAACGGCCATTACAAACAACCCAAGCGCCATACCATTTTTAAATCCTGTTTTGTGGAGGATCCAGGAGGATGGGATCGCCAGGAAGAAGTATGAAATGTAGAAGGCAAAGGTGACAAAATAGGCTTCGAAATTGGTCAGCTCGCAGGCGATCTTGAGGAAAGGGATCAGTGTACCGTTTAACCAGGTGACAAATCCGAAAATAAAAAAGAGCGCGCCGATGATGGTTAGCGAAACCAGATAGGAATTCTTCTGTCCGTTAGCGGTCGTGGTAGCAGCCATTGGGTTTAGTCTTAATTGAATTGAGCCGAAAGATAACAAAAATAATATCTGTGGGGGCGCATATATGCGACCGAGAGGGGATAAGGGGGATAGGGGATGAGGGGGAAAAGGGGTGAGGGGGAGAGGGAATTTGGTTAATTTTGAGGTATGATTTTCAGAAGGTTCACCGGCGTATTACCTCTCATTTTTGCTTTGGTTCTGATTTCCTGCAATCAGGGCGGAAGAAAGGGAGGCAACCTGGTTGTGTCCGACAGTACCGCAGCAGAGGAGGAGTCAGGATATCAGGGAGATAATGCCAATGCGGTATTTGCTGTGCTGGTTTCGCCGGCCAGGCCGGTAGCGGGAGAGCCGGTGAGGATTCTGGCTACCGGTGATAAATCGGTGAGAAAATCCAAAATAGAAATAGAGGGACCCTCTTCGTTTCGGGGCTCCGGTCTTGCCAGGGAGGGAGATGGGCTTCCTTTCTGGAAACTGGAGGGATTTACTGCAGACGCTCCCGGCAGATATACCGTCAGGCTGATGGTAAAGGGTGAAACCAAAGTCACCCGGGAAATCAATGTATTGGATCAAAGGGAACCGTCAGCTGCTTCCGGAATGATCTGGAAATCAGTCCAGGGATGGGATCCTTCTTTTGAAGCCCTCTACTCTGTCTGGATCAATGCCCTGTTTTATGAGGCTGATGAACGCAGCTCCTGGCCGGCCCTGCATGAGGTGATGCACGACCGCAGCAGAAACCTGCTGTACGGTCATCTGGGAATGGATGAGGATAATCCTGATGCAAAGGTGCATGTGATCATGGAGCCCGACTGTGCCGATAACCCTTTCTATCTCAGAGCCTATTTCGCCTGGAAAATGGGATTGCCTTTCGGTTACCATGAAGCCGACAGGGGATGGATGGGTAAGGCACCCTCCACCGGGCGTTGGATTACCAACGAAATTCCCACCTCAAAAGGGAACCCGGTCCTTTCGTTCAATGCCTTTCTCCGCCGACTGATGGACGGAATTCATTCGGGCACAGCGCGAACGGCTTTTGCCAATGATCAGTCAGATTATTACCCGGTGGCACTCACCCATGAGGCTCTCCGTCCCGGAGTCACCTTTGCCGACCCTTATGGCCACACCCTCATCATTGTGAAATGGATCCCGCAATCGGGAAACAAGCCCGGAATGCTGCTTTCGGTGGATGCCCAGCCCGACGGAACCGTGGCTGTCAAACGCTTCTGGAAGGGCAACTTCCTGTTTGCCACATCGGAAGTGATCGGTGAGCCGGGATTTAAAGCCTTCAGGCCGATAGTCAGTGATGGCAATCGTTTTCGCCTGCTTACCAATGCTGAGATACCCGGGATCCCCGGGCTGATCCCCTTTTCCATGCAGCAGCAGGGCATGGACCCGGAGTTGTTTTATCATGCCATGGAACGCCAGATCAATCCCAGGCCCATGGATCCGGAAACCGCCCTTAACGACCTGATCCAGGCCCTTCATGAACAGTGTCTTACGCGGGTACTGTCGGTTTCCAACGGTGAAAAATATATGCAGTCGCATCCGGGTGAGATCATCCCGATGCCCGGCAAGCCTTCAGGGGTATTTCTGGCGGGTGGTTCCTGGGAGGATTTCTCCACCCCGAACAGGGATCTGCGGCTTTTGATCGCAATGGATGCGGTATTGGACTTTCCGGAAAAGTTTATGAAGTCGGTCGGGGATTACCGTGTACCGGCCATGAGCAGCCCCGAGCAGATCAAAAAGAAACTGGAAAACCTGATAGAAAGAAAGACGTCAGAACTCTCAATTACCTACGTGCGCAGCAACGGAACTGAAATGACCCTCTCCCTGGCAGAACTGCTGCGGCGCAGGGATGCTTTCGAGATGGCCTATAATCCGAATGATTGCGCCGAAATTCGCTGGGGCGCCCCCGAAAACAGCGAAGAGCGGTCAACCTGCAAAAGAAAAGTTCCCCAAAGCCAGCTCGAACGAATGAAAGCCGTCAGACCCTGGTTCCAAAAACGCCTCCACCCCCCAACCTAAACTATTCCCTATTACCTATTCCCTATTCACTATTCATCGCCCTGGCCTGCATCTCCAGATCCACTGTTCCTCCCTTCGCAATCTCCTTGTGGCTGAACCGATAGCCTTTTACCTCCTTGCCGTTCACCAGTACCGTGTGAACATATTTGTTCTGTGCGCTGGCTCCCTGGGCCCTGATCTTTAATTCTTTGCCATCGCCCAGATCGATCAGAACCTCCTCAAACAACGGGCTTCCGATCACATACTCCGGATTGCCGGGGGTGACCGGGTAAAATCCCATCGCGGTGAACACGTACCAGGAGGAGAGACCGCCTCCATCCTCATCTCCGCAGATTCCCATCACATCATTCCTGAACCAGGCATCCATCAGCTGCCGCACCCTCTTCTGGGTTTTCCAGGCCTGACCGGCGAAAACATACAGATAAGGCACGTGGAATCCGGGCTCATTTCCCATAACGAACTGACCGACAATCCCTGATGCATCAGGCTGATTCGCGATGGTGGTCCATTTCGCATATCCGGTCAGCGATTCTTCATATAACTGATCCAATTTGTTAACAAACTTTTCCTTACCACCCATCATACCTATCATACCTTCAATATCCTGGGGTACAAACCATGTGTAATTCCATGAATTGATCTCGGCAAAATAATCACGGCAACCCGTACCTCCTGAAGTTTTGGGATCAAAGGGCTCTACCCAGGATCCGTCAGCCTTGCGGGGCGACATGAATCCGGTGGCCGGGTTGAAAACGTTTTTGTAGTTCATGGCCCGGCCGGCGAACAGTTTCTGATCATCCGCCTGTTTGAGTTCGCCAGCAAGCAATGAAAGACACCAGTCATCATAGGCATGTTCCAGGGTTACCGCAACAGCCTGCCTCTTTTCAAAGGAACTCACCTGTTTCACGGTTTCAGGTTCACCGGGAGCCAGTGCCGGGAACCATCCTTTTTCACGGTAAAATTTATCAAGCTCCGTAGCCGGACCCTCCTGCCAGGGGATCATGGTACCCTCCATGGCATTTTTGCGCAGCAGTTTATATGCCCGCTGAAGATCATAGCCTCTCACCCCCTTCATCCAGGCGTCGGCAATGATGGCCGCCTGATGATGCCCGATCATGCATTTGGCATCCCCGGTAACCTGCGGAAAAGTGGGCATCCAGCCACTCTGTTCCCCCATCAGGATATAAGATTTGATCATATCCGATTCCCGGTCCGGACTGATCAGAAACCTCAGGGGATGCAGGGATCTGAAGGTATCCCAGCTCCAGTCGTCAACGTAAAAGGGATGCGATACCCTGATCACCTTCTTATTGTAAGCGCTGAAAGCGCGACCGTATTCGTTGATGTTAACCATCCTTTCCATGGAACGGTAAAGGGCGGTATAGAAAGTGATCCGCTGATCGTCAGTGCCTCCCTTAACCCTGATTTTGCCCAGCTCCCTGTTCCATTGGTTCCGGCCATCGTCCACCACCCTGTTGAAATCCCATCCCGGGATCTCATTGAGCAGGTTTTTGCCGGCCTGGGATTCATCGATCCAGGATACCCCGTAATTCATTTTTACCTGCTCAGCCCCGTTGAAAACCAGAAAGAATCTGAGACCCTTGCCTTTAACCTTATTCTTGGAAACCACGTTATTGGTGGCGTCAAGGTACCCGGCTGATTTTACCGGCCGGTTGAACCACACATTGACGTACTGCCTGATGCCACCCACCATTTCGCTCCCGATCAGGTTCTGATTGTTTTTGAGTTCCATGCTCCCTTCATCCGAAGTCTGGAAAAGCAGGATCAGATCCTCCGTGGTCTCAGGTGAAAACTGGTAAAACCCGCATCGCTCCGTGGGGGCAAAATCCACATTGATATGGCTCTCTTCCAGCAGAACTGAATACTGATATGGGGTTACCTTTTCGAAGTCGTGGTCGAACGCGGAGGAAAATTTTCCTTGCTGAAGATCGGCCATTCCGTTGACCGGCAATACCGTGATGACAGCCCTTCCCCGATGTTCAGGCCGGTTAAGCGGAAATCCGAATATACGGCCGCCAAGATATGAGTCGGAAATACCCGGACTCGTGACCGGAAAAAACCTGACCATACCATACGGTCTGTGAACGGTTGGAAATGTTGGCATTAACACATGACTGATCCCACCGATCCGGGGATTCACAAGATCCACCGGGGAAAAGGATTCCTGAGCCCTGACAGGCATCATTATGACTATGCCTGCAAGTAGTATCGTCCAACGCAGAATTCGTCTCATAAACTGGAAAATTAGGCTGGTAAAGATAAAGGCTCTTTGGTTTATGCCATGAAAGTTTTTTTGGAATTGCCCTGCACAGGGAACGGCTGATCAGTAAATAGAAAATGCCCGGAATAAACCGCGGCCACTACCTTGCCCGCCAGGGTTCCCTCTGTTCCCGGTCAAAGATCTTCCATGCTTCGGTGTCGTCCTGAATGGTTCCTTTTTTCGGATCCCAGATGATCTTCCGGTGTGTCCGGATCGCAATATTCCCCATGTGGCTGATGGTGTCGGAGAGGATGGCATCCTCCAACGGACAAAGTTCAGGTGTCAGTCCTTTGATAGTATCAGTAAACTGCCTGACGATCATCGCACCCTCATGATTGATCCACCCATCAGGGTTGGCGTCTGCATTCAGTATTTTGTGGATCTCCGGATCGCTGGCACTGGCCATCGACCGTCCGAGGGATATCCAGCCTTTGGTGCCAAAGAACGTGGTGCCGTTACCGTCCCAGCGCTTCAGGTACCCCTGCAGAACCGGCACGGCCACCTCATCGCTCATGAAATGCAGCTTTAGTCCGTTTTCATAAGTATATTGAAGATCCCAGCTGTTTACGGTGTCCCAAAGTTTCCCGGGTTCCCAGAAAGCCCCTGTTCCTTCGCAGGTGTAGGCTCCCTTCATCTGATCCCTGATCCCCATCACCATGATATCCAGCGGATGTGCGCCCCAGCCGGCCAGAAATCCAATACTGTAATCGTTCAGGAAATAGGAGGTCTGAGTATCCACCCGGGCCGGACAATAATCATGGAATGCGGCCGGTCCGAGGAACCGCTCCCAGTCGAGGCCCTGCGGAACAGGTTCCTGGATGCAATCCGGATTGGAAACAGGATTTCCCCGCGGGCACCAAACATCCACTCTTTCAATGGTGCCGATATCACCGTTTTTAATCATTTCAATCGCCTGCTGAAAGAATTTAAAGGTCCTCTGCTGTACTCCATAATTGAACAGAACCCTGTGCTTTTTGCACTCTTTCTCCAGCAGCATGAAATCAGCATACCGCAATCCCAAAGGTTTGGCCACATGCAGATGTTTACCCGCCCTGGCTGCCGCAATGGCGATCGGTACGTGCCAGTGATCGGGAGTAGTGATGGCCACTGCATCAATATCCTTACGATCAAGGATCCGTTCAAACTCATTATAAACACTCAGCTTATCACTGATATTCTTCTCTGCATAGTTTTTCTGCGTCATCTCCATCGCCCGCGCACGCCGATCGGCAAACACGTCACAAAAAGCTACCGACCGGATCTGATCCGGCCACCTGAGAAAATAGGAATTCAGCTCGCCGGTGCCCCTGCCTCCCAATCCAATATGTCCGAAAATCACCCTGTCATTGGCCCCTTTTACGCCTGAACAACTCGTCAGGATCATCGGCCCGGTTGAAACAACAGCAGCCCCTATAGCCCCTGTCCGGATAAAATCACGTCTTTTCATAATGTCTATTCACTATTCCCTATTCACTA
>Ga0172369_10007042_pt1 | contig 13177 bp, 10 predicted proteins | sample LakKiv25m_FD_114539 | JGI IMG/M metagenome (GOLD analysis project Ga0172369, IMG submission 114539) | Freshwater microbial communities from Kabuno Bay, South-Kivu, Congo - kab_022012_11.25m | ecosystem: Environmental > Aquatic > Freshwater > Lake | place: Democratic Republic of the Congo... | reverse complement strand
CGAGCGGACGCCGAACTCGTGCGCGATGGCCTCGAAGAACGAGGGCCCGAACGGCGGCGACCCCAGCCGCTCGACGCTCGCGAGATACGGCTCGTAGAAATCCGCGACGCTGCCCGCCCCCACGGTCGTCCCCGCCGCCTGCGCGATTCGCAGATGCCGCCGCACCTCCTTGTCGAGGCCGTCCTGCGCGGCCGCCAGCGGCACCCGCACCGTGACGCACGGCGTCAGGGTTTCGTATCCGGCCGGCGCCGCGGCAGTGCCGCGCAATTCGACCGCAGTGCAGCCGTGTTCCCGCGCAAGGTCAACAGCCGCGCTCCCAAGCGCGTCGCGCACGCCATCGGCATCGGCAAGCACCGAGCCGAACGCCGCTCCGGGCACCGAGACGAGACGCCGCGCCCCCGACAACGTGCGTGTATTGAATAGCGGCAGCACGCCGCGAATCCCCGACGCGTCGATCGCCGCGAATCCGGCGAATCGATGGCCCAGCGCGGTTTCGACGACGCGGCGCCACGCCTGGAGGTGGAACGGCGTCGCCTCGGAATGCGCCTCCACGAAGCGGTCCCACTCGCGGGGATCGACCTCGCGCTCGACGCGCAGGCCGTTCACGGCAGCCATCCTTCCAGCACTCCGCCGATCCGACGGGCCGCCCGATCCCAATCGAACTCCTCGACCGACGCGCGGGCCCGCGCAGCCACCGCGTTCAGTCGGGACGGACCTGCCGCCAGGGACTCGAGCAGCGAGCGAAGCGCCGTCACGTCGCCCGCGGGCAGCAGGAAGCCGTTGTCGCCGTCGCGCACGACCTCGTCCACGCCGAGCAGGCGCGAGGTCGCGACCGGCGTGCCGCACGCCAGCGACTCCAGCACGACGTTCGGATACGTCGCCGTGCCGTACGAGCAGCGACGCGGCAGCACCGTCAGATCCGCCGCGGCGAACACCTCGCGCGGATCGCACAGGCCACGAATCGTCACGCCCGGGAGTCCGCGCCAGCGCTCGACCTGCGCGCTCTCCTCCGCCTCGTGCGCCGTCGCGAGAACCAACGTCGCCCTGCCCTGCTCAAGCAACGGGCCGGCGGCCTCGAGAAGAAGCGACGCGCCTTTGGTCCAGGTCAGATGTCCCACGTAGGCAAGGATGAAGGATGAAGGATGAAGGATGAAGGATGAGGACTGCCGCATGCGTCCTTCTTCCTTCAGCCTCTCGTGCGGGCGGAAACGCTGCAGATCGACGCCCGCCGGCGCAAAGGCGACGCGCCGCGCCCCGGCCTTCTCCGCGCGCGCCGCCAGGTGCCGGCTGGCTGCGAGGATTCCGTCCGCATGACGCAGTGCGGCACGAGAGAGCAATGCGCCGTTCATCGCCAGGTGCGGAAGCTGTTCCGTGAGCCAGTGCCCGCGCGCGGCACCGAGCTCGTACCAGTCGGTCCACAGCCACTGGAGCATCGGCACGGTCAGGCCCGCGGCGCGGCGCATCGCGAGAGCCAGAATTCCCGTGCTCGCGGTCTCCATGCAGTTCAGCACGCAGTCCGGCCTCCACTGCCGGAGCAGCCCCGCGCCGCGCACGAGCAGCCGCGCGGCGCCGACGGGATAGGCGTCGCGGGCGAAGCGCGAGCGGTACAGCGGCGAGCCGATCCGGTGGACGGGATGGCCGAGGAAAGCGTCCTCGGCGTCTCGATCGGACATGCCGAGAAAGAGCCAGTCGAACCGATCCGCGAGCCGAGTGCAGAGCGCAGCGACGTTGTTGCGCCCGGCCTCCGCCGCCGGAGGGCCGAAGTCGTTGACCAGCACCGCGATGCGTCGTCTGGACACCGCCCGGGCCTTCCCTCACCGGCTCTGGCCGACGATCGCCTCTCCGGCCACGATGAGCGCCGCCCCGAACCCGCGCGCCGGCGTCAGCCTGTCCTGGAACACGACCACCGACACGGCCAGCATGAGCACGTAGTGCAGGCTGTAGACGAGATTCGCGCTGGAGTAGCGGAAGCGCGAGAGCACCGCCATCCAAGCCAGAAACCCCAGCGGGTAGAGCGCCGCGCCGCCGAGGATGTAGGGGTTGCGCGCCAGCGTCGCGATCTGCGGTACCAACTCGCCCCATTTCGGCGTGAAAGGAGTCCGGTTCAGGCCCAGCTTGAAGAGCGCGTTGGACGTCTCCGCGATCACCATGCACCCGAAGAACAGCAGCGCGGCCTTCATGCCCGCACCTCCGCGCCGGAGCCGGCGCCCGGCGTGCTAGCTTACCCGTGCGGCCCGCCGAGTCCACGAATCGGCCGCATTGCGGCGGCCTCGCCGTGCGCGGGCCGCGGCGGATCCATGGCGCCAAGACTCCTCGTGCTGTCGCACCACGACCGGCTCCTGGACGTGTGGCGCTCCGAGGGCCGCACGGGCCTGCGCGTCGCGCACCTGGACGCGCACTGCGACATGCGCGGACTCGTGGTGGACCGCGCGCGCGGCGAGGCGGCACTGGTGGAGCACCGCTCCGCGCGCCCGTCGAACTTCCTCGCGATCGCCGCCGCCGAAGGGCGCGTCGCCTCGGTGCGCTGGGTGCACGACCGCCGGGGCGGCCGGCGGAACGACACGTTCACGGTACTCTTTCCAGAGGATATGACCTGCTGGCCCGCGAGCCGCCGCCTGGCGTCGTACGCGCAGGCCCGGCGCTTTCCGTTCGAGCTGCGCGTGGAGCCGCTGTCGTCGTTCCGCGGGGTGCACCCCGACGAGGTGCTGGACGTCGACTGGGATCTGTTCTTCGCGCCGGGCAAGCCGCCCGCCGCCGGCGAGCGCGAGACACGGGCGCTGCTGGACCTCGCATGGGATCCGCCGCCGGCGGAGATCGCGCTCTGCTCGTCGCCGGAGTACTCGAATTCGCGCGGATTCGACACATTCGTGCACGCGCTTGCGGAACGGGTCGGCGCCCTCGTCGAGACGGTGCCCGACGCGACTCCGCGCGCCTCCCGCGTTCCGGGCGTCTGGCGGCATGCGGCCCGCGCGGCCTTCGCCGCGGCGCGCAACGCCGTCGTCGCCCTGCAGGGAGGATCGTTCGAGTGAGCACGCGCGACGCCGACGGCATCTACGCACGATGGAGAGCGGTCTTCGATCGCTACGCCGTCGAATCCGACGGATTCTATTCCTCCGCCGCGCGGGCGCAGCGCCGTCACACGCTGTTCCAGACCGCGCTGCGCCGGCTTCTCCTGGGCCTCGCGGGCCGGGCCGTTCGCGACGGAGCCCGGACCGTGCTCGACGCCGGCTGCGGACGCGGCGACTTCGCCGTCGCGCTCGCGCGCCGCCACGCACGTCTGCGCCGCTGCACCGGCGCGGACTTCTCGCCCGCGTCGCTCGCCATCGGGCGACGCGACGCGGGGGCCGACGCGCGCCTCTCGTTCGTCGGCGCACACCTGCTGGAACTGCCGTTCCGCACGGGATCCTTCGATCTCGTCGTGTGCATGAACGTGCTTCACCACGTGCCGGCCGACGACCAGCCCCGCGCGCTGTCGGAGCTGGCGCGGGTCGCCACCGGATGGCTGCTGCTGGAGGTCAAGAACGCGCGAAGCCTCTACCACCGGCACATCCACCCGGGGCGTGTCGACGGCATTCCCGTCCACCCTGCGACCGCACGCGACGTGGCGCGGATTCTCGCGCCGTGCGGGCTGACGCTCGCGGGCCGGCGCGGCCTGCCCGGCCCCGAGCTGCTCTCGCCCTCGCTCTGCCTGCTCTTCCGGCGCTGAGCCGCGGCCACCTACTGGCACGCCGTGCCGCCGTCGGTCGATCCGTGACGGCACGAGTGCATCTTGCGCGTGACCTCGAGCCAGTGCAGCGTCCCGACGAGGTCGCCGATGCCCGTGGACACCGTGAGCGGAGGCGATCCCGACTCGACGCTCAGGCCGCCGTAGCTCACCGTGCCCGCACCCGCGTTCACGGCCAGCATCGGCGAGGGCGCCAGCGGAATGCCGACCGCCGGCGTCGCCACGAAGCGCAGCGTGGTCGTGTACGTCGCCGAACCCTCCTGGCCGCAGCCGATGCCGCCGGTGATCGCGTTGGCCTGGTAGTGGCGCTCGACGGCTCCCATCGTCATCTCGGGCCCGCACCCCACCCAGTTGCCCCAGCCGTGGCCGTCGCCCTTCTTGGTGCCGTGGCCGTCGCCGTCGGTGCCGGCGGAGTCGACTTTGTGGTGCCCGTCGCCGTGGCCGCAGGTCTCGTCCTCGTTGTGCGTCGTGCCGTGACCCAGCAGCGCCGCCTCGCTCGGCGGGCAGATGAGGTCGTTTCGCCCGCCGAGGCTGCCCCACGGGTCGAGCGTGCTCCAGAACACGCACCCGCCCAGCAGCAGCGAACCGGTCGCGGTCTTCTCGTCCTGCGAGTTCAGATACGGCAGGTACCAGCCGTTGCCCTCGGGCGTCGAGAGCGCGACCGACGCGTTCACGAGGTCCGTGTCGGTGAGCGCGGCCGTGTCGTAGGCCTGCGCCTGCGCGTAGGTCGTGAAGCGCGCGCGGGCGCCGGTGCCCCAGAGGAGGAACGAGTAGTAGCGCGAGGTCTCCTGGGTGGACGACGACCCGAAGTTGATCGTCGAGCCATCCGGCCGTCCCGTGCCGTAGGAGCAGTCCTCCAGCGAGCCGTTCCACGTGCAGTACACCTTGCCGTGGAACGAGCCGGGACGGCTGCTGCGGCGGTGGTGGTTGTAGCCGTCCTGGTATTTGTCGTTGCCGTTGCCGTTGCACGAGCCGTGGCCGTCGCTGTTGCCGTAGCCCTTGCCGTTGCCGTAGCCGTGGTCGTCATTGCCGTTGGAGTTGCCGTCGTGGTGATCCGAGCCGTGCCCGTTGTTGTCGTTGCCGTTGTCCTCGTTGGCCGGGTCGCCGCACTGGTAGTTGTTGTTGTCGCTGTCGTTGTCGTGGTGATGGTACGCGTAGTCGCTGTCCCAGCTTCCCGGACACCGGATCTCGTACTCGAAGTCGCGGTCCACCACGTCGGTCGTGGCGTTGCCCTGCCCGAGCGAGTCCAGCGACAGCGTGTCGACGGAGCGTCCGGTGCCGCCCTGCTCGATGTTCCACTCGCCCTCGACCTTCTTGCCCTCCTGTCCGGAGCCGTGGCCGGGGCCGATGTGGTGCTTGTGCACGGTGACGTGCACCTTGCACCCGCGCCGGATGCATGCCCACAGGTTGTCGATGGAGCACGTGCCGCCGTTGCCGTCGAACATCCCCTCGCGGTTGCCGCTGCCCAGCAGCACGCGGATCTGGCCGGTGTCCAGCTTGGCCACCGCGGCCGCGAAGAAGAACGGACTTCGCATCGACATCGACTGGTTCTTGAACTCGACGAACGTGCGCGCGCCGTACCAGTTGTCGGCGAAGCCGTCGCCCGAGGTGTCCCTCCCGGGTGCCGCCATGTTCACGACCCAGACCTGCCCGCCCGTGTCGCCGACCACCAGCGAGTCGAAGAGAGAGTCCTGTTCGCTGTCGATGAGCGCCACGGGGGCGGCGATCGGGTACAGGTTGTTGCGCGGATCGGTCGTGCCCGTCGAGTCGCGGCGTGCAAAGGCGTAAACGGCCGCGCCCGTCCACACGTCGATCATGTTGATGCTGCGTCCGCGGAACAGCGCCGGATCCCAGCCTCCGCCCACGGCGACGACCCAGCGCTCGCGCGCCTTGACGCCGCCGACGGTGAGCGGACCGGTCGTGTCGTACCAGGCCACCGGGCCGATGGGCGGCGCGGCCGGCAGCAGATCGTCCCAGCTCTCGCCGGCGTCCAGCGCCTCCGTGGTGGCCGGCGGGGGCCACGTCCACAGGTAGCTCGGGGTCGCGGGGTTGGTCACGTCCAGCGCCGTGTAGCTGCGCCCGCCGCTGCGCTCGGCGACGACGGCCACCGTGTGGTACTCGTCGGCCTGTTTGCGGCCGTCGACCGCTGTCGCGCCGCTGCCGTCCACCCAAACGTCGCGGACCATCGGCGTGCCGTCCACGAAGTACTCGTGCGTCGGCGAGAGCAGGTACCGGAAGAGCTTCGGCAGCAGATCCGGAGGGATGAAAGCCCACATCTCGCGTCCCGTGCCGCCGTCCCACACGTGGCGTCCGTGCGAGTCGGTCGCGTCGTTGGCCGAGTTGAACGCGTGGAGCATGCCGTCGTTGGCGCCGACGAGCACCGTCTGCGTGCGGTACTTGTTCGCCTGGGCGTAGGAGGCGTAGGCGGCCATGCCGCCGGGCGTGGCGGTCGAGGAGAAGAGGGCGGCCGCGCACTGGCTCACGATGCCCAGCCCGCACAGGTAGCTGGGAGCGGGCGGCAGCACCTGCACCGGCGCCGAGTGGAAGATGTCGCCCAGAATGTTGGGGCGCGAGACCGGATTCGTCGGCGGCGGCGTCGTGGCGTTGTACGGCGACTGGCGCAGGACGTCGTAGCCGTGCAGGAACTGGATGACGTCCGTGGCGCAGTCGGCCTCCGTGGCGTAGGTGTGGCCGGTCAGCGTCGCGAGCCGCGTGCAAGTCGCGCCCGTCGTGCCGCCCAGCGCGAGCAGCGGCGTGAGCGTCGCCACGTGCGCCACGTCCACCGCGAGCAGCCCCGGGCCGTACCCGGTGCCGTTGGGCGCCACGGTGTAGATGCTGCGGGGATCCGAGGACGCCCCGGAAATCGTGAGGTTCATGCGCGAGGTGAGGGCGCCGGCCGCGTCCCACACGGGGGTCGCCGTCACGTGGCTGCCGTTCACGACCTTGAGCGGCCAGTTGGTCGTCCACGCCCCGGTGTTGTCGAGCTGGACGAAGTTGCCGTCCGGGTCCTCGCCCACGAAGGCGCCGCCGTTGTCCTGCACGTAGGCGTCGGTGCAGCTCGCGTTGCCGTTGGGGTTCGTCGCCGTCACGTGGTTCAGGTCGGCGTCGGAGCAGCCCTGGGACATCTCGTCGAACAGGCGGAAGCGGTACAGATCGCCCCACCACTGCGGCCCGTCGAGCCGGCGCATGCGCGGGATGAACACGCCCGCCGTCGGGTTCGACAGGACCGGCGGGGCCGCCTGCAGCGGCGCCAGGGAGGCCATCGACATCGTGACCGCGCGGTGGAAGATGACCTCGAATACTCTGTCGATGGATGCTTTCAGGCCCGCGAAATCCCGCGCCACGTGGAACGAGCCGCCGCCGGCGCGCGCGATCTCCTTGAGCATCGTCTGCTCGCCGTACGGATCCTCGGGGTCGCCCACGGCCACGACGAACGTGGTGATGGGCGTGCCGGCGCCGGCGTAGTTGGCCGTGTGCTGGGTCGCCCAGCGCGCCACGTCGTCGGCCCAGTCCATGTCGCAGGTGCCGCCGGGCGTCTTGCGGACCGCTGGGCCGTTGATGGCGGTCGCCGTTCCGCTGCCGCCCGAGGGCGAGTTGAAGAAGTCGTTGCCGTCGTTCTCGCCGCCCATGCCCTGCGTCGAGCAGGCCTGCTCGGCCTGGCACCACTCGGGCAGCACGCCTCCGGTGCGGGTGCAGGCGGGGTTCGCGCTGTCGCCGCGTCCGTCGGAGAAAAGCACCTGGAAGTCGCCGAACCCCGCGACGAGGCAGGTCCAGCACGGCCCGCTCTTGCCGTCCTCCATCGGGTGCGTGCTCTGGTTGTTGAGGTTGAAGTACCAGGTCTTTTCCTGTCCGCCCAGGTACCAGACGCTCTCCAGCAGCATCTCCGCGAGCGGATTGGCGGACGAGGCGTAGTCGATGCGGTCGACCGCCTTCTGCTTCTGGTTCATGGGGCGTCCGTTGCCGTTGCAGCTCTGGGGCAGCATCTTCTGCACCGTCTCGCCGCCGACGGTGCCGTCGCTCCCGGTGGCCTGGCCGTCGGCGATGCCGTCGGGAGCGACGACGGCCTCGCGCAGGATGGACAGGTAGGGCCCGTTGACGAGACGCCGGTAGGCGAGGCGCAGGAGCTGCCACTTCGGCGGGTAGAAGCGCAGCCAGTTGCCCGCGAACACGCCCGCCGCCGGCGTCACGTCGGCGTTGCTCGCCTGGGGGTTGAGCCAGTAGCCCTTGCTCTGCACGCACTGCTTGCACGCGTTCTTCTGGCTGCTGCCGCCGGCGTTGGTGCAGGCGTTGTTGAGGGTCTCGGGGTAGCCGTCGTAGTCCCCGCCCGTGGGCCAGCGCAGGTAGCGGTAGTAGCCGCTGGTGTCGGTGCGGATGTTGTCGGCCGTGCCGTATCCGCCCCCCGTGAAGACATCGACGGCCTCGGGGTTCGGGTAGTACACGTTCGACTGGTAGTGGCCGGCGAGCGACGTGAGCCCGGCGTTCGCGAGCTCGTCCGGGGGCATGACGTATTCGAGGTTGTTGAGGAAGGCGTTCGTGCACCCCGTGGGCTGCGTGCCGCCCAGAGCGGAGCGGATGCGGTGCAGGCGCAGCGGAAAGTCCTTCATGGAGGACTTGGCGGCGTAGATGAGGTTCACGTTCGTCTTGGGGTTCTTCCAGTTGCCGCGCCGGAAGAACTTGTAGTCGCCGCGGTTGTCGCCGGTCGCCTCGTGGTCCATGCGCTCGATCGCACGGTTCCACGCGCCGTTGTCCTGGGTGGCCGCCGCGGTGCCTGGCGCCGCGATGGCAAGCAGGAGCGATGCCGCCACTGGGATGCGCATGGCGTTCTCCTACAGCCCGAAGCGGACGAGGTACTCGACCTCGTCCTGATGTGCGGGACCGCCGTCGCCCGGCGGCACCATGCACACCACCGTGTAGCGGTAGACCTGTCCGCCCAGCGGCGTCGTGATGATGCGGTTGGCGATGTCGCTCACGCCGATGCCGTTGTTGGGCGTGCCGCGCGCGAGCGTCACCGTCGTCACCGCGAAGTTGTCGTAGTGGCCGGAGTTGTAGCGGGTGCTGCCCAGCGACCGGTCGAGCACCATCTCCAGCGGACTCACTCCGTAGATGCTCATCTGCCCCAGCAGCATCTGGCGGGCGCCGTCGGCGCACGACACCGTCTCGTCGTAGTGGCGCTTGGCGGCCGTGGCGTCGGCCTGCGAGGTGTTGCGGCGCACCAGCGACAGGGAGAAGATCGTCACGACGACCAGCAGCATCACCGTCACGATGAGCGTGGAGCCGCGCTGGCCGCGGAGCTTCGGGCAACCACCGAGACACAGGGACGCGAAGTCTTTTCTTCGTGTCTTCGTGTCCTGGCGGTTCGTGTCGCTTGCCGGTTGCAGGCGGACAGCGCCGCCGTCGTACGTGGGAAGCGTCATTGGACCATCGCCTCCGTGTTGGGCTTGAAGGTGCTCGTCTGGACCTGGCGCTGGCCCGTGCCGTGCTCCTTCCAGCGCACCACGATCTGCACGATCTTTCCCTGCGGGACGCCGGTGCTCTCGTAGTCGGCCTCGTAGACGTTCCAGTAGCGCACGAAGTCCGGGGTGCCGTCGGCGTCCACGTCGCTGCCGAGCCCCTGGTAGGCGCCCAGCGCGCCCGGCGTTGCGGCGTTCGCGTCGCCCGCCTTGTCCGAGAACTGCTGCTGCAGCGGCGCCGCGTCCGCGCGCCCCATGTCCCAGTGCTCGGCGATGACGGCGTCCTCGGCCGAGGCCACCGTCGCGCGCGACGCGAGTCTCGGGTCGTCGTAGTCCCAGCGCAGAACGCTCTCGGAAAGGTCGTGCGCGAGCTCCGACGCCTGCGCCATGCAGGTGCCGAACTTGTTCGCCTTCACGGCGACCACCTGCAGCCCCGACAGCCCCAGCACGCCGATGAGAAGCACCACGAGTGAAATCATCGACTCCAGAATCGAAAAGCCGCGCCCCGCGCCCTCGCGATGAAATGCGCCCCGTGCGCAGACCGCCCGGACCGCGCGGGCGGGCACGCGGGCGGCGCCCCGGGCGGCGGATCTGCGGCGGCTGGGCGTTTCCATGAGCGGGAGCATACGCCAGCGCGCGGGGAGAATCGAGCTTTTTGCAAGGGATTCTCGTTGTTTCCGGATTCGCGACCTACACCCACACGCCACCACACGCCGGGGTCGGAACGCGGAATGAACGCAGATTGCAGGCGTTTGACGACGGCGGTGCCGTAGCGCCGCGGGCGCGGAGGTCGGTGCATGTGCGACACCGGGCGCCTGCGCACGCACCCGCGGCGGACCGCCGCGGCGCCCTCAGCGCGCGCGCAGCACCGAGCGCACCAGGTGGAAGTCGCCCTCGGCGAGCGAGCCCGCCCGCACGCAGCGCACGCGCCCGTCGGGGGCGACGAGCGCGTGGATCGGGATCGAGGATGCGGCGTCGAGGCCCTGCGTCTTCGTCCATGCGTCCATCGACGCGGTTTCCGCCACGCGCAGCGAGACCTTCGGCACGACGTCGCGGTGCGCGGACACGAACTTCGCGACGTCCGCGGCGTCCTCGTCGAGCGAGATCATCCACACGTCGACGGGCACCCCGTCGTGCTCGAGCAGCTCGCGCCAGCGCGCCAGCAGAGGCAGCTCGCGCACGCACGGGGCGCACCACGTCGCCCAGAAATTGAGCCAGATCCAGCGCCCGCGCGGCAGGGGCGGCGCCGGGGGCTCGGTCCGCGGCAGGTCGGGCGCGGGGGCGCCCGCGCCCTCGTGCACCAGGTCGCACCACTTCGCCTGCAGGGCGCCGGGGGCGGCCTTCACGGCGTCGAAGCGCGAGCGTACGGGCTCCTGCGGCGTCGCCGTCTCGTGGCAGGCCGTCGCGGACAGGAGCACGGAAAAGACCAGAGTGCAGCTCACGCCGGATCCGGCTCCTCGTGCGGAGGGGCGAGCGGCCCTCACCCCCGACCCCTCTCCACACGGGCCGCAACCGCACTGCCTCTTCGATCGCACAGCGGCCCGGTGGAGAGGGGAGGGCTGCCGCTCCTGGATTCGGCGGCGCGGATATTCCCGTCTGCGCGCCGAGCGGTCCCACGTCAGGCGCACGACTCGACGCGCTCTTCTCCCCCTCTCCACCGGGCCGCAACCACGCAGGATCGAGCGTTGCGCATCGCGGCCCGTGTGGAGAGGGGGTCGGGGGGTGGGCCGCGGGGGCGCCGCCCAAGGAGTCCGATCTGGCAAGAGGCGCACCCAAAGGGCTACAGGCGGCAGTCGATCCACGCGACGAAGGCGGATCGGTTCAGCTCGGCGGTGGAGCATTCGGCATCCGTGTGCGAGCGGGACCACTGGCAGAACTCGCGGTCGAGCTGCGCGAACTCCTCGCCCAGCCACAGGAGGCCCACCTCCTGGTCGAGGTCCGGGTCCTTGAACTGCGCGCGCAGGTGGTCGAGCACGGCGCCCGCGCGGCGTTCGGACAGCTCGCGGTTGTGCTGCACGGCACCCTCGGGCGAGGCGCGCGCGACGACGAGGAAGTAGGAGGCGCCCTTCTGCGCCGAGAAGGTGCGATCCAGCAGAGCGGCACCGGACTCGTCCAGCTCGGACCTGTCCAGGTCGAACTGCACGATGGCGGCGCGCTCCGCGACGGGGCGGAAGAGCGCGTTGAAGTCGTTTCCGCTCATGGCGGCGACCTTCTTCGCGTCCACGGGCTTGCACCCGCGCGACTGGCCGCCCTTCAGAAGGCCGCAGCTCGTGAGCACGCGGCGCAGGATGGGGCGCAGCGCGCCGTCGCAGTAGCCCTTGTCGGTCATGGACGCCACCGCGGTGGTGCGCTCGTCGGGCCGCTCGCCCAGGCGCGCGGCCGCGTCGCCCGTCCACGACGCGACGGGCGCGCCCGCGAGCGCCAGCGCCGCGACGGCCAGGGCCAGGTGGATGCCCAGCGGCTTCATGGCCGGCCTCGATTCGGCTTTCGGCTTTCGGCTTTCGACTTTCGGAAGAGCCAAGTGGGATGCCCAACGGCCCCGTGGCCGGCCGTTTTCCGGCATTCGGCTTTCGGAAAAGCGCGGTGGTTGCCCGGCGGCTTCATGGCCGGCCTCCCGCCGCGCGCGTCGCGGGCTCCTGCATCAGCCTCGCGAGCGAAAACTCCAGCCCGAGGTCCGTGTCCTCGTCGCACAGACGGCGCCCGTCGACGAAAAGCTGCGGCGTGCCGACGGGCAGCGAGTTGGAGACCGCCCAGCGAAGCGACTTGTCGACGCGCGATCGCACCGCGGGCCTCCCCACGCAGTCGGCCAGATTCGGAAAGCGCGCGCGGACGGCGGCGAGCACCGACGCCTGCGATTTCGCCCCCTTTTCGCGCAGATCCGCGGCGTTGCGAAGCGCCCAGTCGACCACCTCGGGCGCCGCGTCGCCCGCGCACAGCACGGCCTCGCTCACGGCGCAGGCGCCCGGGTGCAGCGACTCGGGCACCATCCAGTTGCACTCCTTGTCGAGCGGGAACAGCACGCCCTGCAGGTCCAGGCGCTCCTGCAGACCGCTCGCCTCCAGGCGGTGCGCGAAGTGGGCGCACGCGGGGCACAGCGGATCCAGCATCTCCACCGCGGGGATTCCGCCGCGGACGCGGTGCAGGGGAACGCGCACGCCGTAGCGGTCCTCCGGGTGCACCAGCTCGCCGCACCCGGCACGCTGCTGCGCCGCCGCCGGGCGAAGCGCGAGGAAGAGCGCCAGCGGCACGGCCACGAACAGCACGCCCTCCCCGAACTGCAGCACGTGGCGGCCCCACGGCAGCGCTTCCGCATCCCCTGCCCTGGCGGCCTCGCGCCACGCCAGAGCGGAGAAGACGCATGCGCCGAGCGACGAGGCGTAGATGCCCACGCAGAGCCTGCAGAACGAGCCGAGCTGGGTGGCGGAAATCGCCCCGTAGAGCGCCGACATGCCGACGGGCAGCAGCGTCGCGACGAACAGGAAGCGCGCGTCGTTGCGCGAGCCCTCGCGCCGGCGGGCGAGCAGATCCGCAGCGAAAAACAGCAGAAACGCGAACACGGACATGGACAGCATCGCCACGGGGATGCCGCCCCACAGGTGCGTGCGCAGCAGCGACGACCAGGGACTCATCATGGCGGCGTAGCAGCCGCTGGTGCCGGCGCTGTCGAGCGCGCCCATCCCCGGCACGATCGAGCACGTGATGGCGTGGACCTGGCGGTCCAGGTGCGCGACGAAGTCCCGCGTGGACACGGCCGAGAAGACGAGGCCCGCGGCGGCGCAGAGCCCTGCGGCCACGAGGAATCGCCGGCGCGGGGCCATGTCGGAAACCTCCTGCGCGCCGCCCCCGGTCGCGCGGGCGCGGAGCCTAGGAACGCGCCGGCTCGACTGTCAAGATTCCGACCGCAGCGCGGATCGGTCCGGCGCCAGTTCGACGATGCAGCCGGGCGGCGCCAGCTCGCGGGCGCCGGAGGCGGTCAGCCAAGCCGGCAGCAGCAGCCCCCGGG
>Ga0172369_10007038_pt1 | contig 13180 bp, 9 predicted proteins | sample LakKiv25m_FD_114539 | JGI IMG/M metagenome (GOLD analysis project Ga0172369, IMG submission 114539) | Freshwater microbial communities from Kabuno Bay, South-Kivu, Congo - kab_022012_11.25m | ecosystem: Environmental > Aquatic > Freshwater > Lake | place: Democratic Republic of the Congo... | reverse complement strand
CTAGATAGGGCGCGAAAAAATGCTGATGACCGGCGAAATCGGTCGTTACGGGGGGAGCAGGACGGGAGCAGGCAGGGGTGTCGGCTCCTTCATGAATAATGCAGGCTAATGACTCAGTGGCGACCGGCGAAATCGCCAATGATGGCAGCACCCAGGCCGACAACGGCTCCCTTGCGGTCGGCGAAGTCGATGTCGACGAGACGGAAGCTGAAACCGGTGGGACAGCCGCCAATGACGGTTCGCTGGCAACTGGCGACATCGAGGTCGATGCCAGCACCGACAGCAGCACCGACAGCAGCACCAACAACTCTCAGGAAGCCGAAACCGGCGGGACAGCCGCCGATAACGGTTCCCTGGCAGTGGGTGATGTCGATGTAGATGCCTCCGAGGAAGAAGCGGGTGCCGAAACTGGCGGAACCGCCGCCAACAACGGCTCGCTTGCAACCGGCGACATCGAGGTTGAAGTTGATGACAGCACCGACAACTCTCAGGAAGCCGAAACCGGTGGGACAGCCGCCGATAACGGTTCCCTGGCGGTCGGCGATGTTGATGTTGCTGTCGATGAAGCTGATGCCGGCAACAACGCCGCCAACAACGGCGGTGAAGTGGCCGACAACGGCAGCACCATCGTCGGCGACATTGATACCGATGTCGAAGTTGACGAATCGGCAGCCGAGACCGGTGGGACCGCTGCCAACAACGGTTCACTGGCGACTGGCGATATCGATGTCGATGTCGATGACAGCACCGACAACAGCATCGATAACTCCAAGGAAGCCGAAGAGGGTGGGACGCTGGCCGACAGTGGCAGCACCGCCATTGGTGAGATCGATACCGATGTCGAGGTTGATGAAGCGGGTGCCGAAACCGGTGGGACCGCCGCCAACAACGGGTCCCTGGCGGTCGGTGAAGTCGATACGGATATCGATGCCTCCGAAGAAGCGGATGCCGAAACCGGTGGGACCGCTGCGAACAACGGGTCCCTCGCGGTCGGTGAAGTCGAGGTTGATGCCAGCGACGACAACAGCGTCGACAACTCCAAGGAAGCCGAAGAGGGCGGTACCCTGGCCGACAGCGGCAGCACCGCGATCGGTGAGATCGATACCGATGTCGCTGTAGAGAACGACGAAGCCGAGGCCGGCAACAATGCGGCCAACAACGGCTCGCTCGCGACTGGCGACATTGCGGTGGATGCCAGCGACAACTCGGTCGACAACGCGAAGGAAGCCGAAGAGGGTGCTAGCCTGGCCGATAACGGCAGCACCGCCATCGGCGATGTCGCGGTGGATACTGACATCGATACCAATGAAGCCGAAACCGGTGGGACTGCGGCCAGCAATGGCTCCCTCGCGGTCGGCGAAGTCGAGGTGGATGCTTCCGAGGAAGCCTTAGCCGGCGAAAATGCAGCCAACAATGGCGGCACGATCACCGATACGGACAACTCCAAGGAAGCCGAAGAAGGTAGTGCCGTGGCCGATAATGGCTCCCTCGCGACCGGTGACATCGAAGTGGATGCCAGCGAGGAAGACAAGGCCATCGCCGGCGAGAATGCCGCCAACAACGGTGGCGTCATCACCGATACGGACAACTCCAAGGAAGCCGAAGAGGGTGCGACCCAGGCTGACAACGGCTCACTCGCAATCGGTGAGATCGATACCGAGGTCAATGAAGCTGATGCCGAAACCGGTGGGACTGCCGCTAACAACGGTTCCCTTGCGATCGGTGAGGTCGATACTGATGTCGAAGTCGACGAAGCCGAGGCGGGCGGGAACGCCGCCACCAACGGCTCACTCGCAACCGGCGATATCGATGCCAGTGAGACCGAAGAAGCCAATACCGGCGGCAACGGCGCCAACAATGGCAGCCTGGCGACTGGCGACATCGCGGTAGATGCCAGTGACAACGCCGGTGGGAATCTGGCGGATGACGGCAGCCTGGCGACCGGCGATATCGCGGTGGATGCCAGCGACAATTCCAAGGAAGCGGAAGAAGGCGGCAGCCTGGCCGATAACGGATCCCTGGCGACTGGCGACATCGAAGTGGATGCCAGCGAAGCTGACGGGAAAACCGCGGCCAACAACGGTGGGACGGCGACCGATAGTTCGGTCGACAACTCCCAGGAAGCCGACGGCAACGCTGCCAATAACGGCAGTCTGGCGACCGGCGACATCGCCGTCGAAGTGGATGCCTCCGAGGAAGCCGAAGCGGACGGCAATGCCGCCAATAACGGCTCGCTCGCGACCGGCGACATCGATGCCAGCGACAACTCCAAGGAAGCCGAAGAGGGTGGCACCCTGGCCGATAACGGCAGCACCGCGATCGGCGAGATCGATACCGACGTGGCTGTCGATGTCAATGAAGAGGAAGCCATGGCTGGCGGGAACGCCGCCAACAATGGCTCGCTTGCCACCGGCGATATTGCGGTGGATGCCTCCGAGGAAGCCGAAGCGGGCGGCAATGCGGCCAACAATGGCTCGCTCGCGACCGGTGATATCGCGGTGGATGCCAGCGATAACTCCAAGGAAGCCGAAGAGGGCGGTAGCCTCGCCGATAATGGCGGCGTCGCGGTCGGAGATGTCGATGTCGATGTCGAGGAAGCCAATGCTGACGGCAATGCCGCCAATAATGGCTCGCTCGCGACCGGCGACATCGCCGTGGATGCCAGCGAGAGCCTGACGGCCGGCGAGAATGCGGCCAATGATGGCGGTACGGTCAATGAAACCGACGTGACGACTGGCGACATCACGGTGGATGCCAGCGACAACTCCAAGGAAGCCGAAGAAGGCGGAACGCTCGCCGACAACGGTGGGACCGCGATCGGTGAGATTGATACCGATCTGGAAAACAACGAAGCCGAGGCCGGCAACAATGCGGCCAACAACGGCGGTCTCGCGACCGGCGACATCGCGCTGGATGTGGATGCCAGCGACAACTCCAAGGAAGCGGAAGAGGGTGGCTCCCTGGCCGACAACGGCTCGCTCGCAGTGGGCGATGTCGATGTCGATAACGAGGAAGCAATGGCCGGCGACAACGCGGCCAATAACGGCGGCACCATCACCGACAACGAGAAGAACGCTGACGGCAGCCTGGCCGATAATGGTTCGCTCGCGATCGGCGATGTCGACGTAGATGTGGATGCCAACGAGGAAGCCAATGCCCTCGACAATGCCGCGAATAACGGCAGCACCATCACGGATGGAAATGTGGCCGACAATGGTTCGCTTGCCACTGGCGACATTGATGTGGATGCCAGCGAAGAAGCGAAAGCCGGCGACAATGCGGCCAATAACGGCGGCACCGTCACCGACAACGAGAAGAACGCTGACGGAAGCCTGGCCGACAATGGCTCGACCGCCGTCACCATAGACGAGATTGAAGTCGATGCCAGCCAGGAAGAAAAAGCCATCGCTGACGGCAATGCCGCCAACAATGGTTCCCTGGCGACCGGCGATATCAAGACCGCGGCGGACAATGGCAGCCTGGCCGATAACGGCGGGATCGCCACCGGCCCGATCGATATCACGGTGACGAAAGAGGAAGACAAAGCTATTGCCGGCGACAACGCCGCCAACAATGGCTCGACGGTTGTTTCCACTGGCGACATCGCAATCGATGCCAGCTCGGAAGAGAAGGCCGTTGCCGGTAAGGATGCCGCCAATAACGGGTCGACCATTGAAGATACGACGGTCAACATCGACAAAATCGAGATCGATGCCAGCGTCGAAATGGAAGGCGGCAACAACAGCGCCCTCGCCAACAATGGTTCGACGATCACTAACACCGAAGCCTTCGAGCTGCTGATGCGCGATTACACGCAGCAGTATGCGACGGGCTTGCTGTTGGCGAACACCCTGGGCGACCAGGAAATGGGCGTCAACCTGAACGTGGCGTATGCCTCGGGCGTCACGGATACCCCGGGCAGCACCAGCATGGATGTGTTCAGCACGGTGCAGGCGATCACCGATATTTCGCAAATCGTGATCAATGGATCGAACATCGAGATGCTGAATGTCGGCCCGGTGGCGCCGATCAACAACCTGCCGTAATCGCGTTGCGGTACAGGGGGTGGGGGAGAACTCTCCCCCACCCCCTTCGGAGGGGATGAGATGCAAGTCATGAATCTCCGCTGGTTTATCTGTCTGATGGTAATGCTGCTAGCCGGTATGGCATTCGCCGTGCCGGAGGAGATGGAACCGTTGGCGGATGCCGAGCTGGAGTCAGTCTGTGCGGCGGGACTGAATATCCAGGTAGATCTGGATGTCGGTCTGGCGACCAACCATCCTGATTTAATGCTCATCAATACGAACAGACTGGATAGTCTGCGGGCGATTGCCGAAGCGAATCAGCAGCAGTCGTCATCGATGTCGGGGGGAGGCCTTGTCGGCGATATCCTCGACGGAGTCATGGATACTATCCAGAACACCATAAACAGCAGCATCAGTATCAGCGACAACGCGTTGCAGAATGCACAGTCCCTGCTCAATATTATCGCGCTCGGTGACGTGGCCGTCGGTATCAATATTACGGTGATCGTGAATCCCACGAATTCACCCTTCGATGTGACGCAGACCAATATCAATTGGTCGGATTTGATACCGATCTCGACACCCATCGTACCCTGATAACGTTGAGACAGGCAATGCCGGGCGGCCTGGTTTCACGGTATTCGGCAAAAGACAGCCGGCTACCGGGGCACCAGGCCTCTTCGGTATTCCGGGACCGAAATCGGCTGCCGATTTTTTAGCGTGTGTCTGCTCCGAACAACAGGAACTTGCCCGGTCAGGAAGAAATTAGGGTGATAAGGGAGCGGTGATACTGCACGGGAGATTCCAATGCGAGACCTGAGGGGTGGGATACTCGGCCTGTTTGTACTCGGGATGGCGTGTCTGTTGCTGCCGGCCTGCGCCGGGGAAGTGCGCGTGCCGATCGGGTCGTTCAACGGGGGCAGCGCGATCATCCTGGAAGTGAAGAGCGTGAAGGAGCTGCGCGAGGAAGGCGTCGTCCGCCAACAGCGGGATTTCAGTTGCGGCGCGGCCTCGGTCGCCACCATCTTCACCTCGTTTTTGAATATGCCCTGCGCGGAGAAGGAAGTCATTGATTATATTGTGGCACGCAATAATGTTCAGGACCTGATCCTGCGCCAGGGATTTACTCTGCTCGACTTGAAACAATTCGCCGAATCACGCGGGGTACAGGCCGTGGGCTACCGGTTGACCCTCGCGCTGTTGGGCAAGCAGACCATGCCGGTGCTGTTGCCGTTGCTGGTCAAGGGCGCTTCGATTCGGCATTTCGTGGTCTTCCTCGGCATCCGCGAGGACAAAGTTTTTCTGGCCGATCCGGCCATCGGGCGATATGCGCTCACGCGGGCGGAGTTCGAGCAGCGCTGGGATACGAAAATCGGCATGACTTTCAGCAAGCCCAATCTCCCGACCATCGCGCAGACGGTGCTGGCGATCAGATCGATCGACGAAATCGCGCTTCCCACCATGAGCGTGTTCACCATTGCGATGACGCCGTCGCTCAATCCGAGCCATTTAGCGAATGAATTTAAATAAACGGTACTCATCACTCATCACTCAAAGGAGATCTCGTGCTCATGTCAACACTTCGCTTCCTGGCATTCATCACCATCATGACCGCCGGCCTGCTCCGGCTCGGGGCGCAGACCACCGGGGTGCCCGCGGTGCCGGACACGCCGAATGCGCCGAAACCCCCGTCCCCGGATAATGTCGCCGCGACGCTCCCGCTCAATGCGCAGCGTCCCAGCCTGATGATTAAAAAGGGCGGCAAGGTGCTGGAATGGCGGACCAGCTATTCCTATTCCTCGCGCAACGCCGTCTTCATCGATGGGGTGGCAGTGTATCCGATTCTGGTCATCGGGGAAATCGGCGTCGAGCGCATCCATCGGAATTCCCTCATCACCTCGCTCGCCGCGCGCTACGGCGTTGCGGATAACCTGCTGGTCGAGTTGAAAGTGCCGTTTCGGTATGAATCGGATCGCTCATCGGTGCCGGAAGTGACGCCGCCGAAGGAGAACACGGTGACCAGTACCGGCATCGGCGATCTGGAAGCAGGCCTGTTCTTCCAATTTCCCCGCAAGCGCGAAGATCAGATTCGCTGGATTCTCAACATCGGCGGAAAGGCGGCAACCGGAAACGATCCCTTCGAGATCAACATCCATGAGGAAGCCCCGCTGGGCAACGGCTTCTGGGACGGCAAGGTCGGCCTGACCGGCGTGAAAATCGTCGATCCGGTGGCGGTGTATTGGAATGCCGGCTATACGGTCAACTTTGAGCGTTACGATATCCCGATTACCATCACCGACATCACGACCGGTGAACAAACGGTCGTTTATGTGGATATCAAGCCGTCAAACCTGGTGGAAGCGGGCGGCGGTTTTGCCTACGCCATCAATTCCCGGCTGTCGGTCAACACCGGCGTATCCATCAGTTGGAGCGGTTCCTCGCTCTCCGATGGTCAGAAGGTAGCCAACAGCGCCTTCACCGCGGCGTCCCTTCGCATGGGGGTCGTCTGGCTCACCGATGGGGGCCAACCAGTCGACCTGGGCCTCAGTATCGGTCTCACCGATGATTCCCCGGATTTCGCCCTCGAATACCGGCGGAGCTTCAAATAGTATCAAGGGGAACTGTCTCGTATTCTCCCCACCGTGCTCCAGTGACGGGAACGGCATGGCATCCGTATGTATGCTCCTGTGCCCTCTCACGGATAGACGGGAACGGAACGCCGTTCTCGCAAATGCGTGACTGGCCCCCGGTCACTCCACGAGGAAAATCATGGCCGTTTCACAGCAACAATTGCACATGCTTTGGCCCGCCCGCCTGCTGGACGCGCCGCCGGCGATAACCGTGCCGGCCGGCTACCGGCTGCGCACCTACACGGAAGAAGATATGACGGGCCTCCTGGCGCTGCTGCACGGCGCGGGCTTCACCCACTTCACGCCGGAGTCGATGGCCGAGTGGGCGCGGCGGGTGCTGCCGGACGGGCTGTTCCTCATCGAGCATCTGGAAACCGGCGAGTTGGCCGCCACTGCCATGGCCACCCATAATCCCACCGAACTGCACCCCAACAGCGGTGAGTTGGGCTGGGTGGCGGGCAGTCCCGCGCATACCGGGAAGGGGCTGGGCATTGCCGTCTGCCTGGCGGTAATCCGACGCTACCATGAAGCCGGCTACCATCGCATCTACCTGAAAACCGACGACTGGCGCCTGCCCGCGCTGAAAACCTACCTCAAAATGGGCTTTGAGCCGTTCCTCTTCATGTGGGATATGCCGGAGCGGTGGCGGGCGGTCTGCGAAATCCTCGGCTGGCCGTTCACGCCGGAGCTGTGGCCATCCCTCCCATATAGCGTGCCGGAGCCGGTTGACGAGTGCTCGGATAATTGCAACCAGGCCGGCGACGATGCCGGCTAGCCATACTCGCAGCTAGCCGGCATCGTCGCCTATAGCTCCATGGTGGCGGTGAAGGCATACCGCATAGTATCGACTTCATTCAATAATCCCTGCAAGGCATCGCGCATGTTCTGCAGGAAAGGGGTTTCGCAGGTGCCGTCCAGGTAGTAGCTTATTATCAGGCCGGCCTGCCCGTTGCGCAGCAACGTAGAGGCGGAGATGAGCCGCGTGCGCTCGGTGTCTTTTCGATGTGAATACAGGGTGCCCGTGAAGTCACCGATCCGATATTCCTCCGCGGCGCCCTCGGCATGCAGGGACTGCTGGTACTTCAGCTCCGTCTCATTCCAGAGAACCCAATTCAAGGTCAGCGAGCCGTGTACCCACCACATCATCCGGCCTTTCTCGTCATTGACCACCACGCGCTTATCCACCGAAATTTCACCCTGAAAGGGCGGCGGATTATCCGTCCTGGTCTGCTGCACCCAGCCGGCGGGAAGCGGTATCCCGATCACGGTCGGGCGCACATTGATGGGGGCGCTGACGTGGAATGGCAGCGTGATCGAGGATTGATACCCACCAAGCGCGGTCTGGAAAGCGGCGTTGAGCTCATTCAGCCCCAGTTGAGCCAGCGCCTCATTTGTCTTCTTCTCCATGAGAGGCGCGGCATCCGCTTCGCTGACGCCTTTCTTTTGCAACTCTTCCGCGTAGGCTTTGAGGATATCCATCAGCTTTGCGTAATTGGGATGCTCCATGAGCTTCGTGTTGGCGGCAATCATCTCGTCTGATGCTTTTTCGATGAACTCACGGCCGCGAAAGTCCTCGGGCGTCGCATGCTCAGACCAGATCAGCGCCAGGCGGCCTTCGTCCAGGTTCTGCTGGCCCCAGCTTCCCATGTTGTAAATCTGCAGGGTGGAGGTCAGGCTGGTGGCGTTGGCGGGATCGGGAGTAAAGGTTTCATTGAGCACCGCCACGTCGGCGCGCCAGTCGTCGGTGGTGATGTTAAGGTTGAGGGCTTCCAGGTCATCGGCGTTCAACTCGTGATCGGGTTTTATAATAAGCCAGCGGCGCATACCGTCCTTGCCGCGCAGCTTTGCCGGGATGGGAACGGTCACCTTAAAAATCTGCCCGAGTCCGATGCGCCCCACGTTGTTCATCCATGATCCGGGATGCTCGCCGTCCGCCTGCGTCCAATCCACATCCTTATAGTCCGGATGGTCGAATGCCTCCTTACCGCTTAGCGCCACTTGCAAGGTATACGAGTAGTTATCAAACTTGCCCCCGAACGGGATGCGGAAGGTAACCGTACCGGCGCGCATGTCATAATACAGCTCCTCGCCATAAGTGATCTGGGTATTGCTGGCGCCGTTCACCACGAACTTGCCGCCCATGGGCTGGCCGTTCGCCGTGCGCGCCTGCACCGTCAACCGGTAGGCAACATTTTTTACCGTGATATTGCCCGGGAACACGGCGTCGTTGTCGTAATTTTCCAGCGGTTGGTCCAGGTTGACATTGGGGATGCGCTTCAGCAAGTTCATCCGCGTATCTGGGGTGGGGTTCGCCACATAGGTGGAAGCGAGCGCCAGCAGCGATTTCGTATCTTCGATAGCCTTTTTGCTATTCGATTCCCAATCCATGAGAAAGCGTCCGTAAAGCTTGCTGTCGTTGATCTTCACCGTCACCAGTAAGGCATCGGATTGGGTGGTGATATCGGCAACCTCAACCGCCTTCAGCATGCGCTGGTAGTTCGTTTTACTCGGCCCGCTGGGGAGCGGCACGTTCGCCAGTCGCAGACCCGGATAACCGATTCCTTCGTCGTGCGCCTGGTAAAAGCCCTGCTCGGCGGCCAGACACCACTTCGCCGCCTTATTCGCCTGTTCTCCAAAGTAGGAGCGGTTGTCTACACCTCCCCAATGAAGGCCTTTCGGATCATACATCTCCACTTCGGGATAAGTCTCGTGGTACGCATCGAGGATGAAGCCGGCGAATTCATCGCCGGGAGGCGAGGGGATGGTAGTAGCCAATTGCCGATTCACGACGTTACCGTGCGCCGCGAAGACGTACTTGGTTTCGATCTGTTCCAGCACTTTGTGATGCTTGGGGTCCACGCCGTAGAAGCCGCCGTAATTATTTACCATCGGATGAACGTAAATATCGTTGACATAGTGCGTCAGCCACCCCAGCGCATAAGCGCGCTGCGCGTCGGTCTTCGCCTGTGCCAGAATGTTGAAGGCGAGCAGCGCCTTTTTCGGGCTGTAGTGCGTCTCATCGCCGACCGACTCGAACATCGAGATGGCTTGCAACTCGTATTGAATGATGCCGATCGTGTCCGGACCCTGCGCGCCGGTGAGATACGCAGTTAGATTCTCATCCACCATCCGCTTCGCTGGACCGGTCAAACCGGTCCGACCCTGCATCGAAGTGTAAATGTGACTGGGGATCTGGCCCGCCCATGCCACCGTCACGAGTGAGAGCAACAACATCACTCCACATGTTCGCATGGTCCTTCCTCCATCAAAGAGATTTAAGTAGAGAAGATGAATAATAGCTGTAATATAACTTCTTTTCCGGCTACTTAATTCCTGCTGTATCAGCTTAATATAGCAGGAATGTTTCACGTGAAACAACATGCCGTCTGGGACTGCCCCGGCCCTCCAGGCAAAGTACCTGTTTCGCCTTGGATGCCGGTTGCCGGTACCGTAGGGTCTGTCCCCGCCTCTCGCTGATATGCGTATCACTTCTTCGACGCTGAGCAAGGCTTTACGCCCGCTTTCGCCAGGATCGACATCATCGGGCACCAGTTGGTGAATGACGACTGCAGCAGGTTCAACCCCACGAAGGCGGTGAACAGGTACCAATACGGGCTGGCATAATGCCCCAGCGCCACGCTGAGCAGGATAAAGGCGCCCGCGATCAGGCGCAGTGTGCGTTCGATAGTCATGGTAAACTCCCTTCTATCCCTCATCCCGTAGCCGCACCCTTTACGGGTGCCCGGTTATAAATCCCGTAGCCGCACCCTTTACGGGTGCGCGGTTACAGGATTGTTGCACGAATCCTTTTCATGATGCCGGAAAATCGCCCAGCGCCAGGTGGAGCATAATTTCCGCCGCCTGCCGGTCGAGCTGCGCCAACGCGTGCTGGGCGCGGGCGGCGGTGAGGGCGGTCTGCGCGACCAGCACGTCGGTGATGGTGCTCACCTGGTTTTGATAACTCACCTGTGCCATGCGGAAGGCTTCCTCCGCGGTGGTCAGCGCGGCGGCCGTCGATTTTAACCGTTCGTCGCTGGAACGCACGGTAAGCAGGCCGTTCGTCACCTGCATGGCGATGCCCTGCTTCAGCGCCTCTTCCTTTGCCTGCAGTTCGCTCACCTGCGATGCCAGGTCCGCTTCTTTCGCCTTCGAGCTTCCGCCGTCAAACAGCGATTGGCTGATTCCGATACCGAGCGACCAGTTGCCCATGTCCGGATAAGTGGACATGCGCTCGAAGTCGTATTGCGCCTGCAGGCCGACGTGCGGCCTGCACTCGCCGCGGGCGGCGGCGGCCTGCGCCTGCAGCGCCTCCCGGTATGCCTGCAATTGCGCCATCTCCGGACGGCTCGCCTGCGCGGAATTTATTGCCGCCCGGTCATTCTCCGGTGCGGCCAGCCCGGGTTCCGCCGGCTGCAGCGCAATCGCCATCTCCATCGGCAGGTTCATGAGGCGCTTCAGATTGGTCAACGCCAGTTGTTGCCCGTTTTGCGCCTGCACGAGTTGCGCGCGCGCCGATTCCAGTTCGGCGGTGGGGCGCAGCACGTCCACCTTCGCCACGATGCCCTGCCCCTGCAGCGCGGTGGCCACGCGCACCGCCTCCTCCAGCGCCTTCACCTGCGCTTCCATCACGCCGACCATTTGCCCGGCGCTCAACGCCTGGTAGTAGGCCACCGCCGCCTCCGCCGCGCGCTCCTGCCGCTGGCGCGCATAGCCTTGCCAGGCAGCGTCCACGCCGAAGCGCGAGGCCTTGATCATGTTCTCGATCATCCCGCCGGTATAAAGCGGCCACTGCGCGCCCACGTTGGCAAACGGGTTATCCGTCTTGCCGAAGACGATGGCGCCCATGCCGCCGATGGTGAAGGAAGGCGCATCCTCCAACTGCGTGTACCCGGCCTGCGCCGACACCGACGGGCGCCCCTGCGCCTTTGCCTGCTCGACCTTCGTGCGCGCGGTTTCCACCGCCTTCTGCGCCGCCTTGATGTCCGGATTCGCTGCCAGCGTGCGCTGGACCACGGCCTGCAGGTCGTAGGTCGTCGGCGCCGGCCCCTGCGCCATTACCGCGGCGGCGATCAGCAGCCCAATGATAACTATGTAAAATCGTGTCATGATCGGTTCCCCCCATTCGCCGGCACCACCAGCACCGGGGTGCGGCCATAGCGCAAGACCTGCTGCACGGTGTCGGGCAGTAAATGCAAATTTAGAAACGGCTTCGGCGTCGAACCGATCACAATGAGATCGACCTGCTCCGCTTCCGCCAGCCGCAGGATCGCTTCCGCCGGCTTGCCCGCCGGCAGCATCACGGTGCGGGCGGACACCGGCGCGCAGTCGCACAGCGCCGTCTTCGATTCTTCATGGCTGCTGCCGGACTCCTGCACGTGGGCGACAATCAACTCCGCGCCAAATGCCTCCGCCAGGCCCGCCGCCGTCTCGATGCCCCGCCGTCCGGTGGACTCCAGATTCGTCGGGGCCAGAATGCGGCGAACCCGCGGCTCCGGCACGCCGCTGTCATGCACAACCAGCACCGGCAGCCACTGCGCCCCCACCACCTCTTCCGCCACCGAGCCGAGCATCCAGCGTTTCACCCCGCGGCGACCATGCGTGCCCATGATAACCAGGTCGGACTCCGCCGCACGGGCGAGGATATGCTGCACGGGGTCGCCTTCCGCCACCAGCACCTCCCACTCCGAGCACCTGCCCAGTGTGCGGACGATGAAGTCGTGGACTTCCGCCGTGCGCGTCTCCTCGCTGACCACCGCCTGACGCCGCAGGTCGGCAAGCTGATCTTCGGTGAATTCCAGCGGCGGCTCGAAGGACATGGCATGTCCCACCGTCACCCTCCCGCCGAGTTTTTGCTGCCATAGTGCGGCCCACTTCAACGCCAGCGCAGAATGCGGCGAGAAATCCACCGGCACCAGGATGTGTTTCACGGAAAGTGCGCTCATACCGTCACCTCCTCGGCTTCCTCGGCATCGGGCAGCAACAGGCCCGCTTCGTACTTCTTCTTGTTCAACGCGTAGTAGATCACCGGCACCGCCAGCGGGCTGAAGATGACCGCCGCCAGCTCGCCCGCCATCAGCGCGATGGCCATGCCCTGGAAAATGGGGTCGGTCAGGATCACCGTGCCCGCCACCACCACCGCCAGCGCGGTGAGCAGGATAGGCCGGAAGCGCGTGGCGCCCGCGTCGATGCACGCCTCCACCAGCGGCATGCCTTCCTTCAATCGCAGTTCGATGTAATCGATGAGGATAATGGAGTTCCTCACTACGATCCCCGCCCCGGCGATGAAGCCGATCATCGAGGTGGCCGTGAAAAACGCCCCCAGCAGCCAGTGCGCGGTGATGATGCCGATAAGCGACAGCGGGATGACCGCCATAATGCTGATGGGCGTTTTGAACGACTGGAACCAGCCGGTCACCAGCGCGTAGATGAGCAGCAACACCACCGCGAAAGCCACGCCCAGGTCGCGGAACACCTCGTAGGTGATCTGCCACTCGCCGTCCCACTTCATGCTGTATTTCTCGGTGG
>Ga0172369_10007036_pt1 | contig 13181 bp, 13 predicted proteins | sample LakKiv25m_FD_114539 | JGI IMG/M metagenome (GOLD analysis project Ga0172369, IMG submission 114539) | Freshwater microbial communities from Kabuno Bay, South-Kivu, Congo - kab_022012_11.25m | ecosystem: Environmental > Aquatic > Freshwater > Lake | place: Democratic Republic of the Congo... | reverse complement strand
GCAGAAATAATTGAAAAACAGGTTGATAGTATCGTTCACAATATAGTAAATGAATTAAATACTGCATTTATAACTCCTTTTGATAGAGAAGATCTTCACAAACTTGTAGTAGAAGTGGATAATATCGTCGATGAAATAGAAAATGTTATTCATATGTTAAGCTTATATAAAATTTCAAACAAGCCAAGTTTTATTGATGAATTTTCTTCTATTTTTACTGATCTCAGTAAAAGTCTACAGAGTCTTATTAGTGAAACATTTAAAAATAAAAGAGATATGAATCTTATTGATAAGAATGTAGTAGCAATAAAAATGCTTGAGAGACAGGCTGACGAAATTTATTTAAAATCTATCAGTAAAATTTTTGCAGAAGAAAAAGATTCAATAGAACTTATAAAATGGAAAGATATAATACAACAATTAGAAGATATTGCCGATATCTATAAAACTGTTTCAAATACCATTGTAAATATGCTTATTAAAATGTGATAATTTACTATTATTTCTTTTTTTAAATTATAAATATGCTTGATATATTTCATACTATAATTAATTTTATCGTTAATTATCCTTTTGTCCTTATTGTAATATTCGTTGCTCTTATTTTTGATTTTACCAATGGAATGCATGATAGTGCAAATTCTATTGCAACAATTGTTTCTACTCGTGTTCTCACTCCGAAACTTGCTGTTTTATGGGCTGCTTTTTTTAATTTTGTAGCTCTTTTTGTTATAGGAACAGAAGTTGCAAAAACGATTGGAAAAGGAATGATTGATATAAATATTGTGAGTCCGACGGTGATATTTTGTGCACTTTTATGAGCCATCGGTTGGAATATTTTGACTTGGTATTTTTGACTTCCTACCAGTTCTTCTCATGCTCTTTTATGAGGATACCTTGGAAGTGCTGTAGCAAAATGATGACTTTCTGTTGTTATCCTTTCTGGATGGATAAAAACAATACTTTTTATATTTCTTGCTCCACTTATAGGAATGGTATTATGATTTTGTTTGATTATTCTTTCTACTTGGATGTTAAAAAATGTAAAACTGAATATTGTAAATAAAATATCCTATTTCCTCCAGCTTTTTTCTTCCGCTTTGTATTCTCTCTGACATGGAGCAAATGATGCTCAAAAAACGATGGGTATAATCGTGAGTTTACTTCTTTCTGTTAATCTTGTAAGTAGTGCTGAACCACCTTTATGGGTAATTATTTCTGCACATACTGCAATTGCTCTTGGGACAATAACATGAGGATGGAGAATAGTAAAAACAATGGGAAGTAAAATCATTAGATTGAGACCTATAGATGGTTTTAGTGCAGAAACATCAAGTGCAATAAGTTTATTTATTGCTTCTCACTATTGAGTTCCTATCAGCACCACTCATGCGATTACTGGATCTATTTCTTGAGTAGGTATTGCAAAAAATATAAAAGCTATCAGGTGGAATGTTGCTTCTAATATTGTTATTGCTTGGGTTCTTACCATTCCTTGATCTTGTTTTGTTGCTTATATTCTCTATACGATATTAAGTAATTTTATAGGAAAATAAAAATCTAAAAAAATAAAATTTTGCTATAAATTATTTTTTAAATTATAGAATTGACTATATTTGTATAGTCAATTTTTATAAAAATTAATATTTGCAGTTTTGAACTTGATTTTTTATAAGAAGAATATAATATAATAGCAAAGAATTCAAAGGAAAATAATATATTTCTATCAAGATAAAAAAGAAAAATGAATAAAAAAACTATAGTTATAACATTTTGAACATTTGATATTCTTCATCCGGGACATATTTATTTTTTATCAGAAGCAAAAAAATATTGAGATGTTCTTGTGAGTATTGTTGCGAGAGATATTAATGTAATCAAATTTAAAAAAATAGCTCCTCAAAATGATGAAAATAAAAGATTGAAAAATCTCAAAGAAGCAAATATAGCTGATATAGTCGAACTTGGTGATAAAATAAATCCAACGAAATGGATAGAATATTTTAATCCAAGTATTATTTGTCTTGGCTATGATCAAAGAGGATTTTTGCAGGATGCAAGCGATTTTCTAGAAAAAAGAAATATAAGTATAAAGAGAATTTGAGCTTTTAAGGAAGATATATATAAATCTTCACTTTTGAGAAAGGAGAAAAAAAATTTTATATCATAATTTTATTTTATGAAAAATACAAAAATTTTATTTCTTATTTTTATACTCTTTTTTGCTCATTCTTGCTCTCTTACAAAGATAAAAGATAATATATGAGCAAATACAAAAAAAGATGAAATAGTTGTAGAAACAAATCTTAATCTTCTCTCTTCACCAAAAAAGAAAGAAATAACTTTATCAAATTTTGAGCCTTGAATAGTAATAACTTCACCTTTTTTACTAAAATGAAAAGTTCCAACAAATTGGATTTTTGAATGAGTTTTTCCTATAAAACTTGTTACATCTTCAGGTGGAGTAATATTTGCAGGGCAGGGGAAAGCAAATATTTTTGATAAAAATGAAAATGTAATTGAGCCAATTGTTGATTTTGAATCTTCAATAGAATTTACTCGTAGTTTAGATCAGTGAATTTATACTGGAAAACTTATACTTTGAGCAGATAATCCCAGTGGATTGCTAGAAAATGATGATAGGGTAGAGGTAGAAGTACTTATTAGTCAATAAAAAAATCTTATTTTTAAAAAAAAGTCTCAAATGAGACTTTTTTTGTTTTAATCGCTGAGTACTTGTTTAAAATGGTCGAATAAATGATTAATCAAATCATCAAGATTAGTGTAATCTTCTCTTTCAAATCTAAAACTTTTTCCGTCTATATTTGCTTGTATTGCTCCATTAAATAAATTTTTCTTATTTTTTTCTCCTTTAAATTCGATAATTCCTTCGCCATCTTCCTTTTTAAATTTATTGAGATACTGGTCAAGTTTTGTAGAAATATTTTTTTCTACGAGTCTTTGGACAACTGCCTTAGATCACTCAAGTTCCTTTCACACATGCACTATAATTTGTAGTTCCATTTTATTTTTCTTTATGAAATAATTTGTAAAAAGATAGTATCATTATTTTTTTTTAAATCAAGTTGTATTTGATATTTTTTTTATTATTATGGCTCCATTGTCTTTATAAAATAAAATGTATACATGGAAAAATATGAAAAAGTTATCTGACTTGAGATACATGTGAGAGTAAAATCACAAACAAAAATGCTTTGTTCTTGTAAAAATGCAGTAGAACTTGCCTCAGATCCAAATATGAATGTTTGTCCAATTTGTATGGGTTTTCCTTGAATGCTTCCAGCACTTAATGAAGAAGTTATAAGACTTGGAGTAAAAGCAGGAATGCTGATGAATTGTAAAATAAATAAAACTTCTCGTTTTGATAGAAAAAGTTATTTTTATCCTGATTTGCCAAATAGTTTCCAAACAACACAAATGTATGAAACAATTACGGGAGCGGGAAATGTAAAAGTAATGGTCAATGGAGAAGTGAAAGAATTTTTAATTCATCATATGCACTTGGAAAATGATGCAGGAAAACTGATTCATGTCTGAGGAAGGACTCTTTGTGATTATAACAGAGCAGGAAGTCCACTTATGGAAATTGTCACAGAACCAGTTTTTTATGATAGGGAAGAAGTAATGGAGTTTTTAAAAGAATTACAAAAAATGTTTCGTGCTTTTTGAGTAAGTGATGCTGATATGGAAAAGGGGCAACTCAGATGTGATGTCAATATTTCTATCAGACCAACTGGAGAAGAAAAGCTTGGAACAAGAGTTGAGCTCAAAAACCTTAACTCATTTTCTGCTGTTGGAAGAGCGATTGATTCAGAATATGCAAGACAAATAAGAATAAAAGAAAGTGGTGGAACTATCGAACAAGAGACAAGAGGTTGGGATGATACAAAGGGAATGAGTACGACTCAGAGAAGTAAAGAAGATGCGATGGATTATAGGTATTTTCCAGAGCCTGATTTACTCCCTATAGAGATAACAGATGAACTGATAGAAGAATGTAGAAACTCTCTCGGAGAATTGCCAATAGAAAAAAGAGTAAGATACATCAATGACTATTCACTCAGCCAAGATGATGCAAGAATCCTCACGGCTGATATGGAGCTTGCAAAATATTTTGAAGATTTATTTACTCTTACTTGAGATGCAAAAAAATCGTGTAGTTATATTACGACAATTTTACTCGCTCTTATAAATGAAAATGAAGAAAAAATTCAAATAAATACTTTGAAATTTAGTATCAATGAGCTGGCTTCTGTTATTGAACTCGTAAATAAAGATGAACTTTCTTCTATCAATAGTAAAGAAGTAGTCGCTGAACTTTTTCAAAAATGAGGAAAAACGGAGGAAATTATAGAGAGACTTGGGCTGAGGCAAAAAAATGATGTAGAAGGCTTAATCAAAGTAGTTGATCAAGTGATTGCTCAATTTCCTAGCCAAGTAGCAGAATATAAATGAGGAAATGAAAAATTATTTTGATTTTTTGTTGGTCAATGTATGAAATTCTCAGCATGACAAGGAAATCCTAAGATTTTTAATGATTTAATCAAAAAAAGAATATAAAAATTTTACATTTTTACATTAAATCCGGACTCCCAAGAGTCCGGATTTTTGTATTGAAAATATTTTTAAAAACCTTTCTATACTTTATTAGAAGGAATATTTTATTTTCTCCTTTATAAGGTTTTAATATCTCATGGTATTATGATTTTTTTACTCCCATTTTTTTGCTCTCCTGCAAAAATTGTGCTATGATAGTGTAAACATTAAAAAATAAAAACAAAATATGATAGTTTCTCTTATAAAAAACTACTTCAAAAGAAATAAAAAATTTCTTTTTACTCTTTTTCTTTTTCTTTGAGTATTTTTTCTTTTAAGTGATTTTGCTTTTGCTACCGATGCGACTGTAGCTAGATCTTCAAATTCTCCAGCCACAACTACTAATCCAAATGAATGGAAAAAAACAGCGGAATGGCTAAAAGTAATCCTTTCGCTTGCAGCAACTCTTCTATGAGTTTTCACTTCCCTTATTTCTCTTCTTATGAATCCTGGGTGGACAAGTGGAAGTATCATCGGACTAGATGTTTATATGAAGGATATATGGATACTTATATCAAATGTTGTTTATTTTATTTTTGCATTTCTTCTTATTTTTATTGCAGTAATGAATATTGTAGGAGGAGGTAAAGATAAATATCAGCTTAAAACAGCTATGCCTAAGTTCATTGTAGGAATTCTGATTGTTCCATTTTCTTGGTTTGCTGTACAATTTATTCTCTCTCTTGCCTCTTTTATGTCTACAGTAAGTCTTTCACTTCCATACGATACTTTTCAGGGAATGACTTCTTTCAAAACCTCTATTAGTGGTAAAGAAATATGTAATGATTTTTACATGGTTCTTGCAAAAGATAAAAATATAGTGACATGAATGGCAAATGAATGAAAATCTGATTTATGACAACTAAAATGTAATGGTACAAAAAAAATCGAAGATGTAATAAATGGAAAAGGGGAAGATTCTCTTTTTGGTCTTATTTATGTCTATACCTATGGAATATTAAAATTAGATAGTTTAGATAAACTTGATATAACACAAGTAGATTCATTTATTTCATTTCTTGATGCTATTCAAAAAGTTCTTTTTGATTTGATTTTTATTGTTATTTATATGATATTGATGGGAGCTCTTTTTATAGCTCTTTTTGTAAGAGGTTTTATGTTTTGGATTTATGCTATGCTTTCTCCAGTGATGGGACTTGCTTATTTTATGGGGAAAAAAGATGGAGGTGGACTCATGAAAAATTTTAATATAACTCAGATAATTCACCTTGCTTTTGTCCCTGTTTATGTTTCTCTTGCTCTTTCATTTGGATTCCTTTTTCTTATGGTTTCTTCCCAAGCAATAGATTCAAAAGATAATGCTTTGACTCAAAAATTTATGTCAAATTGAGTATTTGACTTTGCTGGGTTTAAGCTTGATATTTCGGGATCATTTTGAACTGCTGCTACAGGAAAAACAGGTGAGACTGTCAAAACTCTTCTTGGATCTACAAATATTATTTGAAAAATGATTATAGAACTTTTTTGAGCAGCTGTTCTCTTTATAGCTGTGATGTCAGCAATAAGAATGGCAGATGTAACAAAAAATGCAACAGAATCTATCTGGAAGCTTGGAACTGATACTTGAAAAACAATTGCAAAACTTCCAAGTATTACCCCTATACCTTTTACATGATGACTTAGTGCTGACTGACTTTCTCATATTTCAGGGAGGTTATCAAGTAGAGTTGATGAAATAAGTAGGGAATGAGCAGAAACATTTATTAAGAATAACCCATTCTTAGAAAAAGCAGTAAATTGAAATGATTCTAAACCAATTGTTGATAAACTTGAGGAGTTGAAAAAAGTAATTGACAGCTGAAATAAGGAAGAAATTTCTAAAGAATCTTGAAACCTTCTTGGAAGAATAGGAAGTGTAGATAAGCTTATGGAAAAAGAAGATGCAGTTGCAGAAATAGCAAGAGGAGTAGAAAAACAATGAAATAAGACATTAGCAGATGAATTATTAAAAGCTCATAAAAGTAAAGATAAAGATTGAGTGGAAAAAGCTCTTTTTGATATAGATAAGTGGCAAAAAACGGATGTTTCAGCAGGTACAAATTGAATATGAATTTTTTGAGATATAAAAGATAAAAATAGACAGATTACTGATTCTGATCAAGTTAATTGACAAATGGAAGAAAATGCTAGATTAGAAGAAGAAAAGAAAACTGAAAAAGAAAAGAAAACTGAAAAAGAAAAGAAAACTGAAAAAGAAAAGAAAAATTCAGAAAAATCAGCGACAGAGTCTTCATCTCCACCAGCAAACCCTACAAATTAACAAGCAAATCCACCAGTTTCATCAGATCCAAAAGCTCATTAAAAATTTTCTCTTCCTCAAAAAAGCCCAAATGGGCTTTTTTGTTTGTATTTTTTTGGAAAGAAAATTTTTAGCATTGAGTAATATATTTGATATTTTGAAATCTTTTCTTGGTAATAATTTAGTTATAAATAAAATTCTTCTTTGATTATATCATTTTTTTTGATAAAAGGATGAGAAATATTAAAAATAATTTGACAAATACAGAAAAATAAATTTAATACATTTATTATTAATAAAAAATTATTTTATAAGTATGAATGATAAAATACTAGTACCTCAATCTTGATATAGTTTTACGGGAAAAGCTGAAGAAGCTTTAAGTTGTTGTAGTTATTGTAATCTAATAAGTTCATTATTAAATCAAGCTTTATCAAATAAAAGACAAAATAAAAGAGATAAAGTATTGGCTAATATAAAGTTTTTTTTAGAAGGAAAGGGATATACAAATATAGATAATGCACAAAAAGAATTACCTAGCATTATAAAAACTTTGGATTATGATAATATGTGAAGTTATACTGTAGATTCATTAAGACATTTATTACGAGTTCTTATTTCTTATAAAAACGAAATAATTACTATTATTAACGAAAAAATATCTCAATCAAACGATGAATGAGAAAAGCAAGAATGAATCGAAAAAGATTGTGATAATAAGGAATATATAAAAATATTATGAAATTTCTTTGATATTCCATCAGAAGATTTTCAAAAGCTAGAAGATTTGTATAAAGAAGAAACATCAGAAAAGAAAAAAGAAGTACATGAAAAAAGAACAGAAAGATGAGCGATTGACGATAATATGACCTTGGAAGAAGTAAATAAACTTTGATGGAAATTTTTAGTGGATAAACCTAGTGATAGTAATAATACAAGAAATAATAAGGCTTTTTTAAGAAAAAATATATCTTATTGAACTTACAAAAAATATGAAAGAAATAAATGGGTTATAACTGACCGGTCTTCTTGGTGAGAAGAAATAAAAGGAGATGAAGTAATAAAAGCAATACATGATCCATCATATAAAATCAAATATATTAATAAACAAGAGAAAGAATGTGAAGTTTCACTAGAAGATGTTGAACGAACAAAAAATTATTTAGAAGAAATAGCTATTTTGTGTAAAATTAAATTTTTAGAAAATAGGCTATATATACTCATAAATCATAGTGAAATATTTTTAAAGCATGGACAAGATGAGTGTATCCTTATTTTTTTTGATGATGATATTAATAAATTAAATATTGAAAATAATGATCTTTTAAAATGGGGAGAAGAATTATGATGGGGTAAATTTCTATCACTTTATTTAGGTATTAGTTCTTTAATTGCAAATTTAGAAGTAGGTGAGAGGAGTAAAAAAATGCAAGATTTTATTAGCTTTATTAGAGAAAAATGAATTAATAAAGCTAATGAGTTTATTGAAAAAGAACAAAAAAAAGTTGTAGATTGAGTAGTATCCAAAATAAAAAAACAAAAGAGAAGAGGGAATAATTTCTGAAAAATAAATACATCTGATTGATATAATCCTTGAGAAATCATTGAGGGAATTCCAAGAATGTTTGAATTAATTCAAACATTAGGAATTTGGGAAAAAATCAAAGAATATCTAAAACCATCAGATTCATTTGCAGAAAAATCAAGATTTGGTGATGATGATGAATTAAGGCAAAGAAAAGAAACTTCAATAATTAAGGAAAGATTAAACTAATTTATTTTTTAAAATTTAATACATATGAAATTAAATGAAACCGCAGAAAAATCAAGAGTTGAATTAGTAAAAGGTGTTTTCTGAGAAAGGTTAGAAAAAGAAACTAAAAATAAAATACAAAATTTACTCACTTCTATAATTCCAGAACAACCTGAAAAAATTGAAATTACAAGTGTAAGTCAATTGTATCATCTTTTAGTCCAATTTAAAGGAGAAATTTTGGAAACTTTAAAAGGGAAAAAAGAAGAATGAGATGCTACAATGAATAATGAAGATTACATTTTTTGATTACCAGAATTATTATGATGAAGTGATGATGAGTTTTATAATTTATGGGAAAAATATAATGAAGAAAAGACAGGAAAAAGAAATCGTGCTGAGTTTGAAAGAATTTTAAAAAGATTTGGTTATGAAAAGGTTAAAATTTATGAATATAATGAAAATGATAAAAAAGAAATGGAAGAAGATTTTATAAATTGAAAAATAAATCTAGAAGAATTAAAATTAATAATTTCTTTTCTAAGTAGTCATGACTTTTGATGTTTGGTTAATAATCTAACTTATGAAATATCAAAATTTTTTCTTCCTATACTTAATAATTTCTTTTCTAAGTAGTCATAACTTTTGATGTTTGGTTAATAATCTAACTTATGAAATGTCAAAATTTTTTCTTCCTATACTTAAAAATAAATCTACCTTATCTAAACTTAAGGATGTAAGTAATAATCAAAAACTTCAATTTAGATGTTTTCGTAGATTAATTAATAATTCAAGCAATCAACCAATACAATTGTATAATCTTTTTGAAAATAATATTGTTCCTCAAATAGTTAATTTTCTTTTCTCCCTTTCCTCTTTACAAACTCAATAAATTCTATACACTAAAAGCAAGTTTATATTTGCTAATTTTTTATTGATGACACAAAAGATTATAACAAGATTTGCTCCGAGTCCGACAGGATATGTGCATATAGGAAGCCTGAGAACCGTGCTTTATAACTATCTTTTTGCAAAAAAGAATGATGGGAAATTTATGCTGAGAGTAGAAGATACTGACCAAAGTAGGTATGTAGAGGGAAGTATAGAAAATATGCTTTTTGTGCTTGCTTCTGTTTGACTTATTCCAGATGAATGACCAAATAATCCGTGAGAAAAATGACCATATTTTCAGTCACAAAGACTTGAAATTTATCAAAAATATATTGCCGAACTTATCAAAAATGATAAGGCTTATTATTGTTTTTGTAGGAGTGAAAGACTGGATGAATTGAGAAATGAACAACAAGAGCTTGGTTTACCAACAAAATACGACCAAAAATGTCGTTATCTCACACAAGAAGAAATAACACAAAAACTTGAAGCAGGGCTTCCTTATACGATAAGACTCAAAGTTCCAAAAAATGAAGTAATTGTGTTTGATGATATGATTCGTGGAAAAATAGAAATCCATACAAAAGATATTGATGATCAAGTCTTGATGAAATCAGATGGCTTTCCAACCTATCATTTTGCAAATGTTGTAGATGATTATCTTATGGAAGTAAGTCATGTTATCAGAGGAGAAGAATGGGTACCATCAACTCCAAAACATATTCTTATTTACAATGCTTTTTGATGGACTCCTCCACTTTTTGCTCATTTACCACTTCTTCTCGGAAAGGATAAGAAAAAACTTTCCAAAAGAACCTGAGATGTATCTGTAGAATCATATTTAGAAAAATGATATCCAAGTGAAGCATTACTTAACTATATTGCTCTTCTTTGATGGAATCCAAAGACAACAGAAGAATTTTTTACTATTGATGAGCTTATAACAAGGTTTGATATAGTAAATGTTCACAAGGCTTGAGCGGTTTTTGATACGGAAAGACTTGATTGGTTTTCTGGAAAATATATTGCAAGTATGGACAATGAAGAACTTTTTTCAAAACTTTTGAAATACTTAAACAAGTATGATAAATCTTTGTATGAAAAAATAAGAGAAGAGGAAGAATATACAAAAAAAATTCTTGCAGAACTAAAATGAAGAATGAAAAGATTTTGAGAATTTAGAGAACTTTCAAGATTTTTCTATGAAGAACCACAAGTAAGAAAAGATTTGCTTCTCAATGAAAAAATGAAGATAGAAAATTTTGATATTGTTAAGAAATGACTATGATTAGCAAAAGAAATATTAGATAATAAAAATAATTTATTTAATAATCTTGAAGAGATAAAAAATATATTTATAGAAAATATCCAAAAAGCAGAGATGAAAAATGGGCAAGTTTTGTGGCCAGTGAGGGTTGCTCTCTCATGAGAAGAATTTTCTCCTGGAGCTTTAGAATTAATCTCTCTTCTTGGAAAAGAAAAGTCAATACAAAGAATAGAAAAAGTTTTGAATACTTTAGCATAATATGTTAGAATTATTTTAGAGATAAAGTTATTCTCATTTAGTTTTTAACTGAAAGATTGTGAACTACCAAACTTTGAAATGAATGATAGAAAATTTTATAAAAACTTATAAATGTCCTTCTTGTTCTGCAAATACTGATGAATCCTTTGTTGATATTATTGGAGCGGCAGGAAGCACTATAAATATTGATATAGAATGTCCAAGCTGTAAAAAACATTCTATGATAAAAGCAGAAGTTGCTCAAATCGATATAAGTAATGTGAATCTCGCAAAAGATAAAATAAATCAGATAAAAAATATTCTTCAGACAATATCAGGAAATGGAAAACAAATATTTCAAGAACAAAAATGAGAAAGTATTAATGATTCTGAAATCGTGAATTTGAGTAAAGATTTGAAAGCAAGAAAACTCAAAGTAAGTGATTTATTTTGAGAACAAGAAGACAATTAAAAAATTTGATTTTTTGCTAGAATAAAGTATATTTTCCTACGAAATTTATACTTTATTTTTTTTTATGAAAAATATATTTTCCTTTCTTATAATAATTATAATTGCTTATATTGTATTAATATTTCTTGCACCAGGGGTTTCTGATACAATTGGTTCTTTTATCTGAACCAAAAGTCTCAATGAAAAAATAAGAATTTTTAAAACAAATGTTGATAAAACAGCTACTTCTGCTACTTGAAAAGATGATCTTTTGAAAGGCTATAGTGATACAATTGACTCAGCAAGACAGGCGAGAGATACCATTATAGAAAAAACTTTGGATACAAAAAAGAAAATAGATGATGTGAGAAATACTCTTTCTTGAGCAGAACAAACAGTAAATGAAGCGAAATGAGTTTTTGATGAAGCAAATAAAACGATTAATGACATAAATCAACTTTGAAATAATATAAAAAATATCGTTAATACATGAACAACACAATAAAAAACCTAAACTTGAAAAGTTTAGGTTTTTTTAATAGAAAATTTTTTATTATTCGACTGGAATACACTCGTATGAATCACTTGGAGTATAAGTAAAAATTTTTGGGGTTGGTCTAAAAGAAGTAGTTGTACTATTGTAAGAATAAGTAGAACCAGAATAAGAAGAATTAGTATTACTTGGAGTATAAGTAAAAATTTTTGGAATTAGTCTAAAAGAAGTAGTTGTACTATTGTAAGAATAAGTAGAACCAGAATAAGAAGAATTAGTATTACTTGGAGTATAAGTAAAAATTTTTGGAATTAGTCTAAAAGAAGTAGTAATTATATTTGCAAGTATATTTGTTGTATTGCTTAAATTTCAAGATGTTCATTGATTTACTACATATTTAAAAATCGGAAGAGGAGTTCTAAAAGAAGAAAGAATATTATTATTAGAAAGCTCAATAGAACCAGAAGAAGAATTAATATCACTTGGAGTATAATTAAAAACTTTTGGTGTTGATCTAAATGAACTAGCTATACTTGAGAGATTAATACTTCATGATGTTGTACAAATATTTTTTTCTGTTCCTGCTAAGCTAATTTTTTCTTGAAGAAATAGACTTTGATTATCTTTTTCTATAGAATAAAAATATTCTCTTATAAGAAAATTTTCTTGTACCCAACCAGTTTTTCCATCTTCATATTTCAACTTTATCCAAATAAAACCTTCTTTTTTTATTGGTTTTCCTACTATTTCTCCTTGCATTCAAGCTTCTATTTCTGCACTCTCGACTGAATTGAATCATGGAGTTTTTTTGAGAGATATTGTAAAGGTATTATGTCCTATTGAAGCTTTTTCAAATCTGGTAATATTTTCTCAATTTGCTCAAGCAATAGATAGGTTCAATGAGAAAATAACTAGAAAAAATATATAAATAAGAGTTTTTTTGTAATACATAAAATCAAAATTAATTTTTAATACTTATATAGAATACAATATATTTTTTATTTATGCAAGTATTTGAATGTTTTTAGAGAAAATATTTAAATACATTGACTTTTATATAAAAATATTAATAATGAGGCTAATATATAATAGACATCTTGCACAACTATAAAAAAAGAGTAAACTATGTCCAATTACTATATTTATAAAAAATAAAAAGATGAAAATATATGAAAACTTAATAAACTATAAAGATGATAAATTTAAAAGATT
>Ga0172369_10007035_pt1 | contig 13181 bp, 3 predicted proteins | sample LakKiv25m_FD_114539 | JGI IMG/M metagenome (GOLD analysis project Ga0172369, IMG submission 114539) | Freshwater microbial communities from Kabuno Bay, South-Kivu, Congo - kab_022012_11.25m | ecosystem: Environmental > Aquatic > Freshwater > Lake | place: Democratic Republic of the Congo... | reverse complement strand
GAGGACGGAAGGGCCCAACCCGCGGATGACAGGTCCAGGTCTCGAAGCCTCGCATATCCTTGCGCCACGGCCGACGCATCCTTGGCCGCCACGACGATGACACGCCCCGCGGGCCGTCGCGAACCGATCCAGACACCTTCGCGTGGCTCAGTGCGCGCAAGTTCGGCCAGCCCGGGAGCGGCAACTGCGCCGGACTCGAGGGCCGACCAATGTGCCAAAGGCAAACCCACGACGATCGTCGCACCTGGAAACCGGTCTGCGACACCGGCCAGGGCGGCCAGGCTGGCCGTGTACGCAGGAGGCACCGTGTAGCCGAATGCACAGCGTTCGTAGAGTGCGTGTGCCCCGGCAAGTTCGCCGACGAACATGGCACTGCGCAACCGGTCGCAGCTCGAGAGGGGAAGCTTCAATTCGCGCCAGGCCCGTCCGAACGCTGCACCGAGCGCGATTCCCGGCAATCCCTGCTCCAAGGCGCGGCGCACATGCGGGTGGATGGCACGCGCGAAGGAATCAACCACCGGATCGGAGTAGAAGCCGTCCCTCATGGCAGTGCGGCGGGCAAATCGCGCTGGATCCAAGCGCCGGGCGCCCTCCATGCCGCCGATCGCCGTTGCCAACGCTTCGGAGAGCGTGTGCCAGCCCATTGCAGCGTCTGGGCCGCCCTCAGAGAAGAACGCCTTGGCAAACTGCCGATTGGCGAGCGTGTCGGCGTGGCCTTGGAACATGTGGGCGATCTCGTGAATCTCTACGTCGAAGCCATCCTCGGGCTTGGACTCGGGGCGCACTTCGATGATGAGGAGTTCGTCTTGTCGTGAGCTCCAGGTGAAGTCTCCCGAGGCAGCTGGCACGTAGACCATCCGGGGTCGTGGCCAAGGCGCAGTGGGATCCACGCCGTAGAATGCCGCGACTTGGCTCAAGAAGGTGTCAACGCCGTGTTGCTCCATCCACGACACGTGCCTGGGTAGCCACGCGGCCAGCTGCGGCGAAGCCCCGACCTGCGAGCGCTGCAATTGCGGCAGGACGGCGTCGGCGCGGGACCAGAACTGGCGATGATCACGGGCCGCCAGCAGCACGGCCGTCCGCTCCCGGGCATCGGACCAACTGCGGCTGCCGAACAGGGCCACCTCCATGCGGGTGGCCCAGCGAAACTCCCACGGCACGCCCATCAGGATCTGGCCGTTGTCGACCTCGAGTCCGGAGAGGCCGGCGCGCGCAAATCGCTGCCACTGTCTGTCGACTTCGGTCAGCAGCGTCGCGTCAGGCGGCACGCCGGCGTTGGCCCGAGCCCAGTCCAGCCTGCGTTGATCGCGAATCGGCCCGGGCGCAAGGGCCGCGCATTGCAGCAGACGCAGCCATGCGGCGTGCTCCGGTGCGCTGCGTTCCACGGTCACGGGCGGCGGCGCGGCCGTTGCCGTGGACGCCAAGATCGCCATCTGAACAAGGGACAAGCCTGCGACGAACAAAGGGACGGCTTTCGCGCCGAGTGAATGGGTCATGTTCCTGCTCTCCCGGTGCGGGCGCCACACTCGAGCGCCATCCCGCCATGCCGTTCGCCACGGGCGCGGGGCGCCGAGCAGATCGCACAGCTCCGATTCGCTGGGGTTGTCAAGGCCGCGGCGCCGCTGGACCGACCCCGACCATCCAGCTAGACTCCCTCGCTTGCTCCACCCGCCGCAGGTGTCGCTGTGCAACTCAATATTTTTAGAAGCGAACGCGCCGAGGATCTCGCCGAAGCGCTGGCCGAGCAATTGCGCGCCGACGCCCGCGATCCGTTCGAGCCGGTGCCCGTCGTCGTCGGCAGCCGCGGCATGGAGCGCTGGTTGCGCCACCAACTGGCGACGCACCTGGGCATCGCTGCCAACATCGCCTTTCCGTTCCCGCGGCAGGCCTTGGATGGTCTGGCGGCCGCGCTGTTGGCGGGCACTGCTGGTCGCGACCGCCCGTTCTGGCAGCCGGCGGCGGACGGCGCCATGGACCGCTGGCAGACCGATCCACTCACCTTTACGGTCCTGGCGGCGCTGCGTGGCAGGCTCGAACTTCCCGAATTCGCAGTCGTGCGCAAGTACTTGCAGCTGGATCAGTCGGACAACCCTGCGACCATCGCGTTTCGCGAGTTGGCTTTTGCCCGTGAAGTTGCGGATGTTCTTGACAAGCTGCTGCACGACCGGCACGCCGACGCCCTGCAGTGGGCGGCCAACCCCGTTGCCGCGGGGGCGCACGCGTGGCTGGCGCAGTTGCTGGCGGCGGTGGGCGCGGCGGATCCACAGTCGCCGGCCCAGGTTCGCGCGCGGCTGCTGGCCCAGAAGCCCGAGCCCGTGACGGGTGTGGCGCCGCTGCGGCTGTTCTGCCTCTCGACGTTGGGACCAGCGGATCGCGAGATGCTCGAAGCGCTGGCAAGACGCGTGCCGGTCGAGCTGTACCTGCTGGCGCCGAGTCGTCGCTGGTGGGCCGATATCCGCAGCCGCAAGGAGCAATGGTGGGCGCTGCAGCGCGCCGCCACGCCGCAGGCGCGGGCAGACCTGGAACATGAACTGGCAAACCAGAACCGCTTGCTCGCCGGACTTGGCATTCCGAGCCGCGATGTGCAGGTCTGGCTCGAGACGCTGCCCTACAGCGAGCCGGCCATGCCGACGCAAGAGTTCGAATCGGCATCGGATCTGCACAAGCTGCAGCACTGGATCGACGAGGCCGGCGATACGGCAGCGCTCCGGGATGCCGGTCTGGTCGCCGACGGCAGCCTGGCGATGCACACCTGCTGGGGCGCGCTGCGCCAGGTCGAAGTGTTGCGCGACGAACTGCTGCGGCTGTTCCAAGACCACCCGGGTGCCATCGAGCCGCGCGATGTGCTGGTGATGACGCCGGACATCGAAACGTTTGCCCCGCTGGTGTCGGCCGTGTTTGCCCGGCGCGGCCCGATGGAACGGGCACACGCGCCGGCTGCGCCCATCGCGCCAGAATCCGAGGACGACGACACGCTGGATGCGCGAGGAAAGCCAACCAGAAACCCACAGTTGCCGGTCATTCCGCTCAGCATTGCCGACCTCGGTCTCGTGCGGGTCAACCCGGTGGCCGAGGTGCTGCTCGCCGTACTGGCGCTGGCGGATGGCCGTGTTGCGGCGCCGCAAGTCTATGGCCTGCTCGCCCTCGAGCCGGTGCGGCTGCGGCTGGATCTGAGCGCCGACGATGTCGCAGATCTGCGCGATCTAATGGATGAATCCGGCATGCGTTGGGCCCTGGACGCCGGGGATCGTGCGGCCGTGCAGCAGCCGGCGCTGTTCCAGAACACCCTGGATTTTGGCCTCGAACGCCTTGCCCTGGGCGCGTTGATGGCCGATCCGGAGCCGCTGGAGCTGCTGCAAGTGGGCGAAGACGACGTGGTGCCGTTGCCCGTGCGCAACACGGCGCGCGTGGCCCGGGTGGCGGCGCTGGGACGCTTGATCAATGCGCTGCGCGCCGTGCGCGACAGGCAAGGCGCGACCCCGCATGGGCGCAAGCTTCTCGACTGGAAGCAAGAGTGGCTCACGATCCTGGAGGACTTCGCGGACACGACCGACGCGGCCCGCTGGCTGACGGCGCAAGTGCGCTGCGAATTGGAAGCGTTCGAACAGGCGGGGGCGGGCTTCGCTGGCCTGCTGTCGCTCGACGCGGTGCGGCGGGCCCTGCGCGGCCGCTTCGATCTGTCCGTGCGCGGCGATCGCGCCATTACCGGGGCGGTGACCGTGTGCGCGTTGCAGCCGATGCGCTCGGTACCGTTCAAGATCATTGCCTTGTTGGGGATGGACGATGGCACGTTTCCGGCGGCGCGCACGCGGCGGGCCTGGGATCCGCTGAGCCAGTCCAAGCCGGGAGAGGTCGATCCGCGCCTGACGCAGCGGCACTTGCTGCTGGAGACGCTGCTGTCGGCGCGCCAACGGCTGCTCATCTTTTGGAACGGGTTTGGCCGCAAGCCGCTCGAGACGTTTGCGCCAGCGGTGCCGGTGGTCGAACTGCGCGATCTGCTCATCGAGGCGAGCGGTCTGCTGAGCGAGCGCTGGGTGACCGCGCACCCGCTGCAGCCGTGGAGTCCGCGGGCGTTCGAGGGACGGCACTTCACCTACGCGCGCGCGGTCGCCGACGCGGCAGGAGTGCTTGCGCAAGTCCGCGCAGGCCAATTGGAACCTCAGGCGATGGGCCTTGCGGCTACCGACCGTGCGCGCTGTGCGCCCGAGCCGAACCCACCGAACAGCGTGAGCTTGGACGAACTGGCCGCCGGTCTGACCCAGGCCCAGGCCATGTTCCTGCGCGAACGACTGCAGTTCAGTCTGCCCAAGGATCGCGCCGAGCTGCAGGACCGCGAACCCATCGAGCTCGATGCCCTGGACAAGTGGGGTGTGCGCGACGCCGTCATGCAAGTGATGCTCGACGACCCGAATCGCGAGCACGAGGGGCTCGTCGACACGTTGACACGGCGTCTGCAAGCCGAGGGGCAGCTGCCGCTGCAGGCGGGCGGGCGGCGGGTCGTGCTGGAGGCGCACGAGAAGGTCGCGAATCTCATCGATAACTTTGCGAAGATTGCAGGGGAGGCTGCGCCATCCACTGACCTCGTGCGCGTCGATGTGACCGTACAGCGCGGCGGCAAACCGTGGCAGGTGCGGGTTCAGGGCGCGCCGCTGGCGACGCGGACGCACCAGGGCTTGACGCTGCTGGAGTGGATCAGCCCGAGCAAGAGCAACAAGCCGAAGAACCTGCTGCGCACGTGGCTGTATCTCTTGGCGGCGCGTGCCAACGGCCAAGGCGTGGCGGCGGCGCGCGTGGTCGGCGATGGCGACGCGCCTGCCGGGCCCCGCGGCCGTCCGCCCAACCGCGTGGCCGGCGCGATCTTGGCCACCGCCGTGACACCCGACCAGGCCCTGGCGCAACTCGCCGACCTCGTGGCCATCTGGCTCGATTGCCGCGACCGGCCCATGCCCTTGTTCGTGGACACGTCGTGGGCCTATGCCGAGATGGCCGGCAAGGACGCCGGCAAGGCACGATCGGCGGTGCGCGCAGCGTGGAGCGGGGATGGAAAGTCAAAGAGTTTCAAGCAGGGGGAGGGCAGTTCCACCGTCCTGCGCGCACTGTTTGCCGGCTGGGATCCACTCGAGCACTTGCAGTCCGTCGCCGACCCCGACTCGTTTGCTGGCCTCGCCGCTCGTGTGTATGTGCCCGTGATCGAAGCCCTGGTCGCCGGGCCAGCCGCCGCAGCGACGTTCTACCGGGCCCCTGTTGCCAGCGGACAGGAGGAAGCGTGAGTTCCAGCATCTCCTGGCCGTCGGCAGGCCCCTTGCCACCGAGCCCACGCATCTTTCTCGAAGCCAGCGCCGGCACCGGCAAGACCTTTGCCATCGAAGGCATCGTCGTGCAACTCGTGGCCGAGGCGGGCATTCCCATCGACAAGATCCTCGTCATCACCTTCACCAAGGCGGCGACGGCAGAGCTGAGCGACCGCGTGCGCCAGCGCCTCGCCAAGGTTCTCCAGGTGCTGCAAGGAAGCGTGCAAGCCGGCGGCGACGTCCTGGCCGCGCGGCTGGTGAATGCGCCCGATTGCGGTTTGCTGGTCACGCGGCTGGCACGGGCGCTGGCCGACATCGATCGCGCGCCGATCTCGACGATCCACAGCTTTTGCCAGCGCATGCTGCAGGAGCTGGCATTCGAGTCGGGTCAGGAGGCCGAACTCGAGGTGCTGGGTGAGGCCAGCGAAGTGCGCAAGCAACTGGTGGCAGATGAGTTGGCGAGAACCTACGCCCACGCTGGCGAGGCGGACCTCGCGCTGCTGGCGGACATGGGCTGGACGCCTGGCGGGCTGCGGGCCGTAGCCAAGGAGATGACGGGCGCCACAGCGCCGACGCCGCGGCCATCGCTGGACAGATCGTGGCGCGATCCCCTGCAGGTCGTCACGGCATGGCGGCGTCGACTCGAAGAATTCCAACAATGGTGGGAAGGCCCGGCGGGGCGCGCCGCTGTCCATGGCTGGCAGGCCGAGGTGGGCCTGCCCACCAAGACCGACGCCAAGGGCAAGCTGCCGTACAACCGCTTGAGCGGCGCTCCGAAGAACGTGGATGGTGTCGTTCGTGCCTGGCTGGCGAGCGGCGGGCCGCGCGGCGACCGGCCGTTCAAGAAGGCTGCCGCCGGCTGGCTCGATAGGGAGGGGCTGAGCCGAAAGTGGAATGCGGTTGCTGGGCCGGTGCAGGACTTTGCCGGCTACCCGCTGGCAGTGGAATTCACCAAGCTTTGCCATGCGCAAGACCGTCTATGGGCGCAGCCGCTGGTGCAGTTTGCCAGCGCGGTGCGCCAGGACTACCTGGCCGAGATCGAGCGCCGTGCGCAACTGACCTATGACGGCATGCTGTCGCGCCTTGCCGAGCGGCTCGTGCAGGACGCCAAGGAAGGCGTGTCCGTGCTGGCCGACGCCATCCGCAACCGCTACCGTGCCGCACTGGTCGACGAGTTCCAGGACACCGATGCGTCGCAGTGGCAGGTGCTCGATCATGTTTTTGGCAGAGAGGACGCGCGGTTCTTTGTAGTCGGCGACCCCAAGCAGTCGATCTACCGGTTTCGTGGCGCGGACCTCGACGTCTACCTGACGGCGCGCGAGCAAGCCGTGTGCTACCAGTTGGACACCAACTTTCGCACCGACAGGCCGCTGGTCAGCGCGCTCAACAAGCTGTGGACCGATGCCGATCTGCCGCTGAGCAGGACGGAGGCTGGCGAAGCGGTGCGCTATCTGCCAGTGAAGGCCCATCAGGAACTGCGGATCCAGGACCTGCCGCCGTCTGCCGGCGCTGCAGATCGCCCGCGCCGGCCGCTGGAGCTGCGCCTTTGCAGCGCGGCGACCGATGGCGGCAGCCCCGAAAGCGCGCCCAACAAGGCGGACATGATGGAAGTGCTGGCGCAGGTGTGCGCGCGCGAGTGCCTGACCCTGCTGCGTGCGTCGCCCAGCATTGCTTCCCCCGACAAGGCGCAGACGCGTACGCTTGCGCCCGGCGATGTGGCTATCCTGGTGGCCAACCATCTGGAGGCCAGAACCGTCAGCAAGTATTTGGCATCGTTTGGAATTCCCGCCGTCGCCGCGGGCCGCGGCAGCATCTTCAACAGCGAGGCGCTCGGCTGGCTGGTCGCCTGGCTCGACGCACTGGCCAGCCCGGCGAACGAGCGGCCGGCGCGCCAGTTGGCGGTGTCGCCCCTCATCGGATGGACGGCTGACCAACTGACGCGCGCGGTGGCCGAAGCTGGGGGCGGCGCTCGTTTGGACGACGACCAACTGGCCTGGCACGCGCTGCGGCAGCACCTGGCGACGCTGACCAACAGCTGGTCTACGCAAGGTTTTGCCCGAGTGCTGGACAAGACGCTGGCCACGTACGACGTGCTGGCGCGTCTGCTGGGCAGCCTCTGGGGCGAGCGCGGCGCTACGGACTTGCGCCACCTGACGGAGCTGTGTCAGGCCGAGGATCGCCGGACGCGGGCCGGGCCGCGCGGGCTGGCCGAGTGGTTGCGGGCGCGCAAGGCGGATGCGGACGACAAGAACGATGAACAGGCGACGCGATTGGAGAGCGACGCGGCGGCGGTTCAACTGGTCACGATCCATGCCTGCAAGGGATTGGAATATCCTGTTGTCTTGATGCCATTCGCATGGCCCCCCTGGACCGAGAATGAGGCAAACCAGCCTTTGTTGGTGCGCGTCGGCGCCGCGTCGGTGCTCGACATGTCCGTGAGCGGCACAGAAGACCGCGCCCGCAGCATGACTTGGAGCGACCAGGCGTTTGAGGCCGAGTCGGTTCGCTTGTTGTACGTCGCCATGACCCGCGCCCGCCATCACGTGGTGGCGTGGCTCAACCGCTGCGATCCAGAGGCGCAAGGGCCGCTGGCACGGCTGATCCTGCGCGGCGATCGAACGGGTCTCGGCAGTGAGGCTCCGGTGGTCTCGGGCAAGCGGGACGGGCCCAACGGTGCAGACAAGATGGCGGCATGGAATCAACGCATCTCCGCGCAATTGCAGGATATCCAGGACAGTTCACAGGACTCGATCGGCTGGAGCGAGGAACCGCCGCCGCGCCAGGAGGAGACGTGGCGACCCGAGGGCGCGGCGCCGCTGGTGTTGGCGACCGCGCGGGCCTTTGATCCGACCCTGCAGTTGGGTACCCGCTGGCAGGTGGCGAGCTTCAGTTCGCTCTCGGCAGGGCGCGGCGCAGACGACGACGAGCCGACGCGGGCGCTGGCAAAGCTGGCGACGACCCCGACGGCGAGCGACAACGCACGGGTCCAAGACGAGGGCGACGAACCCACACCGGTTGACTTGGATACGCTCGGCGATCTGGCCAGGCACGCATGGATGTTGGACAAAGCCGCCGGCGCCGACCTGCCGGGTGGCACGACGACCGGCGACTGGATTCATGGCGTGTTCGAGGAACTCGATTTCTCTGCGGAGCACGATCCGGCGGGTCAGGCCAAGGACGGCCGGACTGCCAAGCAACTGATCGACGACTTGGCCCAGCGCCATGGCGTGACGGTGCACAAGGGCAAGCCGGTGCCGCAGGATGGATTGCTCGCACTGTTGCCTGCCTGGCTCGATACCCCCTTGGCTGGCAGCGAACATGGCGCCTTCGGACTGCCGGACGACTTCACGCTGCGGTCGCTGACCCTGGCCCACCGCATCGACGAACTGGGCTTCGACTTGCGCTTGGGCGCAGGAGCGAACTACCGCTTGGCTGCCAGAAACGCCGAGGACCGTGACCCGGGCTGCATCGACACGGCGGGGGTGCGCGACGCTTTCGAAATCGGTGCAGCGGCGGAGGGTTTCGGCGGGGCGGCTTGGTGCCGGGCCATGCTCGAGCGAACGGACGACAAGGTGAAGGCGCTGCTGCCGGGGATTGCAGGCTTCCTGACCGGTTTCATCGACCTGACCTTCCGCGTCCGCGCCAGCGGGGCAAGCGCCCGCTACTACCTCGCCGACTACAAGAGCAACGCCATCCGCGGTCCAGAGTGGCTGGCTGCGCGCATGGCCCAAGCCGTTGCGCCGGGCGTCGAGGCGCCGCGCCTGGCCAACATCCACTACACGCGGCCTTTGCTGCAGTGGGCGATGGCGCACGCCGGTTACCACCTGCAGGCACTGATCTACACCGTGGCGCTGCACCGCCTGCTGCAGACGCGCCTGGGCAGCGAGTACGATTACGACAGCCACATCGGCGGGCATCTCTACTTGTTTCTCAAGGGGATGGCGGGTCCGAATACGCCGCGTTGGCAGGGCAGTTGCCTGGGCGTGTGGGCGGATCGCTGGCCCAAGGCGGCCGTTCTGGCGCTGGACCGGGCGCTGCTCGGCGGGTCCTGGTCGAGCGGAAGCGCGGAGGCGCCGTGACCACACGATACTTGCGACATCAACGTCTTGTCGATCACGTCGAGCCATTCGTCGCTGCCGGTTTGCTGGATGCCGCCGATGTCCTGATCATCGACGCTGCTGTGCGACGATTCAACGCAAGCGACCCCGACGTGCTGCTGGCGGCGGCGCTGGCTTTGAGTGTGCAGCGGCGCGGGCACGTGGGCGTCGATCTGCTCGCCGTGGGCGAACTTGCCGGGAATCTGGAGCCTCTGGACGAGCGTGCGGGTGGCGTGGCGAGCCCGCCGGTCTGGCCCGCGGATTTGGCAAGCTGGCAGCGCAAGGTTCTCGCTTCCTCCCTGGTCAGCCTGGACGGCGACCGCAAACGGCCGTTCGTCGCCCAGGTTTTGCCCGAGGGTCGCCATCTGCTGATGACGCAGCGGCTTTGGGACGTGCAGCAGCGCCTCGCCAATCGCCTCCTGCAGCTGGCCGGCGCGATTGCAGCCCACGCTCCGGACCAAGATCGCCTGCACGAAGCCCTTTCGCGTTCCCTGCTGGCGGGGGCCAAGCCCGAACATCGCGAGGCCAAGGAGCAGGTGGCGCGCGATCTGGCAGTGGCGGCGCGTAGCCGGCTGACGCTGGTGCTGGGCGGTCCGGGCACGGGCAAGACGTTCAGCATCCGCCACTTGCTCGCCGCGCTGCTGGCCGATCGGCCGCAACTGCGCGTGGTGCTGGCCGCGCCGACCGGCAAGGCAGCCGTGCGCATGACCGAGGCGATGCACGAAGCAGGGCGTGGTGCGCTGGCAAACGACAAGTGTTCTGAACTGCTAGCACAATTGCCGTCATCCACCGTTCACAAGCTGCTGGGCAAGCGCCCCGATGGCAGTGTACGTCACAACCGCGACAACCCGCTGCCGGCGGACATCGTCGTGGTCGATGAAGCCTCCATGGTCGACCTCGTGCTGATGGGCGAAGTCGTCGAAGCGGTGGCTCCCGGAGCGCAGTTGGTGCTGTTGGGCGACCGCGACCAACTGGCGAGCGTGGATGTAGGCACGGTCCTGGCCGACATTGCCCAGGCCGCCGCAGATCCGGCATCGCCGCTGCATCCGTGCCTGGTGCGCCTGACTGTCAATTACCGCTTTGCAGACGCGCCCTTGGTCAGCGCTGTCGCGGCCGCCATCCAAGGCGGGAGCGTTGCCGGCCTTGGCGCGGCCACCGACCTTCTGAACGGACGGCCGGCGACGACGGATGCGCCCCGCGACGTCGCGGCGATCTTGCCGATTCCCGTGGAGACGTTTGCCCACCGCTCGGAGGCGATGCGACGGCTGGCGCAGCCCTATTGCGAGATGGGCGGCTATGTGGCCGTGCTGGCTGGGCATTTACGCACTGGCGGACGCGCGGCCTTGTGCGACACACGCGTGCGCCGTGAATTGCTCGACGCCATCGGCGGCTACCGCGTGCTGGCCGTGCACCGCAAGGGGCCGCTGGGCGTATCGGGCCTCGAGAAGGCCATCGGCCAGCATGTCCGCGATGTGTTGACGGCCGCGTGGCAGGACCGCAAGCGCAGCCATTCGAGCCGGCCGCCGGCCCGGGCCGATGAACTGCCGCGCGAAGGCGGCCTGTGGCTTGGCCAATTGGTGTTGGTGACCGAAAACGCCTACGACGTCGACCTGCGCAATGGCGACATCGGCGTGGTGGTCTGCGGCGAAGGCAACCGTCTGGCAGTGGTGTTTCCGGTGGCCGCGCCAGGAGACGACGCGGCGGGAAGTCCAGCGACGCAGTGGCCCGGCGCGCGCGAAGTGTCGATTGCCCGATTGCCGCCGCACATGGGGGCGCTGGCCATGACCGTGCACAAGAGCCAAGGTTCGCAATTCCGCCATGTTGGGCTGGTCCTGGCGGATGGCCCGTCGACGCTGCAGAGCCGCGAACTGGTCTACACGGCCATCACCCGCGCGCAGCGACAGCTCACTTGGGTGGGCAGCGAACGGGCGCTCAGTACCGCGTTGCAGCGGACGGTGACGCGGGCCTCGGGGCTGGCTACGTTGCTGGGTGCGCGGGTCGGCGGGCCGGCCGCGGGTCAGGAGGGCCAAAGCGGGCCTTGACACCACCCGGCTGACCCAGCATCTTCCGCGGCTTGTGGTCCGCGCGCCGCAGTGCTGTAAGGGCCTGCCGCACGACTTGGGACAGGGGGACTCCATCATGCCATCCATCCATCCACTCTTGCTCGCCATCCTGTGCGGGGCGGGCATCATCCTGACTGCCTGCGGTACCTCGACCGGCCAAACCGGCCAGATGTCGGTGCAGATCGGCGCAGCCTGCGATCCGGCGACGGCGACGCCCGTCTGCGGACAGGTGGCGGGTTTGACCTCGGCGGCCAATTGCGACAAGACGACCAAGGTCTGGACCGCGCTCGCTTGCCCTGCCGGCAGCCTCTGCACGGTGCAAGGCGGCGTCGCTTTGTGCACGAGTCTGGCCGGCATCGATGCGCTCTCCGGTCTCGACACTGCGGGTACTGACGCTGCCAGCCCTACCGACGCCGCGCCGGCCAAAGCCTGTACGAAGCCAGGCGATTGTCACGACAACAACCCTTGCACCACCGACACCTGCGATGCCAAGACCAGCGCTTGCGTCTTCCTGCCGGTCCTGGGCTGCGGCGGCGGCGCGGTCCCCTGCGTCCAGCCGGTCGACTGCGCGGCCGGGACGACTTGCGACACGGTGCGCCACGTGTGCGCCCAATGCGTCGTGCATGGGGACTGCAAGGGCGGCCAGCGGTGCGCGGACAACAAGTGCACCGTCAGTGCCGCCTGTCAGAGCGATGCGGAATGCAAGGAAGTCGCCGGCGTCTGCGACAAGAAATTCGGCGTGTGCGTCCCATGTCTGGCCGACAGCGATTGCGCTGCCGAACAACGCTGTGTCGAGAACGCGTGCGTGGACGCCAAGGTGTGCAAGTCCTCCAAGGATTGTCCCAAGGTCTGCGCTACAGGCGCGGGCAAGTGCGTCGATTGCACTGTTGACTCGGACTGCAAGACCGGAAGTTGGTGCAGCGAGGACGGCCTTTGCAAGCCGGTCGCGTGCAGCTCGAATGTCTGCTCGGACGCAGGCGCCTTTGAGTGCCTGGCAAACGGATCCGGCTACTTCGTCACGCCCGGCGGATGCTCGGACGCCAGCGCTTGCACGCTGGACAGTTGCGAGGCGGGTTTCTGCAAACATGCCCCGATGAACGACGGCGACCCCTGCGATGACGGCAACGCGTGCACGAGCGCCGATGTCTGCCAGGGGGCCGTGTGCGCGGGCGTCAAGGGCGGATGTGACGACAAGAATCCTTGCACGACTGACACATGCTCGAGCAAGGCCTGTGTGTATGGCGGCATGGACTGTCCGGCGGGCTCGACTTGCGGCATCACGGACGCAGGCTACCTCTGCGTGGTGCAGGCTGCGCAGTGCGGCGGATCGGCCCCGCCTTGCGCCAACGGCAAGCCGTGCAGTAGCGGGTACTGTGCCGAAAGCTGCGAATTCGGCGCCAAGTCGTGCCCGGGCGGCCTGGTCTGCCTGTTCGACAGGTGCGTCACCGCGGTGCCGCCCAAGCTCGCCGCCGCGCCGACCTGCAGCCATCAGTTCGCGGCCGCTGGCACCAACTGCTCGGCCGTGGCCAAGTGCGACAGCCAAGGCAAGTGCAGCGTGTGCATCGACCCGACGATGACCGGGGCGGATTGCCAGCAGCCCATCCCGCAGAAGTGGGGCACCTGCACCGACCCCAAGTCCACTTGCTTTCCCAACTGCCAGTACAAGGTCTGTGCCAAGGAGAACGCGGCCGTCAACGGCAACAGCACCAAGGTCAATGCGCCGCACAATT
>Ga0172369_10007034_pt1 | contig 13183 bp, 10 predicted proteins | sample LakKiv25m_FD_114539 | JGI IMG/M metagenome (GOLD analysis project Ga0172369, IMG submission 114539) | Freshwater microbial communities from Kabuno Bay, South-Kivu, Congo - kab_022012_11.25m | ecosystem: Environmental > Aquatic > Freshwater > Lake | place: Democratic Republic of the Congo... | reverse complement strand
AAGCCATCACATGTTGGGTCAAGTACTGGAAGCTACACCACGTGCCCGTTTTCCTTTAAAAGCCCGTGCTGCACAGCACTATGTCGAGCCGGGACTGGCACTCATTGGTGATGCGGCGCATGTGATTCATCCGCTGGCCGGGCAGGGCGTTAATATTGGCTGTCTGGATGCCGCAGTGCTGTGTGATGTCCTGCTGCATGACCGGGCACGTGGGGTCTGGGCGCATGAGCAGACCTTGAAGCGTTATGAGCATCGTCGTAAGGGCCAAAATGACGCAATGATGCACAGCATGTCTGCAATTGGCTGGCTGGAAACCACCCAGTTATTCCCGTTGGTCTGGGGACGTAATTTTGGCTTGAAGCAGGTTGAACAGCTGCCGGTGTTAAAGGATGCTTTTATGGCGCAGGCCAATGGTTTGCATCTGCTGAAAGACACGCGGTATGCGGTCTAGCTAGAAATAGTTATTTTTTAAACATTCATTAATACATGATTACGAATTTGGTTAAAAAAGACACGATTTTTTCGTCTTTACCTCTAGGCGAAAGGCGCAGAGATTGATAAATTTCTTCCTAATTGCATGACAACGTTCACCAGGACTCAATTGAGGTCATTTGCGGGGAGATTAAAATGACGGATATGAACGATTATGATGATGTAGAAGATACCACCGTCGATGACGATGAGGCAAAAGCGGCTGAAAAAGGTGCACTGGACAGCGAAGATGCCGTAAACGATGGTGACGTGGCGGAAGCAGAAACCTTAACCGTAACCGCTAAACAGAAGCAACGCCAAGCTTTAGAAGATGAAATTGCGGCCTTCTTGGCACGTGGGGGAAAAATTACTGAAGTCCCACCAGATGAGGCTGCACGCGAATAAGAAAAAAGCATCACTCCGGTGATGCTTTTTTCTTATTGCGAATCAACAGCCAGAATCAGTCATCGCGGTTTTGGCTCAGTTCCAGCGCACGCTGATAGGCCACTTTTTTCTTGATCCCGGTTAAATCGGCGGCCAGCTGTGACGCGGCTTTCACCGATAAATCCTGCAATAGTCGGGTCAGCAGCTGATCCAGCTTTTCCTGCTCCAGATTTTTTTCCGCGGTTGCACCACCAACCACCAGTACAATTTCACCTTTTTGCTGATGATGATCAGCTTCAATTAAACGGACCAGCTCACCCAGTGTCATCTTCTTGATGGTTTCAAAGGTTTTGGTAATTTCACGGGCAAAACCGACCGGACGCTCGGCGCCGAAAATATTGGCCATATCTTTAACGCTGTCCAGAATCCGGTGTGGCGCTTCATAAAAAATCAGGGTCGCAGTCTGGTCTTTAAGTTTTTCCAGACTCAAGATACGCTGTGACTGTTTTGACGGTAAAAAGCCTTCAAAGCTAAACCGGTCACTCGGTAAACCAACCGCACTCAGCGCTGCAATTGCGGCACAGGCTCCCGGAACCGGAATCACCCGGATATTGTGTTCTTGTGCGGCGCGGACCAGTTTAAAACCGGGGTCGCTAATTAGCGGAGTACCGGCATCACTAATCAGGGCCATATTTTCGCCGTTCAGCAGGCGCTGAACCAATATATCAATTTTGTTACTTTCATTATGTTCATGGCACGCCGTTAACGGAGTTGATATATTATAGTGCTTTAATAATTGAGCGGAGGTCCGAGTATCCTCTGCCGCAATAATATTTACAGACTTTAGAACATCAATCGCCCGGTAGGTCATGTCGTCTAAGTGCCCAATTGGGGTGGCTACAACAAATAACTGAGCACTCATAAGGTTTCTCCATGTTTAGGCAAATTATTAATAACAATAAAAGACAGCTTCAAAAAGCAATTATCACCACGGCACTGTTGGGCGCGGGACTTTCAGTCGCCCAGGCCGAGATTCTGGTCATTCTACCTGAATCGGGTCCTATGGCGCGAGCCGGTTTCAGTATTCAGCAGGGTTTTATGCACGCTTATCAGGCATCGGGTGAGAAGATGCCGGTCAAATTGATTAATTCCGAGCAGCGCAAAATTGGTCCCTTGCTGCGTCAGCATGTCAATGCCAAGACCCGGGTGGTGATTGGACCTTTGGCACGTGCCGATGTTGAACAGTTAATTGCGCTGCGGCCCAAAGTGCGCACACTGGCCTTAAACGAGGTGATCCAGCAGCATCCACGGGTGCTACAGTTTAGCCTGTCAAAAAAAGATGATGCACTGACCTTAAAACAGCTGTTCCAGAAAGATCAGATTAATCATCTGTATATTCTGCGTGAACCCGGCACCGAAGCTGAACACGAACTGTTATTAATGTCTCTGGTGTCGCAGCTGGACTATCCGGTGGAGGTGGTGGACAGTCCGCCGAGATGGCTAAAACGTCAGCAGGGCGTGTTATTGCTGGGTTCAAATGGCTGGATCAATCGCCAGAACAGGTTGCCCAAAAAGCGCTTATACAGTCTGGCCAATGCCGTCGAGTCACAGCAGCAGTTACCGCAAGGCCTGCAGTTTTGTGATGCGCCGGCCTTGTATCAGTCCCACTGGGCAGATGTACAGGCCGGAATTCAGGCGGCCAAGGCGGAACACTTTTCTTTTCAGCGGCTGGTGGCCTTTGGTGGAGATGCCTGGCAGATCGCCAATTATTATCTGAAACAGCCACAATTAAACCGCATCGAGTTTGAAGGGCGAACCGGTTTAATCCGGATTCAGGACAACCAGATTCAGCGTATTCCAAAATGCTATGTGCAGCAGAAACAGCTGGTGCAGATCCTGTAAATGGCCAGTCAGCGCACGCGTTTGGGGCAGTGGGCCGAACAGCAGGCCGCAGTGTTATTAGAGCAGCAGGGCTATCAGATTCTGGCGGCCAATTACCATTGCCGTTATGGTGAAATCGACCTGATTGCCCAACAAGATCAGCAGCTGGTCTTTGTGGAGGTAAAGGCGCGATCTTTTAGCGATTATGGTCGGGCGGTGGAGGTGGTTTCCATCTCCAAGCAGCAAAAGCTGATTAAAACTGCGCTGACCTATTTGAGCAATTCTGCACAATTACAGGATTTTTATTGTCGATTTGATGTGATTTGTTTTGATTTTACTGAACAAATTGCAAAAACAGTACAGCAAGATTTTTCCAATTTCACGTATGATCTGCAATGGATTGAAAATGCTTTTACTTTTGATTCAGAGTTCATTAATCTTTGAAGAGAATTGAAGCAAAGATGCTTGAAAACAGAAATGAATAAGTAGTGAGGAGTCTTGCTGAGTGTTAAATCGTATCGCAATCACAGTGCTGTGTGTGGCAAGTTTATCCGGCTGTGCAAGTTTTATTTCCAGTGGTACGGGTTCTGCACCTGTAGGAACGGAAAGTGGCGCACGCTCACTTGGCCAGGTCTTTATTGATAACTCCATTGAACGTACAGCAAAAATTAATTTATATAAGCTGGATGCCCGTTTTAAACAGTCACGCGTTAATATTGAAAGTTTCCACGGCAATGTATTGCTGACCGGTCAGGTGCCAGATGCACATCTGAAGCAGTTGGCAGAAGATAACGTCCGCGCCATGAGCGATGTTAAAACCGTACACAACTATATTACCGTGGGCAACCAGATTGGTTATAGCACCATCATGCAGGACACCACCGTGACCGCCAATACCCGTGGCCTGATTATGAAAGCGCCGGTGGTTTCCGACAGTAAAGTGCGAATTCACACCGAAGATGGCGTGCTGTATGTCATGGGCCGTTTGAATAATGCGGAAATTGCCGATTTAAATCAGGTGTTACAGCAGGTTGGTAATGTCACCAAAATTGTGACCTTAATTGACAATCTTGAAGCCTCACAGGCGACATCTTCTGGTTTTGCCAGCCCGATGATGAATGTACAGCCAGATGTACAAACCCCGGTCGCCATTGATCCGGATCAGATCGAGCCAACGAATGCGCTCTAAGTTGTTCCAGTTTAAAACGCAGCTGCAATATCGTCTGGTTCAGGCCAAAAGTGTATATCAGGAATTCCGTCTGTATGATTTTGGCAGTTATGCCCTGAATCGTTTGACCCCGCGGCAGGGCTATACCGTAGAGAACGATCTGGCTTATGGAGCGAATGAGCGCCATCAGCTGGACTTGTACCGGACTGCCCAGCCACGTCCCCAGCAGCCGTTAATTGTTTTTGTTCATGGTGGTGCTTGGTCACGGGGCGATAAAAAAGACTACCGCTTTGTTGGCGAAGCTTTTGCCCAGCAGGGTTTTGATGTTGCCGTCATTAATTATCAACTGGCGCCGCAGAATATTTTTCCGGTCTATATTGATGACCTGACTTTGGCACTAAACTATATCCATGATCAGCAGGCAGAGTTAAGGATTAACACTGATCAGATTATCCTGATGGGGCACTCAGCCGGTGCGTTTAATATCATGTCGGTGCTGTATCATCCGCAGCCTTATGCGCTGAACTGCCGGGACAATATCCGGGCTGCGATTGGTCTGGCTGGTCCCTATCATTTTGACTATAAAGATGATCCGCTTTGTGCCGATGCATTTGATCAGACCATTCCTTATCATGATGTGATGCCGTATTACTTTGTGGAAAGTAATCAGATTCGTCACTATTTGCTGGTGGCTGAGAATGACCAGATTGTGCATTTGAGTAACGCGGTTGATTTTGATCATGTGCTAAACAAGCATGGCAACCATAGTCAGCTGATCACCATTTCACGCACCGGGCATGTCAGTATTATGGGCTCGGTATCGAGTCTGTTTAGTCGTTATTTCAAGACCAAGCACACGATTATGCAGGCGCTGGAAGAAACGCTAAATTCCTGAGTAGTGTCTCTTTAGAGCCAGGCTTTGCTGTCGTCTGCGACGGCAGAGCCTTCGGTCACGTGTTTGATCATGGCATGGGCGATACTGCCTTTGAATGGAATATTCGGCAGCTGATCAAATTTAAAGAATTGTGCGTCGCTGATTTCTTCTTCCTGTAACTGCAGTTCACCACCGGCATATTCGGCTTTAAAGGCAATCATCAGGTTGCTTGGAAAAGGCCAGGGCTGACTGGCCAGATACTGAATATTCCTTAGCTGGATACCGACTTCTTCCGCGGTTTCACGGCGTACCGCTTCTTCCAAGGTTTCTCCCACCTCAACAAAACCGGCAATCAGACCATACATATTGGTGGTGTTGCGCGCATTTTTGGCCAGCAGAATTTCATCTTCACCGCGGGTAATGACGGTAATGATGCAGGGTTGTACACGTGGATATTGACGATACTGGCAGACCGGACAGACCATGGCATATTCGGTGGCATGTGCTTCGGTTGGATGGCCGCAGTGGCTGCAAAAACGGTGATTACGACGCCATTCCAGCAACTGGATTGCACGGCTGGCCTGTTCAAATTCGGCACTGTTCCAGAACTGTAGCAGCTGGCGAATTGGCAGTAATTGATAACCTTCGGGAATGGGCTCATCGGGGAGTAAGTCGCGGGCAATCACCTGATTGCCCGTAGACAGGTCACTTGCTAATTTTTCAACTCGGGGCAGTTGAAACTGTTCATCGACCAGCAGTTGCTGTTGGTGAAAAATATAGGCAAGTGAGAGTTCAGACATTAGGCTACAGCTTTCAGTTTTTCGCTACTTGCCAATGCTACATCAAACATCGACTGTAAAACAGGCTGTTTGTTTTTTAAATTGTCAATCAGCATGTCGGCACCAGCCAAGGTGTCTAACACGGCATTCAGCTCGTCACTACTGAGCGTTTCACCCGCTTCGCATTTACGATAGATGAAGTCAGCAGCAATCAGCAGGGCTTGCTGGCCTTTTTCTTCATTCAGGAACAGCAGGGCACCGGCCACTTCACGCAGCTGGGTACAGGTGTTTTCCAGTAAGCGCACATCCTGATCCTGAACATGTTGCACCAGAATCTGCTGGGCCAGATCAATTAAAGTTTTGGTTTCGCTCAGCAATACTTCATGCGCTTCATCTAAACGGTCCAGCGAAATGTGCATGTTGTTAACGCGCAGCTGTAAACGGCTAGAGGTATGATGACGCTCCAGCACCCCAATCGAGTTCATCGCCGACAAAATGGTGTTCATCAGCTGCTGGGCAAAGCTTTCTTCTTTGAGCACTTCGGTCTGACTCAGCGCATCGGCCTGAACCAGCAGATCACGGTGGGCTTCATTCAGGTTCAGTACTTTAAAGATGTTGGCCAGATCTTTCAGCTTGGCCTGCAACTCCTGGGTTTTTTCAGGGGTCATGTTTTGGTAGTTGTATTCGATATCATTGCGAATCTGCGCCATTTCGCTGGTCGCCAGAGCACTGATGGTCTGCATGGTTTCAAAATCCGGACCATACAGATGACGGCTGAACACCTGTAACTGGGTATCGGTCAGCAGGTCTTCACCAATATTCAGCTGTTCGCGGATGTGCTGGGCCAGCTGATCTTCCTGGCTAATGCACAGGCTCAGAATATTGGCCAAGTCGCTTAACTGGGCCTGGAAGCTGTCTGGCGCGGCAAAGTATTGACGCATATTCAGTTCAATACTGATTAAGGTGCGTAAACGCGGTTCATTCAGCAGCAGATTATCAATCTGGTTTAATGCCACATAGACCAGATTCCAGTATTGCTGGCTTGGATGCTGGGCGGACAGACCGGCTAAATAGGTGCCGACCAGTTTCATGGCTTGCAGATCCAGCTCGGATTCTTCCTGTTTCAGTAACTTGTATAGCGACAGTTTGTACAGCTGATGTACATAGTCTGATTTTTCCAAACCAGGTGCTTGTGGTAACTTGAATTCCGGGTGAATACAGTCCAGCAGAGATTCAATATGCTGGCCTTCCTGGGTGAGTGGTTTACCCAAGGCACGTTCCAGACGGTTTAAGGTATCGAGCAGGAACTGTGGAATTTTAACTTCGCGCAGACAAATAAATTCGATGTAGCGCTTGAGCATGGTGGTGCCTTCACTTAAGGCAATCACGTCTTCAGTTTTAATTTGCGCCGGATTCCCCATAATCTTGCGCATTAATTCTGCTGAATATTGGGCAATTTTTGCCAGGCTCGACATATCAATCAGGGCTAGTACCTGGGCACATTGCTCAAACTGGTTGAGGGCATCATCAATCCCGAAGGGTAAAGTCTGATCTTCTGCCAAGGTGCTGACTGCGGATTCCACCAATTTGATTGAATTATCAACCTCATTTTTTATTATCAGTAACGCAGTCGGATCAAAATGAATAGAGGTTTGGTAAGACATGTATCTGCACCTTTCCTAGTGTTTTATCTGTTTATTGGCCTGCTGCAAAAACAGCAGACCTGTTTATCTTAACTATAACTGAACTAGGAACAGATTAAATACAAAAAATTACAATCGTCGGTTTTTTTATTTGGCAAAAAAGCAGGGCTGTCCATGCTTTTCTTCAAATTGTTTGACCCAATTCTCATGTGCTTCCAGCTCTGCGGCGGAAGGCAGAATCACCGGTAATTCCATTTCAATGCTGCGACGGCCCGATTCACCGCTTTGTTCTTCATGATGGGCCGACAAGGCATCCATATCAAAGGACACCTGGCCACCGGTCATGGCCAGATAGACATCTGCCAGAATTTCAGCATCGAGCAAGGCGCCGTGGAAGGTACGGTCACGCGCCGGAATTTCATAACGCTTCACTAAGGCATCGAGCGAGTTCTTTTGTCCCGGATGCTTGTTTTTGGCCATTACCAGGGTATCGGTGACTTCACAGACTGCCGATAAATCGCCTAGTCCACAGCGATTAAACTCCATATCCAGGAAGTTCATATCGAAGGTGGCGTTATGCGCAATAATTTCCGCGCCTTTTAAATAGTCATACAGCACCGCAGCAATTTCAGCATATTTCGGTTTGTCTTTTAAAAACTCATCCGAAATACCGTGCACCACTTCCGATTCACCGACCGGTTTTTCCGGGTTGATATAAATATGAATCGAGCTGCCGGTCAGTTTGCGGTTGACCATTTCAATCGCGCCGACTTCAATAATCCGGTCACCATCCTGATAATAAAAACCGGTGGTTTCCGTATCCAGAATCAGCTGGCGTGGACCATAAGCCTGAACCGTGGCCGGGGTAATCACAATATGCGGATGCGATGACGCATTTGCTGGCGCTGTTTCGCTCTGGTTCTGGGTTTCAGTCAGGACTTCGTTCTGACTCGGAGTGTCATTTGGACTGAGGGTTTGCGTTACGGTAATGCTGTGCTGGGTCAGGCTGAGATGATCCTCCTGCACCATCAGCAGTTCTTCTTCGACTTCAACGTCTACTTGGCTGTCGTCCAGGTCGAAGCCAAATGGGTCGTCGAGCAACCAGTCAGATTCTGCTTTTTTTTTAGCAGCGTCAGGTGGGGTGATTTCAGACGCAGCGCTTTTATCTTCAGTAATGATTTGTACCGGCGTCACTTTGACCTGCTGTGCAAATACCAGATCGGCCCCTTTGTTGGCCAGCTGATCGGCCATTTCATTGCCAGCATGGCCGGCGTGGCCTTTAATCCAGTGCCATTCAATTTCACGACCCTGACAGATGGCATCCAGTTTTTGCCATAAGTCCGGATTTTTCACATCTTTCCAGTTTTTCTTTTTCCAGCCGGCAATCCATTCGGTTATGCCGCGTTTGACATAGTTGGAATCGGTCCAGAGAATCAGTTTGGCCTCTGCCGGGCAGAACTGAATGCCTTCAATGGCTGCCGTCAGCTCCATACGGTTGTTGGTGGTTTCCAGTTCACCGCCATAAAGTTTGTGCTGTTGGGTTTCTGTAATGACATATGCGCCCCAACCGCCCAAGCCAGGGTTTCCACGACAAGCACCATCCACATATAGTGTGATTGTTTGAGACATAAGCCAAATCCAAAAAGAGCCAAATAAAAACCGAGCCGCTATTGTATAACGCAATTGCAGATCAGAAACGCCGAAGATGTCAATTTTTTAATTTCTTGTAACATTTATATTAGAATCGCGCTAGAGTAAAACCTTGTGTCGTAGTGATGCTTCACTACAATGTTAAATCTAAAAAATAATTTATAGACGAGTTGTTTGGATTTCCTATGTATAAACCAACCACACGCATGTGGCAGCCTATGGTCCCGGCACTATTTAAAATTACAGTTTTGGGTTCAGCGCTGGCCGCGCTCGGCATCAGCACCGGCTGTACCTCTACACAAAGTGCCAGCAAAGCGTCAACGTCGAGTCAGGTTGGTTCAGGTTATCTGGACGCCAGCAGTTTAGATTCACTGGAAGATTTATTGTCGGCCACCGACATGCGCGCGGTAGAAGGCGACCGTTTACTGATTTTAAAACACGGTGATGTCTGGAAGCGCATGACCGTAGGTTTCAAAATGGATCTGGAACACTGGAATCCGCGTATTGAAGCGCAGCGCGGCTGGTTTATTTCACGTCAGCCGTATATTGACCGTTTAAGTGCGCGTGCTTCACGTTATTTGTATCACACAGTCAAAGAAGCCGAGCGCCGTGGCATGCCGACCGAACTGGCGTTATTACCAGTCATTGAAAGTTCGTACGACCCGGCAGCGACCAGTAGCGCTGCTGCGGCCGGTTTATGGCAGTTTATTCCAAGTACTGGACGTATTTATGGTCTGAAACAGACCCCGTTGTATGATGGCCGCCGTGATGTGGTCGAATCGACCCGTGCTGCCTATGAATTTCTCGGTAGCCTGTATAACCAGTTTGGTTCCTGGGAACTGGCTCTGGCCGCTTATAATGCCGGACCGGGCCGTATTCAGCAGGCGATTAACCGCAACAAGGCTGCCGGTTTACCGACCGATTACTGGTCACTGAAATTGCCACAGGAAACCATGAACTATGTACCGCGTTTCCTGGCAGTGGCGCAAATTATTAAAAATCCAGGTGCCTACGGGGTGCGTTTGCCGCCAATTGCCAACCGTCCCCATTTCCGTGAAGTGACGGTCGGTGCGGTAAATTTAAATGATGTGGCCAATATTACTGGCCTCAGCCGTGCCGAGTTATATGCGCTGAACCCAGGCCATCGTACGGACCGAATTGACAGTGCCAGCCCGATGCGGATTCTGATTCCAGCCGATTTAAGCCCAACAGTCGATGAACGTCTGAAAAACCTGCAAGGTGGTGGATTGCTGGCCAGCAACACTCGTCCTGGCGTGACGACGCAGACCACGACCAGTGTGACTCAGCGTACTGCTACGACTACACCAGCGAGCACAGCCAAAACTGCTAGCAGCACGACCACAACCAGCACCAAACGGATCAGTACGCCACGCGGCTCATCGGCTTTGGCCTCTTTTGCCGCCAATTCAGATATTCCAAGTGCACCACGTATTCCGGTGGCCATTACCCCGGCACAGAATATTCAGCCGGTGAAGGTCGAACCACCAATTTCAGCAGCAGAGCGTGAACAGATTCTGGCGGCAGTGAAAACTGAAGACCAGAACAAAACGGTAGAAGAGGTGTTGCAGCCGGTGGCCTCTCAGGCTGAACAGGCGCAGGTGGTGGCCGAGTTAAAAGAAATTGCACCGCAAGGCACTGAAATTGTCGATCCTTATGATGGCAAAATTAAGCTGACTGCAATTCAGACCAGTCTGTCGGTGGCCGAGCAGCAAGGCAAAGAGCTGACCAAAGGCTTTGCTTACCCGAAAAGTGTCGCGGATAGTACCCGTCCAGATTCAGACGAAGCCCAACGGAACCAGGGCAAGAACGTGATCAAGACCGACACCGAAGTGGTGGTGGTGCCACCAAAAGGCAAGCGCAGTACTTATACGGTACAGGCTGGTGATACCCTGGTGCTGATTGCCATGAAAAATGGGGTGAACTGGCGTGATGTGGCGAAATGGAACCAGATTGATCCAAACTCAACTTTATATGCTGGTACCACCATCTATTTATACGATGCCAAGCCACAAGCAGCCGCGCCAGCCAAAGCCAAAGAGCAGCCGGAATCCTATGTGGTTAAAGCCAACGATACCTTAACCGGCGTGGCCAATCAGTTTGGTTTATCGGTCAAGCAGCTGGCGGATTACAATAATCTGAACACAAACAGTGGCCTGTTTGTCGGTCAGAAGCTGAATCTGAAAGAAACAGCGGAGATGCGTGCCAAGGCAGCAGAGCAGAAAGCGGCTGAAACCAAAGTGACCACGCAAAGCTATACGGTGAAACGCGGTGAATATCTGAAACTGATTGCCGACCGTCATGGCCTGTCCAATGCAGAACTGGCGGCCTTAACCCCGGGTCTGACTGCTGGCAGCAGTTTGCTGGTTGGACAGCGGATTAATGTGCCTGTGAGTGACTCAAAAGCCGAAGCAAAAACTGAAACGGCCGCAGAGAGTCGTCGTGCAGCGCCAAGTACGTCAACTGCTGAGATTAAAACGGAAAACTATACTGTCCAGCGCGGCGACACCTTATCGAGTGTGGCCGCACAAAGCAAAATGAGTCTGGCTGATCTGGCGGCGCTTAACCAGATCTCGACCAATACTGGCCTGCGAATTGGGCAAACATTAAAAATTCCAGCCGGTTCGACCATCCCGGATAGCTATACGGTACAGTCGGGCGATACCTTAACTGCCATTGCCAATCGCTATAACCTGAGTCTGGAGCAGATTGCCACTTTAAATGGCATCAGCCGGACTGCCGGTTTACGTACGGGCCAGCGTCTGAAACTCAGCGGTGCGCCAGTGTCAGTGGAAGAAAGCAAGGCCAGTACAACTGCGGCAAACTCTGATATTCATATTGTAAAATCTGGTGAGACCCTAAACAGTATTGCGCGTAAATATCATTTGCAGCTGAACTATCTGGCTGCGCTGAATGATCTGCCACGTACTGCTGCACTGCGGATTGGCCAGCGTTTAAAAATTGAAGGTGATCTGGACAGCAGCAGTAATCGTGCCGCAGAAAGTGCAGCGGTGAGCAGCGCCAGCACGGGTAAAGCAACCGAAACCTATACCGTTAAAGCCGGTGAATCCTTAAATGCCATTGCCAGCCGTACCGGTATTTCGGTCGCTGAACTGGCGGCCTTGAATGGCCTGAGTCCGCGTGCCGGTTTAAGAGTGGGACAAATCCTGCAACTGCCGAAAACTATTATGGAATATAAGGTTAAACGTGGTGATACCCTGATTGGGCTGGCCAGCCGTTATGGTCTGGAAACCAGTGAACTGGCTGATATGAACGAGATTAAACCGAATACGCAGCTGCGTATAGGAGAGATCATCAAGGTTCCGAACCTGTAATTGCCGGGCACAAGGAGTCGTGACCGCATGAACAGATCTTTATACTGCGTGAGTGCTGTGGCGACAGCACTGGCCTTGACCTCAAGCTGGAGCTGGGCTGCGCTGCAGACCACGCCGTATATTGCGCTGCACAGCAGCCCGAAATACAGCCAGCTTGCGGCCATGCCCTATGCCAATCCGCAAGCACCCAAAGGTGGCATACTCAGTCAGTCCAGTAATGGCACTTTTGACAACCTGAACAGCATGAACGGCAAGGGCAGTGCGACCGATGGGGTGAATTATCTGTTTGATTCGCTCATGACCAGCTCGCTAGATGAGCCGGGGGTGATGTATCCGTTGCTGGCAGAAAAAGTGACTTATGATCCGAAGCAGACCAAGTTTGTCATTTTTCATCTGAATCCAAAAGCACGTTTTAGCGATGGCACCCCGGTCACCGCGGCTGATGTCAAATTCAGTTTTGATACCTTCCAGAGCAAATCCAATCCGGGTTTGCAGATGTATATTGCCGATTTGGATAAAACCGAAGTCTTGTCCAGACATCAGGTCAAAATGACCTTTAAATCCGATAACAACAGTGAAATGCCGCTGATTTTATCGGCCTTACCGATTTATTCCCAGAAAGACTGGCAGGGCAAGGACTTTAGCCGGATTACCTTGCAGCCGATGCTGGGGTCGGGTCCGTATCTGATTGAACGGATTGATGCCGGACGCAGTATTACTTATAAGCGCAATCCGAACTATTGGGGCAAAGATTTGCCGGTAAATAAGGGCCGTTATAACTTTGACCGGCTTAAATTTGTCTATTACCGCAATATGGATGTGGCTTTTGAAGGCTTTAAGTCGGGCCAATACACCCTGCATGAAGAATATACTGCGCGCAAATGGGTGACAGAATATCAGTTCCCGGCAGTGAAAGCGGGGATGGTGGTGAAATATAAGTTCCGGCATGAAAACCCGGTGCCAACACAAAGTTTTGTGTT
>Ga0172369_10007033_pt1 | contig 13184 bp, 10 predicted proteins | sample LakKiv25m_FD_114539 | JGI IMG/M metagenome (GOLD analysis project Ga0172369, IMG submission 114539) | Freshwater microbial communities from Kabuno Bay, South-Kivu, Congo - kab_022012_11.25m | ecosystem: Environmental > Aquatic > Freshwater > Lake | place: Democratic Republic of the Congo... | reverse complement strand
CGCAAAGCAGAGAAGAAAGCTGCGGAAGAAAAGAAAAAACTGAAGGCCGAGTACGACCAGTGGTGTAAAGATCACGGCATTCCTCCACCGCCTGAAAAGAAGGACTGAAGGCACTCTGTCTTCAAGGACCTTCTTCCCACTCCATCGGCTGAGTACCACTTTGTGGCATTGCGAGAACTTCTCAGAAGGGAGTGACAAATCATGGACAACGAAGATTGGGTCATGGCGATGTGCATTGCCGACGAGGAGCGACGCCGCGCAAAAGAGCAAGCTGCCGAAGAGATGGAAGAGCTGAGGGAAGAATATGACGAGTGGTGTGAAGAACACGGGATTGATCCTCCGCCTCGACGAGAACCCGAGGTTCAGAAGGGCGCAGGGTGCTTGTGTCTTCCGATGGCTGTCTTGACCATCGCCCTGTTAGCACTTATCGCGTTAGCTTTTGTATAGACCCAAAGATCTTTTCATTGAATTTATGCACTAAGAACTTGTTGCATCACTACGTTCGGCGATACCATGAAGTTCCATCGATACCGGATCAGACGATGTGTTCAGGAGTACTTGGGGTGATTCTTTGAGGCACCATCAAGCCTGGTTTTATCTGCGTGGAACCGATAGAGAGCTACTTGTGGAATCTATGCCTTGACTCGCCGTCATGGGATGGCAGTTAGGCTCTTCAAAATGAAGACCATAATCCCTGGGGAATGCTTATGACGATAGGCGATCTACTGAACCGAAAAAGTCGTAGAAACCTCCTGGTGGGATTCTTGGCTTGGTTTGTTTTTGCTGGTTCTGTGTTGTTGGGCTCCCAGTATGGGAGCCCTATACTGCCCTTGATTTGTTTCGTTCCTTTTATTGGTGCCGTGTTTGCTCAAAGTTTCTTTGTTCGCTGCCCTCGATGCCGGGGAAACCTTGGGTTATTAATTGCGCAGACCATGTCGCCGTTTGCGCTCAAGTCAAAGGTTGTATGTTGTCCTTATTGCCGGGTGGATTTCAGTGAAAGATTGCATTCTTGAACATATCATCGATACCCGGGGCTATAATGACCGTTGATTGATTCTGATCGTAGTAGTGCTGGTCACACGAGAAGGTTTTTTGGGGAGGTAACTAGTGACTGACATCCTGTTGTCCATGACTCTCGTCCTGCTGGTCGTCATTGCGGCTCTCCTGATCTTGTTGTTACGGAAAGCAGCGCAGGCCAATGCCTCAGAACTTGCCGCCCGTCTCGATACCTTCGAAAAGGCACAGGAACGTATAGAGCGTGCGGTCAGGGAGGAAGTAGCCCAGAACAGGGAGGAACTTGGAAAGGCTGCTCGAGAGCAACGTCAGGAGCTTACCGAGGCATTCAAGTCCTTTGGTGACTCCGTGGTTCAGCGAATGATGGATGTTGCCACTCTGCAGAAGGGTCAACTCGACGCATTTTCGGATCAGCTTATGGTCTTCGCAAGAGAGAGTGGAGAGCGACTGGATCTGGCTCGTGCCGAGTCTGCCACAGGAGCCAAGCAGCTTCGGGAAGAGGTTGTGGCGACCCTGAGCACTATTTCAGAGACAACGACCCAAACGATGAAAGATTTGGCCGCCGCAGAGAAGCTACAACTCGATGCGTTTTCCGGACAGATAGCATCGTTGACACAGACCAGCGGTGAGAAACTTGATGGGATCCGAACAGAATCTGCCGCTGGAGCGAGACAGTTAAGGGAAGAGGTCATCGCAGCACTTAAGGGCATAACGGAAGCTACTACTAATACAATGAGCGAGTTGGCAAACATGCAAAAGGCTCAACTCGAAGCGATGTCAGCTGCGATTGGAAAGCTATCCGAGTCCAACGAGAAGAAACTTGAGGCTGTGAGGCTTACGGTAGAAGAAAAACTCAACAGCATTCAGATCGACAACGCGAAACAGCTGGACCAAATGAGGCAGACCGTGGATGAAAAGCTCCAGGGGACACTGGACAAGCGCCTTGGGGAGTCTTTCAAGCAGGTCAGCGATCGGCTGGAGCAGGTCCATAAAGGGCTCGGCGAAATGCAGACTCTTGCAACAGGAGTAGGTGATCTCAAGAGAGTTCTTACCAACGTAAAAACGCGGGGTACTTGGGGCGAGGTACAACTAGGTGCTCTTCTTGACCAAGTGCTGACACCAGAGCAATACGCTACCAATGTGGCCACAAAGGATGGAGGAGAAAGGGTCGAATATGCCATCCGTTTACCAGGCAGAAATGACGATGACCACGAGACGGTTTGGCTACCTATTGATGCAAAATTTCCTATGGAGGACTATCAAAGGCTTCTCGATGCTCAAGAAAGAGCAGATGCGAAGGCAGTAGAGGAGGCTGCAAGGGCACTGGAGAACCGAATAAAGCAGTGTGCTTCTGACATTTGTGGGAAATATCTGAATCCACCCAAGACCACCGACTTCGGTATTCTGTTTCTGCCAACTGAGGGACTCTTTGCTGAAGTGGTCCGTCGTCCAGGTCTTGCAGAGTTAGCTCAGCGCGAATGCCGGGTGGTCATAGCCGGGCCGACTACTTTGTGGTCTATCCTCAACAGTCTCCAAATGGGATTCAGGACTCTAGCAATTCAGAAGAGGTCCAGTGAAGTCTGGAACCTCTTATCAGCAGTCAAAACAGAATGGTCAAAATATGGGGAAATCCTCAACAAAGTGAAGAAAAAGCTCGATGACGCCTCGAAAACCGTTGATGACGCCCAGGTTCGGACGAGGGCGGTAGGTCGAAAACTCCGAGACGTGCAGCAATTACCAGCACGAGACTCTCAAGCAGTGCTTATGATCGAAACGACGATTGATGATTCCGAAGATGAAACAGGTGATCCAAGATAGGGACTCGACGTGACAACTACAAATGCAATTACACGTAAAAATGGGCAGGCTTGAATTCATGATCAAAGGACTGCATGAGCATTGGAACTATAATGAACAACCGTGCGACACTCGATTGCCTCTTTCAGAATGGACTCACGAATCTTCGCAGAGAGAAGATATTTGAGTACCACCTCTCACCGAAGCCGCAAGACTTTCCATTCTCCAAGATCGAAGGCATGCTCCTCGGCGTGGCCATAGGCGACTCCCTGGGCAATTCCACCGAGAGCATGTTCCCGTCACAGCGGTGTGCTTTATATGGCAAAATTACAGATTACCTGCCACGAGATTTCTCACCAGAGCCTCGAGGGTTTCCGTCTGACGACACCCAACTAACTCTCTGGACCCTGGAGGAACTTCTGCTAAACGATGGTTTGATTCCCCAACAGGTTGCAGCAAGGTTATCCGGGGAGAGAATCTATGGGATCGGCTCCATCGTGAAACGGTTTGTCTCCAACTTTAAAGCTGGTAAGCCTTGGGAACACTGTGGTCCCAATTCTGCAGGCAATGGCTCCCTAATGAGGATATCTCCAGTTCTTCTTCCGTACTTGAAAACAGGAGGATCTAGAGTCGTGGCGGATACAGCTCTCTGTGCCATGATCACCCACAACAACGATCTCTCCATATCGGCCTGTCTTCTCCAGAATTACATCCTGTGGCAATTACTCGACATGAACACGAATCCCGACCATGAATGGTGGATCTCTCAGATCGATCATGCGAAAGATCTCATGACCGGCGACACGTATACCGTTCGTGGTGGAATAAATGCCGGAATGCAGTTGCAGCCTTGGGGTTATATCCAAGACATGCTCAGGTTGGCCACGGCTGAAAACTGGTCTGTACGTGAGGCATGCGACGCGTGGTGGTCGGGAGCCTATCTCTTGGAGACGATCCCGTGTGTTCTCTACATCATGATGAAGCACGGCAGTGACCCAGAGCAGGCGATAATCAGAGCGGTCAACGACACCAAAGACAATGACACCATCGCCTCTATCGTGGGATCATTGGTGGGGGCTGTCCACGGGAAGGATGCTTTTCCAAAAAGATGGATTAAGGGCCTCACTGGACGAACCCGTTCCAACGACGATGGTAGGATATTTGAGCTCATCAAGATTTCTCAGGAGAAATGGTGGTCTTGAGCATGCCTTTCACGGATACCGGTCAACATCCCCATCTGTTTAGAGGACCATGATGTGTGAATTACTCGGCCTGAGCTTTAATGAACCTGTTTCAATGACAGCATCGTTTAGGGCTTTTCGAGAGGGAGGGTGAAGGAATCCAGACGGCTGGGGAGTCGGCTGGTATGACCGGACGGGTCTCTTCCACACACATGAATGGAAATTCTTTGCCGGGGGCCGGTTTTCTTGCGAAGAACAGCCTCCGGAATTTCCGGCAAGCTTTCTAAAGGCCTGCCTTGGCTCTTGGTAAGCGGGCAAGGGCCGGAGCAACCAGGCTGCCGATGTACAGGTAATCCTTGGTTTCCCGTGCGCTCGTGTTCTGAGGATATTTTGTGTTAGGGCCCTGTAAACTTTCCACCACCTGACCATTGCCATCTATCGCAATGATGTGCCCGTATGCAGTCGCTTTCGGCCGCATGAACTTCGGCATACGTTGGACCACTTTTCGAAGAAACGGTTTTTCACAGAGTGAATCAAGAAGCTTGTTACGGGGCGAGATCAGCGCTACCCAGAATCGGCCGTCCATCCCCCGCGTTATGTTGTCGGGGAAGGCAGGCAATCCTTCAATGAACGGCTCGGACGTCCCTTTCTTTGGTCCTTCCAACCAGAATCGCAGTATCCGATAGCTGCCTGTTTCGTTGACCAGAAGGTATTGCTGGTCATGACTGACGGCAACTCCATTTGCGAAATTCAGGCCATAGAGCAGAGTCGTGGTGTTGCGTGTGGTCGGATCGTAACAGAGAAGGCGTCCGTGTCCCCCATGCTCCATGATGTCGAGCAAACTTCCATGGTGCCGCCGCTTTCTTTCGCTCCGAACTTGGTTGACGCGTCCGAAAAATAGATCTTGCCGTCAGCAGCCACTGCAACATCATCGGCATACCGTATGGGAATGCCGTCAGCTACAGTAGCCAGTTCCGTGACGGTGGTATCGGGAGAGATTGACAGGAGTCCCCGATAGGCGTCGGCCACGATCAGGTTGCCTTTCCCGTCGAAATCAATCCCCAGAGGCCGCCCCTTCGTGTCGGCCCACTTCTCCGCGTTGGATCCATCGGGTTGGAGGCGTACGATAAAGCCCTCGTGAGTCGCCGCATAGATACGTCCCTGGTCGTCGAATGCAACTGCCTCCGGCCCGTGGCAGTTTGCTATTGGGAGCAGCTCCATGGCCTTGAGTCGATCGTTCGGGGCGAACTTGCCCGTATAGCCCGGATCAGGCGGGGCCTGCCAGGCACGTGGTTCAATGGGAACCGGCCATGTCACGAAATAGCCCACCACAAGAATAATCAGCACCAGCAGTCCCAACAAAGACTTCTTGATCATAAGCCCCTCCTTTGCCAGCAAGCGCCCAATGGCGGATGGAATTGCGTCAAAGTCCAAGACCCAGAGCCAATGCCCTTCCAGCTTCCTGAAGGTTATCTATCCTTCAACTTTTACAAGGATGCGAAAACGAGAAAAGCACAGCCCACACTGCCATGAATCGATTCACAGAGTCAAAGGGAAGACCGCCCTAACCGTTCTTCATGAATCGTTCCAATTCGGGGCGCTTTGCCCATCGGGACGGCTTCAACGGACCAATCTCCGATGGAATCAACTGCCTCAAGGTCCCCAGTTTCTCAAAGGTGATCTCCACTTGATCTCCTGGAAGGACCCATTGATCCTGATCGAGGCCGCAGCAACCGGGAACTGTCCCCATACCGATGATTGTACCCGGGAGAACAGTCTGAAAGCTCGTCAGGTACTCGATGACCATTGCGGGAGGGGCGGTGTAAGCCGACGTATTCCCGGTCCATCGGTATCTCTCTCCAACGGTAACCGAGACGTCCAGCGAAAGGGGATTCCGAACTTCGTCAGGGGAGTCACCAGGAAGGGGCCGATTCCGTTGCTGCGGTCAAAGTCCTTGCATCTGGCCAATCCCAGTCGTCCCATGAGCTCAAGCCACTGCACGTCTCTTGCCGAGAAATCGTTAAAGATGACATAACCTGCGATCGCTGCTTCCGAGCCTGCAAGGCTCAGTCCCCTCTGGGTTCCGCCGACCACCACCCCGAGTTCCGCTTCCACATCCAGGTAAGAGGTGAAACTGGGCCAATAGGTGGCGTCGCTGTCTCCGATGATGGCGTTATGGTTTCCCTTATAACATTTGAAATCTGGGGAATGTCGGTTTTTCGAATAATCTCTTCGGATAATGGCACCAATTACAGGGCTCACCGGCCATGATTTCTCATGCTTGACGAGAGTCAATCCTGAGTTGAGCATGTGTTCGGGGGCAAGGGCAAAGTCGATGAGCGCAGAGGGTCTTGGTACGGGCGGAAGAATCTTCACTTGGTCCAGTGGTAATCGCTCTTCCGATACTAAGTCCCAATCTTTTTTTTTGCGCTTTTTCGACAAGATCACGGGCGATGTTCTCACTCCGTGGGAAGGCTTCGAGGTAGGCGTCGATGTCGTGTAGATCCGGAAAGTTGCAGTCGAATCGCCGCTGCAAGGCAGTGAATGAGAGAACCGTATCGTTGATGACAACGCCGAATTGCGGATTGGCTTCGTCTGGCACCAGGAAGTTAAGCAGTTTCACGATTCCTTCCCCCTGATCTGGTGTGCCGGAAACTCTAGTCGGGCATAAACTTAACCCTCAGGCAATCCCCGTTGCTGCGGAACGCGATAGGCTGATGATAGCAGGTATTGCCGAAATGACCATCGAACGTCACGTGCTTTTATTTACAGTGAACGGAGTCTTCTGTCGAAAAAGAATGTTCAAAGCCCTCGGTCACCCTTACAGAAGTAGAATAGAGCATTTTAGAGATTACCGAAACAACATTCAGGCGGCCAATCAAAACAAAAAGAACCTCTGGCAACTCAACAAATCAGGAACCAACAACTTTTTCACTGGGAATTTCTGAAAGTCAATCGTCCGTATTGGCAGCTGTCCTGCACGGGTAAGAATTGACCGTCGGTGATTAATCGTGAGTATCATTGCCATTATATCCCTGGAGAGATCTTTACTAATATCTTAGTAGAATGGTGAAAAGTCCGACAGGTCCAACCCAGCTTTTGTCCATTACAAATCGATGTTTTAAGGAGGAGGTGAGGTTTCTCTTGACTTTACTCTCATCTAGTATATTAGATAGAATCTAACTACTCGGAGAAGGATTTCATGGAAATCGGAGAGCGAATCAAACGCTTTCGTACTGAAAGAAGCATGACCATGAAGGCCTTGGCCGAACTGGCAGGCATCTCGGAGCCGTATGTCAGCCAACTCGAGAAAAACCTTGCCACCCCTTCCCTCGGAACTCTCAAGAAGTTGGCTGCAGCCCTGGATGTGAATATCATAAGCTTTTTTGCTGTCGAAGACGGCGAACAGGACGTAGTTTGCTCCCTCGAGCAACGTCGGGAAATCGTCTACCCTGGTGGCAAGATACGGGCACAGCTTATGGTGTCCAGGCTCAACGACAAGAAAATTGAACCCCTATACACCATCATTGAGCCGGGTGGTGACACACAAGATCCCTATTTCCACTCAGAAGGAGGGGAGGAATTCGGTGTGCTCATCAAAGGTCAGCTCATCCTCACCGTTGATGGAGTGGATTACAAGCTCAAGAAAGGTGATGCATTCTATTTTCGGTCGGACCGACCCCACCGTTGGGCCAATCCCGGAACGGAGACAACCGAGATTGTATGGGTGATCACCCCTCCGACCTTCTGATTCGCATGCTCCAGCAGCATCGGGAATAATTTTCAAAAACCTCGGATTCATAACAATAATGAAAGTGCCAGACGAACTTCTCAGGGCTATAGAAACATCAGTTGGACGTCGTGGACGTGGGGGCGCGCCATAATCTGGCTGCGCAGGTTTAGCCAATAAAAGGGAGGAGATAACATGAGGAGAAGCAATCTATGGGTCGCTGTTCTGGTCGCCGTGCTGTGTCTGCCGCTTTCTCAGCCAAGTATGGCGAAGGATGCATTGAAGATCGGTGTGATATATCCCATGAGCGGGCCACTGGCTTACACCGGCCAGGAATGCATGCGAGGCGCACAAATCGCTCGAGACATGATCAATGAAGCAGGTGGTGTAAAAGGTCAGAAGGTGGAGTTTGTCGTGGGAGATGAAGTCTCGCCAAAGGACGCCATGGCTGAAGCCGAGCGCCTGATAACCATCGAAAAAGTGCCTGTCATTGCGGGTGGCTATTCAAGTTCCAATGCTTTTGCTGCATCTGACGTGTGCGAGAAGCACAAGACTGTATTTTGGGTCACTACTGGTGTGGGGGATCCCATAACTTCTCGCGGCTACAAGTATATTTTTCAGTTAAACACCCGAGCGAGCCAGTGGGGAGGCACCACTGCGGACTTCCTTGGGAAAGTGGCCGCTCCCAAGCTGGGAATTGCACCCAAAGATTTCAAATTGGCACTCATTCACGAGGATTCCCTTTTTGGGACCATTATCGGGGACAACTGCGTAGCACGGGCCAAGGAGTTGGGCCTCCAGGTGGTGGAGCGCATTACCTATAGCCACAAGACTGTAGATCTTTCCTCGGAGATCGCCAAGCTGAAGGCATCCGCAGCAGACGGTATTGTTTCGATTCACTACGTCAACGACGGCAACCTGTTCTACGGTCAGGCCAAACAGCTGCGCCTCAATGCAAAAGTTCTCGTCGGGAGTGTTTTCTTTGGCCTCGATCAGTTCCAGGAAAAGTTTGGCAAGCTAGTAGACTACGTGTGCGTTGTAGACCCCCCGACCAGGGTTGAGGCCTCCAAGATAAAGGAGCCAGCTGCATCGGTGCTCACAGAGTTTCGGCGGCGATTTCGGGACAACTATAAGAGTGATCCCGGTGATCCTGGATTCACCGCTTTTTGCGGGATATACGTGTTGCTCAAGAATGTCCTTCCTGAAGCCAAATCCTTCGACTCCGACTCCATTCAGGAGGCTGCCCTAAAGTTAGACTTGGACGAGCTGACCACACCGTTCGTTTTCGGCGTGCAGTTCGACAAACCACCTTCAAAGACTGCGGGTGCCAACCTAAAGGCCTTCCCCGTCATTATGCAATGGCAGGACGAGAAGCTGCTCGTGGTCTATCCGGAAACCCTCGCAAGTGCCCCGGCAAAACTGCCGATGCCCACTTGGGATGAGCGCAAAAAGTAGTCTCCAAAAATAGGCCGGGTCTCCCATGGACCCGGCATCACCGAGGAACCATGGTTACACAGATAGCTCAGCTGACCATCAATGGCCTGTTGTTGGGGTCCATATATGCTCTGAATGCCATGGGCCTCACTCTGATCTTCGGAGTCATGGAGATCATCAACTTCGCACACGGCGAATTCCTGATGCTTGCGATGTACGCCGCTTTCTTCGTGAACATTTGGATGGGGATTGATCCCTATCTGTCCGTCCTACTCGTGGCCCCCACCTTCTTTATTGTTGGCGTAGCTTTTCAGCGACTACTGATTCAGCCTCTTATGAATGCTCAAGAGATCGCGCAAATATTTGCAACCGTGGGTTTGGCGATGGTGCTTCAGAATGGGGCATTGTTTCTCTTATCCGCAGACTACCAGATAGTGCGCACAGACTACTCGCTGGAGTCCTTTGACGTATTTGGCGTCTATTTGAGCTACACGCGAGTCTTTGCTGCGGCAGCAGTTATTCTGGTAGTAGCCTGCCTGCATCTCTTCATGAAGGAAACCTACTTAGGTCGGGCCATCAGGGCGACGGCTCAGGACCGGCAGGCTGCATGGCTGATGGGAGTTAATGTGAAGAGAGTGTACTTGGTGACCACCGGCCTCGGCCTTGCCTGTGTCGGTATCTCGGGATCGGTCTTGTCTCCGGTATTTGCGGTGTTTCCCACCGTTGGGAACCAATTTGGTCTTATTGCTTTTGTGGTCGTAGTTCTCGGAGGCATGGGAAACTTGGCAGGAGCCTTTTTCGGGGGGCTTATCATAGGTCTTGTCGAGGCCTATTCAGGGTTCTTTCTGGATCCGGCCCTGAAGACAGTGGTTTATTTCGTCGTGTTCGTTCTTATTCTGCTGGTTAGACCCACAGGCCTTTTTGGAACGACGGCAAGGGAGACCGCATAATGAAAAGGTTTTACCTCATGGGATGGAGTGGAGCTTTCTTGCTGGCGATTCTGGCCTCTCCATTTCTCGTGGGCAACCCTTTCTACACGGACATAGTAGTCACTATCTTTTATTATTCTGCACTCTGTCTGGCCTGGAACTTGGTCGGCGGATACGCTGGACAGTTTTCCCTGGGGCATACAGCGTTTTTTGGCATAGGCGCCTACACCTCAACCTTGTTGTTCTTGAATCTTGGCCTGTCTCCATGGTTTGGTATGTTGGTTGGTGGTTTCATGGCGGCTTTACTTGCGTTGGTGGTATTCACCCCCTGTTTTCGTCTGAAGGGCTTTTACTTTTGTCTCGCATCAATCGCCCTTGCAGAAGTGTTGCGAATAATTGCTGTTTATTGGCGTGGGCTCACTAAAGGCGGGGTTGGTTTGTTACTTCCTGTGAACCCGGATTGGCGTAACTTTCTGTTTGCCACGAAAGAACCCTATCTGATCTTTTCCTTCGTACTCCTAGTGACGATGATCGGAATCACTTGGTGGTTGGAGCGCTCCAAGCTTGGCTACTACCTCAAGGCCATCAAGGAAGACGAGTCTGCCGCAAAAGCAGTGGGGGTTAACGTTGTCCGCTGCAAGACGGTGATCATGATGATCAGCGCCTTCTTCACGGCAATTGGGGGCTCCTTCTATGCCCAGTACATGATGTTTATCGATCCCGAAATAGTGTTCTCTATGCATCTGTCCATTCAGGTTGCTCTCTTTGCAATCATTGGCGGAGTCGGGACAGTGGCAGGTCCCGTTATCGGAGCAATACTGCTCGTACCCCTGGATGCGTTTATGAAGGGGTGGCTGGGAACTTTATATGCGGGCCTTGGTTTCGTTGTTTATGGAGCCATCCTTATTGCTGTAGTGCTTGTGATACCAAATGGCGTGGTGAACGCCGCCGAAGAGTGGATGCGAAAACGGTCGGTCCAAGACCGGGAAGAATCTGGGGAGATTCTGGAGGCAATCATCCCACCCCCTGCTGTACCAATACCTCGTTCCGGAGAAATCCTTCGGGTGACAGGCGTGAACAAGTCTTTTGGAGGTCTTCGAGCCATTGTTCAGATGGATTTTTCTGTTCGTCCAGGCGAAATCGTTGGTCTGATCGGACCAAATGGAGCTGGTAAGACCACCTTATTCAGCCTAATATCTGCATTTCTGAAACCCGATTCCGGCTCGATAGTCTTTTCAGGCCAGGACGCAGCATCAATCGGTTCTCCACATGGTATGTGCGCCCTGGGTTTGGCCCGGACGTTTCAACTCGTAAGACCCTTTATGCATATGACGGTGTTGGATAACGTAACTACTGCTTCTCTCTTGCGGGCTTCTCGAGTGGCGGACGCTCAAGCGAGAGCCCTGGACGTGGTAAAGTTCGTGGGACTGGGACCGATGACGTACAAGTCTGCATCCAGTCTTACCCTCGCCAATCGCAAGCGCCTCGAGCTGGCGAGAGCCTTGGCCACTCAACCTTCTCTCATACTACTGGACGAGGTAATGGCGGGGCTCAACCCCAGTGAGATAAACCAGATAATCGAGTTGATACGACGAATAGCAGCTACTGGTGTCACGCTGGTGGTCATAGAGCACGTGATGAAGGCAGTCATGACTCTGAGTGATCGTATCGTCGTCATTAACTTCGGTCAGAAAATCGCAGAAGGGACTCCATCAGAAATTGTCGCCAATCCTCAGGTCATAGAAGCATATCTGGGGCAGGAGGCCGCCCATGCTTGACATAAGGGATCTTGAAGTACGTCACGGCGACTTGGTGGCCTTGAATGGGGTGAACATGTCGGTGGAGGCTGGTAGGGTGGTAGCCTTATTGGGATCCAACGGGGCGGGGAAGACCACGCTGATAAATACAATATGCGGACTCATCAAGCCAAGCAGGGGCTCCATCGATTACGATGGAACCAGGCTGGACCTCCAGCCCCCAAACTCCGTCGTCGAACTCGGAGTCATACAGGTCCCCGAGGGACGCAGACTTTTCCCTCAGATGACTGTCCTTGAGAACTTACTCATGGGGGCTTATCCTCGCCGTGTAAGAGCCCAGGTGAAACAAAACCTCGAGTTTGTTTTCGGCTTGCTGCCGAGAATCAAAGAACGTTCTGGTCAAATAGCGTCGACCCTTTCGGGGGGAGAACAGCAAATGGTGGCTCTGGCAAGGGGGTTGATGGCAAGGCCGAGACTCCTCATTCTTGACGAGCCTTCTTTGGGTCTGGCTCCCATAGTGGTACAGAAAATATTCGAAACCATTATAGAGGTGCGAAGGATCGGAATCACAGTGCTGTTGGTCGAACAGAATGTCAGGCAGGTATTGTCTTTTTGTGACAAAGCATTCGTACTCGAGAACAGCCGAATAAGCCTAGAGGGAAGTGGTTCTGATTTGTTGACGAATCCTCATGTCCGGGAAGCTTACCTGGGTATGTAGACAAGATAAGGAGCATATTGAAGTGTCTGGCAAGAAATTCAAAGCAGCTGCGGTCTTGGCCTCTTCAAGTTTACATGGAAAGAATGCAACCATTGAAAAGGTGCGGTCTCTAATGGCCCAAGCCGCTGAACAGGGTGCCCAGTTGGTTGTTTTTCCTGAAACGTTCGTACCGTACTATCCCTGGTGGATATGGATGGCGCTAAACAATCCCAACCGCCTGGAGTTGTACCAGCAGCTTTACGACAACTCAATCCAGGTTCCCGGCCCGGAAATTCTCACGGTTGCCGAAGAAGCGGCTCGGCTCAAAATCCATGTTACCCTTGGCATCAACGAGCGAGATGGAGGGACGATCTACAACTCCCAGGTCTTTATCGAAGACACCGGACGTATCATAGGAAAAAGGCGAAAGCTGATGCCCACAGGCGAAGAGAAAACAGTCTGGGGATGGGGTCATGGCAACGATCTCGTTGTATATGAAAGCCGCCTCGGAAGGATCGGAGCATTGATTTGCTATGAACACTCGATGGCTTTGAGCCGTTTCACGTTGTATGCGTTGGGCGAACAGATTCCTGTTGCCAATTGGCCCGGAGCAAACTTTAAGGGTCGGCTACGCGATCGGTCTCG